>Ga0335085_10006467_pt1 | contig 18476 bp, 10 predicted proteins | sample Lox_Sample_45_FD_206712 | JGI IMG/M metagenome (GOLD analysis project Ga0335085, IMG submission 206712) | Soil microbial communities from Loxahatchee National Wildlife Refuge, Florida, United States - Lox_Sample_4.5 | ecosystem: Environmental > Terrestrial > Soil > Wetlands | place: USA...
TAAGCAGGGCATCATCCGCGTTGTCGTCCACGATCAGGATGGTGGTCGTTTTCTCATCCAGGTTTTCCAGTGCGGCCTGCAGACCTTCGCGCGGGGCGGGGGATCCGTCCTGGCTCAAGAGCACGTCCACCGCCCATTGATCGCCGAGGACATGCTTTTCTACGGGGAAGGTATGCCCGGTGCAGTTTACCACGACTGTTTCGTCCGTGCCGATCGTCCCCGCCTTCAGCATCTTTTCAAGGCCTGCAAACGCGACCGCGGCCGCAGGCTCCACCGCCATGCCCTCGCTTTTTGCCAGGGCGCGCATGGCCGCAAAGGCCTCCGCGTCCGTGACGGATTCCATCGTGCCCCCATATTGCCGCGTCAGGTTCCACAGGTACGTGTAGGACTTGCCCGGATCGCCAGTGGAAAGGATGATGATGCGCGTATCGGGGATGACGGGCTCGGCTTTGTCCTGGCCGGCCTTGAAAGCCTTCACCATGGGTGAACATCCCTCCGCCTGGATGACGGCGAGCTTTGGCACCCTGCTGATCAGGCCCATTTCGAGCATTTCCTTGAAACCCTGGTAGACACCCAGCGGCCCCAGCCCGCCGCTGACAGCCTGGATATACCAGTCAGGCGCGCGCCATCCCATTTGTTCCACGATTTCATAGGAAATGGTTTTCATCGACTCACGCGCGGGGACCGAACTTGCGCCGCGGTCGAGGTGCAAATGCCGGCGCTGTGCGAATTGCGAGGCAATCTGCTTGGTCTGATCGTAATTGCCGCTGACGCGGATGACCTCCGCGCCGAACAGGGCCGCCTCGCGCAGTTTCTCCTGCGGGACGAGGCTGGTCATGAAGACCCACAGTTTGATGCCGGCGCGGGCACAGGCCGCGGCGTAGGCCACGGCTGCATTACCCGTGGAGGCGATCGCCGCTTCGCGTACGCCTCCTTCGTTCATGGCTGCGACGGCGACTGCGGCCTGCCGGTCCTTAAAGGAGCTGGTCGGCCCGTATCGTTCATCCTTGATAAAAACGCGGGAATGGCCAAGGGCGGGCGCGAAGCGCTGCGACAACCACAGGGGAGTCCCTCCGGCGGGATAAAGATCCAGGGCGGCGGGTTCCGCCAGCGGCAGGACGTCCTGATACCGCCAGAGGTTGGAGGGGCGGTTGGGAAAGCCGCGCAGGACCTCCCGCTTGAAAGCCTCGAAGTCATACTGCGCTTCAAGCCATTGAGAATTGCAGCTCTGGCAGACAGCCGGAACGAAAGGTTCATAGGGCTGCTGTCCTCCGCAAATGACGCATTTGAGGAACTTGGGAAATGCCATCTTACCTTTCCAATTTCTCCACGGGTTCGGTAGGACGTGCTTCGAGCGGCAGTTCGACCAGGAACGTGGAGCCTTCGTTCTCGATGCCGGTACTTTCGGCCCACAGCCGCCCCCCGTGCATTTCAATCAGTTTGCGGCTGATGGGCAGGCCGAGGCCGGTGCCGCCTGCCTTGCGGGTGGTGGAGGTATCCAACTGGGCAAACTCGGTGAAGACCTCCTCGAGTTTTTCCACCGGGATGCCGATGCCGGTATCTTTCACGCGGATCAAGACATGCTCATTTTCGCGGCAGGCCCGCATCGAGATTTTTCCCTTGTCGGTGAATTTAATGGAGTTGTTGACTAGGTTGATCATCACCTGGCGCAATCGGGTGCGATCCGCATAGATTTCCAGCTCTCTGTCCGAATCGCTCTCAATGAACAGCGAGAGATTCTTCTCGCTGGCCAGGGTGGAGGTGATGCTGGCAGTCTCCTCCAGGACCTCGTGCACCCGGAATTTCTCGAGGTTCAGGTTCATGCGCCCGGCCTCGATCTTGGCCATGTCGAGCACGTCGTTGATCAGGTGCAGCAGGTGTTGCCCGTTCTTCTGGATCAGACCAAGGTCGTTTTGCATATTCTCCGACAGGGGACCATCCAGCTCCTCCAGCATGACGTCGGCAAAGCCAAGGATGGAATTGAGCGGCGTGCGCAGCTCATGGGACATGTTGGCCAGGAAAGAAGATTTCAGGCGGTCCAGTTCACGCAGCCGGTTCACTGCCCTTTCCAACTCCGCAGCCCGTTTTTCATTTTGCTCGGAAAGCCTGAGGTTTTCAACATGGGCGCTCAACTGGCTGGCAACAGCCTGGAGGATCTCCTGAGTGTCTTCCTGGGATATATCCTTATCTACCGTCAGCTGGCCAATGGCCTCATCACGGACGGCGAGAGGGATTGCGATGGCTTGAAGGGCGCCTGGGTGCTGCTCTTCCTTCAAGGAAACCACCTCCCCCAGGTCATAGGTAAACCCAATGGAATCCTTTTCAAGAGAATCGGTGTATGATTCCCAGCCTTCATGGGTCAGGCGGCGCGTGATCATCTCCGCTTCCGCCCGGTACCGTTCCGCCGTTTCGAGCAGGCGGAGGTTTTCCACCTGTTGGGCTACCTGGCGCGCCACGCGCTGGACGAGCTCCTTCCTCTCCAGAGTCCAGGCACTCTTGTCCAGTTCAACGTTGAGAGTTCCAATCTGCTCACCGGTGATTTCCAGGGGAAGCGATAACGCCTTGGTATTGGCGGAGGAGGGTGCCTGTGCCTCCTGCAATTGAACAACCTGATCCTGATCGAACACATAGCTGGCCTGTTCGGGCCGGTGGATGGCATCCATGTAATTCGACCAGCCGGTCCGCGTCAGGCGCCGTGCCTGTGATTCTATTTCAGCCCGCGCCTGTTCAGTTTCCGCAAACAGCTGGGAGTTCTGGATGGCAATGGCCAGCTGGCCAGCCAGCGCCTCGAAGGCTGCCAGGTGGGCATCGCTCAAGGTGCCGGGCTCTTCGCTCTGCATGTCGAGCACGCCGAGGACGCGGCCCCCGGAAACCAAAGGCACTACCATTTCCGAGCGAGTCTTGGGGAGCAAGGTATTGGGCTTGAAGTTCGGATTTTTCAATGTATCCGCCACGATGACCGGGCCCTTTTCGATCACTGCCCGGCCGTTCAGTGAATTGTAATCAACCGTCAGACGATGGCCCCGCTTCAGGAGCGCCTCACCCACCTCCCCGGTGCCGGCACGCAGGAGGAGCATTCTCCCGGCCGGATCCGTCAGGTACACCTGGGTGTAGTACAGCCCGAATCTGGCGCGGATCATCTCCGCGGCCGTGGTCAACATGTCATCCAGATCTGCGACCTTCTCGCTCACGGTGCGCCCCACTTCGGAGGCCAGTTCCAGGTCGTGGGTTCGGTCATTCACCCGTTGCTCGAGGGATCCCACCATGTTCTTCAACTGTAATGTCATGTCGTTGAAGGTGCTTGCCAGGGTGCCCACTTCATCGCGGGTGGCCACCTCCGCCTCGGCATTCAGGTCGCCCGAGGCCACCTTTTCCGCCACAGCCTTGAGGTTGACGATCGGGTTGGTGATGACGCGGGCAAGGAACACGGCAACGACACCGATCAGGAGGGTGATGGCAGCGAACAGCAGGATGCTGTTGCGCGTTTGAACGTCCACCGATTTCAGGGCCTCTGTCTTCGCCTGCCTGGCTACGATTTGCCAGCCAAGGTTGGACACGGCTTGCGCCCCTTTATCCGAACCGGGCACACCGACCGGGGCCTGACTGGCAAGGGTCGGGATGCCATCGTGCAGCACCTCGGCATAAGGCAGGCTGGATTTATCGAAGACGCTGAGGTCAAGGACCGAATTTTGCTGGATCAGCTCGTAATTGCCATCCCCGCCGGCTTCCAGCTCCAGTTCCTGCTTTTCCGGCATGTAGATATCCGTCATTCCGGTCTGCCCGAATCGTCCATTTATCAGCGAGTCTTCCAGGGTTGTAAAATCCACCGTTGTGCGCAAGACGCCCACCACGTTGGACTTCGTCTCGTCGTATATGGCGACTGCCATGTTCATGGCAATCGTATGGCTGCTTTCATCGTACTCCGGCTGGCCGATGTATACGCCGTCCTTGTAGGCAGTCTGCCACCACCCTTCGTCCGCCTGATAATAATCCGAGGTGCGGTTGGTGGAGGCAATGCTGACCCCCTGGCGATCGGTGAGAAAGACTTCCACATGACTCGGGAATTGTTCCCTGAACTTGCGGAGTTCGGAGGATAACCCAGTGTTGAGGACAGACGCCACCAGCGGGTCGGCGTCGTTATTCGCCGCGTCCGCATTTCTCCACTGCTGGTCCAGGAAATCGATCTCGGCCTTGCCCAGGGGATTATCGAGGTTCGCTTTCTCAGCCGCATCGCGGAGAGCATTATTGACGGCCAGCGAACTTAGCAGGTCAAATTCGCGCTTGACCGTCTGGCCGACCTCCACCGCCTTTGCCTGGGCGAGGTTGTTGAGGTTGCGGCCTATGTTCTCGGTGAGCGTGGCACGCATCGATTGTATGGAGGAATAAGCCACGACCCCCATCGATAATAATGCCATGAGCACAAAGGCGGTGATCAATTTGGTGCGGATGCTCCCGATGGCTGCCTGGCGGATGAAGAAGGCCACCAGGCCTATCGCGGCCAGCCCGATTGCATAGGGTCCAAAACTCTGCAACGAAGTGGAACCTGCCCGGAAGGCCGGATTCCACAGCTCGATGGCTGTCATGAGCAGGACGGCAACGATGGTGATAATGATCGTCAGCCGCCTCTCGGATCTCGGAAACACCCATGCGATCATCGCCATGGACAGGAGCAGTGTGTAGCTTAATGCCAGTGCAAACACATCCCCCAGGACGAGAACGGTTAACACCGGCGGAATAATGGCAACCCCAAAAATCACCCAGAGTCCCAGCACGAGCCGTCCGCGCCGGATCAGGATCAAGCCGGCTAGACCGGCTGCCAGCATCAGGATTGCAACCGGTGTCAGTGCCATGTCGGTGGTATCGGCCTGGCCTTGCTGGAGGATAAATACGTTATAGAGAGAGAGGAAAAAGAAAATCAATCCAAGGAAGGCGAAGATGCCCGCCGTCCATAAAGCCAGTTGGTACTGCGTTCCGGACACAGCCTGTGCTGTATCCTTTCTGCCTGCTTCGGGGCTGGCCTGCTGGAATTCTGCGGCCGCTCTTTCCACAGGCGCGGACTCTCGGTCCACCGGCTTCACCTCCACCTCGACCGCCTGTGCGGCCATCTTTTCCGCTTCCGCGCCTGGAAGCTGTATATCTGGCTCGGGGACTTGGGCCTCCGGCTTCCCCGCCTCCTGGTCTCCGGGCGCACGTTTTGGCTCCGGTTCGACCTGGCTCGCGTTCGATAAAAGGGCCTCAAGCCGTTTGTATTTGGGGTTGTTTTGCGACATAGATATTTAGCTCCTCGGCCAGTTGCCGATACTGCTGCGCTCCCCGGCTCTGCGGTGCATGGACTGAGACGGGTACCCCCGCCAGCTGGGATTCGCGCAATTTGGTGTCGAAACCGATAATGGTGTTCAACAGCCCGATATTGAAATAATCCCGCAGTTGCTCCAGCATGCGCGTGTGGAACGTGCCGCGCCGGTCGAACATGGTGACCAGCAGGCGATAGGCCAGATCAGGATTGGTCCGGTTTCGAATCAACTTGATCAGTTCGAACATGTCCGCCAGGGCCTGGATGGACAGGAACTCGCATTGCGTGGGGATGACCAAAAGGTTGGCGGCTGTCAGGGCATTGAACGTGAGCGGCCCGACCGCAGGCGCGCAGTCCAGCAGCACCACCTGATACTCCTGTATGGCCGGGGTCCGCAAGACCCCGCGCAGCCGGTATTCATATTCCGGCAGTCCATACAACTGGCGTCCGATCGTGAGCATCGAGGCATTGGAAGGAACGATGTCCAGGCCCGGCAGGCTTGTTTCCATCACGACCGCCGCGGGGTCCGCCTCGCCCAGTAGCGCTTCCGCAATGGAATACTTGGCCTCGTTTGAGTCCAGGCCCACGCTGGAGGTCAGGTTGGCCTGCGGGTCAAGGTCGATCAGCAAAGTCTTAAGCCCCAGCCCGATAAAACTTGCTCCCAGGCTGAGGGTGGTGGTGGTCTTGGCGACGCCGCCTTTTTGATGGCAGATTGCAATTACATAAGGCATCGGGTTACCTCGTTAGGCCGGCTCCGTTACCTTCACCGGCAGGGTTCACTTCCGTCCCTGCGCGGATCGGCTGCAGGCTGGCGCTCACCCGCGAGGCGCCCAGGGCAACCCCCACCTCGCGGATGGCCGTTTGAAGCACATCTTCCACGGTTCCGGCGCGCTGGATCTTCTGACCGATGGAGTTGACCAGTGACTCAAGTTCGGCCTGGGATCTGGATTGCTCGTAGGAACTCGCGTTGCGCACGGCGATGGCGACCTGGTTGGCGATTGATTGCAGCAACGTGACATCATCCTCGCTCAGCCCAGCGACCATGTTTTGCTGCACATCCAGCACGCCCAGCACCAGCCCGCTGATCGCGATGGGCACCGCGGCCTCGGATTTGGTTTCAGGCAAAAGCGGGTTGGGCAGCCAGTTGGAATCCTTTGAAGTATCCGGGACGTACACAGGCGTGTTGGTCTCCGCGGCGCGGCCCACCAGGCCCTTGCCGGTGGGGAGTCTATGCCCGCGGGCCAGCATGGTGGCGCCGGCTTCCCCGGTCCCACCCGCCATGACGAGGTCCCTGTTGGATTCGTCCACCAGGTATATATGGACATGGTAGTAATTAAAGGCGGACTGGACCTGTTCCACCACTTCCTTCACCAGTTGTCTCTGGTCGAGGATGGTCGAGATGCGGCGGCTGACCTCGGTGGAGGCGGCCAGCGCTCTCGTCCGATCCGCCACGCGCTGCTCAAGGGAACCGACCAGCCCATTCAGTTGGGAAACCATTTTGTTGAACGTGGTCGCCAAAGTGCCGGTCTCATCGCGGGTTTCAACCTTGGCCTGCACGGTCAGGTCGCCGGCGGCCACTTTCTCTGCGGCTGCGTTCAGGCGGACGATCGGGCCTGCCAGAATTTGTGCCAGGCCGAAGGCAACCATGGCCACCAGAAGGGTCATCAGGGAGGCAATGATGAGGTTTGTTTGGGTCTGTTGGGTGACAGGCAGCAACGCTTCCGATTGAGCCTGGTGAGCGCCGACAAACCAGCCTAGATCTGTGATCATTCTGCTTTCCACGCTGGAGCCTGGAGCCGAAACACCGGATATGCTGATCAGGACAGGGGTATTGTTGATAGAAGCAACCTGGTATTTCCCTCCCGAGGCGAGAAGGTTCTTGGGGTCAATTCCCGCCTTTTCCACGATAAGCTCGTTCACCCCGTTGCTGCCCGGCACTAACCTGACTTCCTGCCCGTCCGGCAGGTAGATCCCGGTCTGGCCGGTGGTGCCGAACCGGCCGGCCCACAACACATCTCCGAGGGAGTTGATATTGACGGTCGTGCGCAGAACGCCGACGACCCGGTCGCTGTCGGGAGCGCGGACCACCACCGCCATGTTGCTGGCCAGGGTCTTGGAACTGGCGTCGTATTCCGGCTGGCCGATATACATCCCTTCCCTGTAGGCGGTTTGCCACCACCCCTCGTCCGATTGAAGATAATCCGAGGTGCGATCGGTGGTGGCCAGGTTGACGCCCGGCAGGTCGGTGAGGAAGACTTCCACGTTTTCGGGATATCTGGCCCGGAACTTGAGCAGTTCGGTCGAAAGGGGATCATTCAGGACACGCGCCACCAGGGGATCGGCGTTGTTGTCGGCTGCGTCCGCCGCCAGCCACTGCTTGTCGAGGGCCTGGATCTCGTCCGGGTTAAGAGTATCAGCGGCAGTGCCATCTGCCGCCCGCTGCTGCACTGCCCGGGACATGGCCAGCGCGTTCAACAGGTCCAGCTCGTTTGTCAGGGTTTGCCCGACCTGGCCGGCCTGGCCGGTGGCCACAACGGACAGGTTATTGCCAATGGCTTCGGTGAGGTTCGTTTCTGAGGACCGATTTGCGAAGAAGCTCACGACCGACAAAGTAATGATCGCCATCAAAGCAAAGGAGACGATCAGTTTTGTGCGGATATTTCCAACCCATGCCTGGCGGACGGCGAATGCCAACAAGCCCAGCACCCCGGCAGCGATCACATACGGGGCGAAATCCGCAAGTGCATTTGAAGTCAGTCGGAAGGCTGGATTCCAGACTTCAATGGCGACCATGGCAGCCAGCGCCACCAAGGCTGCGATGAGGGCGGCCCTCCTTAAAGACCGTGGGAAAACCCAGAAAATTGAAATGGATGCGAAAGTCACCAGATAAATAAGTGCGATGATGAAGATATTGCTGAGTATGAGGACAGCCATGACCGGCGGAATCAACACCGTCAGATAGACCAGCCAAAGGCCTTCGCGCAGACGGTTGCGACGGATCAGCAGGAATCCGCCCAGCCCGGCAAGGAACATCAGGATCAGTACGGGAAGCAATACCTTGTCCGAAAGGTCGGCGCTCCCTTTCTGGAGGAGCAGGACGTTGTAGCACCAGAACATCAGGAAGATAAAACCGAGGGCTGCAAATATACCCGCCACCCACAGGGCAACCTGTTGTTGCCGGCCTTCGATCAGGTTTGCTGTTTGTCGATTATCATTCATTGAAGTTTCGCCTTTTTAGCAATGTCCCGAATCAGGAATTTGCATTCTCAACCGGCTTTTTCCGGGTTGGCTGCTTGATCGACCTGAGCCTCTGTCGCTTTCAACCGGACGCTGGCCTGTGTTCTTAGAACCCGCCCCAGTTCGCGGACGGCGACCTGCAAGGCACGTTCCACAGTGGTAGCATTCTGGATCTGCTGGCCGATGGAGGCGATCATGGATTCGCGTTCAGCCCTTTGCTGGGCCTCTGCGTAGGAGGCGGTATTTTGCAGGGCGATGGCCACCTGGCTGGCGATGGAGGCCAGCAGGTCGGCGTCCTCCTGCTTAAGGCCATCGGTGATGTTGTGCTGCACGTCCAGCACGCCCAGCACCTTTTCGCCGAGGGCAATGGGCACCGCCACCTCGGATTTGGTTTCGGGGAGCAGGGGGTTGGGCAGCCAGTCGGGATTCTGGGAGGTATCGGGAACCAGAACCGCCATGTTGGTCTCTGCCGCCCGGCCGACCAAACCCTTGCCCCTGGGGAGTTTGTGTCCGCGGGCCAGCAGGGTGGCGCCGGCTTCTCCCGTCCCGCCGGCCATGATCAGGTCGCCGCTGGTTTCATCCACCAGATAAATGTGGGCGTGATAATAATTGAAGGCGGACTGCACCTGACCCACCACTTCCCTCACCAACTGCTTCTGGTCGATGATGGTCGAGAGGCGGCGGCTGACCTCCGTCGAGGTGGAGAGCGCCTTTGTCCGGTCCGCCACGCGCTGCTCCAAGGAACCGATCAGGTCGCGCAGTTGGGAGGTCATGCTGTTGAAGCTTCGGGCCAGCACACCGATCTCGTCATTGCTCCTTATCACGATCTGCCGCTCCAATGTCCCCTGGGAGATCGAGTTTGCCACATCGACGACCTCCTCTACCGGGTCGAGGACAATTCGGCGCATGACCTGGTAGAGCACCAAAGCCACCAGGCTGATGGCCACAATCATGCCTCCCACGAGCGCCAGCAGGACGGTGTTATAGGATTGCTTGAACTGTTCCTGGCTGTAATCCACCATGATGTCGCCCAGGACTTTTTTGCCGGTTCCATGACAGGTTTGGCAGCGCTCCGTATTATATAAGGGCACCGAGTTGCGGATGACATCGCGGCCATCGACGTTTGCGACCAGGTGGCTTGGGCGCTGCCCCGCCGGCAGCTGGTGGCATCCCCAACAGGAGGGGTCATTCACGTTGTTGGGCATGCTTTCCTTCCGCACGGTCTGCCCGCCGGGGAAACCGGTGGCGAACGAGGTGAGCGCATATTGGTCATCGTAGACTGCGATGCTGTACAACTGCTGATGTCCCACGTTCGCGCCCAATTTGTCCAGCGTTTCCTGGATGGTATCCTTGTGGCCGGTCAACATGGCATCCATCAACACCGTCTCCGCAATGGCGTTGATGTTTTCGGTCTTCTGGATCTCGCTGTTCCACATGAACGATCTGAAGTACTGGGACAGGGCAAAGAACACCACTCCCAGAACGATCACCATCGAGAGCGCGATGCCAACAGCAACCTTGAAGTTAAGCCCCTGGTTTCGCCACCATCTCATGCCGCCCATCCTTTATTGGAAACTGGAACGCTCGTCGTCATGGATTCCCCGCTTCCCTTGTGCTCAAGGTCTCGTCATGCCGGACGTGTCGCCACCGATGTCGGCCAGGCTGTCGTACAACACCTGGAGGATGTAGGTGCTGTTATGTGCGAAAGCACCCTTATCGTGTGTGGAGTAGTTGTAGTTGTAGGCAGCCCGTAGCAGGCGCGGTGTCCAACTATTGTATTGATTCTTCAAAACAGCCTCCTCCGGGTCGACCAGGCCATTGCCGTTGGTGTCGATGAAGAAATTAGGGCGATCAGCCAGGTCGTAGGCAATCGGCACTTTCACCACGTTCCTGGCATACGCCTGGATCGCCGCAAGAAGTTTGGCCTGGACGGTTTCAACTTCATAGTAGGCGCCCTCCGTGGTATTGCCGTCACCATCGAAGTCGGTGGTGTTGACGCGGATGTTTTTTGGATCCTTGCCGTCGAAGCTGTGGCACTGACCGCAGGTTTGAATCTTAAGCTGGAGACTGTGCTGGTCATGGCACCGGGTGCACGCAAAGAATTCCTGCCCGCGCATGAACCGGCCCTGATAAGTTTTATCGTTGTATTCATAAGCTCCATGGACCTCGGAGCCAAAGGAGGTTGCGGCTGAAGTGTAATGGCTGTTTACAAATGCAAGATTGGGGTTGGGAGTGTCGTCATCGGTTGAGCCTGCCTTCGTGATCGCGATATTAACTGCCGAGGTCGAGGCGCGTCCCTGGTGACAAAGCATGCAGCGTGCCTCCGGGCCGAGACCGCCGATGCGCACCCCCGAGGGAAAAGTTACGCTGTCCAGGGTGTAGGTCGCTTCGTTGTGGCATACATAACAGGTGATCGTTGTGCCGATCTTGGCGGGGCCATCCACCACGCCGACGGTGCTCCCATCCACTCCAAGAAAATCCAGAAGGCCGGGTCGGCTGTGGCACTTGGCACAGGTCACCGGTATTTCCTGCGGGTTGGCTGCATCCCAGAGTCTGAAGGCCTGTGAACTTTCCTTTGCATGAGGGGAGGACTTCCACTGTTCATATATCGTAGGTGGGAGCGGGGTCGGCGTTGGAGTTCCGGGATCCACCGTGGCCAGGGCCGGGGTGGCTGCTTTTGAGGGGCCACAGGCAGTCAGAATGACTGTTATTCCAAGCAGGCAGACGATTGCCCACCACATTATTTTCCTGTTGAAATGAGGATATCTATCCATGTCTATCTCCTGTTCACGCCTTAAACTTCTCTTCCTGCAAGGCTGCATACACGCCCGCCCTGTCCATGGCAACTGCGATCTGGTTGGCCACTGACTGGATCAGCGATGTGTGTTCCGGTTTAAAATGACCAGGCTGTTCATGGGTCAGCAAGATCACACCGAGCAATCCCCCGTTCCAGTCCGAAAGTGAGACGGCTGCGGCCGAATGGACCTTCTCGTTCCATTCCGCCAGCCAGTGCCCCTCGGCCTGGGCATCCTGGATGATGAGCGGGAGGTCCGTCTTGCGCAATTCAAGGGCAAGATCATTTGCACGCGAATTTTCGATCACGGGGGACGAGCTTGGGTATACCTTCTGCAGTGATTTGTCAGGATTCAAAATATAACCGCTGCCCGCCTCCATGCCCGTCACAAGCGCTTGCAGGATCGCCTCCAGAAGTTCATCCAGAGGGCGGCGCAGCGTGGAAATGTTTCCGATCTCCAACATCACGTTCAATTCCTTGTTGCGACGGCGGATATTATCCTCCGCGCTCTTGACCCTCAGCTTCGTCTGGATGCGCGCCATCAGCTCGCGGCGGTCGAACGGTTTCATGACGTAATCATCCGCACCCATGTTCAGGCCGGTCTGCACGTCGGTCGAATCGAGGCGGGCTGCCGTCAGGATAATCACGGGGATGTGCGAGATTTCCGGATCGGCGCGCATCTCCCGCAGCACCGAAAAACCGTCCTTTTTCGGCATGTTGATATCGAGCAGGACCAGATCCGGCAGTTCGGCCCGGAGGACCTCCAGGGTCTCCTCACCGTCGCTTGCCAGTAATAATTCATATCCCTTGTCATTCAAGTACCTGGCCAGCAGAGCCGCATTATCCGGCATATCGTCCGCCACCAGGATTTTGAATGAAGTGTCGGGTTGATAGGCCTGGCCCGAGCTCTGCGACTTCTTCATGTCCTCCAGAATCCGGCTCACCACCTGGCAGATGCGTTCGGGAGGGATTGGTTTGATGAGGGTTTCGTTCACCTTCAGGCGCTGCGCCATTTCCCTCAAGCCGGGCACATCGTAGGCGGTGATTAAAATGTTGTAGGAGGGACGCCCTCCGGGATGCTGGCGGAGCCTTTCGATCAGCTCCAGGCCATTCATGTCGGGCATCATCATGTCGGTGATCAGCAGGTCCACAGGCAGGTCCTTGACCTGATCCATGGCATCTTTCCCGCCGACGGCGGAGATGACTTCGATTTCCGGTCCCAGCTGGGAGATGGCGCGCCCGAGTGTCTTCGCCGTGCCGGGATGGTCGTCGACGATCAGGATGCGCGCCTGAGGCAGTTTTGTAGAAGGAGTGGTTGTCGCCATAGGTTTGCTCCCATTATCCCCCTGACGCGATTAATGGACCGATTGTCTTGTGGAGGCCCGGGTTGGTGAAAGTTGGCAAAGAAAATCCGCCTCCGGCATGAACAGGAAGCGGATCGAAGGGATGGGAATGCGACGGGATCAGTCGATCACCAGACGATAGCCGGTGCCCCGGACGTTGATCAGCAGCCCGGGCCGGCGGGCGTCCGGCTCGATGGCCTGACGGATGTGGTGGACGTGCCATTTGACGACCTCCTGGGCCTCGTGCAACTCAGTCTGGTAGCCCTGGGCCTCGGCCACCAGGGTCTGGTAAGCCACTACGTTTGGAGCGTGACGCGCCAGGACGAGCAGGTAGTCGAAAGCGGTGGGCGGCAGGTCAGCCTCGCGCCCGTTGATTGTCAGGCGGCGGGTGTGGAGGTCCAGGGTCAGTTTCCCGCGGACGAGATATCGTTCCGCGGGCTTGACATGCCTCCCAGCTGCTGCCGGCTCGGCCCTTTCATGGTTCTCGAGCTCCTTGAGTTCGCTTTGCAGCGCATCGATCTGGGATTGGATTTGGCGCTTGCGGCGCTCCTTGGCTTTCCGGGCGAGAATGGCCTGCGTGCGTTCAACCATGGTCTTGGGCTGCAGCGGTTTCAGGAGATAATCCACCGCGCCAGCGCGCATGCCCTGGATGGCCGAGTTCAGGTCCGGCTGCGCGGTGAACAGGACCACGGGCAGATCGGGGGATTGCTTATGGATCGCCTCCAGCACTTCCAGGCCGCTCATATCCGGCATGCGAATGTCCAGATAGACGAGGTCGAAGGGCTGCTGCGCCAGGTAAGCCAGCCCCTCCTCTCCGCTGCCCGCCGTTGTGACCTCGTGACCGGCCCTCCCCAGAATGCGCGCCAACGTGTTGCGCAGAGCCGCTTCGTCATCGATGATCAGGAGGTGACCGCTGAGAGTCATGCCTGCCCCTTTCTCTTCACAGGCAGCCAGACCTTGAAGGTGGCGCCCCCCTCCGGGTTGTTCTCGGCCTGGATCTCACCCTGGTGCTGCTGGAGGATGTCATAAGTGATGGTCAGCCCGAGCCCGGTGCCCTTATCCTTGTCAGTGATAAATGCTTCGAAGATATGCGGCTGGATCTCCGGATTGATCCCGATGCCGGTGTCGGTGAACGTCAGCAGGACCCGCTCCTGCTCCGGCAGCCTCTCGGTCCGCACGGTCAACTGCCCGCCATTTTGCATCGCTTCAATGGCGTTCATAAACAGGTTCAGGATGACCTGGCGGAGCTGCTCCGGAATGCCGGAAATGGGTGGCAGGTCAGGGTCCGGCAGGAATTCGAAACGGATGCTGCTGTGGCGCATGTAGGTGGCGGTCAACACACGTACATATTCGACGGTATCGTTGAGCTGCACATCCTGATAGTCCTGCGACTGGGTCGGGCGGTAGGCGGAACGCAGGCGATCGATCAGGGCGGCCATCCGCTCGGTCTCGGAAAGGACGATCTCCAGATCCTGGCGTCCCTGCTCGCTGAACGATTCCTCCTCCTTGATCAGGAACAGGGCATTCTGGATCGCCTGAATCGGGTTGTTCAACTCGTGGGAAACGGAGGCCAGCAGGCGGCCGACCAGGGCCAACCGTTCGCTCTGAATCAGCTGGCTGCGCATGGCCTTTTCCTGGTTCAGGGCACCCTGCAGCTTCGTGTACAGGTTCGCTTTCTGCAGGGCAACCGCCAGCTGGTCGGAGACGGCGACCATCAACTGCATCTGCCGGTTGGTCAATTTGTTTGGTGAAGTTTGCTGGATGTCCAACACGCCCAGAACCTGTCCTTCGACTTTGATCGGTATGGCCATCTCCGATTGGGTGTCCGGCAGCAGCGGGTTGCTGACGTAAAAGATGACCTGGTCCACAGCGTTTGTCGTGAACGGCTCGCCGATCTCCGCAACGTGGCCGACAATGCCGGTCCCGACCGGCAGGTTGTAGCCGTCGTCGCGAAGCATCCTGCCCCGCTCGCCGCTCCCCTGGCCGGCCATGAGGGCATTTCGGTCGGGATCCACAAAAAAGATCTGGACATGATAAAACCCGAAATCCTTATAGAGGAGGTCCACCACGTCCTTCATCAATTGATCGGGATCCAGTGAGCTGACCAGGCTTTGGCTGATGCGGTAGAGGGCGTTGGTTTCCTTGAGGCTCTGCTGCATATTCTCCAGCAGGCTGGCGTTGTGGATCGAGATGGCTGCCTGGGCGGCCAGCGTCTCCAGGAGGGTCAACCATTCAGGACTGGGGGTCAGGGGGGAGCGATGGAAGATCTCCAGAACGCCTTGCAGCTGATCCTTGCCGAACAAGGGCACACCATAATAGGAGACAAATTTCTCCCCGGCGATGGATTTCGACAATACTTCATTATCGATCACACCCAGGTTTGCAATGTACACGGTCTTGAGGTCTCGGGCAGCCTGCCCGGCCAGCCCGCTTCCGATTTCCAGGCTGGTATATCGAAGCGCATTGGTTTGGAAGCCAGCCCCGGCGGCATAATCGAGCCTCCCCGTCTGCGGGTTGACCAGCAGCACGGCAACCGCATCCACGTGCAAGCGCTTGACCATTTCATGGACCAGCAGGTAAAGGATCTGGTTCAGGTCCATGCTGCTCAGGATTGCCTGCTGGATGCTGTACAGGGCACGCATATTCTCCATCTGGCGGGTTTTGTCATCCGCTGCCTTGCTGCTTTCCTCCAGGCGGTGCTGGGTAAGCGCCAGCGCCTCATCCAGGCTGCGCAGGACCAGGATAAGAACCGTGGCGGTCAACCACAGTGCAACAGTCAGGTTGACCCAGCCGGCGACCGGTGTGATGGGGAAGATGACCGGCAAGGGGTGGCCAGTTATATCCAGCAGCATCATGACCAAACCGGCAAGGCTGCAGGCGACGGCGGTGGCGATGGCACCCTTCCGGCCCAGCAACAGTCCAGCGATGGCGGTACCGGCGATGTAATAAACAGCCATTACGCTTTGCAGCCCGTTGGAGAGGGCCATGTAAAGCGTGAAAACGACCCACACGGCGGAAAGGAACAACATGCTTGCCGCCAGCAACCGTCCGGCGCGCATCAACCAGAAGGACAGCCCCACCACTGCCAGAAGTATCAGGGCCGCCAGGGTGTTGAAAAACTTTTCGGCGAAAATGAAAGGGGTGGCGATCAGGGCGTCCAGGATCAGGAAACCCGCAGTGCTGAAGAGGAGCACATTAAGCACTCCGGCCCGGCGGCTCTTTTCCTCATCCTGTGGGAAAACCGGCGGCGCGAAAAAGGGCCGCAAGCGATTCACCATCGAGTCCCCTTCGGACTTAGGGGCACTGCAGAAAAAACTCCCTGGTTTGAGGGAGGGGGATTTCCGATCGTCATTCTTTCTCCCTGATCAGACGATTTATGGGGTCTCACTTTGGAACGGTTATGAAATTGATTTTACCCCACTTTGCTGGCTTATGCCTTCTCCACCGGGTGCCGCAGCACCGTCTTGAGCTTGGCTGGGTCCGCCTTGCGCGGGTCGCCGAGATAAATCTCGTGATGCTTGCCGCCCAGCCCCACGCGGTCGCGCAGGCCATTTTCTTTCATGAAAGCCTGCATACGCGCGACCGTGGCCGGCTCGGTTGCGTACGGACCGATGTGCATGGTCTGGGCGCATAATCCTTCCTCAAAAGATTCAAACCTGACCTTCGCCAGGGAGGGGCTATCGCCGCGTTTTTCCACCACCTTGTGAACCGCTGACTCGAACATCGCCTCGGTGATGTGGGCAGGTTGCATGATCATCACTGTCCAGCGCCAGTTGCCGGGCTTGGCGATGTCGAAGGTCCCATTTTCGATCCACCACAACCCCTCCAGCGCCATGACCGGATAATCGATGGGATTCTTCTCCTCCAATTTTGACGTGAACTTCAGCGTATAGGAAATCCCATAGAGTGCCTGCATCGCCTCCGCAAAGGCAGGGGAGGTGCCGGGACTCTTCCACTTTTCGACTTTGCCGTCCACCATGACGAACTTGAACTTGGGGACTTTCACAATCTCGATTTTCTTGCTGGAGGGCTGGTAAAGGTATTTAAGTTCCTTGCGCAAATCCAGTTTTTTCATAAGTCCTGCCTCCTTCAACCCGGTGATTACTCCCCTTCTTTGTGCTGCCCTTTGTGCACCGTCTTTTCGCCATACTTATCCTGCAGCTCGTCGATCACTCCCTGGAATTTCCTGCGCTTCTCGCTCTCCAGCCCCCACAGCTCGAGCTGGCGCGCCTCGGTGGTCAATCCGCTGACGCCCACGCCGATCAGCCGGACGGGTTTGCCCGACGGGCGGACCTTTTTCAGCAGGCTGATGGCCGTCGTAGTGATTTCATCGTCCTGGTCGGTGGGGGAGCGCAGAGTTGTCTGCCGGGTCAGCGTGGTGAAGTCGGGCCAGCGGATCTTGAGCTTGACCGTCTTCCCGGTCAGGTCCGACCTCCTCAGCCGACGGCCGACCTGCTCTGAAAGTTCCTTCAGCGTTGCTTCAAGCGATTTGTCGTCACGGACGTCGCGGGCGAAGGTCGTTTCCTGGCTGATGGATTTGGTCTCGTGCTCGGTCACCACCGGGCTGTCGCTGATGCCCCGAGCGTGACGAGCCATCTCGCGACCGTGTTCACCGAAGCGCGCCACCAGATTGCGCTCGTCCCAGGCCGCCAGATCGCCGATGGTTTTTATCCCCAGCGTTGATAAACTCGCTGCCGTCTTGGGACCCACCCCCCACAGCATTTCAACCGGAAGGGGCGCGAGGAATTCCGCTTCCTTTCCTGCCGGGACGATGGTCACCGCGTTGGGCGGACCGACCCCCCGGGCTTGATGCTTGCCGACCTCGGTGGCGATTTTCGCGACCAGCTTGTTCGGCGCCACCCCGACCGAACAGGGCAGGCCGAGCTCCGTATTGATTTGTTTCTGTATCCTGCGGGCGGTCAGTTCCGGCGACTCGCGGATGTCCGTAATGTCCACGAAGGCCTCGTCGATGGAAATCTGCTCCACGAGAGGCGAGAGCGCGTTCAAGCGGTCCATGACCTGGTCGGACATCTTTCCGTAGTTGCCGAAGTGGTGAGAGATGATCTTCAACTCGGGGCACAACCGGATCGCCTTCGCCATCGGCATAGCCGACCGCACCCCGAACCGGCGCGCGGCATAGGAGCAGGAGGCCACCACCCCGCGCTGGTCGGGCTTCCCCCCGACCGCGAAGGCCCTGCCGCGCAGTGACGGGTCGCGCAGCTCTTCAACCGCGCAGAAGAAGGCGTCCAGGTCCAGATGCAAAATAGTGCGGGGCATGTCGCTTGAGGGTCCTAGCTATGGCCCTACCAGCTGCAACCTTTCGAGAATTTTATTCGCAGCCGTTGCGTCGGCGGCGATCAACCTGCTGTGCGGCACATCGATCACGAAGGGAATGGCTTGCACTCCCTGCACGCCGTCCTTGCTCATCTTGACCATCAACAGGGCCGATTGGCGCGTGTCGGGAAGGCCATACTGGTCGAACAACGCGTTCCCCAGGCTGTAAAAGACGAGCGTCTTCCGGCATATTTGAGTTGGGTTCTGAGCGTCACAGGGCACATCGATCCATTCGGTCGGCTGGAGGACGTGGGGGTGCTGCCCCCAGATTATCGTCGCCCCGGCCTGCGCCATCTCCTGCGCCAGGGCGCGCTGATATAGAGTGGGTTCAACGAAATATTCATATCCCCAATGGATGGAGACGATCACCCTTGCCCCCTGATTGTATGCTTTGGTGATGGCGTTCAACAGGTTCTGCTCATTGATTTTGCCGGTTGCATCGATGGCCAGGAAGGCCAGCTTCACCCCGTTCACT
>Ga0335085_10006468_pt1 | contig 18469 bp, 16 predicted proteins | sample Lox_Sample_45_FD_206712 | JGI IMG/M metagenome (GOLD analysis project Ga0335085, IMG submission 206712) | Soil microbial communities from Loxahatchee National Wildlife Refuge, Florida, United States - Lox_Sample_4.5 | ecosystem: Environmental > Terrestrial > Soil > Wetlands | place: USA...
CGGGCGACTGAACAGCGGCGCGGCAAGCCGCTATGAGCTTACGCGGGTCGAGGTCGAACTTGCCGGGGTGAATGCCCGGCTTGCAGACGCACGCACCGAACTGGCCGACAAGTCGGCGGGGCTGGCAGCCCTGCTTGGCGTGCCGGGTTGGCGCCCCAGCGCGACCGGCACTCCCGCACCCGCCGGTCTGCCGACCGACGCCGCCGAGTGGCGAGAGTCGATGATTTCAAGGAACCCGCAGATCGTTGCGGCACGGCGCGAAGAAGAAGCGGCGCAGGCGGCGCTCAGACGCACTGAGCGCGAACGCTGGCCGGTGCCGGTGCTGAGCGTGGGCCGGACCTGGACCGGCGATCCGTATGGCGCTGCCAATTTTGTCGGGCTGTCCACCGAGATCCCGCTATCCGATGCCCGGCGCGGCGCGATGGCCAAAGCTGCCGCGGATCTTCGGGCTGCGCAGAGACGCCGCGAGGCGATCGAATCCGAGGCCGACGTGGAACTACGGCGCCTGGTTGAGGCGCTCGGTCAGCGGAGAGCCGCCCTTGAGCGATTCCAGCAAAATGTGGGCGGGCGAATCCCTGCGCTCAAGCAGATGGCCGAGGACGCCTACCGGCTCGGTCGGGGGTCTCTGCTGGAAATGATCGACGCTGCGCGTTCGCGGCTGGACGCCCGCCTCACAGAAATCGACTTGCGAGCGGCAACCGTCGGCCAGGAATTGCGCATCCTGGCGCTGGCCGGCAAGCTTGGCGACTAGAGAACACGGGCTGCTCGGGGCGGAATGGGAAGCTCATCTGGGCAGGGGGGCTGTCCGCCTGACCCGGGCACACCTTGCTCTGGCAAATCCGCGTTTGGTGTCAAGCCCTCCAACGTCCCCTGACCGGAGTCCCGTCTCCGTCAAATCCCGTACCAGGTTGGGAAGACTTTTGCTGGCGTGACAGGCCAAAAGAGTCTAGAATCCGCACCCTTATCGCAACTCTGCCTTGGGATAGATACTGCATGCCGACCGTTCGCGTAAAGGAAAACGAGCCGTTTGAGGTGGCCCTGCGCCGCTTCAAGCGGACCGTAGAGAAGACCGGGCTGCTCACCGAGCTGCGCGCCCGCGAGTTTTACGAGAAACCGACTGCGTACCGCAAGAGAAAGCTGGCGGCCGCCGTGAAGCGGCACTTCAAACGCTTGCGCAACCAGACTCTTCCACCCAAGCTGTACTAGGTTTGAGGTCAAGGATGAAGGGGCCGGACAGGGCGCACCTGTCCGGCCTTGCTTTTTTTGGCCCCCGAGCCAATATATGTGGGCTGCGATTCGCCGAATTCGAACAGCTCCCATGACCCTTAAAGCCCAGATTACCGAAGACATGAAGACCGCCATGAAGGGCAGGGAAGCCCGGCGGCTTTCGGCGATCCGGCTGCTGCTCGCTGCGGTGAAGCAGCGCGAGGTGGACGAACGCAAGGACCTGTCGGACGCGGATGTCGCCGGCGTCATTGAGAAGATGATCAAGCAGCGGCGCGATTCCATCTCCCAGTTTCAGGCGGCCGGCAGGCAGGACCTCGTGGACAACGAGACCTTCGAACTGAACCTCCTCTCCGGCTACCTGCCCAAACAACTGACTGACGCCGAGATCGCAGGCGAGGTAAGCTCGGCTATTGCGCAGACCGGGGCGAGGACCGTGGCTGACATGGGCAAAGTCATGGGATTGCTGAAGGGGAAGCTGGCGGGCCGTGCGGACATGAGCAAGGTCTCGGCGCTGGTGAAAACAGGTCTGGCGGGCTGAGCCTTCGGACGGCTTCGGGCGCCGGGAAATCTCGGCCATAGAGACGGGGTGATGGTGGTGAGAGCGAGGATTGGGCGAGGGGTGCAGCGGGTTTGCGCTCCAACGGATGGACGACAACCGTGATCCCGGACTCGTTCAAGCAAGACCTGCTGCATCGCGTCGATATTGTCGGCATAGTCGAGCGCTACGTGCCGCTCAAGAAAGGTGGCGCGAACTATTTGGCCTGCTGTCCGTTTCACAGCGAGAAGACGCCTTCCTTCACCGTGAGCCCATCGAAGCAGTTCTATCACTGCTTCGGCTGCGGCGCGCACGGAAACGCGATTTCCTTCCTCATGGAGTACCAGGGCCTCGGCTACGTCGACGCAGTCAAGGAACTCGCCGAATCCGCAGGAATGAAGATGCCGGAATTCGAGCCGCGCCTGAGAAAGACAGAAGCGGGCCCCGACCTCTACGAGATCATGCAGCGCGCCTGCGACTACTACCGGGAACAGCTGAAGGCCGCTCCCAGGGCGATTGAGTACCTGAAAGGCCGCGGGGTCAGCGGAAAGCTCGCGGCGCGATTCGGCATCGGCTACGCGCCTGAGGGATGGCAGAACCTGGAGAAGATCTTTCCCGAATACTCGGGGAAGGCGATGAAGGACGCGGGCCTCGTGATCGATCCGGAAGGCGGCGGGCGGCGCTATGACCGCTTCCGCGGCCGCATCATGTTCCCGATTCTGAATCAGCGCGGATCGGTGATCGCCTTCGGCGGGAGAGTGCTGGACAGCGGAGCAGGGGCCGCTCCCGACGCTCAGAGCTCTCCGAAATACCTGAATTCGCCCGAGACCCCGCTCTTCGAGAAGGGACGCGAGCTTTACGGCCTCGCTCTGGCAAGATCGGCCGTACGCGAGTCCGGGCGCGTCGTCGTCGTCGAAGGCTACATGGATGTCGTTGCTCTCGCCCAGCATGGCATCGAGTACGCGGTCGCGACGCTCGGCACGGCAACCTCGGCAACGCATGTCCAGAAACTCCTGCGCCAGTCCGACGAGGTCGTCTTCTGCTTCGATGGCGACGCGGCCGGCCGCAAAGCGGCCTGGCAGGCTCTCGAAGTGAGCTTGCCCTTCCTTGCGGACCATAAGGCAATCCGGTTCATGTTCCTGCCGCCGGAACACGATCCCGACAGCTTCGTGAGGGAAAACGGCAGGCAGGCGTTCGAAAATGAACTCGGCGATGCCCGGCCGCTCTCCGAATTTCTTCTCGGCGAGCTCAGGAAACGCGTCGATACCGCGTCGGCGGAGGGGCGTTCTCGTCTTGTCCATGAGGCGAGGCCTCTTCTGAAACAGGTCTCCGCACCGGCATTGCAGCTGCAGCTTCTTAAGGCCCTCGCCGGTGCCGCCGCGATGACCCCGGAAGAAACGGCGCAGCTCACGGAAATTCGCATACCGCGAAGCTACGGCGGAAGACCTGCACCGGAAAAAGTGTCCGAGCGAATCGGGCTTGCGCTCGATCACAATGTAGAGCGAGAGTTGCTGAAATGCCTGTTTGCAGACCCCGGGTTGTTCGCCGAGCTGCGCCCGGACATCATCGACCCGTCTCACGCCGAAGGCCGAGCGCTTGGCGCCTTGGCGGCGCTCGGCAGCGCTGCTCAACTCACGCCGCCGCTGATAATCGAGTCGTTCCGCGGCACGGAGCATGAGGCCGTTTTGACTCGCGCGGCAGGCGACTTGCTCGGTGCGCGGCTTGATCCGGTGGATGCCCGGGTGGTATTTCGCGACGCGCTTCGAAAGATCGAGATCGCCCGGATCGATGCGGAGCTGAAAGCGCTGACCCAAAAGCTGGAGCGGGGCGAGGGCAGTGCGAGCGCAGTCAGCGTGCTGATCGCCAAGCGCGAGGCCTTGCGGCGCTCTGGGTCAAGCGCGGCGGGTGTGATATAATTCACGGTTTTCTTTTCACATTCAGTGACAGGAAAAGTCATGGCGAAACATAAAGTTAAGTCGAAATCGCGCTCTGCCGGGCTTGCTGCCAAGGCAAGGCTTGCGCTCGCCAAGAAAAAGCAGAGGGCAAGACTCGCGGCGCAAAAGGCGAAGGCCGCAGCGAGACTGCACGCACAGAAGCAGCGCGACCGCGAACGCAAGGCGCGGGAAGCGGCTCGAGCCAAGGCAGCCCGCGAAAAGGAGAGAGCGCGGATGCTACAGCAGGCGGCCCGGGCGAAGGTCGCGAAGGAGAAGGAGCGTGTCCGGGTCATGGCGGCCAAAGAGAAGGAACGGGCCCGTCGGGCGAAGGAAATCCAGAAGGCACGTGAGCGCGCAGCGAAGGAGAAGGGGCGCCTGAAGGCCGCGCGCGAGAAGCAGCGCGAGCGGGAGCGCATCGCGCGCGAGAAGGCGAAGGCGAAGGAGATTGCAGCGCGCGAGAAGGCCAAGGCCAAGGAACTCGCGGCGCTGGAAAAGGCGAAAGCGAAGGAAGCTGCCCTTCTTGCCAAGCAGAAGGAAAAGGAACTGAAGGCACAGCTCAAGCAACAGGCGCAGGAACTCATGAAATTGCGCAGAGCCGGCCGGCCCCGGCGCAACGGGGACGCCGAGCGAGAGTTGCTGCGCCGCGCCGAACTTCGACCCGAGGACGCGGAAGCCCGCCGGACGCGCCTGAAGAATCTCATCAAGCTCGGCAAGGAGCGCGGTTTCCTCACCTATGCCGAGATAAACGATCATCTTCCGGACGACATGGTGGACGCCGAGCAGATCGAGTCCATCATCACGACGTTCAATGATATGGGGATCCAGGTCTATGACGAGGCCCCGGATGCCGACACCCTGCTGATTTCAGAGACTGCCCCGGCCGCTGTGCCCGACGAGGATGCGGAAGAAGAGGCTGAAGCAGCGCTCTCCACCGTCGACGCGGAGTTCGGCCGGACGACCGATCCGGTGCGCATGTACATGCGCGAGATGGGCTCTGTCGAGCTCCTCACCCGCGAAGGCGAAATCGAAATTGCGAAACGGATCGAGGACGGGCTGAAGCACATGATTCAGGCCATCTCCGCTTGTCCCACCACCATCGCCGAGATGCTCGATCTGGCCGGAAAGGTCTCTCGCGACGAGATGCGTATCGACGAGCTGGTCGACGGCCTCATTGATCCCAATGCCAAGAACGAGCCTATCCAGGAGCTTCCCGAGGACGTCGAGCCCGAGGAAGAGGAAGAGGGGGAGGGCGAGGACGAGGGTGCCGCCTTGTCCGCGAGCCTGCTGCAACTCAAGGAGGACGCGCTCGCGCGCTTCGCCAAGTTCAACCGGCTATACGAGAAGATGAAGAAGGCGCTGGCCGAACACGGCCATCGAAGCAAGGAGTACATCCGCGTGCGCGACCAGATCGGCGCAGAGCTGATGCACATTCGCTTCACCGCGCGCATCATCGAGAAGCTCTGCGACGGCCTGCGCAGCATGGTGGAAGAGGTGCGCAGCCACGAACGCGAGATCATGAACCTGTGCGTCAATAAGAGCGGCATGCCGCGCCCGCACTTCATCAAGGAGTTCCCGGGCAACGAGACCAACATGCGCTGGGTGAAAAACGAAATCACCGAATCCCGGCCGTGGAGCACCCAGCTTGCGCGTAACGAGCCGAATATCATGGAGCAGCAGCAAAAGCTGCTTGCCATCCAGAAGCGGATCGGCATTCCCCTGAGGGATCTGAAAGAGATCAACAAGCAGATGTCCACAGGCGAAGCGAAAGCACGCCGCGCCAAGCGCGAAATGACCGAGGCGAACCTGCGCCTCGTGATCTCGATCGCAAAAAAGTACACCAACCGCGGCCTGCAGTTCCTCGACCTCATCCAGGAAGGCAACATCGGTCTGATGAAGGCGGTGGACAAGTTCGAGTACCGACGCGGCTACAAGTTCTCGACCTATGCCACCTGGTGGATCCGCCAGGCGATCACTCGCTCGATCGCCGACCAGGCCCGCACTATCCGCATCCCGGTGCACATGATCGAGACGATCAACAAGATGAACCGGATCTCGAGACAGATCCTGCAGGAGACGGGGCAGGAGCCCGACCCGGCGACGCTTGCCCAGAAAATGGAAATGCCCGAGGACAAGATCCGCAAGATCCTCAAGATCTCCAAGGAACCGATCTCGATGGAGACGCCGATCGGCGACGACGACGACTCGCATCTGGGCGATTTCATCGAGGACCAGGCGACGCTCGCGCCGAACGACGCAGCGATGTACGCATCCCTGCGAGAGGTGACCAAGGACGTGCTGGATTCCCTCACCCCGCGTGAAGCCAAGGTGCTCCGCATGCGCTTCGGCATCGAAATGAACACCGACCATACCCTGGAGGAAGTCGGCAAGCAGTTCGATGTGACGCGCGAGCGTATACGGCAGATCGAGGCGAAGGCGCTGAGGAAGCTCCGGCACCCGTCCCGCTCGGAGCGGCTGAAGAGTTTCTTGGACAACACCTGAGATTTCGACCCCGATTCGCGCTGCGGTCAGTCTCGCCGAGCTACAATTCGGCCGCGGGCCTGTAGCTCAGCTGGTTAGAGCAGAGGACTCATAATCCTTTGGTCCCTGGTTCGAATCCAGGCGGGCCCACCAAGAATCAATGAGTAAGGCCGGTAGCCGCCTTGCTCATCTGCTGCAGACAATCTGGCTCTAGGGACACCCTGGGTGGCGGCCTTTGTCCGGGGGCTTCTCGTATAGGCTCATGCGGCTCTGAGGCTGCCGCTCAACTCTTCCTCGGGCGTGCCGTCCTTCCACGGCAGCGGCACGTCGTAGTCCTTGAGGAGGCAATCGTCCGGCAGGCAGCGGATCGGGGTGAAGTCGCGGTGGGCGATGTAGCCTGGGCGCTTGAAGCGCCGGATGTGGTTGGACACGGCGCAGAGCGAGAGATACACGCTCACGCGGTTCCACGGCGAGAGGTTGGAAGTCGATGCGTGCACCAGGCAGCCGTGGAAGAGGATCATCGAGCCCGGCGGGCCTTTCGGCGCAACGATGCCGCCGCGCTCGACGAGCTTCGCGATGGTCTCGTGATCGATCGTCCACAGCGGATAGCTCGTGGTCGTGACGTCGTGCCCGGCCTCGAGCACGCCGAGTGTGTGGCTGCCGGGGATGAACATCAGCGGACCGTTGAACTCGTTCACCTCGTCGAGGAAGATCGCCACGTTCATCGCGCGCGCCTCGGGCATCTGGTCGTCGTTTACCCAGGTGCCGTAGTCCTGATGCCATTGCCAGACGTCGCCGTCGAAGGCCTGCTTGCCGTTGATCTTGAACTGGTGCATGTACACGTCTTCGCCGAAGATCTGCCGGACCGGCTCGACCATGCGCGGGTGGCGCGCGAGCTTCGCGAAAGGGTAGCTGTACATGTGCGCCGCAAAATTCGTTCGCACGACATCGCCGGTCTTCTCGCGTACGTTTTCAGGCCGGCGCTGGGCATAGAGACGCGGGACCTCCTCGAGGAGCACTTGGATCTCATCCTTGCCGAACAGGCTCTCGAAGAAGAGGTATCCGTCGCGATCGAAGCGCCGGAGCTGTTCGGGGGAAAGCTGCATCGGAAGAGTATAGGCCCAGAGGGGCCCATGGAGAAGCTTTGACCTGTTCTGCAGCCCCAATCGGCGCGCGCAGCCGCCGAGGTCGAGCACTTTCTTCCCGCGGGAACGGAGCACGGCTCGCAGCCGCACTTTGCGCGGCACACTCTCGGCACAGCACAGACAATAATCCCCATCGAAACGCGACAACTGGCTACAATCACGTGACAAACAAGTGGCTGAATTCTTTGTCGCCGTGAGTTGCAGTAGATTGTGATTTGTTGGCATAGGCCCGACTCATGATCCTTTGGTCCCTGGTTCGAATCCAGGCGGGCCCACCGAGATTCCATCGCGCAGGGCAGTTCTGCGCACGCTGATCCGGCGGCGCGCTAGACCACGCAGTCTAGTATGCTAGACTGCACGGTCTAGTCCGCTTTCCGACAGGAAACTCCCGGTCCATGGCCGCAGTGTCCCACCGCGAGCGCGTGCTGCGCGCCGCGACCTCCGCCTTTCTCGCCGACGGCTATCGCGCGAGCGTCGAGCGCATCGCGCGCCGCGCGGGCGTGGCGAAACAGACGGTCTACAGCCATTTCCCGAGCAAGGACGAGCTGTTCAAGGAAGTGACGCGCGGGCTCACGACCCGGGTCTTGGTCCAGCTCGAATCCGAGCCAGGAGACCTGCGCGCGAGCCTGCTGCGCTTTGCCGTCGCCTACCGCAGCCGGGTCCTTTCGTCCGAGGGTATCGCGATGTTCAGGACCCTGCTTTCGGAAATCCCGCGCTTTCGCAGCCTGGCGCGCGCGGTGTACGAAGGGGGAACAGGATTGACGGCGCGCGCGCTCGCTGCGCACCTGAAGAAGGCCATGGATGCGGGCTTCCTGCGCAAGGAGGACCCGCAGTTCGCCGCCGAGCTCTTCATCAGCATGCTGGTCGGCGTCGATCGCACCAAGAGACTCTACGGCATGTCCCGCTCTGGAGGGAACGATGCGCACCGCGCTGCCCGCATTGTGGACTGCTTCATGCGCACCTATTCGACCGAGGGACATTCATGATTGAATTTGTAAGAGCGGCGGCCATCGCGCTCGCGCTCGCCGGGCTTGCCACGTTGGGGGGTTGCAGCCGGGGCGATGCGAAGGATCAGGCGACCGCGCAGGCGGCACCGCCCGCTGTGCCGGTGAGCGTCATCCAGGTCGCGTTGCGCGAGGTGCCGGTGGTGTATGAGGCGGTCGGACGCACCGAAGGCTCGCGCGAGGTGCAGGTGCGCGCGCGCGTCTCCGGAATCCTCGAGCAGCAGCTCTACACCGAGGGCGACGCGGTCAACGAGGGCGCGCCTCTCTTTCGCATCGAGCGCGCACCCTTCGAGATCGACCTGGAGCAGCAGCGTGGCGCGCTCGCGCAGGAACTCGCACGCAACGAGCTTGCGAAGCGCGACTACGAGCGCTCCAGGGACCTCGTCGCCAAGGGCTTCGTCAGCCAGCAATACGCGGACCAGGCCGCCGCCGCGTTCGCGCAGAGCAATCCCGCCGTGCAGATCGCCAGGGCGCGCGTGCGCCAGTCCGAGCTCAACCTCTCCTACACCAATGTCACGGCCCCGATTGCGGGCATCACCGGTCGCGCGCAGCAGTCTATCGGCAGCCTCCTCACACCCAACGCGGATTCGAGCCTCCTGACGACGATCACCCGCACCGATCCGATCTGGGTGCGCTTCGCGCTTTCGGAGGCGGAATTCGCCGGCCTGCGCAATCGCGAGGCGAAGCAGCGCCCGCAGGTAAGCATGGAGACCGCCGACGGCAAGACTTTCCCGGCCAAGGGGCGCCTCAACTTCTCGGGCTCGACGGTGGACGCCTCGCTGGGCACCGTGCAGATGCGCGCGGAGTTCCCCAATCCCAAGCTGCAGGTCCTCCCCGGACAGTACGTGCGCGTGCAGGTGATGGCGGGCAACCAGCAGACGATCGTCGTCCCGCAGACCGCGGTGCTGCAGAACGAGAGTGGACGGTTCGTCTGGGTGGTGGGACCGGAGAACAAGGCCACGCCGCGTACCATCCGGACCGGCAACTGGGTCGGTAGCAACTGGGTCGTACTCGACGGCCTCAAGCCTGGCGAGAGCGTGATCGTCGACAACCTCGTGCGGCTGCGTGCCGGGATGCCGGTGCAGGCCGCGAAAAAGGACGGTTGATCCCGCTGGAGCCGCGCTGATGTCCAGATTCTTCATCCATCGCCCGGTGTTTGCGGGCGTTATCGCCATCATCATCGTGATCGCCGGCCTGGTCGCGGTCAAGCTTCTGGCCGTGGCGCAGTATCCAGAGATCGCGCCGCCGACGGTGCTCATCACCACCGTCTACCCGGGCGCGAGCGCCGAGACGATCACAAAGACGGTCGCGGCGCCGATCGAGGAGCAGCTCTCTGGTGTGGAGAAGCTCTCGTACTTCAGCTCGACCGCTTCCTCCACCGGGGCGCTCAGCATCACGGTCACCTTCGAGCCGGGAACGAACGTGGACCAGGCGGTGTTCAACGTGAATAACCGCGTTCAGATCGCGCTGCCGCGCCTGCCCGATGAGGTGCGCAGGAACGGCGTCATCGTGCAGAAGCGCTCCTTCGACATCCTGAACGTCGTCGTCCTCTCGTCGCCCGATAATTCGCGCGACACGCTGTTCCTGTCGAACTACGCCACCATCAACCTGGTCGACGAGCTGAAGCGCCTGCCCGGCCTCGCCGACGTCATCGTGTTTGGCGCGCGCGATTATTCGATGCGCGTCTGGCTCAACACCGAGAAGATGGCGCGCCTGGGCGTCACCCCTTCGGAGGTCGCGGCGGCGCTGCGCGCGCAGAACGCGCAGTACGCTGCGGGCAAGATCGGCACCGAGCCAGCGCCGCCCGGCCAAGCGCTCGTCTACACGGTGACCGCCACCGGCCGCCTCGTCGATCCGGAGCAGTTCGGCGACATTGTGGTACGCGCGAGCGGTCCCGTGGGCGTGCTGCGGGTGCGCGACATCGCGCGCGTGGAGCTGGGCGCGCTTAACTACGACACCTTCAATACGCTCGACGGCAAGCCGGCGATCGGCATGGCGACCTTCCTTCAGCCCGGGGCGAATGCGCTCGACGTGGCGGAGGCGGTGCGCACGCGCATGGCGGAGATCAAGCGGACCTTCCCGCAAGGAGTCGACTACGCTATTCCGTTCGACACCACTCGCTTCGTCAACGCCTCGATCAAGGAAGTGACTAAGACGATCTTCGAGGCGGCGGTGCTCGTACTGATCGTCGTGTTCGTGTTTCTGCAGACTTGGCGCGCCACGCTCATTCCGATGATAGCGGTGCCGGTGTCGCTCATCGGCGCCTTCGCGGGCCTCTGGGCGGTCGGCTTCACCATCAACACCCTGACGCTCTTCGCCCTCGTGCTCGCGATCGGCATCGTGGTGGACGATGCGATCGTGGTGATCGAGAACGTCGAGCGCCTGATGCGCGAGCAGAAGATGCGCCCCTTCGAAGCCGCACTCGAGGCGATGGACGAGGTGTCGGGGGCGGTGGTCGCGATCGTCCTTGTGCTGTGCGCGGTGTTCGTGCCGGTTGCCTTCCTCGGCGGGATCGCGGGCCAGCTTTACCGCCAGTTCGCGCTCACGCTCACCTTCGCGGTCGTGATCTCCGGCTTCATGGCTCTCACGTTGACTCCCGCGCTCTGCGCCATCATCATGGGGGTGGGCCAGCACCAGGCGCGCGTCTTCGAGCCGTTCAACCGTGGCTTCGCATGGGTCACGGCGCGCTTTCTCCAGACCGTGAACTTCGCCCTTCGCCACCGCGTCGCCTCGGCGGTGACCGTGGTCGTCGTGCTCGCCCTCACCGTGGGCCTGTTCCTGCGCATCCCGGGTAGCTTCGTGCCGCCGGAAGATCAAGGCTACGTCTTCGGCATCGTGCAGCTCCCCGATGGCGCGACCCTCGAGCGCACGGGCAAGATGACCAACGAGCTCACTAAGCTGGTCAGCGCTAACCCCGGCGTACAGAACACGATCGGCGTGGTGGGTTTCGACCTGATCGGCGGCGGAAACAAGAGCAACGCGGCCACGATGTTCGTACCGCTCAAGGACTGGAGCGAGCGCGGGAAGAACACCGCGCAGGCCATCGCCGGCGACGTGATCCGCAAGGGCTCCACACTGCGCGAGGGCCTCGCGCTCGCGTTCAACCCACCCGCTATCCGCGGCATTGGCACGGCGGGCGGCTTCGAGGTCTACGTGCAGGCGCGGACCAACCCGGACCCGGCTCAGCTATTCCGCGCGACCCAGGGTTTCATGGCCGAGCTTGCGAAGCACCCGAGGCTCGCGGGCATCAACTCGTTCTACCGCCCAACGGTACCGCAGCTCAAGGTCGAGGTGGATCGCGAGAAAGCGATCTCGCTCGGCGTGCCGGTGCAGGACGTGTTCGACGCCCTGCAGAGCACGATGGCGGCGCTCTACGTGAATGACTTCAACAAGTTCGGCCGCACTTACAGGGTGCAGATGCAGGCCGACGCCCCTTTCCGTTCCCGGCCCGAGGACCTGGGCGCGGTGTACGTGCGCTCCACCACCACGCGCGAGATGATCCCGCTCAAGGCGCTCATCCGCACCACGAACCTGATCGGCCCCGAGCAGCTCGAGCGCTTCAACGGCTTTCTCGCGGCCAAGGTTCTGGGCGGCGGCAAGCCGGGCGTGTCCTCCGGCGAGGCAATCCAGGCGGTCGAGCAGGTCGCAGCGGCTAGCCTGCCCGAGGGCTACTCGATCGCCTGGAGCGGTCAGGCGTTCCAGGAGAGGCGCACCGGCAGCGCCTCGGCCGTCGCCTTCGCGCTCGCGCTCGTCATGGTGTTCCTCATCCTTGCTGCGCTCTACGAGCGCTGGCTCGTGCCGCTCGCGGTGCTGATGGCGGTGCCCTTCGCCGTGTGGGGCGCTCTCGGCCTCGTCGCCTTGCGCGGCCTAGAGAACGACATCTACTTCCAGATCGGGCTGGTGGTGCTAATCGGACTTGCGGCGAAGAACGCGATCCTGATCGTGGAGTTCGCGCAGCAAGGCTTCCTCGAGGGCATGTCGGCGATCGAGGCCGCGCTGAATGCGGCGCGGCTTCGCTTCCGGCCGATCATCATGACCTCGCTCGCTTTTGTGCTCGGCGTGATGCCGCTCATGTTCTCGAGTGGCGCCGGCGCGGGCGCGCGCCGCTCGATGGGAACGGGCGTGGTGGGCGGGATGCTCGCCGCGACCTTCGTAGCGACGATCTTCGTGCCGCTCTTCTTTGTGCTCATCGCGCGCCGCAGGAAGGCGCACACCGCAGAGAAACGAACCGCCGTGGCGGAGGCGCCATGAGGGACCGCCTCTTCAAGGCGGCCGCTCTCGTGCTCGGCCGGGCCGGTTGCGCGACGGTCGGCCCCGACTACCAACACCCCTTGAGCGCGCTGCCCGCGACGTTTTCTACGGCCGGCGACCGCGTTCTCTAACATGACCCCTTCGGAATCCGCTTCGCTTAGCGCTAGCTCCAAAGGCGCGAAGCCGGGCAAACCCTACGAGATAGCCGGTCACCGTGCAGAAGAATAAATTCGGATTGTTACTCGTTTGGTCGTAGTCAGGCTCACTCCGCAAACAGCGGCCGTCGCGGCCGGATCGAAGTGACATCTAAATAGGACAAGTAGCCAACTACCCGAACCCCGCTTCGGCGGGGTTTCTTATTTCTGGCGCGGCACTGCTAAGTGCGAGGCTGTCGTATCCGTGGCGCACTTTTGGCACAGTGCACTCAACAATTCCCATCGAAACGCAACAACTGGCTACAATCATCTTCTCGGCAAGTCGCTGATTTCTTGCTGCAGAGAGTTGCGGTAAATTGTGAACTGTTGGGGCTCCGCCGCAGACTCATAATCCTTTGGTCCCTGGTTCGAATCCAGGCGGGCCCACTTTCAGTTGACCTGGAGTTCTTTGGAGGAGGGTATGGGAAAGCGGTTCGCAGTGGTGGTCCTGGGCGCCTTGCTTGCAGCGTTCGCCCACGCCGCCACCATGGAAGACGAGGTGCTCGCCGTCTTCGACAAGTACATCGCCGCGCAGAATGCGCACGACCTGAAGGCGATGCGTACCCTGCTGCTGGAGTCCACAGACTTCCTCTGGATCTCGCGGGGCAAACCCTTGTGGGGCCGCGATGCCGCGATGAAAAGCCTCGAGGAACGCTACAAGGGTACCTGGCACATCGATGTGGACCGGAAAGAGCTTCGCGTCGTTTCCGTGAGCCGGCGCGTGGCACAGGTGTACGCACAGACGCAGCTTACGGCAGGGGACCCGGGCGTGGAGCCCGCAAAGAACCGCGTCTACCTGAACTTGATGATGGTCAGGAAGGCGGATGGGTGGCGCATCAGCAGCATCCTGCCCATTCTGGTTCCCCCGCAGTAATTCCCGCCTCGCGCAGACCCTGGGTGCGTCGCCCCGTACCGGTTATAGAATAGGGCCGCCCAACATTCGAGAGGAGGCAGCATGTCCCCCCGTATCGCGTTTCTCGCCGCGGCCCTGTGCTTGATTTCCGGCAGCGCAGCCGCGCAGGTCTGGCCCACCAAGCCGATCCGCTATATCGTTCCTTTCCCCCCCGCCGGGGCTACAGACATCACCGCGCGCATCATGGCGGACAAGATCAGCGGCCCCCTCGGGCAGCCGGTGGTCGTCGAAAATCGCCCGGGCGCAGCGGGCAACGTCGGCACCGATTTCGTGGCGAAAGCCGCGCCCGACGGCTACACCATCCTGCAGCTCACCGTCGCTCAGTCGATCAGCCAGACCTTGTATGCGAAGCTGAACTACGACTTGGAGAGGGACCTTGCGCCGGTGGCAATGGTCGCGCTGGTGCCGAACGTGATGGAAGTCAATCCTTCGGTGCCCGCCAAGTCGGTCGCTGAGTTCATTGCTCTCGCGAAGAGCAAGCCGGGCAAGATCAACTTCGCCTCCTCCGGAAGCGGCACTTCGATCCACATGTCGGCAGAGATGTTCATGATGCTCACGGGGGTGAAGATGGTGCATGTGCCCTACAAGGGCAGCGGCCCTGCGCTCGCCGATCTCGTCGGCGGACAAGTCGACGTCATGTTCGACAACCTCACCTCTTCGATAGGCTTCATTCGGAGCGGCAAGCTGCGCGCGCTTGCGATCACTTCGGCGACACGCTACCCTGAGCTTCCCGACCTGCCTACCATGCAGGAAGCGGGCGTGCCCGGCTATGAAGCAACCGCGTGGTTCGGCATCGTCGCGCCCAAGGGCACGCCGCGGGAAATCGGCATGCGCATCAACGGCGAGGTCAACAAGGCACTCGGACACGCCGACGTAAGGGAGAAGCTTGCCCAGCAGGGTGCCGTGGCGAGCGCGTGGACGCCCGAGCAGTTCGGAGACTTCATCCACAATGAAGTGCTCAAGTGGGGCAAGGTCGTTAAGGCGTCAGGGGCGAAGGTGGAGTGAGGCCCAGGCGCCGGACAATGCGGGGGGCGATCTTTCTTGCTCTTGTGGGCCTGCGCGCTGTCGCGCATGCGCAGGCCCCCGTAGAAGAGCGCGGAGTCGCCGCCAACCTTTCTCTCGACGCTCAGCAGCGCGTCGAATTCGCGCGCCGAGCCGCCGAACAGGCCGCCTCCGGGCTGAAGACTGCCGAATCCGACTTGCATCGAGCGGAGTCAGCGCTCGAATCGGCGCAGAAGCAGCACGACGAGGCCAAGTCGCGGCTTGAGCGGGCCAGACGGAATCTCGATCAGGCGCGCGCGAAGGCAAAGGAGTCGCACGCGACCTACGAGCGCGAGTCGGCGCAATTCGACCTCCGCCGACGCGGAGCGCCCTGAAGTGTCGGCGAAGGGCTCTGGAAGTCAAGGGATCGCATAGAGCTTGGCCCCATGCTGACATTTATTCGCTTGCTCTCGGCCGGTTTGGCGGCCTCGCTGGTGATCCAGGCGTTCCCTCAGGAGAAGCCCGAGCCGGTACGGATCGTCACCAAGACCCTGGTCGCCCAGGAAGCGCGCAAGGAATGCTTTTCGCTCAACAGCAGGCAGAGGCTCTTCTACAAATTTCGAGCCGATGGTTCGGTCGAGTTCAAGCTTTCGCACCAGGACGAAAAGGAAGTCATCGATGTCAGACAGCGCACCGACAGCGCCGCGGGCAGCTTCGTTCCGAAGAGGGCCGGGGATCATTGTCTTGTCTGGACCAATACTGGAAAGCGCGCGGTAACCTTGCGCTACGAATTTCAGCGCAGCCCCTACTGAGCCCGACGCACCCGGGGGCGCCGACGGCGCCGACGACCTTGAACGGAAGGACACACGCCGCGCGCATCGCGTCCACCGTCGCCATGACCCTTGCGGTCCAGTCGCTCACTGCCCTGGCTCTCGCGGTTCCCGCCATTCTTGCTCCAGTAGCCGCCGCCGACCTGGGAGCGGCCCCGGCAGGCATCGGAAACTGGGTCGGGTTTGCCTACATGGTGGCGATGTTCGCTGGGTTGCTGAGCGGAACGCTCGTGGGACGCTGGGGTCCGGTGCGCGTGCTCCAGGCAGCCGTGGTCTGCGTCGCTTCCGGGCTTGCGATCGGCGCGGGCGCGCATCTCGCTACGGTCATCCTGGGCGGCGCTCTCCTCGGCATCGCGCACGGTTTTGTCAATCCCGCAAGCTCCACGATCCTTGCATCGGCCGCCCCGCCGCACATGCGCTCGATGATTTTCTCGATCAAGCAGACCGGTGTTCCGCTGGGGGCCGCAGTTGCCGGCGCGATAGTGCCTGCGCTGCTTCTGCATACGGGCTGGCGGAGCGCAGTGATGCTGCTTGCGATGGCGAGCGCCGTGTTCCTGGCGTTGGTCGCCCCGTTTCGCTCCGTCTATGACCGCGACTTGAAACCGGGCGAGCGCCTGCATCCACGCGGCCTGGCTGCGCCCATCGCGGAAGTCTGGGGAAACCATCCGGTCCGCGATCTGGCCCTGACTTCCAGCGTTTTTTCATTGGTGCAAATGAGCTTCGGCACGTACCTCGTTTCCTACCTGAAGCTCGGTCTCGGTTACTCGCTGCTCGCGGCGGGATTGGTGTTTTCGGCGTCGCAGGTCGCCGGGGTACTGGGCCGAATCGTGTGGGGTGCAGTCGCCGACCGGCTGCTTGCCCCGCGGTTCGTGCTGGCCCTGCTCGGCGTCCTCATGGCAGGGTGCGGGTTCGCTGCGGCTCTATTCGGGGCAAATTGGCCGATGATGATGATCGCGCTTGTTTGCGTGCTCTATGGCGCGAGTGCGGTCGGGTGGAATGGAGTGTTTCTGGCCGAAGTCGCCCGCCTTGCGCCGGAGGGGAGGGTCGCGATCGTCACCGGAGGCACGCAATTCTTCACCTTTGCCGGGGTGATGCTCGGGCCACCCGTATTCGGCGCCATCGTCTCGATTTCAGGAGGTTATGGCGCAGGCTTCGTCTTCATTGCGGTACTGCCGCTTGCGGCAGGCTTCGGTCTGCTGTTCTTCCGGCGGATTCGATCCGGATGAGCATCGCCGATGCCGTGGTGCTGCTTCACGGAGCGTGGATGAATCGCCTGGTCATGGCGTATCTCGCTCATTCGCTGCGGACCCAGGGCTTTTCCGCCAACACCCTTACCTACCGCACCCGGCTGGATACGCTCGAGCAGCACCTCGGGCACCTGGCCGCACGCATCGCCGCTCTCGATGCGCCCCGCGTGCATTTGGTCGGCCACAGCCTCGGCGGGCTCGTGGCCTTGCGGTATCTGCAGCGCAGGCCCGACGCGCGGGTGCGCCGCGCGGTGCTGCTCGGAGCTCCGGTGACAGGCTGCCGGGCGGCGTCCGCGCTCGCGCATTGGTCCGGCGGGCAGGCGCTGCTCGGCCGAAGCCTCGCCCTATGGCGCGAACCCGTCGATCTGTCGCTTCGTGAAGGGATTGAGGTGGGTGTCATCGCCGGGACCCGCGCGCTCGGGCTGGGACGCGTCGTGGCGGGCTTGCCCAGACAGAACGACGGCGTGGTCTGCGTGGACGAAACGAGATTTCCGGCCATGCGCGACCATATTGCGCTTCCGGTAGCGCATACCCAAATGCTCGTGTCGCCGACCATCGCGCGGCAGACCGCCGCGTTCCTCAGGACGGGAGCGTTCAGAAGATGAGGCGGCTTGCCGCGCTCAGCGCGCTGCTGCTGCTGCCGGGCTGTTCGACCGTCGACTACTATGCGCAGGCGGTCGGCGGACACCTGGAAGTCATGCGGCTTGCGGTGCCGATCGAGGACCGGCTGCGCGATCCGGATACGCCGGAATCCCTGCGCCTCAAGCTGGCGCGCGTACTCGTCATCCGCGATTTCGCCAGTCGCGAGCTGGCGCTCCCGGACAACGGCAGCTATCGCCGCTACGCGGAGCTGGGCCGGCCCTTCGTGCTCTGGAACGTGTTTGCCGCCCCCGAGCTTTCGGTGAAACCCCTCGAGTCGTGCTTTCTCTTCGCCGGCTGCGTGGCCTACAGGGGCTTCTACTCCGAAGAGCGGGCCGAGCGCCACGCCGCCGAACTCGCGAAGCAGGGCTACGATGTTCACGTCGGAGGCGTGCCCGCATATTCGACGCTCGGATGGTTCGACGACCCGGTGCTCTCGACTTTCATCCATTATCCCGAGTTCGAACTGGCCCGAATCCTGTTTCACGAGCTGGCACATCAGACCGTCTATGTGAAGGACGATACGATGTTCAACGAGTCCTTCGCCACGGCCGTCGAGGAGGAGGGTGTGCGCCGCTGGCTCGCGCGCGAAGGCACGCCAGAGCAACGCGCGGCTTATTCGGACCTCCGGCGCAGGCGTTCGGAACTGATCGCCCTTTTCTCCAAGTACCGTTCGAGCCTGGCAGGTTTGTACGCCGGATCTCTGCCGGCGGAGGAAAAGCGCACGGAAAAAAAGCGCCTGCTTGCCGGGATGCTGGAGGAGTACCGAGCGCTCAAGGTCTCCTGGGGAGGCTTCGCAGGCTTCGATCGCCTGTTTTCGCGGGGTGCGAACAACGCGCTCCTTGCGTCGGTGGCGAGCTACACGGAGCTCGTGCCCGCGTTCCGCGCGCTGCTCGGGCAGAAGCAGGGGGATCTTGCGGCGTTCTACGCCGCTGTGCGCGAGCTCGCCGATCTCGACAAGCCTGAACGCGACGCCGCGCTCGCCGTGCTTGCGAGGAGTGCCGCCTCTAGCTGAGCGGCAGCATGACGTGTTTCTTGTAGGCTGGTCGCTGCTGCAGCCGCCGGTAGTAAGCCTCGACCCGGGGAAGCTT
>Ga0335085_10006469_pt1 | contig 18468 bp, 11 predicted proteins | sample Lox_Sample_45_FD_206712 | JGI IMG/M metagenome (GOLD analysis project Ga0335085, IMG submission 206712) | Soil microbial communities from Loxahatchee National Wildlife Refuge, Florida, United States - Lox_Sample_4.5 | ecosystem: Environmental > Terrestrial > Soil > Wetlands | place: USA...
CACGGTGGATAACGGGGACGCGCCGGTCGGCGGCACGGTGCGCGTGCGCGTCGAGGTGCAGGTCGGCACGGACGAGAGCGTGAAGCTCGGCAGCTTCACCGGCCGGCTGCACTTCGATCCAGCGAAACTGACCTTCCAGTCGCAGAACGCCATCAACGACGGCCTGCGGGTGGCCAACGCGAACGGCGCGTCGCAGGGCGAGATCCGGTTCGCGGGCGCGGCGCCCAACGGCTTCGCCACGCTGGTGCTCTACGACGGGACGTTCGTCGTCAAGTCGGCCGATTATGAGCAGAGCCTCTCGCTGACGATGGAGGAGCTGTCGTCCGCGGTCAGCCTGTCGAACCTGCGGCCGCAGCTGTCGGTGAGCCAGCACGTATTCCTGAGCCGGGTCGCGAACTAGCCGCGTGATGCGAGGCGTCCCGGTTCGCCGACTCGCGGCCCTGCTGGCCGCCGCACTGTTCGCCGCCACGTCCGCGGCGGCCCAGACCGTCGTGGTCGGGCCGGGCGCCGGCGCGGTGGCGGCGGTGCCGGGCGAGACCTTTACCGTGCCGGTCGTCGCGGACATGACGAACGCGGGTGGGGCTTCCCTGGGCTCCATCTCCGGGCGTCTGCTGTGGCGGCCGGGCACCGTGAAGTTCCTGGGCGCGAGCGCGGGCACCGCCGGGACGCCGACGCTCAATCCGGACACGACGGCGGGCGTGCTGCACTTCGCCCTCGCCAACCCCGCGGGCGCGAGCGGGACGCCGGTCTTGCTCACCGCGACGTTCCAGGCGACGGGCGCCGCGGGCGACACGATGACGCTGCGGACCGCGGTGGACGAACTGTCGGCCGCGGGCACGTTCGCCAACCTCCTGCCGATCACCATGGCGACCGACGCGCCGCTGTGCATCGCGGGCGGGTTGTGGGGCGACATCGACAACAGCGGAACCATCACGTCGTTCGACGCCCTGCTGATCGTCACGCAGGCGGTGGGCATTCCCATCACGCCGCTCACGGTCGCCAACGGGGACGTGGACGGCGACGGCAAGGTCAACACGCGCGACGCGTTGGGCGTCCTGTCGGAAGTCGTCGGCCTGCAGACGCCGGGCTTCCGGACCGGGCAGCCCAACGGCGGCTCGTGCGCGGCGCGCCGGCCGGTGGCCGTGGCGATCAACCCCGCGTCGCTGTCGCTGGTGCCCGGCGACCTGGTGGCCCTGTCGGTCGCGCAGACGGACAGCGTCGGCGCGATCGTCGCCGGCCCGCCGGCGGCGTGGCTCTCGCGCAATCCCGGCGTCGCGACCGTGGACAGCACGGGTGCGGTGACGGCGGTGGCGGTGGGGACGACCGAAATCGTGGCCGCGACCGCGCCGGGCGTGGTGGACAGCGCGGCGGTGACGGTGAGCGGGACGCGCCACGTGTGGTACGTCGCGGCGGCGGCGGCCGGGAACACCAACCAGACCGGCTCGCCGAACCTGCCCTTCGCCTCCATCGCGCGGGGCGTCGCCGCGGCCCAGGCGGGCGATACGGTGCGCGTGGCGGTGGGGCGGTACGACACGACCGTCACACTGGACCACGACGTGACGCTGCTCGGCGACACGCTCGCCGACGGCTCGCGGCCCGTCATCGCGGCGTCGGCCGAAGACGCGGGGCTGCACCTGACGGGCTCCGGCAACCGCGACGTGGCGTACTTCACGGTCGAAAGCGGCTGGGCCGCCGTCGACGTGGACGGCCCCGCGACGGTCGCCCTGACCGGCCTCGTCGCCCACACGCTGACCGGCGCCGTGATCGATCAACCGGCGAGCACGCTGCGGCTTACGGCGTCGGTGTTCACCGGACCAAGCTCCTCGACCTGTTGCAGCGGCGCCGGCATCGACGAGTCGTACGCCACGGCCGACAGCGTCGTGGTGGATCATTCCGAGATCGACGACTACTACGGCAGCGCGATCTACGCGCCCAACGGCGGCACGTTCGTGATCCGCGACTCGAAGCTCCACGACTTCGGGAGCTACGGCCTGTACCTGGGCGGCGACGGGGGCACGGTCGCGCTGGCGGTGGACAGCAGCGTGATCGCGAGCAGCCAGTACGAGCTGTTCTACCTGGAAGACGTGGCGTCGGCGGTGATCACGCACAGCCTGCTGGTCAACCAGAATGACGACCTGATCGAACAGTGGCAGGAGAACATCGAGAACGGCGGCGCGTTCGTCCTGCGCGGCGACTCGATCAGCGCCAGCGACAACGCGTGGCTGAACCTCAACGGGCTGGACAGCGTGGTCGTGGATTCGGTGCGCGCCAACCTGCCCTCGGCGTACTCCGACATCTACCAGGTCCCGGTGGTACGGGTGACCAACAGCGTCTTCAATAACGCCTCGGACGACGTGCTCTACGTGAGCGACGGCAACGGCGGCGTCATGGACGTGCGGCACGTCCAGTTCGTGGGAGACCCGGCCGACGACCTCGACGGCTACCCGATCGACGCCGAAGGGCTGCGGACCACGGTGGACAGCTCGTCGTTCACCAACGCGTACGAGGCCGTTTACGCTGAGGGCGATTCGAGCCTCACGGTGACCAACTCGACCTTCCAGCACGTCGAGTACGCCATCGAGTACGACGGCACCTGGGCGGTGGGCTGCGGCGTCGAGTGCGGGCCACCGACCTCCGGCGTGGTGGCGCGCAACAACGTGATCAACGGTTACTACTACGCCGTGGAGGCCGACGACGGCACCGCGGCGATCGACAGCAACACGTTCGTCGGCGCCGAGAGCTACGAGGGCGTGTACGTGTGGAACGTCACGGCGGCGTCGGTCACCAACAACACGTTCGCGGGCGGCGAGGATCCGATCGAAGTGGACGCCGGTGATACCGCGTTCACGGCCCAGATCACCGACAACGTGCTGACCGGCGTGACGTCCTCCGGCATCTACGTCAGCGGCAACGCCTCCGAGGATACGGTGCGGCCGCGGATGAACGTGCTGCGCAACCAGATTACGTGCGACCCCTCGGGGACCTATCAGGGCGTGCAGGTCTACGAGACCGACGCGATGGTGGCGGACAACCAGATCAGCAACTGCAGCGGCGCGCTGTACCTCCGGTCCAGCACGACCACGGCGCGATGGGACAGCGTCCTGGGCAACACGATCACCCTGCCGACCGGGACGTACGCGTACGGCGGCATCGTGGTGCAGCAGAACCTCCACAGCCTCGTGGCGGGCAATAGCGTCGTGGCCGACACGGCCGGCAGCGCCGATTTCGGCTCCATCTACGCCGACGGCTACAGTGACAGCGCGGCGGTCACCATCGATTCGAACACGGTGAACGGCGGGCTCTTCTACGGCATCTACGTCCTGCACATGGACTCCACCCTGATCTCGCGCAACACCGTGCAGGGTGTGCGGAACAACCTGGGCATTGGCGCCATTGGCGTCCTGGGATACCTGCGGGTGCGCGCGGCCGTGGTTGGGAACACTGTCCGGCACGCCTACGGGTCGGGGATCAGCGTCCAGAACTACGATACGGCGACGACCCTGATCGACTCGAACATGGTCTCGGGTTCGGGCTTCTCGGGCATCGAGATCGACGAGGGCGCGGCGCAATTCCGCCGCAACACCCTCACCGGCAACGCCGTCGGCGTGACCCTGTACGGGAATGGGCAGGCGTCGCTCGCCAACGACTCGAACAACATCGCCGGCAACACGTACGGCCTCGTTGCCTATCAGTACCTCAGCGCGACGGACAACTGGTGGGGCGACGCCAAGGGGCCGCGCTGCGGGACCAACACCGAGTATGCGTGCGACCCGACGTCGACCGGCGACAGCGTCTCGGACAACGAAGTTGCCTGGGCGCCGGCGCTCGGGGCGCCGAACGCCGCCGCGCCGCCGCCGTCCGCGCCGAGGTACCTGGCCGCGCTGCGCGCGCCGGCGCGGCCCTCGCCGCTCCGGTCGGTGCCGCCGGCTGTGGCGATGACGGCGCCGAGGACGCACGCGCCGGTTCGGGGCAGCCGTGCGGCGGCGACCGCCGCCGTGATGGCCACGCCGGCGACGGCCACGTCCAACCCGGTCCTGGCACAGCGGCTCCGGCTGTGGGCCACCCAGCGCGCGACTCGCGAGACGCGCCGCGCGCTGATGGCCCAGCAGCGCTCGACGACGGCGGCCGCGCGTGACGCGCGTCATGCCGCGGCGCTGGCCGCGCGCCCGGCGCACGCGGTGCGCGCGGCGGCCCCCGCGGCCCCCGCGGCCAAGCCCGGGGAGCAGCGTCCATGATGCGACGCACCGTCGTGCTCCTGTGCGCCCTGAGCCTCGCGGCCGGGGCGGCGCGCGCACAGCAGACGTACTACCTGGGCAATTCGGCCTCGGACTCGACGTTGGGCCTGATTCCCGGCGTCGCGATGAACGTCCCGGTGCAGGTCGCCAACAACAATGCCTACTACCTGGGCGTGGAGTATGCCCGCGTCACGGTGCACTACGACCCCGCGGCGGTGACGGTGTTCGGCGCGGCGCCGGGCCTCGAGCCCACGGTGACCGACTCCTCGCGCGGCACCGGGACGTTCACCTTCGCGCTGAGCGGGTCGTGTGTCTCCGGCTCCGACCTGCCGCTCGCCAACCTGTCAATGCAACTGTCCGCGAGCGCCTCCTCCGGAACGGTGGTTTACCTGACGACGGATTCCACCGTGACCGATTTGTATTGCGAGGGTGCGCCGGCCGGGGCCGCCTGGAGCGGCAGCATGACGTCGCTGTGCACCGCGACCACGCTCTACGGCGACGTGGACGCCAACGGCCGCGTCGACTCCCGCGACGCCCTCATCGCCCTGTCGGCCGCGGTCGGCCTGCCGGTGGCGGGTTTCAACCTGGGCGCCGGCGACGTCGATGGCGACGGCCTGACCAATTCGCGCGACGCGCTCATCATCCTGAGCGTCTCGATCGGCCTGAACCAGGGGCCCAATCGCATCGGCTTCGCCATACCGGTGAACTGTCCCGCCGCGTCGGGCCCCGGCGAGGACGTCGTGGTGCGCGTGCGCACGCCGTACTTCTCCGACAGTCTCGCGATGCTCGACCCCGGCGCGACGACCCCGGTGGTGGTGCACGGCACGGGTTACGGACCGCAGGAGCCGCGGCTGGCGTCCGACGGCGTGTCGATCGTCTACACCTGCGGCTCCACCACCGATGTCTGCCGGACCCGCGCCGACAGCGGCGGCTACGCGCAGCTGACGACCGACTCCTACGGTGGCGCGAACCTGCGTCCCGACTGGAGTCCGTCCGGCGCGTCGGTGGCCTATGGGCACCATGGTCAGTACTTGGCCCGCCTCGACACCGGCATCACCCGGGTACTGAGTAACAACATCCTGTTCTACAACGTGTATGGCGGCGGTATCGCGTGGAGCCGCGACGGCAGCCGGGTCGCGTACGTGAAGAACGACGGCACCATCTGGCTCGTCAACGCCGATAGCAGCGGCGATGCGCAACTCGCGGTGAACCCGGCGGTCACCGACGCGCTGCTGCTGCGGTTCTCGCCCAGCGGCGATACGCTCGCGTTCACGCGGACCAACGAGCCCGGCATCTGGATCGTGCCGACCGCGGGCGGCACGGTGACCCAGCTGACGTCGTTCAATAGCCTTGGCTCGGTGAGCAACCAGGAACTCGGGTTCGATTGGGGCCCGCACGGCATCGTGTTCGCCAGCGAGTTGCCGGGCCGGATGGGGATCTGGGTGATCGGGTCGTCCGGCGCGCTGTGGCGCGTCGCCGAGGGCGCGTACCTCGAGCCGTCGTGGCGGAGGAATCCGTGAGGCGGCTCCGGGTGAGCGCGCTGGTCGCGGCCGCGCTGCTCGCCGGCGCGGCGGTGCCGCGCACGGCGCGCGCCGCCGACAGCGTCCTGGTGCAGGTGGGCGGCTCGCTCGCGGGGCGGGCGGGCGGCTACGTCGACGTGCCGGTGTCGGTGGACATGAGCGGAGCGCCCGGGCGCACGCTCGGTGGCTACCGCCTGACCCTGACGTTCGATCCGACGGTGCTGAGCTTCTACCAGGTCAACGCGGGCAACTTCGGCCCGCCGCTCGTCAACAGCGACAGCTCGGGCCAGGGCCGCATCCAGGTCACCTCGCTGCTGCCCGCGGGTGCCACGGGCAACGTGCTGCTCTTCACGGCGCGGTTCTACGTGTTCACCGACACGATCCCGAGCGCCATCAGCCTCCAGCTCGGCGATCTGACGGCGGCGTCGAACTCGAGCACGCCGTTCGAGGACCTGCTGCCGATCGCGCGTGTGGTGAACGGCTCGTTCTGCGGCGCCGTCGGCACGTGGGGCGACGTGGACGGCGACGGCGTGTCCAACAGCCGCGACGCGCTGCTCGTGCTCTCGAGCGTGGTCGGGATCCAGGACTCGCTCGCGAACGTCGCCATGGGAGATGTGGACGGCGACGGGAAGGTCACCTCGCGCGACGCGCTCATCATTCTCTCATACGCGGTCGGCCTCGACGTCAGCGGCTTCCGGATCGGTCAGGTCGCGGCCGGCGCGTGCGCCACCGGCAGCGCGACCACGCTGACCATCCTGCCCGATAGCCTGGAGTTGTCCAGCGGCCAGACGGTGCCGATAACGGTGCTGGCCACCGACGCCAGCGGCCGGCAGGTGGCGGCGACGCAGCTGAGCTGGACGTCGTCGAACAGCTCCGTGGCCGTGTACCTCGACAATGTTTACGATGCGCCGCCCGCCGGGAGTGCGCCGGGCCGGAGCCCGGAGAGCTTCTACGGCCAGGGCGTCCAGGCCCGCGACGCGGGGACCGCCGTGCTCACCGCCGAGCTGTCGCCCGGGGTCAAGGCCACGCTCAAGGTCGTGGTGCTGCAGCACCGCCGCAGCTGGTACGTGGACATCCGCCGGGCCGCCGGCGCGCCGACCCAGACCGGGTCCGCGGCGCTGCCGTTCGAGTTCATCGGCGACGCGCTCGATCCCACCGCGGCCGCGGACGGGGACACGGTCCACGTGGCGACTGGCACCTACCCTGAGGTCGTCAGCGGCTCCGCGTCCGTGACGATCCTCGGCGACTCGCTGGACCGCCCCGTGCTCGATCCGCGGGGCGCGCCCTACTCGAGCACGACGGCGCTGTACATGGGCGGCGCGGGTGGCCGCGCCGAGGTGGCGCATCTGGTCATCGACGGCGCCGTGGTGCTCTACGGGGTGGACAACGTGGTCCGCGACGTCCGGCTGGACGACGTCGCTGCGGATAACGCGATCGACATCTACTCCAACCACAACGCGAACAGCGCCGAGAGCGGCACTGAGGGCCTGGGCAACGTCCTGGTCGACGGCCTGGTGATCTCCCACCACACGCAGCGCGGCGTGTGGATCGAGCAGGCGGACAGCGTCACGATCCGGAACTCGATCATCGTCGGCGACAGCACCCGCGAGGATTGCTACGCCGGGTACAGCGGCGGTGGCGCGGTCGAGATCGACGACGCCGGCGTGGTCAATGTCCACGACAACCAGGTCAGTGGCGCGGCGTGCAAGGGCATCGGCGCGTACACCGACGACGGCCGCGTGACCATCAGCCATAACACCGTCTCCGCCGTCGGCACGGCGGGCGTCGTGGCGGCCGGGCGCGTGGTCGCGCTCGACCACAACGTGATCCGCGACATCGGGTACGACTCGGCGTACTCGTACTACCCGAAGGTGGGCGTGCACGTGACCAGCGACGCAATCGCCGATTCGGTCACGTCGGTGGGCGATTCGATCTCCGACGTCCAGGCGTACAACGAGGGCTACAACGACGGTCCGTACGCGTTCCTCACCGACACCGCGCAGGTCGTGCGGATCGACAGCGCGCGCGTCGGCAGCATCGCGACGTCCGCCAACTCCAGCTTCGGCGAAGCCTTCTATCTGCGCGGGGCGACGCAGACGCTCACGCACTCCCGGGTGATGAACGTCAACGGCGACGGCCTGTATCTCGACACGCCGAGCCGGGCGCTCACCAGCCGCGGCAATCACTACCAGGACCTCGTGGGTTCGGCGGTCTACGTCTACTTCTACTGCGACTGCGAAGAGGGACAGGGCAGCGATTCGGTCACCAGCGTGTCGGACACGGCGTACAGCACGCATTCCGGGGCCATCGACATCGAGGAGGCCTACTGGACGCGCGTGGACTCCGCGGTCGTGGACAGCGGCGGCTCGGTTGACGGAGTCGATCTCTACTACGACGTGCGCGCGGCCGTCGTCCACTCGGCGTTTTCCCGGATGTACTCGGGCGTGTACATCGACTACGTGGATTCGGCCGCCGTCGTCTTCAACCAGTTCAACGCCGACACCATCGGCTTGCAGGTCGGCGCGATCAACGGCAACGCCGATTCCGTCCGGGTGGTCGGCAACGGCTTCACCGGCAACCCCATGGCCGGCATGTGGATCGCCGATGCGGCCGTGCTGGCCGACAGCAATATCACCGTCACGAACGGCACCGGTATGTACTTCGACTACGGGGGTGCCGGCCTCGTGACTCGGGCGCGCTTCCAGCAGAACGGCATCGGAGTCTGGCTCAGCGGCAACGCCGGCGGCGTGTCGGTGGAGTTCAGCAACTTCCTGAACGACACGACCTACGGCGCCGAGAACGACGGTGAGTACACCCTCGACGCCACCAACAACTACTGGGGCGCGGCGGACGGTCCGTCGTGCGTCGAAGTCTGCTCCGGCTCCGGTGACGCGATCAGCGGCAGCGTGGACTTCTCCGGGTTCGCCACGGGCGCATGGCCGTGGCCGTCTGCACCGGCGGGCAGCGCCGGGCCCGTGCTCGCAGTTCGGTCGAGTGGGGCCCGTGCCGCGGCAGCCCCGGCGCGCACCGCCCGGCCTTCCGCACACAGGCGGCGTCCGAAGAAGACGGCCGCAGTGGCCCGGCCCCCGGCACCGGAACGCTCTGCGACGCCGACACACCAGGCGACCTTCCCCAAGCCGTGGCATCGGGGGCAGTCGCAGTAACCCGTCGTGCCACTTGGAACGCAACGGGCCTGGCGGTCTAAGTGACTGCCAGGCCTTTTGTTATCACAATAGATGTATGTATGATGTCAACATGGTGACTGCTTGACGTCCGCTAGGCAGATGGCTACAATCCCGCGCGAATGGCGACCGAACTCTCCAGTGGCGCGATCTCCTCGATTCTCGAGGCTGTCCCGGGCATCGCTACCGTGCTCCGAAGCCCGGTGGCCGACGCCATCGTCAATCTGTCGCGCGCCGCATCGGGACTCCAACCCTTCGACCCGAAGGATGCGCACGAGCTGATCAAGTACGCGGTGCGGCGGGGCCTCGTCCGCAGCGACGAGGGTGATCGCGTGGCCGCCGAGGTCGACGCGGCGATCGCGGCCAGGGCCGAGAAGAGGGCGCAGCGCGAGGCGGCGGCGCAGGAGAAGGCGGCGCACAAGGTCGTGCCGGCAAAGCCGGTCAAGCCACACGCGGTCAAGCCCAAGCCCGCGGCACGCCCGCACGCGGCTCCGAAAACCAAGTCCAAGGCAGCGAAGCCGGCGAAGAAGCGCTAGACCCGGAACCCGGTGACGACTTTGCGCAGCCGCTCGGCGGCCGCGAGCATCTCGGATGCCGCGGCCGCCATTTCTTGTGTGGATGCGCTCTGCTGCTCGGCGGCGGCGGTCACCGTCTCGGCGGCGGCCGCGTGCTTGGTGCCCTGCGCGGAGGCGTCGGCGGCCAGGCTTTGAATCGCCTCGGCGGCGCGGCGGTTGCGGCCGGCCGCGTCGGACACGTTGGTCGCCGCCTCCTCGATGCCGGCGACGGCGGCGATGATCTCGTCGAGCCCGCGCGCGGCGCCCTCGGAGACGGATTCGACGTTCTCGACCTTCTGCGCGCCTTCCTGCATCGTGCGCGTGACCCCTTCGATCTGGCGGCGCACGAACTCGAGCGTTTCGGTGACCTGTTCGGCCGCGGCCGCGCTCTCGTCGGCGAGCTTGCGGACTTCCTCGGCGACGACCGCGAACCCGCGGCCGTGCTCACCCGCGCGGGCAGCCTCGATCGCGGCGTTGAGCGCCAGCAGGTTGGTCTGGCTCGCGATGCGCTTGACCAGGGCGACGAAGTCGTTGACCGCTTCGCTCGAGCGCGCCAGGTCGGCCACCTGGCCGGCGGACGTCTGCACGACGCCGCGCAACTCCAGCAGCGCGCTCAGCGTCCCGCGCACGTCGTCCTGGTGGCGCTCGGCCACGCGATGGATCTCGCCGCCCAGTTGCGCCACGCGGCCGGCCGCTTCGGCGTTGGCGGTGGCGGCCTGCTGCAGCTCGCCGGCGGCGACGCCCGCCTCGGTGAGCTTGGCCGCCTGCCGCTCGGCACCGCCGGAAATCTCGATCATCGAGGTCGAGATCTCGCCCGAGCTGGCGGCGAGTTCCTCCGAAATGGCCGACAGGTCGCCCGCCGAACCCGCGATCCGCTCCGATTCGTCCACCACATTGCGGACGATGCCGCCCAGGCGCGCGCTCATGGACCCGAATGCGCCGGCCAGCACCGCGAATTCGGTCGCCATGGCGCCGTGCTCGACCGGCCGCAGGTCGCCTTCCCCCAAACGCTCCGCCGAGCGCACCAGGCGCGCCAGCGGACTCTGCACGGCGCGCAGGGTCATCGTGCTGAACGCGATCCCCGCCACCAGCGCCGCGGCGGCCAATGTGAGCAGCAGCAGCTCGCGGGTGCGTGCGCTGTCCTGGAGGGACTGCGCCGCCGCGTTGGCGCGCGCGGTGGCGCGGTCGGAGAGCGTGCGGATGGTCTGCGTGAGCAGACCGGCCGGGACGCGGGCGCGGGCGGCCATGGCGCGCGCGTCGGCGGTGTGGCCCAGGTCGGCCATCGCGTGGGCGAGTCCGTACTCGACCTCGAGCGCCGACTGGAGACGGCTCACCGAGTCGATCAGAAGCCGTTCGTCCGGGGTGAGCTCGCTGAGCTTGCGGTACTGGAGGCGCAGGGCGTGGGTTTCGGCGCTGAGGGCGGCGAGCCGCTCGCGGATCTCCGGGCTTGGCGAGGCGAGGTACGCCTCCGCGGTCGCGATGGTGTTGAGTGTCCCGCCCTGCACGGCGGCGTTGAGGCGCGAGACCTCCCGCAGGCTGCGCAGCTCCGCGTCGATCTCGTTGCTCATCGACCGCAGGGCGACGACGCCGAACAGCGCGCCGAACACCGCGCCGGCCACCAGCACGCCGAGGCCCAGCGCGAGCCGGGACCGAATGGTGGAAAGGCGGAAGCGATCGGCGAAGGTCATGGCGTGTCCGCCAGAACGATCCGGCCGCCGCGCACCACGCCGACCACGACGCTCTTGTCCCGCACGTCGCCGCCCGCGTCGAACTGGATGCGGCCCGTCACACCGTCATAAGCCGGCGGCCCGCCCGCCGTGCCGATGGATGCCAGATAGTCGCGGATCGCCGCCCGGTCGGCGCCGCGCGCCCGCACCGCATCGGCAATGAGATGCAGCGCGTCGTACGCGCCGGCCCCGCGGTGGTCCGGCTTGTCGCCGCCGTACGCGGCTTGATACGCGCGCACGAACGCCGCGTTGACCGGCCCCGGCCGCTCGGGCAGGTAGTTCGACGTGAGATACACTCCCTCGGCGAGCGCACCTTCGTCCTGGATGCCGGTCAGCGCGTCGCCGCCCAGCACCGGCATGGTCATGTTGTGCTGCCGGAGCAGTCGCAGCACCGCGACGGCGGTCGCGCGGTCGGCGGCGATCATGACCGCGCCCGCGGTGCCGGCGCGCTGAATGCGCTCGATGTACGGCGTCGCGTCGGTCTCGGGGCCCAGCACGGGGTCCTGTTCGTCCACCGTGCCGCCGCGGCGCAGGAAATCCGCGCGGAACGTGGCGACGATGCCGCGGCCGTAGTCGTCGTTCTGATAGATGATGGCGACGTGGCGCACGCCGAGCCGGACGTAGGCGTACTGGCCGAGCGCGGTTCCGTGCGCGAGGTCGGTCGCGCACACGCGAAACGTGTAGGGTCCGATACCGGAGAGGTCGGGGCTCGATGCCGACGGAGAGATCTCCACGACCGGGCTGCTGCCGCCGTTGTAGACGGCCGCGGCGGCGAGCGTCGGCGCGGACGTGAGGTGCCCGATCACGGCGACGACGCGGCGGTCCTGGCGCAGCGAATCCGCCACCACGATGGCGCGCGCGGAGTTCGCCGAATCGTCCATGATGCGCAGCTCGAGGTGGCGGCCGCCCAGCATGCCCGAGCGGTTGATCTCCTCGGCCGCCATCTGGGCGGCCCGCTTCATGGACAGCCCGCGCGCCTCGCTGAACGGGCCGGCGAGGCCGACGACGATGGTGTCCGAGCTGCGGCACGAGGCGAGCGCGAGCACCGCCGCGCCGAAGGCGAGGGCACGACGCCACCGCGGGACGGCGCGTATGCGCTTGAGAGGTGAGAGAGTCACGACGTCGCGGTAATGGTACGGCGCCGGGGGTGGCGGAGCAAGCATTCGTGCCGGCCCCGCTCGCGGTGCAGGGCGCCTAACGCAAATCGCGCCGGCGGCGGGAGGCGCGAGGGTGCGAAACCGCCGCCCCGGAGGCGTCACGCGAGCGAACTGCAGCGCGCGCGCGACGAACCGTCGCGGCGGCAACACGTGTGGGCAAGCGCGGCAATCAACATTGAATACCCATCAACATGTCGACACCGTGGGGAAAGACGGGATATGCCGTTGGCAGCGCGACGGTTGACGTCCACACGGTTGCCAACACGAAGAGCGCTAACCCGAAGCAACTCCGGCGCTTGCAGCGCGTTTTCGTGTCCCTATATTGGCCCCACGTCGTCGGCAGGGGAAGGGATCGGGAACCTCTCGGTCCACGCCCTCTGACGGGTTCCGGCGGAAGCTTGGGGGAGAGCGCCGAAGCAACAAAGGGCTCAGGCGCTCGTTGATCCCAGGGTGATCCCTCCGACCGGGGCTGGCGGGGCCAATCGCGTGCCCTGTCCACTCCGCAGTGGCGCAGCGGGGTGCAGTGCGGGAGACCGGTCCGCGATCCGGTTCGACCCGAAGCGCTCGGTGCGGTGAACCATGCGACGCGGCCACGTTGCGTGGGGATCGAAGCCGGAGCTCGTACAAGCCCTACCGGGAACCAGTTGAGACAACCGGTGGCGAGTGTGAGGAAAACGGCGGAGCAATCTTCCGACTCCGGGTAACTGCATCGGCGACGGCCCGGTTGGGGCAATCCCAACCGGGCCGTCGTGTCTTCCAGGGGGCCGCATGGAGTGGGCGGCGCCTTACGTACCGTGCGCGCGCACCGACCCGATCTCCACATAGGCGTAGCCGCGCCGCTCGTGCGCGAACGCCGCCGGCGGAAACAGGAAGCCGGCGCCGGTCGTCGCGAACCAGGCGGCGTGCAGGTGATCGGCGCCCGCGGGCAGTGGCCCCTGAAACAGCTCCAGCAGCCAGCGCCGCACGTGCTCGATTTCCGGCGCGCGCGCGCTCATCAGAGCCACCAACGCGCTCTCGCCTTGCGTCGTGGCGAGGAAGTGCGCCAGCGCGCTCCACCGGTCGGTGAACTCCCACCCTTTGACGAACGGCTCGTCGATCACCGTCGTGCCGTCGGTCGGCGTGATCTGGCGCGCCTCCATGCGCGGGCCGAAGTACCGGTACACCGTGTCGCCGTCGGGGCCCGACCGCTCGATGACCGTCGCCGCGGCCTCGCCGGCGAACCACACCGCGTGCAGCCGGTCGGTCGGCTGCACGAGCCCGGTTTCCGCGGTCCACTGGAGCGCGGCGAGCGCGTGAAACAGCGGACAGCCGGCCCCTTCGGCCGCCGGCAACAATCGCGGCGCGGTTCCCGCGGCGTCGAGGAAGCCGGCGAGCGCGCTCGCGCGATCCTCGAACTCACGGCTCGAGCGCTCGGCATCTCCCGGCCCTGTCATGGCGCAAATATAGGGTCAGGCTTCCTGGAGCCGATACTTCTCGGCGATCGCCGCGACGTCGAGCGCCGGCGAGAGCAACTGCACTTCGGGGAGCGCGGTGGCGGGCAGCAGGTGGCGGATGCTGTTGGCGTAGTACTCGAGCAGCGGCCGCTGCCGCGCCAGCAGGACGACCGTGGCGCCCGACACCGCCACCGTGTGCCGCATCTCGAACATCAGCCGCGCCCGGCCCCATGTCTCGGCGATGTCGCGGTCGGCGCGGATCACCTTCGCGTTCAGGTCGAGCAGGTGATCGCGGTAGTCCTCCATGCGACCCAGCACGTCGGCGAGCGGCACGGTGTCGCGTTCGAAGCTCAGCAGCGCGGCGGACGCCAGTGCGACCGCCGTGACGGGAATGATGGCCTTCACCCGCTCCAGCACGTCGTCGGCGAGGCGCTGAACAACGGGGAGGCGCTCGGCACGACCCCGTGCGAAGGCGTCATTGCCCTGTACGGTCAGCCATTGCCGCGCCGACAGCGGCGTGCCGAACGCCACCGCGGCGCGGCCGTACCGCTTGAGGCGCCCGGTCAGGAGCCGCAGCGCGTTCCAGCCGACGTACTGCACCACCTGCGCGAGCTGGCTGGCGCGACCTTCCTGAATGTCCTCGTGCAGACACTCGTGGATCAGCGAGCGGTCTTCCAGCGTCCGGTCGTAGTTGATCGCCACCGGCACCAGCCAGATGTCGCGCGTGAACTCCGGGTCACGCAGCGTCCCCACGATGTAGTCCAGCAGCCCGATCTTCGCCGGACGCAGACGGCCGTCGCGCGACAGGCCGCCCTCGAGAAAGATGCCCTGGGTGACACGGTGCCTGGTGATGAGCTGGATGTAGCGCTCCAGCACCGCGTGGTACAGCGGCTCGCGGTAGCGGCGGCGGATGAAATACGAGCCGAACGACTTGAAGACGGTTTCCAGTGGCCATACCCGCGCCCACTCGCCCACCGCGTAGCTCACCGCCACACCGCGCGCCAGCACGTAGGCGACGACCACGTAGTCGGCGTTCGAGCGGTGGTTCATCAAGTACACGACGACGTCCTTCTTCGGTATGCGTTCGAGCGCGGCTTCGTCCTGGTACTCGACCGTGACCTTGAAGAGGATGTGCAGGAGCAGCCGCGAGAGGTTGTAGCCGATCTTGTAGTACGAGAGCACGTTGAAAAACGGCAGGATTTCGTCGATGTACCGCTCGACGCGGACCCGCACCTCGAGCTCGCTCAGCCTGTGCTCGCGCATATGGGCGCGCATCGCGTCCACCACGACCGGATCCAGGATCAGCTCGTCGTGGATAGCGCGCCGCGAGACGAACTTGTGCTTGGCGACCCGGGTCTGGAAATCGCGGAGGGTGCGGCGCCCCCACGTCCGCATGCGGGCGCGCACCGCGGCCGTGGCGGCGCGGGTGAACCACAGCACCGCGAACGCGCTGGTCAAGGCGAGCAGCGCGAGGAGCACCCAGTCGCGCGGTGTCACGGCGTCGGCGCGGGGCGAGGCCGCCAGGCTTCGAGGACGCGTTGGAATCGCGGGTCGCAGCGCCCCGGGGCTGGAACGCCGAGCGCACGGTCCCTCTCGCCGGCGGCGAGCCACCCTCGCGCGCCGAGGATGGAGAGCACCTCCGCGCGGTCTGGTGTCATGTGGGTGTGGCGCTCGCGTGATTGGGAAGCACCGGCGAATGTGCGGGGCTTTCGCCACGCTGGCAAGGGAAGGCGCGCCCGTGTACCGTTGGCTCATGCGCACCTGGTTGCTGCTCCTCGCGGCGGCGCTTCCCTGCCGGGCCGCCGCCCAGTCCATAGCCGTGGTGGGCGCGCCGGGCTTTCGGGCCCGGCCGGTTCACCAGCGCCAGCTGGCCTTCACGGTGGCGGTGGATACCGCGGCCGGCGGGTTGGTCCTGCGGGACCTGGCGATCGGCGCCTTCACGTTCACCGGCTCGGTGCGGCTGGACGCTGTGGCGCCGTTCGCCCGGGCGCCGGAGCCGGCCGGGTATGCCGACAGCGCCCGGTTCGAGCGCGACGGCAGGGTGATTCTGGAAATCGCGGACAGCGCCGCACGCGGCCCGATCGAATTCGAGCCCCGTGGCGCGGCGGGGGTGAACGGCGCGCGGCTGCTGATGCGCGCGCACGGCTGGCCGATGAACCGCGTGCTGGTCGTCACCATCGATCCGTTCGACTTGTACGTCACCGCGACGCGCGCCGGGTACGCGACGCGCGACCCCGTGCGCGTGGACACCGAGCACGGCGTCGTGTTCCTCAGCGATACCGCGGCCTCACCGGCGGTGGTGGCCGTGGCGATGGGACGCGGAGCGCACGGGCGCATCCAGGCGGACGCGTCCACCATTCTGGTCGATCGCAACTACGACGGCGTGATCGCCCATGAGCGGCGCGCGGTCAGCCGCCTCACCCTGTTCATCGAGCCGGATCGCAGCGACAGCGGTGAGATGCACGCCGAAGTCGACGTCGGCCTCGGCCGGTCGGAGAGCGAAGCGCTCGCGGCCGCGCAGGGCGGCGACGCGAGCGTGCCGGCGGCGGCCCTGTTGCCGCGCATCACCACGCCGGCGCCCGAAGTGACGCTGGCGCTCGCACAACTGGCCGGCGCCGCCGCGTGGGTGGACGCGACGCCCGCGGCGCCGCCGCCCGATACGGCGACCGGGCCCGCGCTGTGGCGCGAGATCGCGCCGGTCGCGCAGGCGATCGTGACCCGCGACTACGGCCGCCCGGATTCCGCCGCGACGGCGTTCGCCCGTCTGCGCGGTTTAGTGGTGCGCGAGCTGTTCGGCGTGTGGCAGGACTCCGACCAGGTGAACATCGCGCCGCGGCTGGACGGCGTGGCCGACGACTTCACGTGGCAATTGGACAATTGGCGGTTCGACAACGACTCGCTGCGGCTCTCCTACCGCCCGGCCGACCGCCGCGCTGAGATCCTGGTCGGCGCGCTGTATCGTGTGCGGCTGCACGTCGCTTTCCCGTGGCTCGGGCCCACCTCGTGCGTGATCGCGCAACGCGGCTCCGAGCCGCCGGAGCACCTCATGCTCGTGGCCCTGCGCGACGGCACGGCCTACGTGGACATTCGCGGCGCGTTCGATCCGGCCCGGATCACGCTCGCGGCGTCCGGATGCGGGCCGTGACCGCCGCCATCACCCAGGTCCAGGCGAGCAGCGACAGCCGGTGCGCGGTGGTGGCGGAGCGCACCGCGAGCACCAGCCCGGCGGGAACCGCGATCGCCTGACTCCAGCGCGACACGGGCAGCCAGCGCCGCATCGCAATGACGGTGTTCACGGCGAACCCGCCGTGCCGCAGGTGATCCAGCAGCGCGCGCTGCAGCGTGGCGGTGTCCATCGCCCGCCAGCCGGGCAGGGTGGTCACGTTCCACACCGACGCCGTGTGCCCGAAGCCGTGCATATCCGTGGATCCGAACAGCGGCAGATTGGACAGGCGTGCCCGCGCCACCAGCAACGCGCGCATCGGCTGCGGAAATTCCATCGCGCCCGGTGAGCTGTTCCACACCTCGAACCCTCGAACACCCGCGTCCACCAGGTCGCCCACGTCGCGCCAATGGTTACCCCAGTCCTCAGCGATGCACGCCACGAGCAGCACGCTGTCCCGGGTCGGGAGACGGCGGATCAGGGTGAGCGTCGAGTCCCACGAGCTGTTCCACGGCGCATTCGCGATCACGGTGTCGTTGCCGAGCACCAGCACGTGCAGTCCCGACAGCGACAGCTCCTCGCCGTCGAGCAGGGGCGGCAGGCCGGCGGGCGCGCTCCGCCGCCACATCCGCGCCGCACCCCAGACGTTGTGATCGGTGACGAACGCCGCGCCGAACCCCGCCGCGGCGTGCCAGCGCGCGTTCTGCTCCGCGCCGAAGCCGCGCCGGCCGTCGTGCGAGGCCGCGGTGTGGGAGTGGACGTCGTACACCAGCGTGTCGCCGCCGCCGGCCACCAGCCGCGGGATCGGCCGGCCGGCGAACGCGCCCCACACGAAAAACAGGAGGACGCACCCCGCGAACAGCGCCGCGAGGCCCGCTTCGCGCGCGGGGTTCGTATCGCGCCGAACGCTCGCGAGGAGGCGTGCGAGCGCGTACACCAGCACGCACCACACCAGGAAGTCCTTGAGGTCTTGCCGGCTGCCGGCGTTCAGCCAGTCGGCGAGCAGCGTCAGCGGCGCAAACGCGACGTGGGTCCACGGATAGGTGAGCGTCACGCCCAGGGGCGGCTTGAGGGACGCGACGTCGAACACGGGAGAAGCGGGCCAGATCTGGCACAGCAGCACCAGGATGCTGAGCGCCAGCGGAATGGCCCAGCGGCGCGGCGACATTGCCTACAGCGCGTCCGCCTCGGCGGCCTCGCGCACCGCGCGGGCCACGGCCGTGGCGACGCGCTGGCGGGTCAGCGAGGATCGCGCCGCGGGGTGGTCGTGCCGCAACACGATCTCGATGCCGTCGCCGACGCCGACCCGGTACCACGCCCCCGCCTCGAGCGGCGCCGCGGCACCACCGGGGACGCCCGCGGCGGCGAACGGCTGATGGTCGCGGCGCGCCAGCGCCCGCGCCACGCGCCCGCGCGGCGCGGCGCGGTCGCCGGAGCTCAGTTCCTCCGGCGCGGGGCTGCTGCCCAGCGCCGACGCGAGGCGCGTCTGGAGCACGT
>Ga0335085_10006470_pt1 | contig 18465 bp, 14 predicted proteins | sample Lox_Sample_45_FD_206712 | JGI IMG/M metagenome (GOLD analysis project Ga0335085, IMG submission 206712) | Soil microbial communities from Loxahatchee National Wildlife Refuge, Florida, United States - Lox_Sample_4.5 | ecosystem: Environmental > Terrestrial > Soil > Wetlands | place: USA...
ATCTTCGGCTGCTGCGGGTACTCGCGCAGCACGCGCTCGTAGACCGCGATCGACTCGGCGTAGTTGCCGAGGTTCGCGAGCGCGGCGGCGTGCAGGTTGCGGAAGCCCGGATGACGCGGCGTGCGCGCCAGCAGGCGCTCGGCCTCGGCGAGCGCCGCTACCGCATCGCCCGCCCGCAACAGGACGCTGGCGTAGTTGTAGCGGGCGGCATCGAAGCTCGGCGACAGCTCGAGGCAGCGCTCGAGCAGCTGCCGGGCGTCGAGGTAGTGGCGCATGCGGCCGGCGACCTCGGCGAGCATGCGCAGCGCGGCGACGTCGGTCGGGTGCCGCTGCAGGTGGGCGCGCAGCCGCGCCTCGGCCACGGGCAGCTCGTTGGCGATCAGCGCCGCGGCGGCGGCCACGAGCTGCGGATCGCGGGTGGCGGCCTTGAGGTAGCGGGCGCGGGCGCGGTCGGCGGCGGCAGCATCGCCGCACACCTCGAGCTGGTCGGCGAGCAGCCGCCAGCCTTCCGGTGCATCGGGCTGCAGCTCGACCGCGTGGCGCAGGGCCGCGAGCGCCTCGGCGCCCCGGTCGGCCTCCGCCAGCGCGGTACCCAGCTCCAGGTGCACGGGCGCGGCGCGCGGCTGCTCGCGCGCGAGCGGCTCGAGGATCCCGAGGGCCGCGGCCAGCTGGCCGTTCAGTCGTTGCGCCGCGCCCAGGATGAGGCGCGCACGCGGGTCGCCGGGTGCGGCGCGCAGGATCTCGTTGGCCTGCTCGGCTGCGAGTCGCGGGTCCTTCTGCAGCAGGCGCGCCGCATGCGCGAGCGCCATCTGCACCGACCCGACCGGTTCTGCGGCAGCCTCCCCACCCATGCAGGAAATCTACCACGATCACTTCGCGCCGGGACCACGCCCAGGCGGCCGTTGCGCTCGGATCAGCGTGCTGCCTAGAGTGCGACGCAGTGATTCAAGCGCATGTCGCATCTGTCGGAGATACGCAAGTGCCCGCGACCTGGTGGCGCGCGCTGCGGCGGACACTGTGCGCGGTGCTCGGCTCGCTCGTCCTGTGCCATTGCGGTGCGTCCGGTCCCGGGGTGCACCACGAAGTGATCCGCTACGGACAGTTCGAGCACGTGCGCCTGTATCGTCCCGCGGGGCCGCCGCGGCAGCTGGTGCTGCTGCTCTCGGGCGACGGGGGCTGGGGCGCGGACCTCGACGAGCTTGCGCGCCGGCTCACCCTGCGCGGCGCCCTGGTCGCCGGGATCGACGTGGGCGAATGGCTCGATGTCCTCGAGCATGCCCAGACCAGCTGCGTCGCCCCCGGGGCCTACCTCGCAGCCCTGGCCACCCACCTGGCGGGGGAGCCGCCGGCGATCCACGCACCGCCGCTCCTCATCGGGCACTCGGCCGGGGCAAGCCTCGCTTACGTGGCGCTCGCTCAGTCGCGCGCCCGGGAGTTCGCGGGCGCCCTTACGCTCGCGTTCTGCGCCGACCTCGACCTGCGCCAGCCGCTCTGTCCGGGCGGTGCGCTGCGCACCGCGATGAGGCGCGACGGCCAGCGGCTGCTGCCGGGCGGGGCGTTGCCGGCGCGCTGGATCACGCTCCACGGCCTCGAGGACGAGGAGTGCCCCGAGCCCGATGCGCGGGCATTCGCGGACGCGGTCCCCGGGGCGCGCTTCATCCCGCTGCCGGAGGTGGGGCATGCCTACCGGGACTGGGACCTGTGGTGGAGCCCCTTCATTACCTCATATGAGGCGCTGGCTTCCCCCGGGACACCCTAGTGGCATGGCGCGACGCCGTCTAATAAGGTGGCGGCGTGGACATCAGGGAGGCCACCAGCAGCTACGAGCGCTGGCTCGTACATCGCGTGCCCGTGCTGCGGGGCGACCTCGACCTCAAGCACCGGCTGATGGCCGGCGACGTGTTTTCCTTCCTGCGCGCCACCTTCTATCGCTGGTCGCAGCTGTGGCCCGAAGTGTGCGAGGACATCGCGGCGGCTCCGCGGGTGCTCGCGGTCGGCGACCTGCACGTGGAGAACTTCGGTACCTGGCGGGACGCCGAGGGGCGCCTGATCTGGGGCGTGAACGACTTCGATGAGGTGGCGACGCTGCCGTACACGCAGGACCTGGTCCGGCTCGCGGCCAGTGCGCTGTTCGCCATCGAGGAGTCGCGCCTGACGCTCTCGGCGCGCCGCGCCTGCGAATCCATCACCGACGGATACACCGAAGGGATGCGCGAGGGCGGCGGCGCGGCGGTGCTCGCCGAACGCTACCGCTGGCTGCGGGACCTGGCGGTTGCGCGCCTGAAGGACCAGCGGCCCTACTGGGAGCACATGCGCGCGCTGCGCACCCTGTCGGGGCGGCTGCCGCCCAGGGTGCGGCGCCTGCTCGAGGCGGCCCTTCCGGCGCGCGGGCTCAAGGTGCGGCTGGTACACCGCCAGGCGGGCCTGGGGAGCCTGGGCCGGGTGCGCACCGTGGCGCTCGCGGACTGGCGCGGCGGCATGGTGGCGCGGGAGGCCAAGCCGCTCGCCCCCTCGGCCTGGCTGTGGGCCAGGAACCCGCGCAGCCAGCGCGGGCTGCACTACCTCACCCTGATCCGGCGCGCGGTGCGCGTGCCCGACCCCTGCCTGAGCGTGCATGGCATCTGGCTCATCCGGCGCCTGGCGCCCGACTGCAGCCGGATCGAGCTCGCCAGCCTCCCGCGCGGCCACGACGAGAGCCGCCTCTTGTGGATGATGGGCTGGGAGACGGCCAACATGCACCTGGGGACGCCGGGCCAGCGGCGCGCGATCCTGGCCGACCTGGCGCGCCGCAAGCGCGCCTGGCTCGGGCGGGCGGCGGCACGGATGTGCGAGAGTATCGCGCGCGACTACCGCAAGTGGGCCAAGTACGCCCGCGATGAGTGATCCGGTGGCCATGAATCCAGGGGAAGCAATCGCATGAAGGACCTGACCCAGGGACCGGTGAGGGCGGCGCTGATCGCCATGTCGCTGCCGATCGCGATCGGCATGCTGTTCCAGACGGCGTATTTCATCGTCGACCTGATCTTCGTGTCGGGGATCTCCGATCAGGCGATCGCCGGGGTCGGGGGTGCCGGCAACGCGACCTTCATCATCCTGGGGCTGACGCAGATGCTGAGCGTCGGCACCGTGGCGCTGGTGTCGCAGGCGGTCGGCCGCAAGGACCAGCCGGGCGCCAACCTGGTCTTCAACCAATCCGTGCTCCTGTCCCTGCTGTGCGGCATTGCCGTGGCCCTGGCCGGAATCCTGCTGACCGGGCCGTTCATGCGGATGGTCTCGGCCGATGCGGGGAGTGCCGCGGCCGGCGCGTCGTACCTCTACTGGTACACCCCGGGGCTCGCGCTGCAGTTCGCCATGGTCGCGCTGATCTCGGGACTGCGGGGCACGGGGATCGTGAAGCCGACGATGCTGGTGCAGATGGTCACCGTGATAGTGAACATCGTGCTGGCGCCGATCCTGATCGCCGGGTGGCTCACCCATCGTCCGCTCGGTACCGCCGGGGCCGGGCTGGCGAGCAGCATCGCCGTGATCGTCGGGGTGCTGATGCTGTGGCTGTACTTCGTGCGCCTCGAGCACTACGTGGGCTTCGACCGGACGGTGTGGCCGCCACGCGGCGCGATCATCCGGCGCCTGCTCAACATCGGCCTGCCGGCCGGCGGCGAGTTCTTCATGATGTTCGTGATCCTGAGCGTCATCTACGTCGTGATCCGCGGCTTCGGGTCGGAGGCCCAGGCCGGCTTCGCCGTCGGTGGCCGGGTGATGCAGGCCCTGTTCGTGCCGGTGCTCGCCATCGCCTTTGGCGCCACCCCGGTGGCCGGCCAGAACTTCGGTGCGCGGCGCTTCGATCGCGTGCGCGAGACCTTTACCCAGGCGGTCATCCTCAGCAGCGTGCTCATGGCCCTGCTGACGCTCGTGTGCCAGCTCTTTCCGGAGGTCTTCATCCACATCTTCAGCACCCGACCGGAGGTGGTCGGTGTCGCGGCGGAATACCTGCGGGTGATCTCCTGGAACTTCCTCGCCTCGGGGCTGATCTTCGCCTGCTCGGGGCTGTTCCAGGCCCTCGGCAATACCTGGCCCTCGCTTTTGAGCTCGGGCTCGCGCCTCATCACCTTCGTGCTGCCGGCGGTGTGGCTGTCGACGCGGCCGGGGTTCTCGCTGCGGCAGGTCTGGTTCCTGTCGGTGACGACGGTGACCCTGCAGGCCCTGACGAGCTACCTGCTGCTGCGGCGCGAGTTCGGCCGCCGGCTCAGCCCGGGGCGGCAGGCGCCGGTGGCGCCGGCGCCGCCAGAGCCGGAAGCACCCCCGAGCCTGGGAGCCTGACCTGCGGGGCTACTTCGGCTCCTGCCCCGGCTGCGGGTCGGAGAGCGGGAAGCTCTGGACTCCCGCCGGTGCCGGCGCAGCTGCCGGCGCGGGTGCTGCCGCAGCAGACGAAGGCGGCAGCGGGGCTGCCGAGGCGGTGCGCTGCGAGCCGGTGCTGCTGGCGACGGCAGCCATGAAGCGGTGGGCGCTGCTGTCGTTGGTCGTGACGCTGCCGTTGATGATGTCCGAGGCGGCCACGTCGGGCTTCTTGTAGAACTCCTCATTGGCATCGTCGTCGATGCTGATCACGGTGCCATCGAGTGCCAGACCCGCGAACACGCCGCGGCTGCGCGAGTAGGAGTAGACCTCGGCCTTGAAGTTCGCATCCGTGGCGGCCGAGGCGTTGCGGCCGACCGGGCCGGCGGCGACGGAGGCATCCGCGCCCAGGGTCACCTTGCCGCCGCTGATGCCCTGCACGCCCTTGGGCGTGGTGAACACCAGCACGATGTCGGTGGACTGCACGCCCCACTGCCAGCCGAAGCTGCCGCCGGTCATGCTGATGAACACCGGGTCGGAGAAGCGGCCCTTGCTGTCGCGCACCACCAGCACGCCGCGTCCGTGGCGACCGCCCGCAAAGAAGGCCACCTTGGTCAGGTCCGGGATGACGGCGATGCCATAGGCGCGCTCGAGCAGCCGGTCGGGAATGCCCTGGTCGGGCGCCGAGCGCAGTTCCTCGAGGACCTCGCTTGCGATGAGCAGCCGGCCTTCCTGGCGCGCCTGGGCGTGGATGGCGGCGGAACCGGCGAGCGCCGCGACGGCGAGCACGGCCAGCAACGGGTGGCGGATGGGCATGACGGCGTTTCCCCTTCGTGACTGTCGCCGCTCACCGACAGGTGCCGCGATGAGCGGTAACGAATGACCGCGAAGCTTAACTGAAGATGGCCCGCCGTGGGGCGCGGCTGCGATCGGCAGTGCGCGGCGGTCGCTCAGTACCAGATCGAGATGAAGCCGGTGAAGACGTTGGCGTTGAGCTGGTACAGCGGCTCACTGCCGGCGCCGTACTCGGGGGCCAGCAGGGCGTTACGGAAGTCGCTGTACTTGGCGAGGAAGTGCTCGACGTGGAAGTTGAGGCTGCTGCGGGTCACCCACGGCGCCCAGGAGAAATGCGGGAACTGGTAGGCGGCGCCGACGCCCACCGTGTAGGTCTGGAAGGCCGCGAGCTCGCGGTCGCGGGCCATGAAGTTCTGGTAGTCCGCGCGCGGGAACAGGTCGCTGTAGAAGTCGGCCGCGCTCTGGCGGTAGTAGCGCAGCGAGCCGTCGAAGATCCAGTTGTGCCAGCCCTGGCTGTAGTCGACCTCGAAGGTATTGGCGACGATGCCCCAGGTGTCGCGGAAGAAGCGGTACTGGCCGGTGATGGCGGCGCGCCACGGCAGATAGTGCTTGAGCGAGATGGAGGCGGCGTTGCTGGTGCGCGTGTTCGGGTAGACCTGGTCGGCGAGCGTGAACCCCTCGCCCTGGCCGGGGGACAGATAGCGGATCTTGCGGTAGGGGTTGGCGAGGTAGCCCTGGTCGGTCAGCAACTCGTAGTTGAAGTTGATGATCGTGTTGCGCGTGAGGATCTGGCTCAGCCCCAGCGTGTAGCCGCGGTGATCGGCGCGCTGGTGGAACGTCGGGTCATTGATGATGTTCCCCTCGGCGTCCTTGATGTCCCGGTAGATCTGGTCCCAGCCGCGCCGGTAGCCGAGCGACAGGGTGGTGAGGTCACCGAACATGTCCTGCGACAACGAGAAGTAGATGGTGTTCGCCTTGTAGTCCGGCTCCTTGCTGGTGATGGCGCCGGCGGAGTACATGGTCTTGCCGTGCAGGTAGTCGAGGCCGCCGCTCCACTGGGTGCGCTTCTCGTGGTAGGGACTCGCCGAGAGCTTCACGTCAATGGAGGCGCTCGAGATCATGTCCTCGTAGTAGTTGACGGTGAAGGACAGGTTGTCCCCGACCTTCTTGCGGATCAGCACCGAGGGGCCCTCGACGGTGATGTCGCCGCCGTTGTAGTAGTGCCACATGACGTCGGCACGGTCCTCGGGCAGCACCCCACCGATCACCGGTGCGGTGCAGATGCCCAGGGCGAGCAGGGTGCGCGTGAATGGGCTGAGGCGCGCGGCGCGCAGGGCGCGCCAGCTTTGCGCCAGGGCGCTCAGTTGCATCCGCAGCCGCCGCCGACGCTGCCGGAGGCGCCGCGCGCGCCCTCGCGGCTCTCGAGCACGTGCTCGAAGTAGATGCTCGAGACTGGGTCGCGGTTCTCGGACATGATCGGGTCGGCGAAATGCTCGCGCTCGTACGGCTTCACCCAGGGCTGCGGCGCGGCGCAGCCGGCGAGCGCTGCCACCAGCAGCGCCGCGGCCACGCAGCGACCGATCCTGGCCGCGTTGCCGCGGCCGCATGTCCCGGGTGATGCACGCATGGTGCTATTCCCTGATCAGTGTGCGGATGCTGTCCATGTACTCGTTCTCGTCGCCCGGCTTGTAGCCGCGGTGCAGAACGCGCACCTTCCCGGTGCGGTCGATGATCACGGTGCTGGGCATGCCGGCGACCTCGTACAGCTTACTCACCTTGCTGTCCTTGTCGAACAGGATCGGGAAGCTCACCGGGGTGTCCTTGAGCCAGTCGATGGCCGCCTTGGAGTCCGGCTCCACGTTGACGCCCAGCAGCGTGAAGCCAAGCTTGTTGTACCTCTTATATATGCTCTCGAGCAGCGGCATCTCGGTGCGGCATGGCCCGCACCAGCTCGCCCAGAAATTGATCATGACGACCTGGCCGTGGTACTGCGCCAGGCTCACGTCCTTGCCCTCGCGCGAGCCGAGGCTGAACTGCGGCGCCGGGGCGCCGGTGCCGGCCATGGCCGGCAGCGCGACTGCGAGCGCGGCGGCGGCGGCGATGATGTACTTCCTCATGGTGCGATCCTCTGTCAGAAGAAGAAGGTCGTTCCGATCCGCGCCTCGAGGTTATTGGTGAGCTTGTTGGTTCCGAACAGGTCAGTCTGGAATACCCGATCCTGCACCGTGATGTGTACCGCCAGCCAGTCTGTCGGCACGATCCGGTAACCGGCGCCAAAGTTCACCGTGAACTTCGTGTCTCCGGCGAAATCGGTGCCCCCGATTCCGCCAATGAGATAGAAAGCGCTCGTAAAGGCGTGTCCGCGACCGATAAAGGACTCGCCCGGCAGGAAGTTGTAGCCCAGTGACAAATCGTAATACGTGAAACGCCTCTCAGAGTCGGTAAGCAGGCTGATGCCGCTCAGGGTCTCGAAGCTGGTATTGCCGGCACGTGAGCGGCCGACCTCGGCCTGGAAGAAGAAGTCCTCGGTGATGTGGTAGGCCGCGGTCAGGCCGTACGAGGGGTGGGTGCCGAAGTCCTCGATGGAGATGACGCCGTAGTTCAGACCCACCTCGACGTTGCGGCTGCGGATCTTGGGAACGGTGATCTTGCGGCGCGGGATGTCCGGGTCGACCACGCGCGGCGGGGGCGCGTTGTCATCATCGACCTCGGTGGTATCGGGCGCAGCCTGATGATCGTGGTGGAACCAGTGGCGCACGGTGGCGCAACCGGGCAGCACCGCGAGCGCCGCGATCAGAAGAAAAATGCGAAGCCGGCTTTCCATTCGTCTGCATCCTCGTTCTCGTTGCGCTTCGTGAATATATAGTGGGCCTTGTATTCCGCGCGCAGGAAGAAACGTCGTGTGAGATAGAAGCGCACGCCGCCGCCGACGTAGGCGCTCTGCTCGGTACGGTTCGGGGCCTCGACCAGCGTCGCCTTGGGCTCGGTGTGCACCAGCCCCAGGCCGATGGTGACGAACGGCGACCAGCGCGACTCCGGCGCGAACACGTGCGCGAAGCCGATGTCGGCGATCTCGCCGTTGGAGAACTTGCCGAGGAACTGCCCGGCCGAGGCCTCGAGCGCCAGCTGCGAGTTGAACGAGAACGAGGCGTAGCCGGACACCAGGGTCGCGCCGCCGTACTGGCCGGCGAAGATGCCCATCTCGTAGCGGTGATTGGTGAAGCCAGCGCGGTCGCCCAGGTCGAACTTGAACTGCGAGCCATCCGCCAGCACCGTCTTCTGCATATCGGTCTGCGAGGCCCAGCCCTCCACGCCCTGCTCGGTGCGCACCTTGAACCAGTCGGTGCGGCGGAACAGCACGTCGACGCTGGCATCGCGCGGCACCACGTGGAACACCGGGTAGCCGCGCCCGGGCCCGGTGTGCAGCTCGAGGTACGGCTGGGTGACGAAGAGCTGCAGGTACTCGCGCGCCGCACTCACCGTGGGGGTGAGCAGTGCAGCCAGCAACAGTAGACCCGCGAGCGCAAGCTGGTGCGCGCGCCTTAACAATTCCGTCCTTTGCTCAATTGACCGGTACCGCCGGATCGAAGGGGTTGTTGAAGTACTGGGCGCCGATGTCCAGCCACTCCGATACCAGGCGCAGCTCGTCCGGGCTCAGCCAGCCGGCGTGCGTGCTCGCGGAGCCTGCGGCGAAGCGACTCATGAACTGGCTCGAGAGGGCGCCATTCGCACTTCCTGCATTCAGGTACGGGCCGACCGACTGCGTGATCGTCTTGGTCGGGTCCGTCGGGTCCATGATACTTATGTTATGCGCGAACAGCAGCTGCTGGTAGGAGGTGATCTCCTGCGGCACGGCGGTCGAGGCCGAGTTGGTGAGGTCCAGGTTGCCGGCCGGCATCTGTGCGGCGCCGTTGGCATCCACCGGGGCGTGGCAGCCACCCTGCGTGCAGGTGTGATCGGAGATCACCGCGCCACTGGTCGGGTCGGTCACCTGCCGCGACAGGTCCCACAGCGGCTGGATGTGCTCGGGGTAGTTGATGGTGATGCGGCAGTTCGATGACCACGAGGTCACGCACAGCGCGGTGGTCGGGAAGGCCGTCTTGAACTGCGTGGCGTCGTCGTAGCGCAGGTTGATGGGCGTACCCGGGGTGGCCTGCGCCGGGTCGGTCCACACGTCCAGGTACAGCACGTCCACGCTCGGCACCATCTGCGCGCACGGCGGGTTGTCCTGGGCGCAGCTGATGCGCATGCGTGCCTGCGCCATGGTCTCGCCCTGGTTCGGGATGAAGGCATCCGAGCCGCTGGCGATCGTCCCGGGGAAGGCGACCCCGGCGGTGGCCGCCCCGGGCCACGCGGAATTGAACAGCCCCTGGCGCCCGTGCGAGATCGGGTGCTGCGCGGTCGCAGGATTGTGGCAGCCATTGCACTGCACCACCTCGCCCGGCTTCACCTGCAGCCACACGCCCTGGGTGGGCGCGATGCGCCGCGCATTGGCGTCGAGGATCTCCATGCGGAAGGCGACGTCCCCGGGCACCTCGATGCGGATCGAGCCGTCCGGCTCGATGGGTGCGTAACCCATGATCTCCATCATGTAGTTGCTGGCGCCGAAGGCGGCGCCGGCGAGGTCGACCACGGTGCGGTCGGGGATGGACACCGCCTTCTCCAGCCGCACGAAGCGTGCCTGGCGGGTATCCGGCGGGGTCTTCACCGGGTTCGCCACGGCGGCGATGTTCGGATTGGCGGTGTCGACGCCATCGATGTCGTAGACGCTGCGCACGTCGATGACGCCCACGCCCTGGGTGTAGAGGTCCTGGTCGAGGTCGACGCCGGGGACCTTGTCCAGGATCACCGTCTGCAGGGGGCGCGGCTGCGCCACGGCGACGTCGGTGATCATCGTGCCCTCCACCGGCGTCATGATCGGCTGCAGCGTGTTCTGCGATGGGTCGAACATCCACACGCTGTACAAGGGCGGCGCGACGGTGGGGTTGGTGACGTTGAGGTACTGCGAGGTGCAGGGCACCACCGTCGGCGGGGTCTGGGTGGTGTCCAGGAGCCGGCACTGCGTCCAGCTCACCAGGATGCGCCCGGTGCCATCCTGCAGCGGGTAGGCGGAGGTGAAGCGGCCGCCGGGGGAGGGGCCCGGAATGGTGATGATGTCGTTCTGGGTCGCCGGCACCTGCGCCGGCCCGGTGAGGCCGGCGTTGCCCAGCAGCGCCTGCGTGTTCTCCACGTAGTGCGTGCCGTCGATGATGATGAGGTCACCGCCGTTGTCGACGTTGGTGTACTGGCGCGAGATCGCGAGGATCCGCCCGTCCTCCATCTGCCGCGGATGCGTGAACTCGGTGACGGTGTTGTTGGTGCCGGTCATGTGGCTGTTGGCACCGTAGTAGAGCTCGAGGTCGGTACCGTCGGGGTTGGACGAGTACAGCGACATCTGGTTGTGGCCGCCGGGTGAGTTGTCCCAGCGCGTCCACAGCACCCGCCCGTTGGCGAGCACGGTCGAGTCGCGGTCGTGGCTCTGGTTGAAGCTGATCTGGTGGACACCGGTGCCGTCGGAGTTCATCACCTCCAGCACGAAGGCATCTTCCTGGCGCGCCTCGTCCTGGTAGGAGAACTGCGGGAAGCCCTCATCCAGCAGGATGCCCTGCGAGTCGGTCTGGCGCGTGCTGGAGAACACGATGCGCCCGTCGGGCAGGTAATGGGGGGATTCATCCTGCACGGTCAGCGGATCCGGGTCGCTGGCCGGGTCGATTACCGCGTGCAGGTCGTCGGTGGCGATCACGTACTCGTAGATGCGCCACGAGGGCGGCTTGGTGACCTGCTGGTTCATGGCGAGCGGCCCGCGCATCGCGAAGATCACCTTGGTGCCGTCGGCCGAGGTGTCGACGTCCTTGACGTCCCAGATCGCGCCGGCGGTGATGCGGGCGGTGACGTTGGTCTCGGTAGCGCTCGCCGATGCGCTGGCGCGCATATAAAGGTCGGCTGCCACCGGCACGATGTCGTTCATCATGCGCAGGTCGTCCTGCATGAACGTGCCGGCCTGGGTGAGTGGCACCGCACGCTTCACGTAGAAGATCGGAAAGTCGACCGTGGCCGGATCGGCGACCTGGCTCTTGCCGAGGCTGATGTTGCCGCCGCTGCTGCAGGCCGCGAGCAGTGCCGCGCAGGCCGCCAGCAGCGCCATGGCGCCCGCCGGGCGTCGCGTTACCGGGACCTGTTCAGAGGCCTGCCAACCGTGCTGCGCGTGCATTAGTGTCTCCGTTGCCACGCCGCTCCCATGCGCACGTGCCAATGTAACGTAATTCATTTCGATTGCGATGACTTATCACCGGATCGCCGATTCCGTCACGGCGCGTCCGCGTCCGTGACGGGTCTTATATCGTCCGACAGGTGCCGGGCCCGAGCCGCTACTAGGTAGACGGTGGCGGATGCCCACGCCGTGACCGGTCTCGCAGTTTGCCGCGCATTGAGCAGCGCGGAACAACAACTCATCAAACTGTCGGTTACTGGCGACGTCACCTGATTGAGACATTCGGGGCGGGGTCAGGCGAACCGTATAGTCCGGTCGCGCATCGGACATTTTCGGGAGTTGACGAGCGCCATGAATGTTAGAAAACAGGCACAGGTCGTAAGTAGTCGTGCGCGCCGCACCGCGGTTGCAGGTGCTGTGCTGCTGCTGCAGCTCACTACCGCGCACGCCGGCCCCAACGAACAGGCCAAGCGCATTTACGAGCGCCTGGTGGGTGAGGAGCCCTCGGCCGCCACGCTGCAGTCGATGGCGCAGGCGATCACCAACCAACCGGGCCAGGCAGGCCTGCTGGCGGCCGCGGCCATCGCGACCCAGCAGCCGGACTTCTACAACGTGGTCGTGAAGAACATGGTCACGCCCTGGTCCAACCGCGACCAGACGGTGTTCGCGCCGCTCAACGACTACACCGCAACCGTGATCGGCATGGTGCGCGACGACGTGGGGTTCAACACCGCGCTGTCGGCCGACATCCTCTACACGGTGAACACCGCGGGGCTGCCGGCGCCGTCCAATGCCAGCAACGCTCACTACGCCACGGCCGAGGCCAACGGCGTCGACCTGAGCAACATGACGACCGGGCTCAAGCAGACCACCCAGTCGGCGGTCTACGGCACCCCGACCGCCGCGACGGCCGGCCTGATCACCACCTACGGTGCCGAGTCGGCCTTCTTCATCAACGGCACCAACCGCGCCATGTTCCGTTTCACGATGATCAACCATCTGTGCAACGACATGAACACCCTGACCGACACCACGCGCCCGACCGACCGCATCCGCCAGGACGTGGCGCGCTCGCCGGGCGGCGACAGCCGCGTGTTCCTCAATACCTGCGTCGGCTGCCACAGCGGCATGGACCCGATGGCGCAGGCCTTCGCGTACTACAACTTCAATGGCACCGTCGGCGCGGTCACCAACACGGGCACCATGCAGTACACCGCCGGCCAGGTGCAGGCGAAGTACTTCATCAATTCCACCAACTTCCCCTTCGGGTTCGTGACCCCGGATGACAGCTGGTCGAACCGCTGGCGTGCCGGCCCGAACATCGCGCTCGGCTGGGACCCGAGCCTGCCAGGCAGCGGCACCGGTGCGAAGTCGCTTGGGCAGGAGCTCGAGTCGAGCGACGCCTTCGCGCAGTGCCAGGTGACCAAGGTGTTCCAGACGGTCTGCTTCCGCGCCCCGCAGAGTTCTGCCGACATGGCGACGGTCGCGACCATCAAGGCGAGCTTCAAGTCCAACGGCTACAAGCTCAAGTCCGTGTTCCAACAGGCCGCCGCGGCCTGCCCGGGCAGTTAAGGGAGCGTCGCAATGAACCGCACTGTCCCCAACCGCTTCGCCATGAGCGCCCTGGTGCGCGCGGCGCGCGCGCTGGTCCTCGCTCCCACGCTCGCGGCGCTGGTACTGCTGAGCGCTTGCGCCGGCGGCAGCGGCCCCTCGACCTCGGTGAACCCGGTCACCACGCCGCCGACCGACTCGGCTGCCAACTACACCGGGCCGCCGCCGGAGAACGCCGACGTCCAGGCCTTCAAGCTGAGCTTCTGGCAGAACGTGATCCCGTCGAACCGCTGCGGCGGCTGCCACCACCAGGGTGGCCAGTCGCCCCAGTTCGCGCGCTCGGATGACGTGAACCTCGCCTACCAGGCGGCGCTGCCGCTGGTGAACCTGACCGACCCGTCGCAGTCGACCTTCGTGCTCAAGGTCGGCGGCGGCCACAACTGCTGGGTGGCCGACCCGTCGGCATGCGCGGCGACCATGCTGGTGTGGATCCAGGGCTGGATCGGCGCGGGCTCCGCTTCGACCACCAGCGTGACGCTGGTGCCACCCCCCGTGCAGGCCGCCGGCGGTGGCAAGCAGTTCCCGGTGAGCGCCACGGCGCCGCCGCCGAGCTTCTCGACCACCATCTACCCGCTGCTCACCCAGTTCTGCTCGGGCTGCCACACGCCGAGCTCGGCGACCGCGCAGCAGCCGTACTTCGCCGATTCCGACGTGAACGCGGCGTACCTGGCGGCGCAGCCGAAGATCAACCTGTCGCAGCCGAACCAGTCGCGCTTCTACGAGCGACTGGCCACCGAGTTCCACCACTGCTGGCCGACGGCGAGCTCCAACGGCGCGCCGGACTGCCCGGGGAGCGCGGCGGCGATGCTGGCGGCCATCACCAGCTTCGCCAACGGCATCCAGGTGACGCCGATCGACCCGACGCTGATCGTCTCGAATGCCACCACGCTCGCGCAGGGCACCATCGCCGCCGGCGGTAACCGCTATGAGGCGAACCTGGTCGCGAAATACATGTTCGAGACCGGCCAGGGCAGCACCGCCTACGACACCAGCGGCGTGACCCCGGCAGCCGACCTCACCATCTCCGGCAACGTCAGCTGGGCGGGCGGCTGGGGCATCACCCTCGGGGCCGGCGGTAAGGCGCAGGCCTCCACCAGCGCCAGCCAGAAGCTGGCGAGCATGATCCAGGGCTCCGGTGAGTACACCATCGAGACCTGGGTGGCGCCCGCGAACGTGACCCAGACCAATGCCTGGATCGTCAGCTACTCCGGCAGCAACACGACCCGCAACATGACCCTGGGTCAGGCGGTCATGCAGTACGAGGGCTTCGCCCGCAGCAGTGTGACCGACACCAACGGCAACCCGCCGCTGGTGACCACGACCGCCGACGGTGCGGCGCAGGCGGCGCTGCAGCACGTGGTGCTCACCTACGACCCGGTCAACGGCCAGAAGATCTACGTCAACGGCATCTACACCGGGGACGCGGATCCGTCCAAGGGCGGCTCGCTCGCGAACTGGGACAGCACCTTTGCGCTGGTGCTCGGCAACGAGACCACCGGCCAGCGGCAGTTCCAGGGCACGATCAAGTTCGTCGCCATCCACAACCGCGCGCTGACGCCGGCGCAGATCCAGCAGAACTTCGCGGCCGGCGTGGGCCAGAAGTACTTCATCATGTTCGGGGTCAGCCAGCTGTCGGGGGTCCCGCAGTCGTACATCGTGTTCCAGGCCTCCCAGTACGACAGCTACAGCTATCTGTTCGCGCAGCCGAAGTTCATCAGCCTCAGTCCCACCGCCACCATCCCGGCGAACCTGAAGCTGAGCGGCATCCGCCTGGGCGTGAACGGCCAGCTGGCGCCGGCCGGCCAGTCCTACACGACGGTCAGCACCACGCTCGGCGGCTCGAACTACACCGCCGCCAACGGGCAGCTGCTCTCGCCGCTCGGGACCGTGGTGCCTTTGACCCTGGGCCCGAACAGCGACCTGTTCTTCCTGTCCTTCGACCAGCTCGGCTCCAATGTGCACGCGTACGTGGAGCCGCCGGTGACCATTGCCACGCCAACGCCGAACAACACCCCGCAGCCGGACTACGGCGTGGCGACGTTCGAGCGCGTCACGCATACGATGGCCCGGATCACGGGCGTGCCGTTCAACAACCCGACCGTGTTCGCGCTCTACAGCAGCTCGCAGCAGTCGATGCCCTCGACGCCGCTGATCTCGGCGTTCGTGGCCTCCGAGCAGACCTCCATCTCGCAGCTGGCCAATGCCTACTGCGGGGTGCTGGTCGGCAATGCGACCTACCGCGACGCGTTCTTCGGCTCCGGCCTGGATGGCAGCCTCAGTGGCAGCGCCTCGTTCTTCAACACCGCGAGCAACCGCCAGATCGTCGAGACGGCGCTGGTGAGCCATGCGGTGGGCACCGGCGTCTCGCCGGTGACGGCGACCGCGGTGACCAACGAGGTTGATGCGCTGCTGCAGCGCATCCCGACCCTCGGCACCGGTGCCAGTGTTCAGACGGCGACCCAGGCGGCTTGCACCGCGGTGCTCGGCAGCGCCGCCGTGACGCTGCAGTGATCGGCGAGCAGGAGTATTTGCAATGATCATCGGTAAGAAGCCCCCGCGGCCCCACGCTCCCGGCGAACCGCTGCTGTACCCGGATCACCCGCGTCCGCGCACGCGCCGCGAGTTCCTGGCGGCCGGCATGCTCTCCACCGGCGGCATGGTGGTCGGGCCGGCGTGGCTCGGCGCCCTGCTCAAGTCGAACAGTGCGCGCGCCGGCCTGTCCGCCGACATCGCGGCGCTCCTGCCCACCGGGCAGTGCAACGTCCCGACCGCCTCGGGCAGCATTCCCTTCATCTGCTTCGACCTGGCGGGCGGTGCCAACCTGGTCGGCTCTGAGGTGCTGGTGGGCGTGCAGGGCGGCCAGTCGAACTTCCTGTCCACGGCCGGCTACGGGCGCCTGGGCGTGCCGGGCAACATGGTGCCCAGCTCGAGCGCGAACATCGACTCCTCCCTTGGACTGCTGTTCCACGCCGACGGTGCCATCAAGCGCGGCATCCTCAGCACCGCCACCACCGCGGCCACGGCCGCGGGCACCAATGGCGCGGTGTTCTGCGCCGAATCGCAGAACGACACGCAGTCCAATCCGCACAACCCGATGTACGGCATCGCGGCCGCGGGCGCGCAGGGCCTGCTGACCACGCTCATCGGCACCGAGTCCAGCACCTCCGGCGGCAGCTCCATGGCGCCGCCGCAGCTGGTCAACCCCGCGCTGCAGCCGACGACGGTCGACCAGCCCTCCGATGCCACGGGCCTGGTAAGCACCGGGGGCGCGAGCGCCGACCCGGTATCCGTCGCGGTCCTGGAGTCGCAGGCGCGCATCAGCGGGGGCACGACGCCTTACACCTCCGGCTCGAACGCCGCCTTCACCGGTGCGCTCACCGCGCCCAACGGGGGCACCCCGGGCGTGGCGCTGTACACCGATCCGAGCGCCGACGGCCAGCTGAAGAACCAGGTGCGCTGCGCCTACGTGGTGTCCGCCAACACTGCGGCCACCTTCGGCAACCCCGCGGCCCTGGATCCCACCCAGGACCCGCTCATTACCGGCGGTACGACGCCGATCTTCACCGCCAGCCAGTTCTCCGACAACGACGTCGCCGCCACGGCGACCGTCATGAAGCTCGTAATCGACGGCTTCGCCGGCGCCGGCACCATCGCGATGGGCGGCTTCGACTACCATGACGGCACCCGGGCGACCGGCGAGACCCGCAACTTCAAGGCCGGACAGATGATCGGCGCCGTGCTGGAGTACGCCCAGCGCAAGGGCAAGCCGGTGATGGTCTACGTGTTCAGCGACGGCTCGCTCACCTCGACCGGCATGCCCGACAACAGCGCCGCCGGCCGCGGCAAGCTCGGCTGGCAGGGCGACAACCAGCAGGTTGCCTCGACCTTCTTCCTGGTCTACAGCCCCAAGGGCCGCCCCCAGCTGCGCAACGGCGTCGCCGGGCAGCAGATCGGCTACTTCAGCTCCGACGGCAACGTGGTGGACACCTCGAGCCCGGTGGCGAACAACGTCAGCGCCCTGGTGCAGGCGGTGATCCTCAACTACATGGGACTGCTCGGTACGGACGGGAATTTCCCCACCCTGATGCAGTCGCTGATGTTCCCGAACACCCTCGGCTCGGGCGCCACGCTCGCCGGACTCACGGCGTTCGCGCCCATCGTGTGACGCAGTGCGCGCCGCCGCCACCCGGCGGCGGCGCGTGCCTGTCGCGTTACGCCGACGTTGCGCGCCGCGGTGCTCACCGCGGGAGAGACAGGCCGCATTTCGCCGTTCACTTCGTTGACAGTGTTAAGTGCGCTGTGCAATTTTGCGCGCTGGCGCGGGTCTTTAGGTCGTTTCCCGCAGAGGTTCCTTTATTGAGCTGGCAACGGCCGGACGGCCCGATGTGGCGTGCGCGATCACGCACCGGTCTCTTGCTGCGCTCGTGGGCGGGACTGCTCGCGCTGGCGCTTGCGGCGACCGCCATCGCAGCCGAGCCCGATTACCCGTTGCTCGGGCGGCCGGCACCGGATTTCGCGCTGCACGCCAGCGCCGGCGATAACGTGCGCCTCTCGGAGCACCGCGGCGAGGTGGTAGTGCTGAGCTTCTGGAGCAGCCGCTGCACTCCCTGCCGCAGCCAGCTGGCCCTGCTCAACCGCAGCCTGCAGACCTACCGCTCGGCCGGGCTGCAGGTCTACGGGGTGGGCGTCGACGACGTGCCGCTGCAGGCGCGCGAGTTTGCGCACTCGGTGGGGGTCGGATTTTCGATGCTGCTCGACCCGGACAAGACCGTGAGCCGCGACTACCAGGTCGACAACCTGCCGATGACGGTGCTGATCGATCGCGGCGGGATCATCCGGCACGTGCTGCGCGACTACAGCGCCGCCAACGAGGCACTCTATCTGCAGGAGCTGCGCGCCCTGCTGAACGAATGATCGGAACGAACATGCCACAGAAGTCCGCACTCTCTTACCGCCGTCCGCTGCTGGCCGGATTGCTGGCGCTCCTGGGCGGGGTGAGCCTCGCACTGGCCGCGGCCCCGCCGGCCGCCACCACCGCTGCCCCGCCGGCGAGCGCGGCGCCGGCACCACCGGCTGCCGCCCCGGCCGCGGCACCCGCGCCCGCGAACGCCGATACCGCGACCGACACCCGCGGACTGGACCAGGAGATCCAGGGCCTGAAGAAGGACGTGGTGGACCTCAACAAGGACCTGTTCGTGCTGGAGGAGGAGCTGCTGTTCCCCGCCAATACGCAGGTGGCCGTGTTCATGTCGATGGACGTGGGTGATTTCTTCTCGCTCGATTCGGTGCAGCTGAAGATCGATCAGAAGGAGGTCATCAACTACCTCTATACCCCACGCGAGGTGGAGGCGCTGCTCAAGGGCGGGGTGCAGCGCCTGTACGTCGGCAACCTCAAGGTCGGCCCGCACGAGCTGGTGGCGTTCTTCTCCGGCAAGGGCCCCAACGATCGTGCCTACAAGCGCGGCGCGTCGCTGCGC
>Ga0335085_10006471_pt1 | contig 18464 bp, 10 predicted proteins | sample Lox_Sample_45_FD_206712 | JGI IMG/M metagenome (GOLD analysis project Ga0335085, IMG submission 206712) | Soil microbial communities from Loxahatchee National Wildlife Refuge, Florida, United States - Lox_Sample_4.5 | ecosystem: Environmental > Terrestrial > Soil > Wetlands | place: USA...
GCGCTTACGAGCGTCGCCGCGAATGTGCGGGGAAGGCGAAGCGAGGCGCGGGCGCGCACGCGGCGCCGCGCGCTAGGCCTTGAGCTCGAGGTTCTCCGGGTCGTACGGCGACTCGGCGATCACGGTGGCGCGCTTCTTCTCGCCGAGGATCTGGATCGACAGCGGCGTGCCGACCGGCGCGAACTCGGCCTTCACGTAGCCGATGGCGAGGCTCTTCTTGAGGTGGTGGCCGTAATAGCCGGAGGTGGCGCGGCCGATCATGCGCCCGCCGGCCTCGAACAGTGGCTCGTTGCCGAGCGGATCGGCGTCGGTGACGTCGTGCACCTCGAGGGTGACGAAGCGGTTCGGCACGCCCTGCGCCAGCTGGCGCTCGAGCGCCGCACGGCCGATGAAGTTGCCCTTCTTCATGCGCACAAAGCGATCGAGGCTCGCCTCGAAGGGCGTGTAGTCGGGCGTCATGTCGCTGCCCCACATGCGGTAGGACTTCTCCATGCGCAGCGACTCCATGGCGCGCATGCCCACCATGCCGATGCCGTGGGTCGCGCCGGCTGCGAACAGCGCGTCGAACAGGCTGTGGGCGTACTCGATGGGGAAGTGCAGCTCCCAGCCGAGTGAGCCGACGAAGTTCACGCGCAGCGCGTACACGTCCACCGCGAGCGCTGCCTCGATGGTCTGGGCGGTGAGCCACGGGAAGGCGTCGTTGTCGAGCGCCGTGTCGGTGAGCTGAGTGAGCACGGCGCGCGACTTGGGGCCTGCCACCACGAAGCAGCCGCGGGTGTTGGTGATGTTGCGCAGGCTCACCGAGCCGTCCTGCGGCAGGTGCTTGGCCAGGTAATCGCCGTCGTAACGCTCCGCGGCCCCGGCGCTCACGACATAGAAGTGCTCGTCCGCGATCTTGGTGATCGTGAACTCCGAACGGATGCCGCCGCGCACGGTCAGGGCGTGCGAGAGCGCCATGCGCCCGACCTTGGCCGGCACCTTGTTCGCGACCAGGTGATCGAGCCAGGCCTCGGCGCCGGGCCCGGTGACCTCGTGCTTGGTGAAGGGCGTGAGGTCGATGACCCCGACCTGCTCGCGCATGAGCGCGACTTCCCGTCCGACGTAGGGGAAGTAATTGCTGCGCCGGAAGCTCCACACGTCGCGCCGCTCCACCCCGGCCGGCGCGAACCAGTTGGCGCGTTCCCAGCCGTAGCGCTGGCCCCAGACCGCGCCGCGCGCGTTCAGCTTGTCGTACACCGGGCTGGTCTTGGCCGGGCGCGCATCGGCGCGCTCCTCGTCCGGGAAATGCACGGTGAAGACGTTGCGGTAGGTCTCCTCGTTCTTCTTCACCACGTAGCGCTTGCTGGTGTAAGCGCCGAAGCGCCGCGGATCGACCGCCAGCATGTCGATGCCGGGCTCGCCCTCGGTAATCCACTCGGCCAGCTGCCAGCCCGAGCCGCCGGCGGCGGTGATGCCGAAGCTGTGACCCTCGTTCAGCCAGACGTTGCGCACGCCCCAGGCCGGGCCGATCAGCGGGCTGCCGTCCGGGGTGTAGGAGATCGGTCCGTTGACGATGTCCTTGATGCCGCAGTTCTCGAGGGCCGGCACGCGGCGCGTGGCGGCCTCCACGTGGGGCACCAGCCGCTCGAGGTCCCCGGGGAAGAGGCTGCGCCCGAACCAGTCGGGCACGCCGTCGGCGAAGCGCGCCGGTGCGCCCTTCTCGTAGGGTCCGAGGATCCAGCCCATGCGCTCCTCGCGCAGGTAATAGGATTGGTCCGACTCGCGCAGCACGGCGAGCTCGCGGCCGCCCTTCTGGCGATAGCTCTTAAGCTCCGGGGACTCGTCGTAGACAATGTACTGGTGCTCGACCGGGATCGCCGGGACGTTGAGGCCGACGAGCCGCCCGGCCTGGCGCGCGTAGTTGCCGGTCGCGAGCACCAGGTGCTCGGCGGTGATGTCGCCCTTGGGCGTCTGCACGCGCCACTCGCCCGCAGGGGTGCGCGTGATCGCCTGCGCCTCGGTGTGCTCGTAGATCTCCGCGCCGCCGGCGCGCGCGCCCTTGCGCAGCGCCATGGTGAGGTCGGCCGGTGCGATGTGGCCGTCGTCGGGGTGGTAGAGCGCGCCGATGATGGCGGGCGTGTCGGCAGAACCGCCGAGCTCGAGCAGCGGCCACAGCTCCTTCACCCGCGCGGGCGTGATCACCTCGAAGGGCACGCCGATGGTGTTGGCCGTGCCGCAGTACTTCTGGTACTCGTCCATGCGCTCGCGGCAGGTGGCAAGTCGCAGGTTGCCGCTGACGTGGAAGCTCACGTCCTGACCCGTCTCCTGCGGCAGGCGCTTGTAGAGGTCGACCGAGTACTTGTGCAGCTGCCCGACCGTGTAGCTCATGTTAAACAGCGGCAGCAGCCCTGCGGCGTGCCAGGTGGAGCCGGCGGTGAGCTCGGTGCGCTCGATGAGGGCGACGTCCTTCCAGCCCTTCTTGGTCAGGTGGTAGAGCGTGCTCACGCCCACGACACCGCCGCCGATCACCAGGACCCGAACGTGCGTCTTCACGAGTGCGTTTCTCCGGCAGTCCGGTGGCGCGGGAGGCGCGGCCGGAGTGCGGGCAGTGTAGCCGCCGGTCCCCCCGCCGGGACTCCAATTGCGACAATGCCTTGTCTAAATGACCCCGCGCGCCGCCTCGTCCAGGAACTGCGTGACATAGCGCGCGAAGGAGCGCCACACCTCGATGCGGAACTGATCCGACGCGGTGCGCCACAGCACCACCTCGGCCTTCGACAGCACGGTGCGCGTGCACATGCCGACAGGGAAAGCAGCCGGGTCGAGGTCGAGCGGGCAGCCCGCGGCGAGGAGCGTGGCGGCATGCTCACCGTGCACCAGGAGCGCGACTTGGCGGTGACTCACGTCCACCAGCGAGTGCGGCCTGCCGGCGAGTGACTGCGTCAGCTGCGCTCCGAGTCCCGCCTCATCGGCCGGCGCGAGCAGCAGCCACTCATCGGGACCGAGCCACAGGGCGGCGCGCTCTGCCTGCACGGCGGCGCGGCACGCCTCGGCCGGAAGTGTCACGCCGAGTGCGGCTGCGGCCGCCTGGCGTACGCCCTCATCCCCGCGCAGCACCCAGCGGCACGCGAACGGCAGCAGCCGCAGCCACAGATCCTCGCTCACCGCAGGCGGCTGGCGCAGGTGCGCGAGGTCAGCCATGCAGGCGCGCTCCAGTGGGATCGAGGAACACCGTGCCCGTGACCTCGGCGGCCACCTCGCCCGAGTCGGTGGGCACGTACAAGGTCTCGCCCTTGCGGGCGCGGCCGCCGGCAACCAGCGCGAGCGCGATCGAGCGCTCGAGATTGGAGCTGAAGTAGGAGGAGGTCACGTGCCCGAGCGGTCGCGTCGGCGGCCGGCTGCCCGGCTGCGCCATCACCTGGCAGCCCTCGTCGAGGACGACCTTCGGGTCGCGCGTGAGCAGCCCGACGAGCTGGCGGCGCCGCGGTGAGCTCATGGCGGGGCGCACCAGCGAGCGCTTGCCGACGAAGTCGGGTTTGGCCTTGCCGATGGCCCAGCCGAGGCCCGCGTCATCGGGCGTGACGGTGCCGTCGGTGTCCTGGCCGATGATGATGTAGCCCTTCTCGGCGCGCAGGACGTGCATGCTCTCGGTGCCATAGGCGACCATGCCGAGGCGCTCGCCGCGCGCCCACACGGCCTCCCACACCGCGTTGCCGTAATCGGCGGGCACATTGATCTCGAAGCCGAGCTCGCCGGTGAAGCTGACACGAAAGAGCCGCATCGGGATGCCGCAGATGCTCCCGGAGGCACAGGCCATGTGCGGGAAGGCCGCCGCGCTCACATCGAGGTCGACGAGCGGGGCGATTACCTCGCGCGCCCTGGGTCCCTGCACGGCGATCACCGCCCACTGCTCGGTAGTCGAGGTGAGCCAGACCCTAAGATCGGTCCACTCGGTCTGCAGGTAGTCCTCCATGAGCGCCAGCACCCGCGGCGCGCCTCCGGTGGTCGTCGTGACGTGGAACGAGTGCTCGGCCATGCGCGCCACCACGCCGTCGTCGTAGATGAAGCCGTCATCGCGCAGCAGGATCCCGTAGCGGCAGCGCCCGACGGCGAGGCTGTCCCAGCCGTTCACGTACAGACGGTTCATGAAGGTCACGGCATCCGCACCGACCACCTCGATCTTGCCGAGCGTCGAGGCATCGAAGAGGCCGCAGCCGGCGCGCACGGCGCGGCACTCGCGCGCCACGGCCGCGTGCATGTTCTCGCCGGACTGCGGGAAGTAGCGTGCGCGCTTCCACAGCCCCACGTCCTCGAACACCGCGCCCCGGGAGGCCGCCCAGGCGTACATGGGCGTGCAGCGGATCGGGTCGAAGAGCTCCCCGCGGGCCATGCCGGCGAAGCTGCCGAAGGTCACCGGCGTATACGGCATGCGGAAGGTGGTGAGTCCGACCTGCGGCAGCGTGCGCCCCAGGGCACCGGCGACAATGCCGAGGGCGTTGAGGTTCGAGGTCTTGCCCTGGTCGGTGGCCATGCCGGTGGTCGTGTAGCGCTTGACATGCTCGATGGAGCGGAAGCCCTCGCGCAGCGCGAGCTTCAGGTCCTTCGTGGTCACGTCATTCTGGAAATCGACGAAGGCGCGCCCGCGGGTCCCGGCCGTGGCCGGCAGTGCGCCGACCAGCCCGTCGGGGCCCTGCGCCGCGGGCGGGGAGTCGGGCGGGCGGCGCCCGGCACCGCCGGCGGGGGCGACGCGATTGCGGGCGAGTGCCTCCATGGCCGCCGCGCGCCCCTGGGCGGCACCGTCGCGCACCACCTCGCCGAGCTCGAACACGCCGCGGCAGGCGCCGACGCAGCGCGAGCGCTCGGCGCTCGCGCCCGGCAGGTAGGCCTGAAGCGCCGCGCTCCACTCGAGTCTGCCGCGCGACTGCGAATGCAGGTGCACGCTCGGGGTGAAGCCGCCGGACATGAGTACGAGGTCGCACGGCTGGGTCTGCAGCTCGGTGAGATCCCCGTCCACGAGGCGTGCCAGGCGGATGGCGCTCACCCGCAGGCGGCCCTCGGTGCCGAGCACCACGGCGTGCGTGATTACCGGCACCCCGGCGCGCTCCGCGCGCGCACTCAGCGGCGAGGCGGCGCGGGTGTCGGCGATCGCCGCGATGAACACGCCCGCCTGATCGAGCTCGGCGGCCGCCTCGTAGCCCTGATCGGTGGCGGTCAGCACCACGACCCGGGTGCCGGCGCGCACGCCGTAGCGGTTGAGGAAGGTGCGCGCGGCACCCGCGAGCAGGATGCCCGGACGGTCGTTGCCGGCGAATACCAGCGGGCGCTCGATGGCGCCGGTGGCGAGCACCACTTCGCGCGCGCGCACCTGCCACTGCCGCTCGCGCGGGCTGTCGGCGGCGGGGGCGGCCAGATGATCGGTGAGGCGCTCGCTCAGACCGAGGTGATTGTGCGGGAAGTAGCCGAAGCCGGTCGTGCGCGGCAGGAGCGTGACGCGCGGGTTGGCGGTGAGTGCGGCCAGGGTGGCGGCCACCCAGCTGCCGGCGGCGCGCCCCTCGATGAGCGCCCCGCCCTCGGCAGGCTCACTTAGCAGCCACCCGCCGCACTCGGACTGCTCGTCGCAGAGGATGACGCGCGCACCGGCCGCGGCTGCGGCCGCGGCCGCGGCGAGTCCCGCGGCTCCCGCGCCCACCACGAGTACGTCGCAGTGCGCGAAGCGGTTGGCGTAGCGGTCGGGGTCGGCGAGCCGCGGTGCGCGTCCGAGACCGGCCGCAGCGCGGATGCGCGGCTCGTAGAGCGCGTACCACGCGCGGCGTGGCCACATGAAGGTCTTGTAGTAGAAGCCCGCCGGAATGAACGGCGCGAGGAAGTCGTTGACGGCGCCGAGGTCGAAGCCGAGGCGCGGCGAGCGGTTCTGGCTTACTGCCTCGAGTCCCTCGTACAGCTCCACCTGGGTGGCGCGCAGGTTCGGGGTCTCACGCGCCGCGTCGCGGCGCACGGTGACCAGTGCGTTGGGCTCCTCGGCGCCCGCGGCCAGCACGCCGCGCGGGCGGTGGTATTTGAAGGAGCGCCCCATGAGGTGCACGCCGTTGGCGAGCAGCGCCGAGGCCAGTGTGTCCCCGGCGACGCCCGTGTACGGGCGGCCGTCGAAGGTGAAGTTCACCGTGCGGCTGCGGTCGATGCGGCCGCCGGCAGCGGTGCGCAGGCCCTCGTTCACGCGCCACCTGTCCGCGGGCGCGGCTCGCCCACCCGGTAGGTGGCGAGAAACTGATCGGTGCTGGTGTCGCGCAGGGCGTTGAAGAAGCGCCCGCAGCCACGCGCGTGCCGCCAGCGCTCCGCGTGCACGCCGCGCTCGTTGTTGCGCACGTACAGGTAGTCGGCCCAGGACTCACCGTCCACCTGCGAGGGATCCGCCGGGCGCGCGACGTGCGCCTGGCCGCCGTAGGCGAACTCCGGCTCCGGGCGCTCGCCACAGTAGGGACACTCGATGAGCAGCATGCGCGCTCCTAGTGGGCGACCGCGGCCGCGGCCGCCTCGTCGATGAGGTCGCCGTCGCGGAAGCGCTCGAGGGTGAAGGGCGCGTTGATCGGGTGCGGCTGATCCTTGGCGATCGTCCAGGCAAACACGTGCGCTGAACCCGGGGTGGCCTTGAAGCCGCCCGTGCCCCAGCCGCAGTTCACGTACAGGCCCGGCACGGGAGTCTTGCCGATGATCGGCGAGCGATCCGGGGTCACGTCCACGATGCCGCCCCAGCAGCGCAGCATCTTCAGGCGGCGGAACATCGGGAACAGCTCGCAGATCGCTTCCAGCGCATGGCTCGTGATGTGCAGGCCGCCGCGCTGCGTATAGGAAGTGTACGCATCGGTGCCGGCGCCGATGACCAGTTCGCCCTTGTCCGACTGGCTGATGTAGGCGTGGATGGTGTTGGACATCACTACGCACGGGAAGACGGGCTTGATGGGCTCGGAGACCAGTGCCTGCAGCGGGTAGCTCTCGAGGGGCACGCGGATGCCGGCGAGCGCCATGACGACGCTGGTACTGCCGGCGGCGGCGACCCCGATGCGCGGCGCGCGGATCACCCCGCGCGTGGTCTCGACCCCGCTGACGCGCCCGCGCTCGTCCTTGAGAATGCCGGTGACCTCGCAGTTCTCGAGGATGTCGACCCCGAGTGCGTCCGCGGCGCGCGCGTAGCCCCACGCCACCGCATCGTGGCGCGCCGTGCCGCCGCGGCGCTGGAGCGCGGCCCCGAGCACCGGGTAGCGGATGTCGCCAATGTTCAGGGGCGGGCAGAAGGCCTTGGCCTCTTCCGGGCTGAGCCAGGCGTTGTCGACCCCGGCGGCGCGGTTGGCGTAAACGTGGCGCTTGAACACCTGCGCATCGTGGACGGTGTGCGCGAGCATCATCACCCCGCGCGGTGAGAACATGACGTTGTAGTTGAGGACCTGCGCCAGATCGCCCCACATCCGGACCGCGTGGTCGTAGAGCGCGGCGCTTTCCTCGAAGAGGTAGTTGGAGCGGATGATGGTGGTGTTGCGGCCGGTGTTGCCGCCGCCGATCCAGCCTTTCTCCAGCACCGCAACGTTGGTGAGACCGTGCTCGGCGGCCAGGTAGTAGGCGGCGCCGAGGCCGTGGCCGCCGCCGCCGACGATCAGCGCGTCGTAGCTCGGCTTGGGCTCGGGGCTGCGCCACTGGGGTTTCCAGTCGCGCTGGCCGCGCAGGCCCTCGAGCAGGAGCGACAGTCCGGAGAACTTCCTCATCCCGCCTCTGGTAAGCCCCGTCACCGCGTGCGCAGGTGGGGGCGCATCATGCGCCGCGCTGCGCATCGCGCCCAAGCACCTGCGCGGCGAGACTGTTGAACGGGTGCGACATCAGATGTCGCACCACGGCAGCAGGGTACCGCGGGCAGGATTTCGGGGGCGGCCCAACCACCGCTGGAAAATGGGACCGGGCACCACTTGCCAGGTGGTGCCCCGGTTCTCAGGTGGCCTCGTCAGCCGGGAGTCAGCAGAGAACGACCGAGACGGCCAGACCGCCTTCCGATGTCTCCTTGTACTTCGAGTTCATTTCCTTCGCGGTGAGGGCGAGCGCGGTGATCGTCGTATCGAAATCGACGCGCCGGTTGACCGGGAGCTCGTTGCTGGCGATCTCGTAGCCGACCCACGATTTCACCGCGCCGAATGCACACCGCTCGATGCACGGCACCTGCACGAAACCGGCGACCGGGTCGCAGGTCATGCCCAGATGGTGCTCGATCGAGGCTTCCGCAGCGTTGGCCACGACCTGGGGCGGCGCATCCATGGCGGAGGCAATGAACGCAGCACCCATACCCGAGGCGATGCCGATCTCGGCCTGGCAACCCCCCTCGGCGCCAGCCAGCGTCGCATTGTGCTTGCCGAGATAGCCAACGACCGCCGCCGAGAGCAGGCCCTCGCGAATCTTCTGCTGCGAGAGCTTGGCGCCGCCTTCGCTCAGCGAATACAGCACGGCCGGTATCACGCCCGCTGAGCCGCCCGTCGGGGCAGTCACTACGAGGTGGCCACGGGCGTTCTCCTCGGAACCTGCCAGCGCATAAGACGATACCTTGCCGATCGCCCGGCGCGCCTCGCTCGGGGTGTCTTCGGAGCGCTTAAAGACTTCGCCGGCCTTGGTCTTGAGCTTGATGGGGCCGGGCAGTGTGCTGGTGGGTGCCGCAAGCCCTGACTTGACGATGTTCGTCATGGCGAGCGCGATCTTGTCGAGGAAAGCGTTGATGTCCGCCTCGCTCTTGCCGGAGACCGACACTTCGTTCGCCATCGCGACCTGCGCGAACGACAGCTTGTTCTTGTTCGCGTGGTCGACGAATTCCTTCATCGTCGCGTAGGGGTACTTTGGCGCACCCTTCTTCGGTGGCGTGTAGCCCTTCCATTCGATGAAGCCGCCGCCGACCGAGTAGTACTCCTGCTCGAGCAGGACCTTGTCGCCGGCGCCCATCAGCTTGCAGGTCATCGTGTTGGGATGCGGAAAATCGCCCTTCGGCGCATCGAATATGATGTCCTTCAGGGACACGTTGAAGCCCTTGCCGAGCTTGACCGGAAATACCTGGTCCGGCTTCGCAGCCAGTTCATCGAGGAAGGCGGGGTCGACCGTTGCCGGCTCCTTGCCCACGATCCCGGCAAGCGAAGCGCGCTCGGTGCCGTGGCCCTTGCCGGTCGCCGACAGACTGCCGTAGAGATGCACTTTCAGTGCCGTCGCCTCATCCAGCTGCGCTGCCGGCAGCTTGGTGCAGCGCTGGTAGAAATCGTAGGTAATGCGCATCGGCCCGATCGTGTGCGATGACGACGGACCAGGCCCGACCTTGTACATCTCCTCGACGACGGTCAGCACCGGCCCCTTGGAGGTCTTGTTGAGGGCCAGGTCGGGTGAGAGTTTCGTGCCGTTCGGCTTGCCCGCCGGTTTCGCCGGGGGTGTCTGTGCGCTCGCCGGGATGGGATTACCCGTCAGGGCCGCGATCGAGGTCGCGAGCGCCGTGCGCATCAGGAACGCGCGGCGGTCCCAACCCAACGGAACATCCTGCGAAACGCGCTCAGGCGCCACCGAATCGCGCCCATCCTTACCGTCGTTACTGTTCGCGGACATGGCAGGCCTCCAGCTTGTAGTTCGTGTGGCGGGGAGGGCGACTGGCTCGCCGGCTGGATCCCCTCAACTAATAGTGGTTCTCAAATGCTGCGATCATGAGATTGGCATAGCCTTATGTCCAGTACGTATTTGTGCCGGCAGAAGGGCACAGACCGGGTGCCCATGTACGACACTGGTCCGGCAGAGACAAAGTTCGGGCCGGCCGGGTAACCGAAGGAAAAACCTGGGTAAACCCCGGGCGGGGCGGCCATGCCGCGGGAACGTGTTTCGGATGAATTACGAGGCTCAGAAAGCGAGGACCGCCTGGATCATGGGCACCCATGCCGTCAGACCCGCGGTGTACGGCGTAAACGTGCCGCTGTACGGAACTTTGACCATCCGAACGACCTCCCCGGTGAGCCAGAGACGCTCCGTCGGAAGGAAATACCACTTGGCGCCGGCTCCTGCCTCCCACGAGTTGCCGAACTGTCCGAACACCATTGATCCGCGGCCATAGAGCATCAGCGTCTTGGGAATTACAAATCCGCCAGCCACGAGCTCGAAGCCCTGATCGAACGTGGATGACAGCGGCAACGGACCGTCGGCGAGAAAGTTGTCCAGCCAGCGCAGGTAGTATTGGCCGTTGAGCGCAAAGCCGTTCCACTTCACTCCCCAGTCAATCGCCCACATCCGATAAGTGGCCTTGTCGACGGTTACTCCTGGTGCGAAGGCACCGGTGGAGAACGCAAGCACGCCATCGGAGTTGTATATCGAGGTGTTCTCGGGACTTGATTGATCGAGATCTGAAAACCGGTCCTCCCTCGCCCGGGTGAACGAACTGCCGATGCGGATACGCAGGGAGTCCGAGGCAAAATAATCGTCGTACATGTTGCGCGACTTGCCCGGCGGGCCGTATTCCCCGAGCGGCTCCCACCAGAGGCTCCCGGAATACATCAGATCGGTATCAATCTTGTTGGCCGATATGTTCAAGGTATTGAGGCCATTGCCGACGAACGCCAGGTAGTACAGACCCTTGGTCAGCTCGCCGTTGGCCCATATGCCTTGCGTAAACCCCGGGCGGAAGAAGTTGTCCGCCATCGTGCGGTCGATCGCCTGGAAGAACGGAAACGTGTTGACCAGTGAGCGGCTTCCTGGAACGCCGGTGTAACCCCCGGTGAGGGTGAGGGCCTTGCTGAATTGCCAGCCGATGTTTCCGGCGATGACGATCGAGGCGGCTCCCGCGGAGGTCCAGACGGTGGAGCTGTATCGCAGCCGCGGGTCGAAAATGTAGCCACCCAGAATGAACATCGTACGGTTGACCGTGATGTCATTGCGCTTGTGGACGTCGCGGACAACACCCAGGTGGTCGGTATACGTGTCGTTGCCTGAAGTGGTGTTGAGGTAGCGCACCTGAGTATTGAGGTTGTACTTCAGCTGGAACGGCACACTCGAGTCGGCGGGGTTCTCCCAGATGACAATCCCGTCCTGATAGTGATCTGCCAGGTCCTTGAAGCCGCTCGAGACGGCGCTCTGCGGCGCAGCCGCGCCAGCCTTCGCGGGCGGCGGCGGAACAGCCGCGACCGCGCCGGGCGCACCGGCTTGCGCGCCAGCCGCCGCGGCGGCGGCCGCCGGCGCGGCTGTCGAGCCCGCAGCCTGTGCGTTTGCCGCGGCCTGGCCCTCAACCTTGCGTTGCAGGCTGTCGAGCTTCTCCATCAGCGCTTTCTGCTGCTCCTCCATCTTGCGCAGCTGCTCGTGAGCCGCAGCATTCTCGGCCTTGGCCTCCGCCACCTCCTTTTCCAGCTCGCTCAATCTGGAACCGGCTGCGGTGTCAGCCGGCGGGGCGGGAGTCTGTGCGTACACGGGGAACATGGACGCCAGGCCAACGATCGCGAGGATCGGGAACCTGACGAATGGGCTCGCTCTCAGCATAGGAGGTTCCCCCTGGCGGCCGCGCTCAGCTCACTGCGAACCTGCACTTGAGCGAGCTTCGAGTCGGTTCCCGGCGACCTTCTTCCCTGGCGCAGACAGACCGGCTCGATGACATCGCTGGCCGGTACCGAAGAACGCGCACGGCACCGACAGCAAGAATCGCACGAGGCGCCGGTTCGCGAAAGCGCTTTATGCATCCCGGCCGCCGGCGTGACGGCGCGACCCAAGCACGCACGGTGAGCCGCGGATCACCGTCGCCGTCGCCTGCAGTCTTACCCTGAGCGTCACGACGTCGGCCCCGCACGCCCGCCATCTTTCAATCCGGGCCGACTATTCCTATATTGCAGCGCTGCGTGCTCGAGCCGGCCGCGCGGGCCGGGCACTTCGATTCCGGGGGGCAATGAGAAAATGACCAACAACGCCGACACCGCTCGGACCGACAGCGGTATGGAGCACTTCGGATACAAGGAGTCGCTCGATCGCGGCATCGGCCGCTTCGGCAGCTTTGCCGCAGGGGTCAGTTACATCTCGATCCTCACCGGGACTTTCCAGCTCTTCTACTTCGGCTTCGGCAGCGCCGGACCCGCCTACCTGTGGTCGTGGCCGATGGTCCTCATCGGCCAGCTCGCGGTCGCCTTGTGCTTCATGGAGCTCGCGGCCAAGTACCCGGTCGCAGGCTCGGTCTATAACTGGTCGAAGCAGCTCGGCAGCCGCATCGTCGGCTGGTCGGCAGGCTGGCTGATGCTCACCGCTTCGATCGTTACCTTGTCGGCGGTGGTGCTGGCGCTGCAGCTGAACCTGCCGCGGCTGTGGAGCGGCTTTCAGATCATCGGCGACGGCAAGGGCCCCTACGACTTCGCGACCAACGCCGTGGTGCTGGGCACCGTCCTGATCATCTTCACCACCGTCGTCAACGCCATCGGCGTGCGGCTGATGGCGATGATCAACAGCGCCGGGGTCTTCATCGAGCTGATCGCCGCCTGCCTGATCGCGCTCATCCTGGGGCTGCACGTGGTGCGCGGACCGGCCGTGTTCTTTTCCACGCACGGCTACGGAGCCGGCACCAGCGGCGGGTTCCTCAGCGCGTTTCTGGTGGCGTCGCTGGCCTCAGGCTACGTCATGTACGGCTTCGACACCGCGAGCTCGCTGGGTGAGGAGACCGTGGAGCCGCGGCGCACCGCGCCCGTGGCGATCCTGCGCGCCATCCTCGCCTCGTTCGTCATCGGTGGCGCGATCCTGGTGTTCGCGATCATGTCGGCTCCCAACCTCAAGGACCCGCAGATCGCCAGCAGCGATGGCGGCCTGCAGTACATCGTCGAACAGGTGATGTGGGGTCCGTTGGGCAAGGTGTTCCTGGTCTGCATCGTGGTGGCGGTGACGGTGTGCTCGCTCGCGGTGCATACGGCCGCCATCCGCCTGACCTTTGCGATGGCGCGCGATAACGCGCTGCCCTTCGGAGCCAGGCTTGCCCAGGTAAATCCCGACACCCAGACGCCGATCGCCCCCGCGGTCGTGATCGGCGTGATTGCCGCCCTGATCCTGGTCGTCAACATCGGCCAGCCGAAGATCTTCACAGTGCTGACCTCGATTGCCGTCATCATGATCTACCTGGCGTACCTCATGGTGACGGGCCCGCTGCTGGTGAAGCGCCTGCGCCGGACCTGGCCGCCCGCGGATCTCGCGGCCGGCGGCTACTTCACTCTCGGCAGGTGGGGAATAGCGGTCAACGTCCTGGCGGTGCTGTGGGGAGCGGGCATGGCGCTGAATTTGGCCTGGCCGCGGGAGGCGGTGTATGGCACGCCCTGGTACAACACCTGGGGTGCCTTCGTATACACCGGGGTGATCCTCGGGACCGGCCTGCTCTGGTACGCTCTTCGCGGCCGCCGTCACATCGGCACGCTGGCCTCCCACGCAGCCACAGTTACCAGCGACCCGGTTCACGCCGAGACCTGATCCCAAGCGCGGCCTGCGCCGCGGCGCACGGAGCGCGCTTCAGCCGGCGCTGGCGGAACCGCCCTTGATGATCGTGCGCGGGTTCACGTGGCGCACGAACTCGGCCACGTACTCATCCGATGGCTGCTCGACGATCTCGCGCCCCGTGCCGCTTTGCACGATGCGTCCGCCCTCCATGATGGTCACCCGGTCACCCAGCTTCAGCGCCTCATCCAGGTCGTGACTCACGAACAGGATGGTCTTGCGCACCCGCTCCTGCAGCGCGAGCAGCTCATCCTGCAGCTTGCGGCGGATCAGCGGGTCGAGCGCCGAGAAGGGCTCGTCCATCAGCAGGATGTCGGCATCGGTGGCGAAGGCGCGCGCCAGCCCGACGCGCTGCTGCATGCCCCCCGAGAGCTCGTGCGTATAGCGGTCGGCCCACTGGGTCAGTCCCACCAGTTCGAGCTGCCGCTCGACGACCTCGCGGCGCCGCTCGGGCGGATCACCGCGCAGCTCCAGGCCGAAGCCGACGTTATCGCGCACCGTGCGCCAGGGCAGGAGCCCGAACTGCTGGAACACCATCGCGATGCGCTGGCGGCGGATGCCGCGCAGCGTCTGCGGATCGCAGCGCGCACCGATGTCGACCGTGGCAGCGCCGTCGGCGACCAGCACCTGGCCGCGCGTCACGGCATTCAGTCCGTTCGCGGCCCGCAGCAGGGTCGACTTGCCCGAGCCGGACAGTCCCATGAGCACCGAGATCTGGCCGCGCGCGACGGTGAGGGAGGCGCCGGCGACCCCGAGCACGACCCCGGTCTTCGCGGCGATGTCGCTGCGACTGCCGCCGGCATCGAGCAGCGCGAGCGCCTGCTGCAGGGCCAGTGCGCCGGCGCGCTTGTTGCCCTTGGGGGCAAAGAGAATGTCGACCGCGCGGAACTCCAGGGCGTGGTTCATGGCGCGTGGCTCTTGTCGGCGGGGCGGGTGATGCGGTCCAGGACGATCGCCAGCAGCACGATGACGAAGCCGGCCTCGAAGCCCATGCCGACCTGCACGGTGTTGAGCGCGCGCACCACCGGGACTCCGAGCCCGCCGGCCCCCACCAGGGCGGCGATTACCACCATCGAGAGGCTGAGCATGATGCACTGGGTGATGCCGGCCAGGATCGTCGGGGCAGCACTCGGCAGCTCAACCTTGAGCAGCATCTGCGAGCGCGTCGCGCCAAAGGCCTCGCCCGCCTCGCGCAGCGACTTCGGCACCGAGCTGATGCCGAGCTGGGTGAGGCGGATCGGGGCGGGCAGCGCGAAGATCACCGTGGAGATGAGACCCGGCACGACCCCGAGGCCAAAGAGCACGAGCGTCGGAATCAGGTATACGAAGGTCGGCAGCGTCTGCATCAGGTCCAGCACCGGTCGCAATCCGGCGTACAGCCCCGGGCGGTGGGCTGCGGCGATGCCGACCGGCACGCCGATCAGGCTCGACACCACGGCGGCCACGATGACCAGCGAGAGCGTCTCGAGCGTCGGCTCCCAGTAGCCCTGATTCATAATGAAGAGCAGCGCCGCCAGTACGAAGGCGACCAACGCCCAGGAGCGGCGCAGATACCAGGTGAGTGCCCCGGCGCCGAGGAGCAGCAGCCACGAGGGCGTGAAGCGCAGCAGCGCGGTCAGCCCGTCGACGCTGCCACGGATCACGGCGGAGACCGCGTTGAAGAAGCCCCGGCCGTGGGTCTTGACGTAGTCGATGGCCACCGCGACCGAGTCCCCGACCGGCAGCTTGTGGTCGGCGAGCCAGCGCTCGAGGCTGAACCCGCCGGAGAGCTTGGTCGTGGTGCGCAGCGCGGCGAGCGCCGGGCGGCCGTCGTAGGTGGTCACGCCGTCGAGCCACGCGGCCACCGTCACGGGATTGCTCTTGAGGAAGGTGGCGGCGGCCACCTCGGCGGGCAGGTGGCGGTTCAGCATGTCATCCATCACGCGGCTCTCCTGCTGCGTGGTGAAGGTGAGGTTGCGCAGCAGGCGACCGATATTCGGGCACTCGGCGGAGTAGCCCGTGCGGGTGTTGGTGTAGACCGCCGCCTCGCCGTAGTTCGGACCGAACACCGCATCGCCGCCGGAGAGGTAGCGGATGTCGAAGCGCATGTTCATCGGGTGCGGGTCCCAGGCGAGGAACACGATCGGCTGGTGGACGCGGTAGGCACGCTCGACCTCCGCGAGCATGCCCTGTTCGCTCGACTCGATGAGCGTGAAGGCACCGAGGCCGAAGAGGTTCTGCTTGAGCATCGACAGCACCAGGCGGTTGCCGTCGTTGCCCGGCTCGATGCCGTAGATCTTGGAGTTCAGCTGCGGGGCGAAGTGCTCGATGTCGGCGAAGCTGCGCAGGCCTGCCGCGTAGGTGTAGGCCGGCACCGCCAGGGTGTACTTGGCGCCCGTGAGGTTGGCGCGCCCCACCTCGACCGAGCCATCCGCGACGTAGCTTCTGCGGTCGCCCTCCTGAGCAGGCATCCAGTTGCCGAGGAAAATATCGATGTCCTTGTTCTTCAGCGAGGCGTAGGTGACCGGCACCGACAGCACCGTGATCTGCGTCTTGTAGCCGAGGCGCTTGAGCAGGGCGCTGAAGACCGCGGTCGTGGCGGTAACGTCGGTCCAGCCGATGTCAGCCAGGCGTACCAGCTGGCAGGCGGGGGGGTCGGCGCCCTGCGCCGGGACTGCCTCGGCGGCGGCTGCCACCCCCGGCAGCGCCGCCGCCAGCAGCAGCAGGGCGAGCGCGCGCAGGGCGGGGCGCATCGGGCGGAGGGGGAGATCAGTAGGCGCCATGAGCGCTCCTCGGCTGAGTGGGTCGCTATCCGGCTTGACCGCCGGCAGTGTGCGACTTCATGATTCTGGTCGGGACTTGAATAGCCGTTTAACCGACACGCTGTCAAGTCCCTGAAGTCAGGGCAAGTGCCTGAGGAGACAGGAAGTATCGACTTCCGAACAGCAACGTCCCCGGGCACTCTAGACGCTCTGTGAAGACGGGTCGGAGCGTGGCATTGAACAGGCAATCAACCACTACGCGTGACCTCGGCGGACGCGGTACGCCGCCCGCGAGGGACGAGGGCGAGGACGCCCGGCGCAGCCAGCTGATCGAAGTCACGATCGATAGTCTGGCCGAAGTCGGCTACGTCGGCACCACGCTCGCGGAGATCGCGCGCCGCGCCGGCGTCTCCGCCGGTCTCGTGGCGCATTACTTCGGCGACAAGGACTCGCTGCTGGAAGCCGCCTTCCGTGCCCTCGCGCGCCCGCTCGCCGCGCGCGTGCGTGCGCGCCTGGGGCTCGCCCACACCGCACGCGGCCGCGTGCAGGCAGTCATCGACACCAACCTCGCGCCGGAGGAATTCGACCGGCGCATGGGCACGGCCTGGCTCGCGTTCTGGGGTCAGGTGCTGCACGTCGAGGGGCTCAAGCGCGTCCAGACCGCCTACCAGAAGCGCATGCTGTCGAACCTGCGCAACGACCTGCGCGCGATGATACCGGGCGAGGAAGCGCGCAGCCTCGCCGCCATGATCGCCGCGATGATCGACGGGGTGTGGCTGCGTGCGGCGCTGTCGGAGTGGCAGGAGGCCGACAGCGAGAGCGCCCGCGCACTGCTGACCGCCTTCGTCGACGGGCGCCTCAAGGACTTCGCGAGCGCGAGCGCGCCCGCGGCGGCGCCCGGGCGGCCGCCGCGCACCGAGCCCGCCGCCACGAGTTTCCGCGTCATCAACCCCGCCAACGGCGCCGTGCTCGCGGAGCTCGCCATCGACGGCGCCGCGCAGGTCGAGGCGGCGGTGACGCGTGCGCAGGCCGCGCAGCAGGAGTGGGCGGCGCTTACCGGAGCCGAGCGCGGGCGCATCCTCATGCAGGCCGCGCGGTTGCTGCGCGCGCGCAACGACGAGCTCGCCGAGCTCGAGACGCGCAATACCGGCAAGCCCATCCTGGAGACGCGCACGGTTGATGTGGTCTCGGGCGCGGAGTGCCTGGAGTACTACGCCGGACTTGCCGGCGGCATCGCCGGGGAGCACCTGGACTTCGGGCCGGCCGCCTTCGGTTACACCCGCCGCGAGCCCCTCGGGGTCGTGGCCGGGATCGGGGCCTGGAACTACCCCCTGCAGATCGCCTGCTGGAAGTCCGCGCCGGCGCTCGCCTGCGGCAACGCCATGCTGTTCAAACCCTCCGAGCTCACCCCGCTCACCGCGGTGCGCCTCGCGGAGATCTACCGCGAGTCGGGAGTGCCGGCCGGGGTGTTCCAGGTCGTGCAGGGACTCGCGGACACCGGGCGGCTGCTGACGCGCCATCGGCAGATCCGCAAGGTCTCGCTCACCGGCGAGGTCGGCACCGGCAAGGCGGTGATGGCCGATGCAGCCCAGACGCTCAAGCAGGTGACGCTCGAGCTCGGCGGCAAGTCCCCGCTCATCGTGTTCGAGGATGCGAGCATCGCCAACGCCGTCGCCGGGGCGATGCTCGGCAACTTCTACTCCGCGGGCGAGGTGTGCTCGAACGGCACGCGGGTATTCGTCCACCGCAGTATCCGCGCCCAGTTCATCGAGGAGCTGCGCTCGCGCACCCAGGCGATGAAGATCGGCAATCCGCTCGATCCTGCGACCCAGGTCGGCGCACTCATCTCGCGCGAGCACATGGAGAAGGTGCTCGGCTTCATCGCCCGCGGCCGCGCCCAGGGGGCACGGCTGGTCACCGGCGGCGCGCGCGTGACCAGCGGTGATCTGGCCAACGGCTTTTTCGTCGCGCCCACGGTGTTCGAGGCCTGCCGCGACGACATGGACATCGTGCGCCAGGAGATCTTCGGACCGGTGATGGCGGTGCTCGAGTTCGAAGACGAGGCCGAGGTGATCGCGCGCGCCAACGCCACCGAGTTCGGGCTGTCGGCGGCGGTGTTCACCCGTGACCTGGCACGCGCTCATCGCGTGATCGCGCAGCTGCAGGCCGGCACCTGCTGGATCAATCACTACAACGTCACGCCCGTGGAGCTGCCGTTCGGCGGCGTCAAGCTCTCCGGGATCGGGC
>Ga0335085_10006472_pt1 | contig 18464 bp, 17 predicted proteins | sample Lox_Sample_45_FD_206712 | JGI IMG/M metagenome (GOLD analysis project Ga0335085, IMG submission 206712) | Soil microbial communities from Loxahatchee National Wildlife Refuge, Florida, United States - Lox_Sample_4.5 | ecosystem: Environmental > Terrestrial > Soil > Wetlands | place: USA...
CGCAGGGATCGGGGCCCGCCTGCGCCACGCGGCGCGAGCGGGCCCCGGGTGTTTCACGCCGACGGCGAGGCCCCGAGCGACGCCGCGAGGAACGCCGCCAGGTCCGCCTTGAGCTTCGCCAGCGACGGCGGGTGCACGTACATCATGTGCCCGGCCTCGTACCAGGCCATCGTGACGTTCGGTTGCAGGCTGGGTTCGAGCCCGAGGTGGCGGAACGTGTACTCCGTCGCGAAGTACGGCGTCGCGAGGTCGAAGTAGCCGTTCGCGACGAACACCTTGAGGAACGGGTTCGTCGTCATGGCGTTGCGCAGGGTTTCCGAGACGTCGACGAAGCGGTTCTCGTGCTCCTGGAACTTCCACGCCTCGTTGGTGCGGAAACTCAGGATCTCGTAGGGCAGGTCGCTCTCGAAGCCGAGCTCGCCGCGGACGTAGTCGTTGAAGGTCGCCGTGTAGGGTCCCATGATCGCCGACATGCTCGGATCGTGGCCGAACGTCTCGCCGGCCGCATCGCGGTCGATGCCGACGAAGCGGCTGTCGAGCCGGCCGACCGTGCGCCGCTCGCCGCGCATCAGCTCCTTGCAGAAGCGCATGATCTCGACGCGCAGGTTCGCGCGCTCGACGTACTCGGACGTGAGTCCGGTGTAGCGCGCCACGCGCGCCGCGATCGCACGCCGTTCGTCCGCGGGGAGCGCGTCGCCGCGCAGCAGCGCGGTCGCGTACTCGCCCTCGGCGAACGCCGCGACCTCGCGCAGCGTCGCCGCGAGGTCCCTCTGCAGCTCGGGCGCGAGCCGGCGGTGGTACCACGCGGTGGCGGCGTAGCTCGGCAGGTAGACGACGCACGGCAGATCGTTCGTCGGCAGGAAGAACAGCGTCTGGAAGTCGAGCACCGACGAGACCAGCATGATGCCGTTGAGGTAGAGCCCGTGACGCTCCTGAAGATAGCCCGAGAGCCCCGCGGCGCGCGTCGTGCCGTAGCTCTCGCCGATCAGGAACTTGGGGCTGGGCCAGCGCCGGTAGCGCGACGTGTAGAGCCGGATGAAGTCGCCGACCGACTCGATGTCCTTCTTGAAGTTGTGGAACTCGCGCGCCTTCTCGCCGGTCACGGGCCGGCTGTAGCCCGTGCTCACCGGATCGATGAACACCAGATCGCTGAGCTCGAGCAGCGTGTGCTCGTTGTCCGCGAGCGCGTAGGGCGGCGGCGTCAGACGATCGGCGTCGCCCATGACGACGCGTCGCGGCCCGAGCGCGCCGAGGTGCAGCCAGACCGAGGAGGACCCCGGCCCGCCGTTGAACGAGAACGTGATCGGCCGCTTCGCGACGTCGCCGGCGTTCTCGAGCGTGTAGGCCGTGAAGAACACCGTGGCGCGCGGCTTTTCGCCCTCGGAGACGCCTTCCTGCTCGCCCTTCTTCTCGCTCTCCTCGCGCAGCACGATCGTGCCGGTCGTCGCCGTGTAGCGCAGCTCGCGCCCACCCACCACGACCGCGTGCGAGGTGACGACGATGCGGTCGGCGGGTTCGGGCGGGGGCGTGGGCGCGGGGGTGGTCGGTTCGGACTTCTCGGTCATGCCGGACTCCTCAAGGGGGTTCGCTCGCGCCGGCACGCTCGCCACGGTCGCGCAAAACGCGGGAAAACTAGCACAGCGGAGCGATCCGGCGGCGGCCGGCCAAACGGACCCCGGGGGCGATGACGGCACGATTGCCACTTGTCGGGTCCGCTTCGGCGGGGGAAGCTTGTTCTGCCATCGGGCCCCGCGCGGTGTGCGGGGCCGGCTCACCCCACGGAGACACGCCATGTTCGCCGCGCGCCGCCCCTTGCCGATCGCCCGCGTCCTCGCCGGGCTGCCGATCCTCGCCCTGCTCGTCGCCCCCACCGCCTCGGCCTACAGCAGCTCGCCGTCGATCTGCGACGACGGCCCCGGATCCCTGAGCGCGATGTACGCCAGCCTGCACGGCCGTGGCGAGTCCGGCAGCCAGGGATTTTCGCTGGGCGCGAGCCAGCCCATGTTCGGATCCGATCCCATCACCATCACGCTCTCGAAGGTGGGAGGCGGGACGTTCAACGGTCTGCTCCTCTTCGGCGTGGGGAGCAACGGCCTGCACGTGGGCACGTGGACGTTTCCGAGCGGGTTCGGCGCGCTCAGCTGCACGGGTGGCGCCTCGGCCACGCTCGGGCACACGAACGCGACGGCGCGCTCGCTGCCGTTCTCGTTCACGTGGACGCCCCCTTCGGATCCGACGCTGACCTTCGTCACGTTCCACGCGATCGTCATGCAGAGCACGGTCGGCAGCTGGTGCATCCTGGACACGCTGCAGCTGAGCAGCGCCGTGACGAGCGTCACCGGACCGGACCCGGTGCGGGCGCTCGAGCTCGCCCCGGGGCTGCCGAACCCGTTCGGGCACGCGACGCAGATCGATTACGCGCTGCCCGTGGCGTCGTTCGCGCGCCTCGCGGTCCTGGACGTGAGCGGTCGGATCGTGCGCCACCTCGCTTCGGGCGAGCAGTCGGCGGGACAACACCGCGTGAGCTGGGACGCGGCCGACGACTCGGGACGCGGCGTCGCCTCGGGGCTCTACATCATCACGCTCGAAGCGGCGGGCGCGCGCCGTGCGCGTCGCGTCGTCTACCTGGGCGGAATGCCCTGAGCTCCGGGCACGGCCCGGGGCCGCGCGGCTCGAATCAGCGCGCGAAACCCGGTTCGAGCCAGTCGGCGTGGTCCTCGGCGATGCCGTTGCCGCCGTCATCGACGAGCAGCTCGACGCGACGTGTGCCGGGCGGCAGCGCGGCCCACGCGCGAGCGATCTGGCCGCGGCGCATGGGCGGTGACTTCCACGCCGTCCGTCCGTCGACGCGCACCTCGAAGCCGACGAGCCCGCCCGGCGCCTCGTCGTCGAGCCCGACGCGCGCGACGAAAGCGTGCATCCCGGGCGGCGCCGGAACCTCGAGGCGCCACGGCGACTGGACGCCGAGGCCGTGCGCGACGACGCGGCCGCCGACGCGCAGCGGCGCGCCGCCCCAGCTGCGGTCGACGTGCGTCGCGGAGGCGAGCGCAGCCGGGACGGGCGGCAGCGGCACGTCGGGCTCGACCTCGCGGCGCGAGGCGAGGTACTCGATCACGTCGCGCAGCTCGAACGGTGATAGCAGCCCGCTCATGGGCGGCATGAGCGAGGCGCCGCGCGTGCGGTGGAGCACGCGCGCGCGCGGAAACGTGCGCAGGCTGTCGCCGTCGCGCAGCGTGATGCTGTCCGCGGTCTCGGCCTTGACGAGGCCCGTCACCTCGTGGCCGCCCGCGAGCGTGAGCGTCGTGGTTTCGTAGCCCGGCGCGATCACGGCCGAGGGCCGCACGAGCGACTCGAGCAGGTAGCGCCGGTCGTGCGCGCCGACGAGCGAGAGGTCGGGCCCGGTCGTCGCGCCCGCGCCGTCGATCGTGTGGCAGCGCATGCACTGCGCGGCCGGGTGCTCGGCGAACACGCTGCGTCCCCGCGTGGCGTCACCGCCCTGCAGCGCGAGCGTCAGGCTGCCGAGCGGATCGCCGGCGCGCAGCGCCGCGTCCTCGGCGCGCACGGGGGCGGCGAGCGAGGGCGCATGGCTCGCGCGTGCGGCCTCCAGCGCATCGAGCCGCAACCGCGGATCGAGCGTGCCGCGGCGCAGCTCGGCGAGCCGCGCGACGAGGAATCCCGCGCTCGCGGCGTCGTGGCGCGAGCCCACCGTGCCGATGGCCGCCTGCCGGACGCCCAGCGGCAGGGAGGAATCCGCGACGGCGCGCTCGGCCACCGCGAGCGCGCGGTAGGGATCCTGCGCGAGCGCGATCTGGAGCCCGGCGACGAAGACCGAGTCACGCCGGGAGCCCAGCGCAGCGCGCAGCGCCTCCGCGGCCTCGGGCGCGCCGCGCGCCGAGAGCCAGCGGAGCGCGTAGACGCGCGGCGCGTCGGCGATGTCCTCGTCCTCGACCCACCCGAGCATGCGCGAGTTGCCGACTACGACGCCCTCGCGCTGCGCGAGCGCGAGCGCCGTCGCGAGGTCGGTGCCGCGCGCGTGGGCGAGCACGTCGCCCAGATGCGCCGCGATCGGCGCGTGCGCGAGCCCGGCCGGACGCGCGGCCACGGGCGCGAGCGCGCCCCACACGCCGTCGCGCGCCTCGGGCTGGTCCCACTGCGCCAGGGCGTGGAGCGCGAGGTCGCGCCAGGGCTCGGCCGTCGCGGGGTCGGCGGCGTACGCCGCCAGCTGCTCGGCCTGCCCGGCGCCGCCCACGCGCAGCGCGGCCTCGATCGCGCGGCGCTGGTACGCCTCGAGCCGCAGGTCGGCGCGAAGCGCGGGCAGCGTCGCGGCGAGCTGCGCCATTGCGCCCGGCAGCCCGAGGTCGTAGGCCGCGCGTGCCGCCTCGCTCGCAATCTGCGGATCGGCGTCGCCGAGGAAGCGCGCGACGTCCTCGGAGCGCATGCGGCGCAGCGCGAGCACGGCCGCGAGGCGCACCGCGCGGCGCGGATCGGAGGCGAGCGCCGCGAGCCGGTTGGCCGGGGCGAGGCGTGCGAGCGCGTGGACGAACGCGAAACGCAGCATCGGGTCGGCGTCGTCGTTGGCGGCGACGGCGTCGACCAGCGCCGGCACGAGCTCGGTCGCGCCGAGCGTGCCCGCGGCCTGAGCGGCGGCGAAGCGCACGCGCGGCTGGGCGTCCGAGAGCAGCGCGCCGAGCGCCTGCGCGCCCGGCGGGGCGGCGAGCTCGCCCAGCGCGGTGATCGCGAGGCGCCGGATCTCGGGGTCGGAATCGCCGAGCGCGGCCTCGAGCGGGGCGCGCACCGCGGCCGTGCCGCGCTCGTGCCCGGCGATCCCGAGCGCCCAGATCGCGTGCATCCGGGCGCGTCGGCTTGCGCCGTGCGCGAGCGCGCCCGCCAGCGCGCCGATTTCGCCGCGCCGCGCGAGCTCGAACGACGCGCGCTGGCGCACCCGCCGGTCGGCGTGATCGAGCAGCGCGACGAGCCGTGCGGTCGCGAGCGGGCCGAAGCCGTTCGCGACGAGCCGGCGCGTCTCGGCCACCGCGCTCGTGTCGATCCCGGGAGCGCGCGGCTGGAGCGCGACGAGCCGCGCCGCGTCGTTGGCGTGCCACGACTCGCCCCAGTAGAGCACCCAGAGATCGCCGTCGTAGCCGAAGTCGACGTCGCACATGCCCCACGAGTCCTGGTACGCCCAGTGCCAGTCCCGCATCGCGTAGCCCGCGCCGCTCGGCACGGGACGGAACGCCTGAACGCCCGCGAGGTAGTCGACGAGCCACAGCGTGCCGTCGGCGGACGCGGGCAGGCCGGTGCCCGGATACGCGGCGAGCCCGGAGGGGCAGCTTCCGACGTAGTCGACCGGCGGCAACAGCCACGCCGGCTGCGCGGGATCGTCCGCCCCGTAGGATTTCTCCCACATGTGCTCGCGCGTCCACGGGCCGCAGCCGCGCACGTACTGCGTCGGGAACGACCAGCCCGCGTCCGCGCCCTCGGGAAGGTAGAGCAGCCGCGCGCGGTCGCCGACGTCGGCGTTGTTGTCGCCGGTGAAGAGATCGCCGAGGTCGTCGAACGCGAGCTCCTGGGGATTGCGCAGGCCCGTCGCGAACACGTCGAGCCCGGAGCCGTCGGGCCAGCAGCGGAACACCGCGCCGGAGTTGCCGTGGAGCTTGCGCCCGTCCGCCGTCGTGAGGTCGTAGCCGCGATCGCCGATCGACCAGTAGAGCCGTCCGTCGAGCCCCATGACCAGTCCGTGCATGTCGTGCCCGGCCTGTCCCATGTGGATGCCGAAGCCGGTCTGCAGCACGCGACGCGTCCAGTGGCCGGTGCCGGAACTGTCCTCGAGCACGACGAGATCGGGAATGATCGTCGCGTAGACGCGGCCGTCCCACGGCAGTACGCCCGCGGCCGCGCCCTGGACGAGATCGTTCATGCCATCGGCGAGCACGTCGACGCGATCGGCGCGGCCGTCGCCGTCCGTGTCGCGCAGGCGGCGCACCTGCTCGGAGAACCGGGCGAGCCACTCGAGCGTCACCTTCTGCTCCGGCGTGTCGAGCTTGCCATCGCGCACCCACTGCTCGGTCAGCCGGCGGCGGTCGGCAACCGACGTGCTTCCGAGGTCGTCGAGCAGGATCGGGAAGACGCGGTTGTCGAAGAGCCCGTGCCCGTCGTAGCGCAGCGCGTTCGCGGTGAGCACGTCACCGTGCTCGTCGATCGCGAACGCGACCGGGCTAGGGATCTGGCGCGCGGTCGCGAACACGCGCTTCGAGAAGGCGATCGGCCGCTGCGTCGAGCTGTCCGGCGCCGGCGAGGACGGCCCGGAGAGCGCGAGCAGGAGGGCGAGCGCGAGCGGGCCGGCAAGCACGCTAGTGCGGCACCGCAACGGCCGCCGGATCCGCGGCGGCCGCGGCCCACCGCTCGGGCGCGATCCGGCCGTGCCACGGGCCGTCGGGGATGAGGCGCGGCGCGACCAATCCGGAGGGCCCCCGCGGGCGCACGAGCGGCAGCAGGGGATCCTGCGCGCGAAGCGCGCACGACGCGGGCATCGCCAGCAGGGTCAACGGGATCCGGCCCGGGGGCAACCGCATGCCTGATTCCTTTCCGGCGGCGGCCCGAGCCCACGCGCGCGGGCCATCCGGGCGCGGTCGCGGTCGCCGACGGCATCATGGGCGCGCCGCCATCTCCGCGCAACGCAGACGGTGGGCGGCGCGAACAGCGCGCGGGCGGGCGCATGACGACCCCGGGGTGGCGCGAAAAGACTCGGCGTTCCCAAGGCAAGGGACTAGCATTCCCGTCCATGCAGTTCGGGCCGCGACTGCAATCGGGTTCCGGGACCCGGGGCCCCGCGCTGCGCTCCGCCGGTTCCCCCTCCGCGGCGGGTGCGGCGTCGCGTGCGTTGCCGTTCGCGTTGCTCGGCATCGCCACCGTGCTCGCGCACGCGTCGAGCTTCTCGGTCGCGCTGGTCGGCGACGACTACCGCTGGATCGAGAAGGCGCGCACGAGCGCGTGGACGGCGCTGCTCGCGCCACGCGGGCTCTTCAAGAGCTTCTACCGTCCGTGGTCGCGCGAGCTGCACTTCGCCGTGCTCGATCGAACGTTCGGTCTTTCGCCCGCGCCGTACCACGCGGTCAATCTCACGCTCACGTTCGCGGCGCTCGCGCTCGGCTTCGTGTGGATGCGGCGCATCGCCGGCGCGGCCATCGCGGCGGTAGCGGTCGCGGCGATTGCGACGCTCACGCCGTGGCAGCTGCTCAACGACTGGGCGTCGGGCTCACAGGACCTCTGGATGATCGCTTGGTCGCTCGCTGCGCTCCTCGCCGCACAGGTCGGACGCGGTGGCTGGGCCGCGGTGGCGTTCGCGCTCGCGTTGCTCTCCAAGGAGACCGCGGCGGCCGTACCGCTGATCGCGCTCGCGGAGGGCGCGATCGTCCGACGCCGGAACGCCCGTGGGCTCGCGGCGGACCTCGCGCCCATGCTGGTCGTGCTGCTCGCGTGGGCGGCCGTGCATCCGCTGCTCGGTGGCGCCCTGTGGTACGCGCGCCCGGGAGTCGGGCCGCGCGCGCCGGGGCCCTCGCCTCCCTTCGCCTGGCTGTGGCGCTCGACGCTGGGCTCGCTCGATCTCGACGAGCGCCCGCAGCCGGATGCGGGCTGGGGTGGCGCGCTGCTCGCGGCGATCCCGGTCGCGCTCGCGCTCGGTGCGTTCGTGTGGACGGCCGGATTCCGTCGCGACGCCGGGTTGCGCGGGCGGACGGATGCCCACGCGCCGGGACCCGGGGCGGTCCCGCGCGCCCGCATCGCGGCGTTCGGCGTCGCCTGCGCGCTCGCCGGGTGGCTGCCGCTCGCGTTCCCCGCGCTCGGCTGGCACGCGTACTACGCGCTCTTCGGCGCGATGGGTGCGTGGCTCGCGCTCGCGACGGTGATCGAGCGCTCGCGCCCGGCCGTGCTCGCGAGCGTCCTGCTGCTCGCGACGCTGTCCGCCGCGCGCGCCGACACGCCGAGCGAGGATTGGAGCACGGGCTGGTTCCAGCGCCGCGCGGCGACGTTTCTCGAGGTCACGCACGCCGACCTGATGCGGCTCCACCCGCGGCTGCCCTTGCGCTCGCGGTTGTTCTTCACGGCGGTGCCGGCCGGCTCCGGACTGATCCCGGGCGGCGAGGAGTCGCCGCCGCTGCGCGTGTGGTACTCCGACTCGACGCTGCAGGCGGCGTACCTGTCGCACTACGCGCCACGCCCGGCGGAGGACACGGTGGGACGCGACTACTTCTTCCGGTTCGATTCGAGGCGGGGCTGGATCGAGATCGCGGCGGGCGAGGAGCGGGACGCCGCCGCGCACGGTGACGATCCGGCGTGGCGGCGCGATCACGAGCAGCTCGCGGGCTGTTTCGCCCAGGCCGGGGACTGGCCGCGCGCGGAGCGGGAGTACGGCAAACTCGCGGTCGCGACGCCCGAGGACGCGACCTACGCGTTCGATGCGGGGCTCTGCGCCTGCGAGGGTGGGCAGGGCGAGGCGGCGAGGCGCTGGTTCGAACGTGCGGCGTCGCTGCCGGGCGCGGACTCGACGATGATGGCGGCGGCCCGGACGGGCTGTCCGTAGCGCAGCGGGCGGGCGCGGCCGTTCGGCGCGCGAGCGGGTGCCTGGCGAGGCCCATGAACCGGAGCACGCGCACGCCGGGCGCTTCGCTCGTTCACCGCCCCCGCGCCAGCGCCCCCGCCGCGCTCACTCCGACCATCACGAGCACGTTGGCGAGCAGCGCCACGATTCCAATGTTGAGATCGGTGAGCACGTGCGGTGCGGTCGGGAGGAGCTTCGCGAGCGTGAACCCCGAGCGTGCGAGCCACGCGACGACGGCGACGCCGGCGAGCACGCCCGCGATCACGCCCTCGCGGCGCACCGCGGTGCGCTCGAAGAGACCGAGCAACATCGCCGGGAAGAGCTGCGTGACGAGGTTGTAGCCCATGAGCAGGAGCGGCACGATCGCGTCACCGCCGCGCAGTGTCGCGAACACGCCCCCGAGCGCGACCGGCGCCACGAGCCCGCGGGCCAGCCGCCCGACCGTGCGCTCGTCGTTCACGCGCGCGAGCGGACGGATGACGTTCTTCGCGAGCACCGTCGACATCGTGAGCAGCAGCATCGAGCCGGGCACGAGCGCGGTGAGCAACCCGGCGGCGCCGATCAGGCCGACGAGCGCGGGCGGGTACGTGGCGCGCGCGATGCGGAGCAGCGAGAGATCCGCGCTCGCGCCCGTCAGCCCGGGCACGACTCCGATCGCCGCGAACCCGACGAAGAAGATGAACAGCATCACGAGCTGGTAGAGCGGCATCACCGCCGCGTTCTTGCGGAAGACCTCCTCGTGGCGAGCCGTGTAGACGCTGGCGAACGCGTGCGGCCAGGCGTAGAAGCCGAGCGCCGAGAGCGCCACGGTCGAGACGAACCACGCCGGGCTCGCGCCGTGGTCGGGCAGCGCGAGGAAGCCCGGGTGCGCGCGCTCGATCGCCGCGAACATCTTCGCGTAGCCGCCGTAGTAGTGGATCGGCAGGTGGACGCCGAGCGCGACCGCGACGCCGAGGATCATGACGTCCTTGAGTACGGCGGTCCACGCCGAGCCGTGGACGCCCGAGAGCACGACGTACACGACGAGCACGCCGACGCTCAGCCACACCGCGGCGGGAACGCCGATGCGGCCGTACGACGTCTCGGACACGATGAGCCCGAGACCCTTGAGCTGGAGGACGAGGTAGAACAGCATCGCCGCGACGCTCACGAGCGCGACGATCACGCCGAGCGCGGTGCTGTCGTAGCGATGCGCGAAGAAGTCGGCCTGGGAGTGGAGGCGGTGGCGCGTCGCGTAGCGCCACAGCGGAGGCAGCAGGAAATACGAGATCGAGTACGCCACCGCGCCGTAGGCGAGGATGTAGAACGCGGGCGCACCGCGCCCGTAGGCCCAGCCGCTGGCGCCGAGGAACGTGAACGTCGTGTAGATCTCGCCCGCCATGAGCAGGAACACGAACACGGCGCCGAAGCCACGGCCGCCGACGCTCCATTGCTCGAAGCTCATCGACCGCCCGCGGCGCGCGAGCAGGCCGAGCGCGAACGCCGCGACGAGGAACGCCGCGAGGATGCCGAGCGCCGCGTTCACGCGGCCTCGTCCGGGGGCGGCTTCGGCCCCGAGGGGCCGCGGCGGCGGTCGAGTGCGCCGATCACCGCCATGACGAGCGCGGTCAGGAGCACGCAGCCGATGATCCAGGCGAGCAGGAACGGCAGCCCGAAGAGCGTCGCGTGCACGCGGTTCGCGAACGGCGTGCCGACGAAGACGGCGAGGCTCGGCAGGAGAGCGAGCGCGTGGTACGGGCGGAGCGTCGCGCGCGAGGAGCGGTCGGCGGCCGGATCCGGACTCAAGCGCGCGCCGTCACGATCACGCGCCCGCGACGCTCACAGCGGCATGCCGACGCGGTGGCCGTAGCCCAGCGCGACGACGAGGTTGCCCGTCGTGTTCTTGCCGTCGACCGCGTCCTTCTGGATGTCGGCGAGCCCGAGACCGGCGCGCACGTCGAACGTCACGAGCCCGCCCATCCACGGCTGGCTCGCGCCGGCGCCGAACTGCATGCCCCAGTTGAAGGACTTCAGGCCGCTCTTCGCATCGGTTGTCGCATCGAAGCTCTCGGGCGGCGCGGCCTGCTGCGTTCCGCCCTGGTCGAGGAAGATCGCACTCGTGCCGCTCGTCCGGGTGTCCGCCGAGACGAGGAACCCGGCGTACGGTCCCGCGCCGAGGTGGAGATCGCCCGGCCCGCGCAGGTGCCACATCGCCATCACGGGCACCTCCACGTAGTCGAGCCGCGCCTCCTGCGAGTAGTTCGCCCATGCCGTCGTGCCGGGCGGGAGCCCAAGGCTCGTCGCGTTGTCGAGCGGCTGCATGCCGTCGCGCTTGCCCCCCTGAGGCGCGAGGTTCGCCTCCACCTCGAGCGACCACGACGGCGCGATCCGGTCGTCGACCCACACGCCACCGAACGGCGCGACGCGCGACGACCAGCCCGTCGAGATCGGGTTGTTGCCCGAGTTGCGCAGGTCGGGAATGCTCCAGCCGCCGCGAACGCCGATCGTGATCGGGCCAGCGTGCGCGGCGGAAGCGACGAGACAAGCGACCATCAGGGCGAGCAGTGCGCGCGACATCGGGCACCTCCACGAAGACGGGAACGGAGCACGTGGGGCTTCGCCTGCGGGGCGCGCGGGCCGGACGCCTCGCGAGCGCGCAGTCTTGGAGACCTCCCGCGGCATGTCAAACGCGCGTTCCGATCGCCCCGCCCGAGGCGAACGGCCCGCCGCCGACCTCCACGCGGACCGCTCGACAAGCGCGCGAAGGCCCCCTAACGTGAGGCGTCACCGCCCGCTCGAGCCCGGGCCGCTCCCGGCCCGGACGCGCCCGATCCCTTCGCGCTCTAGGACTCCTCATGGGACGCATTTTCGAGACTCGCAAGGCGACGATGTTCGCCCGCTGGGACAAGATGTCGAAGGCGTTCTCGCGCATCGGCAAGGAGATCACGATTGCAGTCAAGCGCGGAGGCCCGAGCCCCGAGAACAATCCGTCGCTGCGCCGCGTCATCCAGAACGCGCGCTCGATCAACATGCCGAAAGACAAGGTCGAGGCGGCGATCAAGCGCGCTTCGGGCCAGGGCGCCGAGGACTTCGAGGAGATCACCTACGAAGGCTACGCGCCGCACGGCATCGGCCTGCTCGTCGAGTGCGCGACGAACAATCCGACGCGCACCGCGGGGAACGTGCGCGCGACCTTCACTCGCGGCGGCGGCAACCTCGGCCAGACGGGCAGCGTGAGCCGGCTCTTCAGGCACGTGGGCGTCTTCCGCCTGAAGCCCGAAGGGCTGGACACCGAGACGCTCGAGCTCGAGCTGATCGACCACGGGCTCGACGAGATGGGGGAGAGCGCCGGCGAAAAGGGCGAGCCGCAGCTGCTCGTCCGCTGCGCGTTCCCCGAGTTCGGCCATCTCCAGAAGGCGCTCGAGGACCGCGGCATCACGCCGATCTCGGCGGAGTCCGAGTACCTTCCGGTCGCGCCCGCCTCGCTGCCCGACGCGCAGGCCAACGAGGTCCTCGCGCTCGTCGACAAGCTCGAGCAGGACGAGGACGTGCAGAAGGTCTTCCACACGCTCGGCTGACGCCGGACGTCAGTAGGGCGAGTAGCTCTTCTCCTCGAGCAGGTCGGAGCCCAGCGCGACGTTCAGTTCGCGCTTGATCGCGGCGCGGCGGTCGTTCGTGCGGTAGACCGTGCGCGCGAGCTCGACGAACCCGGCGTCGAACGCGCCGCTCGCCTCACGCGCTCGCAGCGCGTCCTCGACGTCCCAGAGCGCCTCGTTCACCTGTCGGAGCTCCGCGCGCAGCGAGCCGACGTCGCGCACCGACAATGGCGAGGCGGCCCACGTCTCGCGCAGGAGCGCGAGCTCGCGCTGGACGTTGGCGAGCTTCGCCGGATCACCCATGCGCTCCGACTTGATCTCGAGGATCGCCAGCTTGTCGAGGAACTCGCCCGGCGAGGTCGGAATGAGCAGGTTCACGAAACCTCCATCGCGAGCGCGGGGCGTACGCGCCCCGTGCGAATCCGGCGCCGAAGCGCACCGCCCTGTCGCGCCCGCGCGTCGAGAGGTCGCGCCCGGTGCTCCGCACGGCGGCGCCGATCACCCGCACGCCGCGATGGCGGCCGTTGCCACGCACGCACCGGCGAGCGCCTTGCGCGCAGTGTGCCGGGGGGGCCGCAGCCGGTCAACGCGCGCAGCCCTGCGACGCGCGCGTTCAGGGGTGCAGCAGCCTCAGGTACGCCGAGATCCAGCCCTGTCCCCACAGGTAGGCGATCATCGCGGCCGGGCCGAGGAAGACGCCGAACGGCAGCGCGGTCTTCATGCCGCCCCGGCCGCGCAGCATCATCGTCACGCCGGCGAGGCTGCCGCCGAACGCGGCGAGGAAGATCGCGAGCAGCGTGAGCGGCGCACCGAGGAGAGCGCCGAACATCGCCGCGAGCTTGACGTCGCCGAAGCCCATCCCCTCGACCCTTCGCACGCGCAGGTAGAGCTCGGCGACGAGCCAGAGCAGCCCCGCGCCGAGCGCCATGCCGAGGAGCGCGTGCCGGATGCCGGGCCCGAGCAGCGAGGCGGCGATCGCGAGGAGCACGCCGGGGAACGTGAGCACGTCGGGCAGCAGCTGGAAGTCGAGATCGATCCAGATGAGCGCGACCAGGAGGAAGCCCCAGAGCGCGACGAGCGGGAAGGCCGGCGTGAGGCCGAGGTGCCGCCACGAAAGCCACGCCCATGCGCCGCACGTGAGCTCGATGAACGGATAGCGCGGGCTCACGCGCACGCCGCAGTAGCGGCAGCGGCCACGGCTCGCGAGCCACGAGAGCACGGGGAAGAGATCGAGCACGCCGAGCACGTGTCCGCAGCCCGGGCAGCGCGAGCGGCCGTGGACCCACGACTCCCGGCGCGGGATGCGCCAGCTCAGGGCGGTGACCGCGCTGCCCATCACGAGCCCGAGCACGGCGACCGATAACCCCACGAAGACCTGGAAGCTCAAGGCTCGCTTCCCTGACCGCCCTGGTCGTTGTGCGCGGCCCGGCGCTCTGCCAGAATCGTTCGCGGCGACGGCCGCGCCCATCTCCCCTCAGGACTTCGAATGCGCATCCTGCTCTTCCTCGCCGTGGTCGCGAACAGCTTCGATCTGTTCGCGACGTCGCTCGGGATCCACTGGCTCGGCAATCGCGAGGGGAACCCGCTGCTCGCCGGCGTCGCGCACGAGCACTGGCTCGCCTTCGTGCTGATCAAGGGCACGATCGTGCCGCTCCTCATCTGGCGGCTCTATCGCTATCGCGCGCAGACGCCCCGCCTCACGACCGCGGGTCTGGGGCTCGTCACCCTGGCGCTCACCGTGGCCGTCGGCCAGTGGATCGGCTGGATCGCGGGCGTCCTGCACGTGCGGGGCACGCTCGGGTTCTAGCCCGCCCGCCGCCCCGCGTCGCCGAATGGTCGCGCCTCACGGCTGATCGGGCACGATGTGGGGCGTCACCTCGATCACGAGATCGGTGCGGTTGGACGTGATCGAGGTGTGCGTGAACAGCTTGCCGAGCAGCGGAATGTCGCCGAGCAGCGGCACGCGCGTCTCGTCGGTGTTCTTCTGCTCGTTGAGCAGCCCGCCGATGATGACCGAGGTCGAGTCGCGCAGGCGGATCGTCGTCTCGGCCTGACGCGTCGCGATGGTCGGCAGGCCGGTCGTGGCGTTGAATGACAGCACCGAGCTCACCTCGGGCTTGATCGTCGTCGTGATCCAGCCGTCGGCGTTGATGAGCGGCGTGATCGCCAGCTTGATGCCGACCTCCTCCTTCTGGATCGTGGTCGTCGGGGCCGCGGCGTTGCCCGCGAACACGGTCTGGCTCACGACGAACGGAATGCGCTCGCCCACCAGCATCGTCGCTTCGTGGCCGTTGAGCGTCGCGAGCTTGGGGCTCGCCAGCACCCGCGCCGCGCCGTTCTGGATGAGCAGGTCGAGAAACGCCGGGAATTGCATCGGCGTGCGGAAGAAGTTGTGCAGCCGCGCGATGTCGTCGGTGCCGGGGGTGTTGAGCACGACCGGCGTGGTCGTCTGGCTGCCGTTGGTCACGGTCGTGATGGTCGCGTTCGTGTTCTCGGTGAATACCGAGCCCTGACGGTTGAGCTGGTCCCAGTCGACACCCAGCTTCTTCACGTCGTTCGTGGAAACCTCGACGATGCGTGCCTCGAGCATGACCTGGCGCGCCGGCCTGTCCATCTCCGCGACGATCTCTTCGATCTCCGAGATGATCCGCGGGCTCGTGACGACGATCAGACGGTTGCCGCTCCGATCCACCTCGATCTGATCGGTCAAGCCCTTGAGCGCGGCCTTCACCTCGTCGGCGTTCGCGAACTTGAGCGGCACGATGTAGGACGACAGGCCGGTCTCGTCCTTGAGCGAGTGCGCGTCGGCCACGAGGATCGAGTTGCCGATGCGCTCGTAGGCGAGCCCCGCGGCGCGCACGACGAGGTTCACGGCCTGCTCGATCGGCACGTCCTTCATGTGGATCGTGAGCTTGCCGCCGGCGACGCCGGGGCCGGTGACGACGTTGAGCCCGCCCTTTTCCGCGAGGATCTTGAGCACGGCGGGAAGATTCGCGTCGTCGGCATCGAGGCTCACGGTCGCCGTCGGAACGATCGAGGCGGCGGGGCCCGCGACGAGCGCCAGGGCGAACGCGGTGGCGGCGAGGGGCAAGAGGCGCTTCGGGATCACGCGTCACTCTCCTTGAGGCTTGCGTTGGAGGACGATGGTTTCGCTGCCACGCGCCAGCTTGACCTGGTCGCGGCTGATGTCGAGTACCTGGAATTCGTCGAACAATCCGCCCGCCCGGATCGTCCAGTCACGGTCCTTCCAGCGCACGAGCGCCCTGGGATCGGCGTCCCAGACGATGGCCGTCAGGACGGGCTGAAGCGGCGGGGGCGGAGCGCGCCGCCGCGTCACGGTGGCGGCGTGCGCAACCGGGGCCGGCGCCGCGCCGAACTGGAAGGGATCGCGCAACGCCACCGCAGCCGGGAACGTCGCGGGGCGGGAGAGGATATGCTCGACCTCGGCGAGCGGATCCGCCGGCCGCGGCGCGACGCGCGCGTGGCCCAGCCACACGCCGCTCGCGTGGAGCGCCGCAATGGTTTCGGAGGCGACGAACGCGAGCAGCACCAGCGCGACGAGCGCGGTGAACACGCTGGCGAGCCGCGGGCTCACGACGCGCCCGCCGCGCGCCGCAGCCGGCAGCCGACGACCCAGATCTCGATGTCGCGGACCGGACCCTTCGAGGCCGAGACGCTGAACCGCTCGACGCCCCACAGCCGGTCGCCGCTCGCCAGATCGCCCATCAGCTGGACGAAGTCCGAGAAGCTGCCGCGCAGCTTGAGGTGCGCGCGGCCCTCGACCGCGCCCGGGAGCTGGCTCAACGTTCCGGGCTCGGCGACCACAATCTCCAGATCGTGACGGGACGCCAGCGCGGAGACGGACTGGACGATCTCGGCCGAGATCGCTCCCGACTGCACCTTGGCATCGACCTCCGCCGAGGGCAGTGAGTTGTCCGAGAGCAGCGCGAACACCCGCGGGCTGAGCGGCGGCGGAGCGGAGGGGTGGGCGGGGTCGAGCATCAGGCCCAGATCGGCGGCGTGATGGAGCGCGGTGCGGTACCGCGTGGCGAGCGGCTCGAACACGAGGACGTGGACGAGCAGGAACACCGCGGCGAAGCCGGCCGCGAGGATCGCCGGCGCAAAGCGCCCGATGCGCGGATCGCGGGCGCCCGTCATCAGCGGCACTCGATCACGAACTCGGCGCCATCGCCGTTCGTCGTCGCGCGTGTCGTCACCAGTCGGATGTTGCGGTAGCCCGAAGCGAACGTGGAGTCGTGCGACAGGACGTTCACAAACGACATCACCTGCTGCACGCGTCCTTCCCCCGCTCCGCCGCGCATCTCGCCGGAAACGATGAGCTTGGGGTCGGTGTTGCCGCTCGCGCTCTCGGGGTTCAGCTGGAGCGACGAAAGGATGGCATTGGGAGGCAGAACGACGGGCAGCCGCGCGAGTCGATCCCGCCAGCGGCGGGTGTCGCCGAGCAGCCGCACGATCTCCGTCACCTCGGCGGGGCTGGGGCGCCAGTTGTCCTCCGCCGCGGGCCGCTGGCGCAACCGCTCGACCTGGCGCTCGACGACCGCGACGCGCTTCACCATCGAAGCCAGGTTGATGCCATAGAGGCCCATCAGGATGCCGAGCGCGCCGCAGTAGGACAACCACAGCCCGAGCCGGAACGCGCGACGCCGCGCCTTCGCGACCTCGAGCAGGAACGCCTCGCGACGGAAGTTGATCGTGTACGGAGTGTTCACGCGGCCCTGAGCATGAGACCGCAGGCCTGCGCGAACTGAGGCCCGCCCGCGGGCGCGTTCGGGAGCGCTCCGCCGCCCAGGTCGTCGAGCGGATCGAAGACGAAGGCGGGGATGTCGAGCTGCTCGCTCAGCATGCCCGCGATCCCGGGAAGACGGGCGGTGTTGCCCGAGATCCACAGCGCGAAAGGCTCCGGCAGCGGCGCCAGCGTCCGGTAGAAAGCGAACGAGCGGCGAAGCTCGTCGGCGAGCACGGCCATGGCCTGCTCGACCGCCCGCATCTCGATTGAGTCGGGCGCAACCCGCAGCGTCGAATCGTCGGCGCCCGCTTCGAGCTTCCACTCCTCGGCCTCCTCGAACGGGGCGCGAAGCGCGGCGGCGATGGCCTGGGTGAGATGGCGCCCGCCGAAGTCGAGCCGGCGCGAGAAGTACGGGGCGCCCCGCTGACGGAGCGTGAGCCAGGCGCCGGAATGGCCGATGTCGAGCAGCACGCCCGCATCCGCGTCACGCTCGGCGTTGCGCACCAGTGCGTTCGTGAGCGCGAGCGGCGCCGCGTCCACGATGTCGGCGTCGAGGCCGAGGATCTCGAGCGGCGCGAGCGCCCGCTCGAGCCGGGCCTGCGGCACGGCCGCGAGCAGTACCTCGAGGCGCTTCTCCGAGGGCAGGCGCCCGAGGATCTGCCAGTCGATGACGCACGTCTGCGGATCGAACGGCAGGTGCTTCCTCGCTTCGAACCGGAGCGCCCCCGGGACCTCGGAGTCGTCCATGATCGGCAGCGTCACCTGCTTGACGATCACGTCGGGGCCGGAGAGGCCCAGCGTGAGGCCGCCGCAATTGCGGGGCAGGATGCCAGCCGTTTCGAAGCATTCGCCGATCATGCGGGCGACGTCCTGAACCGAGGGGGGCGCATCGCCGTTCGCCCGCGGCAGCGCGGCCTCCGCCGCCGAGTGCTTCGCCCCGCCCACGCCCGCGTGCAGCGCGAGGAGTTTGACGCTGCTCTCACCGACGTCGAGGCCCGCCCAGGGGCGGGCGCGAAGGCCCACTTTCATGATGCGGGGAAGCTACTTCAAGGCGTGAGGTCCTGCCAGCTTCCGGGGATCAGCGTGTAGCCCTGAGGGGTCCCGCTCGACGGTGGCTGCGGCAGGTCGCCGTCGCTCAGCAGCTCGTCGATCACGGGATCCATCACCAACGGATCGTAGTCGAGACTGAATTGCGAGCCAGGCTTGGGCCCTGTCATGAGCACCTCGCTCGCCCAGACGGACAGCGCCTCGGCGTAGCTGTTGGTGGTGCTGTTGTTGTGCTGCTCGAACAGCGCCTGGCCGGCCGTCGCCAGCACCACCGGCATGTGGGCGTAGTCGGGAGTCGCACCGACGAGCTTGTGAGCGTCCATGCCCCCGAACAGCCAGAACGATGCCAGCGGGAAGTCCGGATCTCCGAGCGGATTCGGCGCGGTAACGATGACCAGGACCGGATGCAGGCCGTGCCCGACGACCTCGAGCCCCCCCTCGAAACGCGCACCAAACGGAAGCAGGAGCACCGCCGTCCCCTGGACGTCGATGCGGAACG
>Ga0335085_10006473_pt1 | contig 18461 bp, 16 predicted proteins | sample Lox_Sample_45_FD_206712 | JGI IMG/M metagenome (GOLD analysis project Ga0335085, IMG submission 206712) | Soil microbial communities from Loxahatchee National Wildlife Refuge, Florida, United States - Lox_Sample_4.5 | ecosystem: Environmental > Terrestrial > Soil > Wetlands | place: USA...
GTGGAAGGCGAGATCGGCAAGCTGGGAGGTCGTGAAGGACGATTGCTGCGCCGCCGCCGGCGTCGCCGCGGCGAGGAGAAGGGTAAGCCAAGCGAGCACGCGCCGTCTCATGGCTGCGCCTTCGGGTTTTCGGGAATGCCGCGGGCCGCGAGGTCTTTCATCGCCTGCGCGAGCGGGATATGCGCGATGCCCTTGTCGCGATCGACCCAGCCGTAGCTCTCGAGCTGCGTCGCCGCGTGCGCATTGAGCGCGGCGAGATCGGCCGGCGGATCGAGCTGCAGCCGGGGCCCGGGCGGATGGATCGTGAGCTGGCGGTCGGCATCGCCGAGCGCCGGCCGAAAGATCAGCGTCAGCGCGAAAGGCGCGAGGCAGACATAGGCGAGCGCCGCCGCGGCCAGCGCCGCGATCACGCCGACGCTCATATCCGAGCGCTCGAAATCGACGTCGGGGTTGCGGGTTGTGGTTTTCTCGGCGTCGCTCACGGCTCGACTCCCGTGAGAGAGGGCTCGGCATCGGCGCTCAGCCAGCCGCCGCGCTCGAGCCGCCAGAGGAAGAGCGCCAGCCAGATGCCGCCGAGCGCGAGGAGTGCGACCGGCGCGCGCCAGGCGAGGCCCGGATCGCGGAAGGGGGGCAGGACGAGCCACCAGCTCTGCAGCATGCCGCCCAGCAGCAGCAGGATGGCGACGTTGCGCACGAGGCGCGGCCGCCGCTTGGCCGGCGTCCAGACCAGCGCGAATAGCGGCACGACGAGATGGAGGACGACGATCGCCGCGATGATGGCGCGCCACAGCGCGCTGTCGCGCTCGAGATACCAGCCGATCTCGCTGCGGAGATTCTCTTCCCAGATGATGACCCACTGGCTGTAGGCCGTGTACGCCCAGAAGATGTCGACCGCGAGCAGGATCATCGCGAGGCTGGCGATGTGGCGGCGGAACGCCTCGTCCGCGCTGCCGCTCGCGCCGCGCAGCGCGATGATGACGATCAGCGCGAAAGCGAGCGCGATCACGCATTCGCCCGATCCCGCCATCATCCCGTAGATGCTCGAGAACCAATCCGGCTCGATCGACATGATCCAGTCGATCGATGCCCAGGTGACCGAATAGCCGAGAAGGATAAGGCCGATGCCGCTCAGGACCTGCGAGCGCGCGCCGCTCGGCGCGGCCTGCAGCTGCCAGAACGCGAAGCAATTCCAGACGACGAAATAGATCGCGGCGCGGATGCCGAAGAAGCTCAGATTGAGATACCACGCGTTCGACGGCGGCGTCCGCGTCCAGGGATAGAGGTGGTGCAGGCCGATAAGCAGGGGCACGAAAGCGAGGATGAAAAGCGGCATCGTCGCCGTCATCGCCTCGAGCGGCGCGCGCGCGCTCGCCATCCATTCGCCGCCGGTCATGTTGTGGATCATGAGCAGCGCCAGCGCGCCGAGCGGCAGCGCCAGCCAGAACCAGAAAGCGGCGAGCCAGGCGGCAAAGAAGGCGGCGGGATCGAGCACCGCGCCGATCACCGTCGCGATCGCCGCGGCGAGAGCGAGGCCGAGCGCGGCACGGCGGCAGCGGCGAAAATCCTGCGCGGAGATCATGGCAGGGCCGCCTTCTCGTCCGGCGAGAGCTGCGCCAGCGCGGCGTGCTGGCTCGCCTGCAGCGCGCGGATATAGGCGGCGATCGCCCAGCGATCCTCCGGCGCGACGCGATCGGCGTAGGAGAACATCGCGCCGTAGCCGTTGGTGATCACGTCGTAGAAATGCTGCGACGGCGCCGCGAGCAGCCGGTCGATGAAATAGGAAGGCGGCGCCGGAAAGCCGCGTTCGACGATCATGCCGTGCCCGTCGCCGACCCGGCCGTGACAGGGCGCGCAATAGATGTCGAAGCGCTGCTGGCCGCGCTGCAGCAGCGCGAGCGTGACCGGCGGGGGCGGCGGGGGCGGCTCGGCGTCGCGCGCGACGATGCCGGCGGGTGGCTCGCTGTCGGGATTGCTCGCCTGCCCGGGCGAGATCTCGTAAGGCAGCTGCTTCTTCTGATTCGCCATCTTGTCGCAGCCGGCGAGCAGGCCGAGCAGGAACAAGAGGATCAAGCCGACACGCCCCGTCATTCCGGCACCTCGGCGATGCTGGCGGCGCGGCCCTCGCGCAAGATCGCGGTCACGCGCTCGGCATCGAACAGCGGATCGCTGGCGGCGACGGCGACGAAGCTGCGATCCTGCGAGGCGCGCGCGAAATGCGGCGCGTTGAAGATTGGGTGATAGGGCTTCGGCAGGCGGCAGAAGACGAGGAAGGCGGCAAAGCCGATATAGACGGTCGCGAAGGCGCAGATCTCCCACGCGCTCGGCACGAAGGCCGGCCAGCTGTCGAGCGGCCGGCCGCCGATATTGAGCGGATAGAAGATCACCGCGATCGCGTATTGCATCAGGAAGCCGAAGCCGAGCCCTGCGAGCGCCCCGCCGAACATGATGAGGGCGAGCCAGGTTCGCGGCCGCGCCGGCAATATTTCCTCGAGCTCCTCGAGCGGCAGGGGCGAATGCACGTCGAAGCGGCGGAAGCCCTCGTGGTGGAGGCGCCGCGCCGTCGCGATCGCACCTGCCGCCTCGGCGAATTCGCCAACCAGCCCGTAGATCGGGGTCGCGGCGGCTTCGCTCATGCTTTCCTCCGGCGGTGGATGAGCTCGCGCAGCTCGAAGATCGACACCACCGGCAAGAGCCGGATGAAGAGGAAGAAGCCGACCAGGACGAGGCCGATCGAGCCGTAGAGGATGCCTTCGTCCCAGATCGTCGCGCTGAAATTGAACCAGTAGGAGGGTATGTAGTCATGCGCGAGCGCGGCGACGACGAAGTTGAAGCGCTCGAACCACATGCCGACGATGATGCCGAGCGACAAGAGCCACAGCACGACGGTGCTACGGCGCACCGCCGGCAGCCACAGCAGCTGCGGCAGGAAGATGTTCAGCGCGTTGCGCGTCCAGAACGAGCCGCCCTGCGGACCGAACACGCTGTAGAGGAAGAAATGCCGCTCGGCCGGATCGCCGCGATAGAAGGGCTGGAACGCTTCGAGCGAATAGCAATAGGCCAGCATCAGCCCGGTCGCGAGCATGAACCTGGCGATGATGTCGAGATGCCGCTCGGTGACGATGCGCTCGAGCCGGTAGAGCCGGCGGATCGGGATGATCAGCAGCAAGGTCGCCGCCCAGCCGGAATAGAGCGCGCCGATGAAGAAATAGGGCGGCCATTGCGTCGAGTGCCAGCCGGCGGCGATGCCGGCCGCGAAGTCGAGGCCGACGATGCTGTGCACCGAGACGACCATCGGCGCCATGAACCCGGCCATGACGAGATAGACGATCTTGTAATTCGCCCAGTGCCGCGCCGAGCCGCGCCAACCGAGCGCCAGGACGCCGTAGAAGATCTGCGCGCGGCGCGTCGTCGCGCGATCGCGCAAGGTCGCGCAATCGGGGATGAGGCCGATATACCAGAAGACGATCGAATTGAGGACGTAGGCGGCGAGCGCGAAGAAATCCCACAGCAACGGGCTGCGAAATTGCGGCCAGATATGCATGACGTTGGGGTAAGGGAAGAGCCAGTAGAAGAGACCCTGCCGGCCGAGATGGAAGATCGGCATCAGGCCGGCGGCGGCGGCGGCGAAGAGGGTCAGCGATTCGGCGAAGCGGTTGACGCCGTTCCGCCACTCGGCGCCGACGAGATAGAAAAGCGACGAGATGAAAGTGCCGCCGCTCGCGATGCCGATCCACCAGACGTAATTGGCGAGCGCCCAGCCCCAGGCGACGGGGATGTTCACGCCCCAGACGCCGACGCCGAAATAAAGCAGATACCCGGCGGCGACGACGAGCCAGAGCATGAGCGCCGCCGACAGCCCCATGCCGGCGTACCACCAGAGCGGCGTCCTCTTGACCAGAACGAGATCGCTCAGCTGCTCGCTGACGCTGGTGTCATTCTGCTCCGGCCCGATCACCGGCTGCGGCAGCGCATGGGACGTGGTCGCGACCATCTCAGCTCGTCTTGATGTCGGGGTTGGGGTTGAGGACGATCTGCTCGTAGGTCGTGCGCGGCCGCGTGTTGAGCTCGTCGAGGATGGGATAGTCGAGCGCGCTCGCCTTGCGCCGCGCGACCGCGCTCTGCTTGTCGTTCTTGTCGCCGAAGACGATCGCCTGCGTCGGACAGGCTTGCTGGCAGGCGGTCTGCACCTCGCCGTCGATGATGCCGCGGTCCTCCTTGTCGGCCGCGATGATCGCCGCGCGCGTGCGCTGGATGCAGTAGGTGCATTTCTCCATCACGCCGCGACCGCGCACCGTTACCTCGGGATTCCACGATGCGCGCGGCCGCGGATCGGCGTCGGTGTAGGCGAGGAAATTGAAGCGCCGCACCTTGTAGGGACAATTGTTCGAGCAGAACCGGGTTCCGACGCAGCGGTTGTAGACCATCACGTTGGCGCCCTCGGCATCGTGCACCGTCGCCTGCACCGGGCACACGACCTCGCACGGCGCGTTCTCGCAATGCATGCATGGCACCGGCTGAAAACGGATATCGGGGGCATCGAGATCGCCCGCGTAGTAGCGATCGATCCGCAGCCAATGCATGATGCGGCCGCGCGCAACCTCTTCCTTGCCGACGACGGGAATGTTGTTATCGGCCTGGCAGGCGGTGACGCAGGCCTGGCAGCCGATGCAGGCATTGAGGCTGATGCTCATCGCCCAGGCCGTGCCGTCATAGGGAAGCGGCGGATAGAGGCTGTCGGGCTTCTCGTGGTGGCGCAGCGCCTCCGGATCGCGCAGGAAATCCGCGAGCGATGTTTCGCGCACGAGGTCCTGGCCTTCCATCAGCCATTCATGCTGCTCGCTCGCGAAAGCATGGCGCAGCGCTGATTTTTCGAGCCGCGCGCCGGCGGCGTGCCATGGCGCGCCCGCGGTTCGCAGCGCATAGGCATTGGCGCCGATACCGGTCCCGACGGGCCCGGCCGCGCGCCGGCCATAGCCCAGGCGCAGCGTGACGCAATCCTCGGCCTGTCCCGGCTGGACCCAGACCGGAATGGCGAGCTCGCGGCCATCGACGCTCAGCTTGACCAGATCGCCTTCGGCGAGAGCAAGACGCTCGGCGGTGCGCGGCGCGATCTCGGCGGCATTGTCCCAGGTGAGGCGCGTGAACGGCCGCGCCATCTCCTGCAGCCAGCCATTGCTCGCGTAGCGCCCGTCCCAAACCCCGATATCGGGACGGAAGAGCACGCTCAGCGTATTGGCGGTTGCCGCGGGAGGCGGCAGCGCCGTCGCGAAGTCGTTGCGCAGCGCCACCTCGATCGGCGCGGCGGCGCTGTTCGGCACGATCCCCTGGCGCAGCGCGTCGCGCCAGAAGGTCTCGAAATCGCGCGCGCCCGATTCCTGCCGCCAGTGCTCGCGGACCAGCGCGTAATCGTCGGGCTTCGGCGCGCCGAGCAGATGCGCCAGGATCTCGTGGCGCGTATAGCCGCCATAAAGCGGCCGGACTTGCGGCTGCTGGATCGTGACCGTGCCGTCATAGGCGCGAATGTCGCTCCAGCTTTCGTATTCATGCGCGGCGGGGATGTGCCAGGCGCAGAGCGCGGCGGTCTCGTCGGCGTATTCGCCCCAATAGATCGCGCGCGGCACTTTCTTCAGCGCCGCGGCGACATCGCTATCGGCCGGCGCGTCGTAGGCGAGATTGACGCCGAGGATCAGCAAGGTGTCGACCTTGCCGCTGTCCATGTCGGCGATCAGGCCGGCAAGGGTATTCGCCTGGCTCGGCGGCGCCGCCTCGACCGGCGCGATGGCGCGCACGGTCTGGCCGAGCGCGCCGAGCGCGTGATTGATCGCGTGGCAGAGCGCATGGACGCTCGCCGGCTGCTCGCGTCCGGCATGAAGCAGCGCGCGGCCGCGATGCGCTTGCAGATCGGCGGTCAGCGCCGTGAGCACGGCCGCCTGCGGCACGGGCAGCTGCGCCCAATCCGCCGGCCCCACATGCAGCGCGCCCGCGAGGAAGCGCAGCGCCGCTTCGATCTCGTCCGGCTTCATGATCAGGCGATGATCGGCCTTCGCGCCGAGCAGGGTCGGCGTGCTCTCGATGGCATAGATGCGGCTCATCGCCGCCTTCGCCTCCTCCGGCCGGCGCCGCGACGCGAAATCGCGCGCATAGCGCAAATGGCCGGGCGCGGCGGTCAGCGCATCGCTCTCGATGCCGAAAACGATGTCGGCGCGCGTGAAATCGTAGACCGCGTCGACGTCGCGCCCGAAAGCGAGCCGTGCGCCGGCGCGAGCGGCGTCGCGATGGAGCGGCTCCCACTGATGCCATTGCATCGCCGGAAACCGCGTCTGCAGCGCCGCGATCTGCCGTTGCAGCACGGGCGACGTCACGGTGCCGGTGAGCAGGTGGAAGCCTTGCCCCTGCTGCGCCGCCAGCGCGGTGCCGCGCTCGACCAGCATGCCGCGCAGCCGGTCGCCGCTTTCGATCTGGCCGTTCTGCGTCGCGCTCGGCGCGCGATAAGGATCGTAGAGGCCGAGGATCGTCGCCTGGCCGATCGCGCTCGTCGCGCCACGGCTCGCCGGGTGATCGGGATTGCCCTCGACCTTGAGCGGCCGTCCCATCTCGTGCCGCAGCAACACGCCCTCGCCGAAGCCGTCGAAATTTGTGGCGGTGGCGTAATATTGCGCGCGTCCCGGGATGATGCCGGCGGGCTGCTCGACATAGGGCGAGAGCTTGCGTTGGTCGGTCTCCTTGCCGCAGGCGGCGAGGCCGCTCAGCGCCATCGACGCGGCCATCAATTGCAGGAAGCGCCGCCGGTCGAAGGCCGCCGCGCCCAGCGCCGCGAAAGGCGGGAACTCGCTCTTGAGGAAGTCGAGGAACGCCGGGGTTTGCGCCAACTCCTCGAGGCTGCGCCAATAAGCCGGCCCGCGCTGCTGCGCGAGGCGCGCGCGCAACGCCGTGAGATCGATGGTGGCGCGCCGCTCGCCGCTCATCGGTGGCATACCGAGCAATCGGTCAGGGACGCGACATGGATGTGGTATTTCGCCATCAGCGCGGCCGGCGACGGCGTCGCTGCCGTGCGCTGCCAATGCGGATCGAAGACGGCGTTGGCCGGCCGCAGATGCGGCGCCGGGTTGCGATGGCAATCGAGACACCAGCCCATGTCGAGACTGGTCGCCTGATAGGTCAGCGGCATGTCGCCGATCGGGCCGTGACACTCGGTGCAGCCGACGCCTTTCGCGATATGGATGCTGTGATCGAAATAGACGTAGTCGGGCAGGGTATAGACACGATTCCACCGCAGCGGCTTGTGGTCCGCCAGGCTTTCGCGCACCGGCGCCAGCATCTGGGCATTGGTCCAGATCTGCGAATGGCACGTCATGCAGATCTGCGTCGCCGGCATGCCGGCATCGGCCGATTGCTCGACCGCGGTGTGGCAGTAGCGGCAATCGAGCCCCAGCCCGCTCACGTGATGCTGATGACTGAAAGGCACGGGCTGCGGCGGCGTGAAGCCGATGCCGTTCGCATAGTTGGTGTTGGGCGCGACCCAGACGAGCGCCGCCAAGCCGACGAGCATGACCCCGAAGCCAAGCAAGATGAACTGCGTGTAAAGATTCGCTCTTGGGCTAAAGATCGCCGCCATCGTCCCGCATCGCTGTTATGCCTAGCGGCATCGTTTCAACGGTGCGGTACCGACTTCGTTCCCCAGGTTTCCCGTCCTGATAGCAAAGGAATGTCGGCGGCGCGGCGAGCGTAGCCGGCCGGTCACGCGGCCGTCGTCCTCCGCGGCGGCGACGCGCCGATTTCGCGGCTTTGAATTCCTCGACAGATTGCTTCGCAGTGCATAACATTCCGTGCCGTCCGGGCTACGGACGAAACATTCAACGGCCGGGGGGTGAGCCATGCGGAGGATGTTGGGATGGACGGGAAGCGCGCTGGTGACGGCGCTGCTCTGGGCTGGACCCGCGATCGCGCAATCGGCGGATCAAGCCAAAGCCGAATGGAACCAGATCGTTGCCGCCGCCGAGAAGGAAGGCAGCGTCGTCATCAACTCGCAGCCCAATCTCGTGTGGCGCGATTTCATCCTCAAGGAATTCGCCAAGGCCTATCCGAAGATCGAGCTCAATTTCTCGATCATTCCGTCGGATCAGTTCGTCGCGCGGGTGCGGCTCGAGCGCCAGACCGGCAAGTATCTCTGGGATTTGGGCGCCGCCGGCGCGGCGGCGGGGTTCCAGCTTTATAAGGACGGCGCGATCGATCCGCTGCTGCCCGAATTGATCCTGCCCGAGGTCAACAACCAAGCGGTCTGGGGCGGGTGGGACGAGGCATTCGTCGACACGCCGAAGAAATATGTCTTCTCGATGTCGGCCTTCGTGCTCAGCCCTTATTTCAACGCCGCGCATGTCCCCGCCGCGCAAGTGGCGCAGCAGGGTTTGCGCGTGATGCTCGATCCGGCCTATGCCGGCAAGACCGCGTGGCAGGACCCGGGCGTCCCCGGCAGCGGCCAATCCTACGCGTCGCTGATGCGCACGCTCGGCGACGACGATCTGCGCAAGCTCATCGTCGATCAGAAAGCGATGCTCTTCGCGCAGCAGCAGCAGGTCGTCGATGCGATGGCGCGCGCCACCGCCTGGTTCGGCATCGGCCCGTCGGTCAGCGCGCTGATCGCGCCCTATGTCCAGGCCGGCGCGATCAAGGCGAGCGACATCCAGGCTTTCGGCAACAAGCCCGAGGTCAGCATCATCAGCATCGGCGGCAATTGCCTCTATGTGCTGAACCAGCGGCCGCATCCCAACGCGACCCGCGTCTTCGTCAATTGGATCCTGCAGAAAGACGTGCAGATGAATCTCGCCAAGGCGATCGAGCAGGACAGCCGCCGCCAGGACATCCCGCCGGCCTCGCCGCCCGAGGCCGCGCCGATCAAGGGCGCCAAATACTCGGTGCCGCAGCGCGAGGAAGCTTTCGGGAAATTGGTCGCCGACGCCAAATTCGTCGACGGGCTGCGCAAGCCGGCGCCTTAGCCCGCGCGCGCGCCGGCGAAGGCCCGCGGCCGATCGTTCAAGGCGCGGGCTGTGTCGCCGCGTCTCGGTCGGCCGGGAACAGCTTCTGAAATTCCGCCTGCTGCTCCAGCCAGGCAAAGAACAGCTTCGAGTATTTAATGGAGCCGCGGCGGTCGAGGTGCCCGCCGCCATCGCCCGAGCTGAACTGTGTCGGGTCGACGGTAAAAGCCGACACGCCGAGAGCTTCGCCGAGCTCTTTGACGCGCTGATTGCAGGCAATGACGCTTGGCACGAGCATCAGGATGTGCTCGCCCCCGATTTCGCGGAGGAACTTCTTCGCGCCGTCGATCTCGTCCTGTTTCTCGGGACAAACGGGCCCCGACCACGGCACGATCGTCGCGTTGTTCTCGTTCAGCTGGTACTTCCAATAGTCGAGATACCAGTTGCCCGTCACCGCCGAGCGATAGGGATCGACCTGAAGACCGCCCAGATCCATTTCGAAGCGCCAACCGATATTGCGGCCGAGGACGTCGCGGTAGGCGCGCAGCCACGGGGTGTGCACGGTGTCGCCCGCCGGCTTGAACGTTCCGCCGACGCCGCCATCGAGGGCCGTCATGTAGAAATAGCTGTTGGCGAAGTTTCCCTGATACTCGTCGACGTTGATGATCCACAGTTTCGGGTGCAGGTTCCACTTCTGCGCGAGACGCAGCGAGAAGGCGCCGCTGCCAAAGCCTGCAAGTCCTTCGTTGAACATCTTGATGTGATGCTTTTGCTCGAACGCCTCGAAGAGCCGCCAGTCGATGCCGAAAAGCACGGTTGAGGCGCCAACAAAGATGATGTCGGCCTGCTGCGCGTTCTCGATGGAATGTCCGATGCCGTTCCAGAGAACGTCCTGGTCCTGGATCTGTTTGGCGGGCTCGTAGTTATGAAACCACCGGCCGTCGCCATCGAGCGGGATCGAGCCGAAAAAATCCTGGCCGGGCGAATACATCCACCACAGAGCCAATGAAACGAGGCCGGCCATCGTTATTGCGAAGGCCGACCAGTAACGCGCATGCTGTTGCGGGGTCGGCTGCTCCGGCGGCAGGTCGGAGAGGGTTCTAGAACTCATCTACTCTCAGCATCCGCATCACTGCTTGATGTTCTTCTTCGAGATGTCGGAGACCTTGTCGCGCAGCGGGATCGAATCCTCGGACTGGATGTCCTCGTAATGGACGCCGGGCTTGCCGGCGAGCAACGGGTCGCCGGGCGCCACGTCGAGCCGGCGGCTGTTGCGGCCGGATTTCACATATTCCGTCTGCCCTTCTTTCGACAAGAGCCAGTTGAGATAGACGATCGCCGCGTTGGGATGCGGCGCCTTGTCCATCAGCGCCACCGCGCCGAAGCCCGGCCCGCCGGCGACGGTCTTGATGTCGCCCATCCACACCTCGACGTTCTTGCCCAGGCCCTGGCGCCAGAACTGCTCGAGATCCTGCGAGCCGGTGGCGAGGCCGATCGGGTATTGCCCGCGCACGACCCATTCGCCTTCCTGGCGGCCGTTGTTGCTGTAGGCGATCTTCTGCGTGCCGACGAGCTTGGCGAGATAGCTCTCGTCGAGATTGAGCAGCATGGTCGCGCCGGTAGCGATGCCCGGCCCGCCGAGCCGCGGATCGTCCCAGACGATCTTGCCGGCGAATTCGGGCTTCAGCAGATCCTGGAGCGTCTTCAAATCGTCGCGCTTGACGAAATCCCAATTGACGTAGCCTGGCGCGCTCACCGTGAAGTCGAAGGCGAAGGCGAATTTCTTCTCGTGGTCCTGCCAGCCCGCGGCAAAGCCGCCGAGCCAGGCCTTGTCGTCGGTCACCTCGGGCAGCTTCAGCGCCGGTTGCAGCGGCGCGAACGCGCCGGCCGGCTTCAGCGTGCTCAGGATCGACGGCGTGCCGCCGATATAGATGTCCCAGTTGTAGACCCCGGCGGCGCGCTCGCGCGTGATGCGCGGAATCGATTCGAAGCCGTTGAGCCCGGTATAGCTCACCTTGATATCGGGATATTTCTTCTTGAAGCCGTCGGTCAGGACCTCGGCATAGACGCTGCCCGGCGCGCCTTTGATGAGGAGCGCGCCTTCGTTCTTCGCCGCGGCGACGATCGCATCCCAGCTCGTTTGCGCGCCACAAGGCGGCGCGGCGCCCAGCAGCAGCGCCAAGGCTGTGATCGGACCGAAGGCGGCCGCACCGGTCAGGCGTTTCACGCGCGCTTTCGTCTCCATCTCGCTCCCCCTGTCATCGCCTCCGCAGGCGATGCGTTATCGATATGATCGAAACACTATGGCAAGCGGACGATCGCTGCAACGGCGCGCGAGCGGCACCGCGCGTTACCATGCGGCGGTGCCGCCATCGGATGGCCCGCCTTGTGTGCCGCAGCGGATTCATACATCATTCGAGGGCTAAACATCTCCGGTATCCGGAGAACAAGGTGGCCTGTCATGGGGCCATCGAAACGGGGGAAAGGTCTCGATGGCTGAGCGCGGCATGCCGATGGAGTCCCGTGGCGGCGCTCGGGATGCCGATGCGATCGTCGCTCGGCTGGATCGACTGCCCTTCACATCCTTGCACCGGCGCTCTTGCGGCATCATTGCCGTCGGCTCGTTTTTCGATTCCTTCGACGCGCTTCTCCTCGCTTCGGCGATCGCCGTCGTCATCAGCGTCCTGCATATCAGCTTCTTGAACATCGGCCTGCTGATCAGCGCGGCCAATTTCGGCATGATGGTGGGAGCGCCGTTCGGCGGTTGGCTGGCGGAGAAGTTCGGGCGCCGGCCGGTCCTGATCGCGGCGATTGCAGGCTTCGGCCTGCTGTCGGTCGTATCGGCCTTCGCCTGGGATTTCCTCAGCCTGCTGACCATCCGCTTCGTCGAGGGCCTGGCCCTCGGCGCCGAGATTCCGATCGCCGCGGCGCTGTTCAACGAATTCGTGCCCGCGCGGCGTCGCGCTCGCGCCTTTCTCTTCGGCTTCGGCACGTTGTTCGCGGCCGGATTTCTGTTTGCGCCGCTGGTCGGGTTGGGCTGTGTCGCGCTGTTCGGGCCGGCGCTCGGCTGGCGGGTGCTCTTTGCCTGCGGCGGCCTCGCTGTCTTCGTCGCGGCGGGCATGTTTTTCGTGCTGCCGGAATCGCCGCGCTGGTTGGCCAGCAAAGGCCGCATCCGGGAAGCGCAGGCCATTCTGGAAAGATTCGAGGCGTCGGCGCTGGCGGGCGGGAAGCCGTTGCCGGCGCCGGCCGTGCGTCCGCAAGTCCAAGAACGGCCGACGCGCCTCGCCGAGCTGTTCAGTCCGGCCTATCGCGCGCGGACGATCCTGATCTGGATCCTGTTCTTCGTGACCTATTTCGTCGCTTACGGGATCGCCTCGTGGCTGCCGACCCTTTATGTGAAGGTCGGCGGCCTGCCGACCAGCCAGGCGCTCAGCCTGACGGTGTTCTACGGCCTGACGCAGGTCGCCGTGGTGTTTTTCTGGGGCTCGATCGCCGACCGGCTGGGCCGGCGGCGGCTCTATATCATCGCGCTGGCGCTTCTCGCCCTCACCATGTTGGCAGGGTTCTTCGTCGTGGCGTGGCTGGGCCTCACCGGCTGGCCGGTCTTGGCCGTGGTCGCTTTCATTGCCGGGATCGGCAATGGCGGGACGTCCGCCATGAGCTTCCTTTACGCATCGGAGTTGTTTCCGACGCGGATGCGGGCCTGGGCCGCGTCGACCTGCACCTCGGCCAATCGCATCGGCACGGTGCTGGCGCCGGGCGCCATCGGTATTTTGCTGGCGGCGGATCTTGGCCTCGGCAGCGTCTTTCTGATGGTCAGTTGCGTGGCCGCCGCCGGGCTCGTCAGCGTCGTGGTGCTTGCGCCCGAGACCGGCCAAGGGACACTCGAAGAAGCCTCGGCGTGACGGCCATTTGCTTGACGGTCTCCGTCCCCGCCTGCACGATGTCTTGAAATCGCGAACGGCAACGGCCGTTCGACCGCGTGGGAGGGGAAGCATGGCGAGCGCAACGGAGGCCGTTTCCGCAACGGCAAAACCCGCTTCGGGCGGCGTTCGCGCCGCGCCTGTCAAAACCGCCATCGCGCCACGCCAAGATGTCGACCTCGACGCATTTCGCCTGCGCCGGCTGGTCGACAGGCTGGTCGAATTGGGGAAGGTCGAAATCCATGACGAGCCGGTGCCGTTCACCAAGATAAGCGGCATCGTCGAGGCGTCGGACCGGGCCGTTCTGTTTCGCCGCGCCGGGCTCCAGCAATTCGAGATCGTCGCGCGCGTCGCGGGCAGCCGCGACCGGATGGCGGTCGCGTATGGCGTTCCTCTCGACAAGGTGCAGGAGGAAGTGCTGCGCCGCGCCGAGACGCCGCAGCCGATCTTCTACGTCTCGTCGCAGGAAGCGCCGGTCCATCAAGTGGTGCTGACCGGCAAGGACATCGATCTCAGCAAGCTGCCGTTCTATCCGCATCACCAATATGACGGCAGCACCTACATCAATTCCGGCCTCGATTACGTCGTCAATCCCGAGACCGGCCTGATGAATGTAGGCGCGCGCCGCCTCAGCCTGCGCAATCGCACCGAGCTCGGCTGCAATCTCACCGCGCCGTCCGACCTGCGAACCCTCTATCGGCGTTGCGTCGCGCGTGGCGAGCCGCTGGCCGCCAGCTTCACCTGCGGCGCGTGGCCGACCGATCTCCTGGCCGCGGCGGGCATGCGCGCGGCGCATCTCAAAGACGAGATCGAGCTGGTCGCGCGCATGCGCGGCGCGCCGCTGCCCCTGGTGCGCAGCGTCACCAACGACGTGCCGGTTCCGGCCGATGCCGAGATGGTGCTCGAAGGCTATTTCGACGCGCAGGGCTACCACGAGCCGGAGGGGCCTTACGGCGAATACATGGGTTACTACGGCGCCATGCATATGGACCCGGTCTTCCACGTCACCGCGGTGTGCATGCGCAGGGACGTTTTGCACCAGACGCTGCTGAACGGCGCCGGCAAGCATCTCGACCGCACCGACGGCGGCGGCGGCGTTTTCAAGGATGCCGGCCAGGCGCAGATGATGCGACGGCTGCGCAGCCTCGGCTTCGACGTGACCAAGGTGTTCATGCCGGCGAGCGCCGGTGCGGCGCATCATTTGCGGGTGGCCATGCGGCCGCGCCACGCCGCCGACGTGCATGCGCTGATCATGACGGTGTTCGGATTGATCGCGACGGTGAAGCATGTCTTCGTCGTCAACGACGACATCGACGTCGAGGACGACCATCAGATGGAATGGGCGATGTCGACCCGCTTTCAGGCGGATAAGGACTTCGTCGTCCAGTCGGGCTTGGCGCGCAACCCGATGGACCCGTCGAGCTTCGGCCAGGCGACGACGGCGAAGGCGGGCTTCGACTGCACGGTGCCATTCGGCCGCCCGCCCTCGGTCACCACGATCGCGGCGACGGCGCCGGTGTTCAGCGAGCCGGCGCGCTTCCAGACCGTGCGTCAGGCGCTGCAATCCGGGCCGATGTATTTCGCGAAGATCATGGAAAGCCTCGGCAGCGAGGACGGCCGCGAGATCGCGCTCGCGCTCGACGAGATTCGCGCGGCCGGCGAATTGGTGCGCGACGCCGACGGCCGCTACCTGCTCGGCGCGGCCGCGAAAGGAACGACCGGAATCATCGGCGAACCGCACGAATGATCGCAGCCCCGGAAGCGGGTAGCCGCGCGTGACATCGGCGGACGGTCATCCGGTTCCGGTTCTGATCATCGGCGGCGGTCCGATCGGCCTCGGGCTGGCGGCCGATCTCGGCTGGCGCGGCGTCGAGTGCCTGTTGATCGAGAAGAACGACGGCACCATCTATCATCCGCGCGCCGACACCGAGAATTGCCGCACGATGGAGTTCTGCCGGCGCTGGGGCATCGCCGATAAGGTGCGCGCCGCGGGAACGCCGCCCGATTTTCCGCGCACGGTGATCGTTGTTACCTCGCTCGCCGGATTCGAGATCGCCCGGATCGAGCGTCCGACGCATGGCGGCGAGGCGCCGCTTCCCTACACGCCGGAGCGCACCCAGCGCTGCAATCAACTCCGCTTCGATCCGATCCTGCGCGCGCTGGCGGAAAGCTTCCCCTCGGTTCGGCTGCGCTACGAATGCCGCTTCGATAGCTTCGCCCAGGATCATGACGGCGTCACCGCCGAGGTCACCGATGTCCGCTCGGGCCGGCGCGAGCGGATTCGCGCTCAATACATGGTCGCGTGCTGCGGCGGCCAATCACGGGTCGCCAAGACGCTCGGCATCGGCTTCGACGGCGAGCCGGTGCTCGATCACAACGTCAACATCATGTTCCGCGTTTCCGAATTGTGGCGCTACCACGACAAAGGCAAATGCGCCTTCAATTTCATCATGGGGCCCGAGGGCAATTGGGGAAACGTGATGGAGGTCAACGCCGACGATTTGTGGCGACTGAGCGTCAGCGGCTTCGACGCGCCGGTCGATCCGGACAAGATCGATCCCCATCACTATATCCGTCTCGCCCTCGGCATGGACGTTCCCTACGAGCTCATCTCGGTCAATCCGTGGACGTGCCGCTCGCTGGTCGCCAACAGCTATGGGCATGGCCGCGTCTTCCTCGCCGGCGACGCCGCGCATCAGCATTCGCCCGCCGGCGGCCTCGGGATGAATACCGGCCTGGGCGACGCCGTCGATCTGAGCTGGAAGCTCGAGGCGATGATTTCCGGCTGGGGCGGCGCGAAGCTGCTCGATTCTTACGAGGCCGAGCGCTTGCCGGTCGGGCGCCGCAACGTCCGCGTCGCGACCGAGAATTTCTTTCTCTCGCGCCAAAAATTCGAAATCCCGATCCTGAACATTGCCGCGGCGACGCCGGCGGGCGCGGCGCTGCGTCGTGACTTGGGCAAGGCGGTGATCGAGCGGCGCAGCCAGGTCCATATCTTCGACGGCATGGCTTTGGGTTACTGCTACGACCCGTCGCCGATCACCTGGCCGGACGGTGCGCCGCCGCCGCCCGAGATGAAGTCGGAATATGTGGCCAATGCCTCTATCGGCTCGCGCGCGCCCCATGCCTGGCTTGCCGATGGCCGCTCGACGCTGGACCTGTTCGGCCGCGGCTTCGTGCTTCTGCGATTTGGCGCCGCGGCGGATACTGCCGGTCTCGAGGAAGCGGCGCGCCGCCGCGGCGTGCCGCTGACGGTGCACGATATCGCCGAGCCCGCGATCGCCGAGCTCTACGCGCGCCGCCTCGTGCTCGTTCGCCCCGATGGCCACATCGCCTGGCATGACGATGCGCCGCCGCCCGATCCCATCGCCGTTATCGATCGCCTGCGCGGCGCGTGATTGCTGCCGCTCGCGGCAATAGCGGGGATTTCGCGCAAAGCCCCGCTATTAACCATGTTGCGGCGCCGCCCCGGCGGCCGCTCTCTATCATCCTTTAAGGGGTGCTTCTCTATGCTCGCGGCTCCTTGGGATCGCAGGATGCGGACGGAATGGCGGAGAAAGAGGCCGGGCGGCTGACCTGGCTCGACGGGCTGCGCGCCGTCGCCATCCTCCTCGTCATCGCGCGCCATGTCTTCGATCGGCCTTATGCGCTGCTCTACGACCGGGTGATCGTCTCCGACGGCGTGACGACGGCGCTCGTCCTCGCCCTCGGCAGCATCGGCTGGGCCGGCGTCGGCATCTTCTTCGTGATCAGCGGCTATCTCGTCGCCGGCGGCGCGGTGCTCGCCGCGCGCGAGCAGCGCTTCTTCGTCTGGGAATTCCTCGCGAAGCGCGCCGTGCGCGTGTTTTTGCCCGCGGCGGCGGCCCTCGTCTTGTGGACGCTCCTCGCGCCCGAGCCGCCCGATCATTCGCTCTTCGCCGGCGCGGCGAATTTCCTCTTCTTCGCCAATTACACCGGCAACAATTGGCTGGCGCAATTCTGGTCGCTCGATGTCGAGGCGCATTTCTATCTCGCGGTCGCGCTGCTGGCGCCGCTCGCCGCGCGCTGCGCCGACACCCGCCGCCTCGGCTGGTGCCTCGCCGGCGCGGCGCTGCTCTTCGCCCTCGTCAAGCTCGCCGTCGCCGCCAGCGGCACGCTGCCGGACGAGGATTTCTATGCCTACAGCCATTGGCAGATCGATTTCTTTGCCGCGGGCGCGGCGCTGCGGCTGATCCTCGACGGCCGCGCGGTGCCGCGCCGGCTCTCGGTTTTGGGCGTGCCCGTCGCGGTCGTGGCGCTGATCGTCGCCGCGCTGGTGCTGGTCGGCGCCGCCGATTCAGCGGCGATGTTCGTGCTCAGCGTGAGCCTCGTGCTCATCGCCGCCGGGGCGCTCTGTCTCGGCGCCGGCGGCGCGGCGTCCGGTTTCTTCGGCTCGGCGCCGCTCGGCGCGATCGGCGCGATCTCGTTCTCGGTCTATATCGTGCATCTGCCGGTCATCGAGCTCGCGCAGCCGTGGCTCGTCGCGGCGGCGTCGTTCTTCGGCAGCGATCCGCTCGCGACCTATCTCGCGATGCTGGTCATCGCCGTCGTGCTGTCGCTGGCGGCGGGGCAACTCTTCTATGTCGCGATCGAGCGGCCGGCCTATCGCTGGCACCGGCGCATTCGCCTGCGCCCGGCGCCGGCTTTACTGCGTGCAGCAGAGTCGCGATGACGCGGCGCTTCAGGCGACGTCGGCGAGGGATTCTTTCGGCAGGGCGGCGCGGCGCCACGCGGCGAGATCGACGACTTTGTCCTGCTGCAGCGCGCGCCGGCGCGCGAGCACGGCGCTCAGAAAGCGCTGACGGTTGCGCAGCCAGGCGAGATGATAGACCTGCTCGCTGGTCTCGCTGGGCGCATTGCCGAGCGTCGTCAGCAGATATTCGACCTTGAAGAGATCGTGCCGCAGCTCGGCCGTCAGCAGGGTCCCCCTTGTCGTTAGGGTTTGGGAACCGGCGGCAGAAGAGGGCGAGAATTCCATCGGGCCACTCCATCGTCTCACAACCAAAGGTCCGGCCATCAAAAACAAGGATGAGGCGAAGACCGGCTAGCGATCGATGGCGATGAGACCATGGATTTCGTTCAAAAACGGGGCAGCCATGGGCAAAAATTGCGAATCACCGTGGCGCAAGCGAGGCCACGGAGTCGCCGGCGGCGCTAGGCGCCCGGCTCTTCGTCCTCGCCCTCATTCTCGTCTTCATCGGGCAGGTGCTTGCCGATGGTGGTCATCGACTGCCAGTGATTGAGCGCGAAGATCGAGATATCGGCGGCTTGCAGGATGGCGGTGCAGCTCGCCAGGGCATCGGTCGCGGTGACGCCGCTGCCGCTCGGGAAGGTGCGGATGAGATTGCCGCTCTCGATTTTCGCGGCGTAAAGGCGCAGCACGCTGGCAAAGAGCTGGCCCAGCGAATCGTCCGGCACGTCGCTCAGCCGATCCTCTTTCAGCGCCTCGACCATCAGTCTGTCGACCTCGTTGACGAGGTCGGCGACCTTGCGCTGGCGATCGTCGGAATCCGGCATGGGTAACCCTTTTCGCGGTGTGCGGCGCGGC
>Ga0335085_10006474_pt1 | contig 18460 bp, 12 predicted proteins | sample Lox_Sample_45_FD_206712 | JGI IMG/M metagenome (GOLD analysis project Ga0335085, IMG submission 206712) | Soil microbial communities from Loxahatchee National Wildlife Refuge, Florida, United States - Lox_Sample_4.5 | ecosystem: Environmental > Terrestrial > Soil > Wetlands | place: USA...
CCCGGCGACCACCCAGGTGAACGACCTGATGAATAAGGGCTACAAGGGTGTGTTCCTGTCCAACGGCCCGGGGGACCCGGAAGGCGTGCCCTATGTGGCGCAGATGGTCCGGGGATTAATCGAAAAAAACGTGCCGATTTTCGGCATCTGCCTGGGACACCAAATTTTGGGGCTCGCCTTAGGCGGCAAGACCTACAAGCTCAAGTTCGGCCACCGGGGCGGCAATCAGCCGGTCCTCAACACCCTCACCCGGAAAGTGGAAATCACCAGCCAGAACCACGGGTTCTGCGTCGAGACGGAAAGCCTGAACAAGGATGAAGTGATCCCGACCCATATCAACTTGAGCGACAACACTTCCGAGGGCATGGCGATGAAGAATAAACAGGTTTTCAGCGTGCAGTACCATCCGGAAGCCTCGCCCGGCCCGCATGATTCGAGGTATCTCTTTAAACAATTCCGCGAGATGGTTGAGCGGAACGGCTGATCGAATAGGGGGCTGCCTTGGGCGACGAACAGAAAATACCCTTTCACCGGAAAGACGGAGTCAGGCGGATGCAGGTCGAACACATGAAGGAGCGTTTGATCCGGAGGGTCCACCGGTCCCATTTATTGCCCTTGGTTATCGCTGTTTTCCTGGGTTTTTGCCTATGGCAAGGAATGGATATCCGGACCTGGCAGGTTTGGGCCCCCTGCGCCGTCTTGGCGGCGATCTATTTCTTGACCATGGCCTTGAGCATATGCCCCCGGTGCGGGCGCCGTTTCTTCGGGGGCTTGGGCTGGCTTTTCGGGTTCGCGCATAGCGTCCATTGCGGCAAGTGCGGGTTTAAGTTGTTCTGATGCTTTCGCAATGACAGGTGGGCCGCGTGATTCGAGGTGTTTGTTTAAGTAGTTCAGAGGGATGGTGGAGAAAAATCCTAGAGGGATTTTAAAAGGTGATATGTGGAACATTCTGACCCCCTCAGAGCGACTAGATGGTTCCGGAAAACTGTGGCCTTCATGTTTTTTTTATCTTCCTTGATTGCGACGACGGCTTTGGTTTTTGAAAAAATATTTCGAATGAGTGCATTGGATCGATTAGCTGGATGTTTAATAAGTGTGTTTTCGGTTCTCTTCTTTTTCTTTTTTGTATGGTCCGTTTATGTCATTTGCCCAAAATGCAAACGGCTATTTTTTAGAAATGAAAAGGGCAGATGGTCTTGGACTGATAGGTGTATGCATTGTGGATTGAAATTAAACGAAAAAGGGAATCATGCCTAAGCGCACAGACATCAAAAAGATCATGGTTATCGGGGCCGGGCCCATCATCATCGGGCAGGCCTGCGAGTTCGACTACTCCGGCACCCAGGGCTGCAAGGCTCTGAAGGAAGAGGGTTTCGAGGTCATCCTCATCAACTCCAACCCGGCCACCATCATGACCGACCCCGAATTCGCCCACCGCACCTACGTGGAACCCATCACCCCCGAAGTCTGCCGCAAGATCATTGAAAAAGAGCGTCCGGATGCCCTTTTGCCCACCCTGGGGGGTCAGACGGCCCTCAATACGGCGGTGGCACTGGCCGAAAACGGCACCCTGAACGAATTCAAAGTGGAACTTATCGGTGCCAATCTGGCCGCTATCAAGAAGGCCGAAGATCGCCAGCTTTTCAAAGAAGCCATGCTGAAGATTGGTCTGGACCTGCCAACCTCCCTCACGGTCAAGACACTGGAGGAGGGAATCGGTTTTGCCGAAACCAACGGCTATCCGGTTATTATCCGCCCCGCCTTCACCCTGGGTGGCACTGGCGGCGGCATTGCCTACAACCGCCAGGAATTCGAGGAGATCCTCGCCAAGGGCCTCGACCTTTCCCCCATCCACCAGTGCCTGGTGGAAGAATCGGTTTTAGGGTGGAAAGAATATGAGATGGAGGTCATGCGCGACCTCAAGGACAACGTGGTCATCATCTGCTCCATCGAAAATATGGACCCCATGGGCATTCATACCGGCGACTCGGTGACCGTGGCCCCGGCCCAGACCCTCACCGACAAGGAATACCAGCGCATGCGGGACGCCTCCATCGCCTGCATCCGCGAGATCGGCGTGGACACGGGCGGTTCCAACATCCAGTTCGGCGTGGACCCCAAGACGGGCCGCATGGTGGTTATCGAGATGAACCCGCGGGTTTCCCGCTCTTCCGCCCTGGCCTCCAAGGCCACCGGGTTTCCCATCGCCAAGATTGCGGCCAAGTTGGCCGTGGGCTACAGCTTGGACGAAATCTTCAACGACATCACCCGCTACACCAAGGCGGCCTTCGAGCCCACTATCGACTACGTGGTCACCAAGATTCCCCGGTTCACCTTCGAGAAATTCCCGGACGCCGAGGACATCTTGAACACCTCCATGAAGAGCGTGGGGGAAACCATGTCCATCGGCCGTACCTTTAAGGAGAGCTATCAGAAGGCGTTGCGCTCCATGGAAACAGGCACCATCGGCCTGGGCGCTGACGGTAGGGAATTCAAGGAAGGCCGCTGGCAAAGGACGGGCGCCCGCAGGCCCCGGGGACTTTCCCACGACATCCTGGACGCTCAATTGCGGAAACCCACTTCCATTCGCCACTTCTTTATCCGCCAGGCTTTTTGGCAAAACTATGACGTGGAGAAGCTTTACAAGCTCACCACCATTGATCCCTGGTTCCTGAACGAGATGAAAGAAATCGTGGACTTGGAGAAGGAACTTGAAAAATCCACTGCAAAGAAGGGAAAGCTCAGGGCCAAACTTCCGGAAGACCTCTTGCGCCGGGCCAAGGCTTACGGGTTCTCCGATCCTCAACTGGCCTTCCTTTGCGGGGTCAAGGAAATGGATATCCGCCGCTACCGCAAGGCGCGGGGTGTGACGCCGGTTTACAAGATGGTGGATACCTGTGCCGCCGAATTCGAGGCCTTTACCCCCTATCTTTATTCCACTTATGAGCTAGGCAAGTCTTCCTACGCGGGCAGGGATGAGGAAGGGGTACCCACCAAGCAGCAAAAGATCATGATCCTGGGTGGCGGGCCCAACCGCATCGGCCAGGGCATTGAGTTCGACTATTGCTGTGTGCATGGGGCCTTCGCCCTACGCGCCGACGGTTATGAAGTGATCATGGTGAACAACAATCCCGAGACGGTCTCCACCGACTATGACACCTCCAACCGGCTCTATTTCGAGCCCCTGACCTTCGAGGATGTGATGAATATCCTGGACCGGGAACGCCCCAAGGGGGTCATTGTGCAGTTCGGCGGCCAAACGCCCCTGAAACTGGCCGTGCCCTTAAAGAAGGCCGGGGCGCCCATCATCGGTACATCGCCCGAATCCATCGACGTCGCCGAGGACCGCAAGCTGTTCGGCGCCATGCTCAGGCGCCTCAAGATTCGCCAGCCGGACAACGGGATCGCCATGAACGTCAAACAGGCGAAGCCCGTGGCCCGAAAAGTGGGTTACCCAGTGGTGGTTCGGCCTTCCTATGTACTGGGCGGGCGGGCCATGGAGATCGTCTACGACGAATCATCCCTGGACGAGTTCGTGGCGAAAGCGGCCGAAGCGGCCCCCGACAAGCCCATCCTGGTGGACCACTTTCTCGAAGACGCCCTGGAAGTGGACGTGGATTGCGTCTGTGACGGCAAGGAAGTTTTGATCGCGGGCATCATGGAGCACATCGAGGAAGCGGGCATCCATTCGGGCGACTCGGCCTGCGTCATTCCGCCCTATACCCTGCGGGAGGACCAGATCAACACCATCCGCAAATACACCAAAGAAATGGCCTTGAGCCTCAAGGTGAAGGGGCTCATGAACGTCCAATACGCCATTAAGAACGACCTGGTATACGTGTTGGAAGTGAATCCCCGGGCTTCCCGTACCGTGCCCTTCGTCTCCAAGGCCACGGGTACACCCTGGGCCAAGGTGGCGGCCCGCTTGATGGCGGGGAAGACCATTGCGGGGCTGAAAGTGAAGGAGGTTTCATACCTCAAGCACATCGCTGTGAAGGAATCAGTGTTCCCTTTCAACCGATTCCCGGGTGTGGACACGGTCCTGGGGCCCGAGATGAAATCCACGGGTGAAGTGATGGGAATCGACAACGACTTCGGAATGGCTTTTTCCAAGAGCCAGATGGCGGCCAATTCCGCCTTGCCGCTCAAGGGAACGGTTTTTATATCGGTCAAGAACAAGGACAAACGCACGGTCATTTTCATCGCCAAGCGTCTTTCGGACATGGGTTTCAAACTGGTGGCTACCCAAGGCACCGCCCAGGCCTTGACCAGCAACGGCCTGGAAGTGACGGTGGTGCGCAAGGTGCATGAAGGCCGGCCTAACGTGGTGGACCTCATCAAGAGCGGGGGAGTGCAACTCATCATGAACACGCCGGCGGGGAAGGGCCCCCGGTCGGACGACTTCCAAATCCGCCGCACAGCGGTGGTTTACAACGTGCCCTGCATCACGACCCTTTCAGCTTGCGCCGCGGCCACCAACGGCATCGAGGCCTTGAAAAAGCGCGAGATCAAGGTGAAGCCGCTCCAAGAGCATCACTCCATACAGGTGTAAATCCCGGATGGTCTTGGCCCAGTTCTCCTTGGGTTTTATAAAAGAACTGGATAAAAACATCATCCGATTTGGGTTTATTCCTTTCTTTGAAACTTATTGAGAAATTCCCGATATGTACAATCGTCAGAAACTTAGCCTAAAAAGTCTAAACTTCTGACAAATCCTGGCGTTTTTTCTGAATGACGCCTAAACTGTGGAAAGATTTTTTAATAAAGATTGGTTTCGTCGGGGTTTGCACGATAAAGAAAAAGTGAAAAAAGTTCATTGGGGTATAAATATTGCAGAACCCCAATGGTAACCGAAAGACATTTAACTTTATTAAAGGTTGCGCGCATGACTGCCGCTAACGAAAAACGCCGTTTCAACCGTGTTGAGTTTCAAAAGCCCATCCGGGTTTTCCCCGTTCTCCCTTCCAAGTCCGGAAATATCTATGAAGTCCAAAAAGAATCCTTCGAAGTCCACGCTTCCGATGTCAGCGAAGGAGGGGTGGGTTTCGAAACTACCCGTCCCATGAACCCCGATTTCCTGGTCAAAATGAATTTTGAAGCGGTTGAGAACCAACCGGTGGAAGTCTACGGCAAGATCGTTTGGACCCAGTCGAACCGCTGCGGTGTCCGCTTCATGCATATGGATTCCTCCCTTCGCAAGCTGGTGCGTTCCCTTTCCTGATCCGGTCCCTTTGTTTCCTAAAGATTCAATTTAAAACCCGCTTTTCACAAGCCTTTTGCCCCTACCTTCCAACCGTCCGTTCCTTTAGAATTGCCTTCCCATGCAAAACCACCTGCATATCTATTACGGAAACGGCAAAGGAAAGACCACTTCCGCCGTCGGCTTGGCCGTCCGAGCCCTCGGGGCGGGAAAGAAGGTCGCTTTCGTCCAATTCGACAAGGGATACGACGGCACGAATGAACACTATTCGGAGCGCAAAATACTTCGATCGCTGCCGCATCTCCAGCTGTTCCCGTTCGGCAAGGAAAGGGTGTTGGGCCCCAACGCTTTCCGCTTCAAGAACGAACCGGGCGACCTGGAAGAGGCCCAAAAGGCCCTAACCAAGGCCCGGGAGTTGCTCGCTCAAGGCGGGGTAGACCTCCTGATCCTGGACGAAATCCTGGCGGCGGTGATGACCAAGCTTTTGACCCGGGAGGACGTGATGGGGCTGGTGGACCTGTATAACCAAGGCCGTCGGTGCGAACTGGTCCTGACGGGCCACCAAGTCTGGCCCGAACTGGTGGAAAAAGCCGATCTGGTCACCGAAATGCGCAAGGAAAAACACTATTTCGACCTGAAAGCCCCTTCCAAGGAAGGGATTGAATTTTGACCGGCACCAGAACCCGTTCCCCCTTCCCTTATTTCCTGCTCATGGCCCTTTTCGGGCTTGTGCCTGTTTTGAACAACAAATACCCCTCCAGCTTTTTCCCCGCTGTGGACCCTGGTTTGGTGGAAATTCTTTCGGTGGTGCTGGGTGTGGTCGCGGCCTTTTTGGCGCTGTCCAGGGGGTGGGATGTCCTGGTGCGCAGGTCCCTGGCCCGCGCCCTGGTTTCCCAGGTTGTGGCAGGCCGACAGGCCTCGCAAGACGTTGAAACCAACGACATCAGCAACGCGGGACGGCTGGTTTCCCGCCTCGTGCGCAATGTCGACCAGGATTTGATGGAAATCCGCCCTGATTTCTCGGAAGGGTCGCTAAGGCGGCTCGGGCGGTACTTACCCGTTCTTTTGGCTGAAATCGAAAAAGAAGAAGACGCGCGTATCCGTTTAGGGATCGTGGGAACCTATCTGGGAGAGACCGCCTGCCGCCATTCAGGCTGGCAGTGGGTTTTCAAGGCCGACCCCACGTTGCGGCAGTTCAGTTACCTGGCTTCCGCCCTGAAGAAAGCGGGCCGGGAAATAGATCCCTATGCCTGGGCGGGGGAGTTGTTGCAAGGAAAAAAGAAAATCGGGGATTGGCTGGAGGCAGTCCGGTGACACGGATGCTTTTAACAGCGGCCCTCCTGGCGGCGGGGGCCGGGGCCACCTTCGCCCAATGCGGCGGGGGGCCACCGGTCAACCGCAACGCCATTTTCCACGTGGTCAACGTGCCCATCCTGCCCGTCTACCATCACGACCTGAGTACGGCCCAAATCCAGGGGCTCGCGACCAGCGTCAAATTTAACTCCCGAAATATGCAGGAGCCGGGGTTGACCGCAGCCGAGCAGTCCTTGGATACCAGCTACCAATGCGGCGCCCTGGAAAACACCCGAAGCCATCGGGTCTGCGTCTGGGCTGATTCGGTGGAAGTTGATTTTTCCTATACCAAGATGGACGTCTATATTTCCAGCCAATATCCGGAAGGGTCCTGCGCCTACCGGGCCATCTTGGAGCACGAGGACCAACACGTGGCGATCAACCAGGCGGTCTTAAAGAAATACGTGGCCCTCATGAAGCGGGCGATCCGGTACGACCGGACGATTCCTTCCAAGGATCGGCCGCTTTCCGCGGGGTCTTTCAAACAAGGGCAGGAGATCATTGCAGCCCGTATCGCCAAGATTATCCAGCCCCTTTATCGGCGCTACAAAAGGGAAGTTCAGCAGGCCAATCGGTGGATTGACACGATGGGCAATTACCGGCGCATCCAGGCCAAGTGCAAGGACTGGTGACTGCGGCGGTTGGGGGTTTGGAGCGGGGAATTAGAAGTTAAGGCTGGTAAGACCTTCAAAACCCCCAACCCCAACCCCTCACACCTAACTTTCAGGTTTTCCCGGGCGTGAATTTCTCAACCCTGTGATCGACCGGCTTGACGGCCTCGTGAAGATAGTCGTAAAGCGCGCCCAGGTCCTCATCGCTCATCCCTCCATACTCGGGCCAGGGCATGAGGGTGTTGAATTCCCCCGGTTTCACCGGGGCCGCGGTGTCCGCCATCTTCTTTCCCTGCCGGAAACGTTTGATGAAATAATTCTTGGTCCAACCGCCGATTCCCGTTTTGGGGTCCGGGGTGATGTTGGCGGCCCTCAAGGTGGAACCGTCGGGGAAATGGAATTCCATTCCGCCCGCGAAATCCATGCCCGGCAGGGGACCGCCATGGGCGTCCACCGGGGTGTGGCAGTCGAAACAGGAGCAGGCGTTGATCATGTAACGGCCATAGGCCAGTTTGTCCGTGGGGTCCGGTTTGGCGGGGAAGGGTCCGGCGTCCTTCGGAATGGTTTTGACGATGAAATTAACCGGGAAGTCCAATTTCGTCGGGGGCGGGTCGTTGGTAATGGGTTTGAGGGTGCGCAGGTAGGCGATGATGGAATAAAGGTCCTCCTGGGACAACCCGGCCAAGTGCTGGTAGGGCATCAGGGGGAAAAGCGCCTTGCCTTCCTTGTTGACGCCGACCCTCAAGGTGCGCACCAGTTCGCCGTCGGTGTAGTCCTTGAGGTGATAAGGCGTGATGTTTCGGGAATAGAGGCTTCCAGGCAGGCCCATCAATTTTTTATCGAACAGGAAGCCGCCCTGGCCCAAGGTGTCCTCTTTGAGGGGAAAGTTGTATTCGTCGAAGCGGCGGTCTGAATGGCAGCCGAAACAACCGGTGACGTTTTCGGCGAGGTACTTGCCTCGGGCCAGGCGTTCGGGATTGGGGTCGATTTTGACGTTTTCGGCGGGACTGACCTTGGGGAAGGCCAGGTTAAAGTAACAAAAACCCGCCGCGCCTATCAAAATGAGAACGGCGATAATTCCCGTCAAAAATTTAAAAAGGGTCTTCATTTTTGCCCCCCGAAATGAATTGGACAGCTCAACCGGGGGCTACTATATGAATTTTCAGGGGCGGGAAAAGCAAAAACGGGGAAACTTAACCATCCGTTGGGGTGAAAAGGGCAATAAAAAAGCCCCTGGGGTGACCCCCAGGGGCTTTTAAGTCCTTAAGAACTTAGATCTTGCGGACGTTTTCGGCCTTCAGACCCTTTTGGCCCTGGGTGACATCAAACTCCACCCGGTCGCCTTCGTTAAGGGACTTGAATCCATCCGATTGAATCGCGGAGAAGTGGACGAATACGTCCTCGCCTCCGTCTTGGGAAATGAAACCAAAGCCCTTCTCGTTCTTAAACCACTTCACGGTACCTTGTGCCATGCTGCGACAACCTTTCTACAAATCTTAAAATTTTCTTCATCTTTGGCCTTTAAAAGCGCCAAAGACGGGTGTCATCCTACTAAAGTTATTTTGGAAAAGGTAGAAAAAACAGTCTTTTGCCTTGAAAAACCAGCGGGACTCTCACGCCCTAAAAATAAGGCCGAAAAACGTTCTAATCAAGATCCTCGCCGGATTTACCGATAAATTCATAGGACTCAACCGCCGCCTGGAGGGCGGGGAGGTCCTCGCGCAGAATCTGTCCGGTCGAGGAGGTTAAGGTAACCACCACGACCATGTCTTCCTCTTCTATATAAGCCACTGCCTCCCCGCTTCCATCCTTGTAACCCGTATATAGGAAGAGGGACACGCTTTTTTTCAAGAGGGTTTGAAGCAAGGGGCCGTTTTGCACTTGGAGCCGGGGGTTTTGTTGCCGGGCTGAGGATTCATCCTGGTGGATGAGATCTTTCAGGTCCTTGAACCCTTCGCCTTTATCCACCACACTCACGTAAAGGACCGAGGGGGCGTTTTGATAGGTTGTTCCCTGGGGATAGAGGACCGCATCGGCTTCGGCATCCGCGGCCAGGCTCTTGTCCAAGACCCAGCCGACAGGCGCGGAGAGGAAAAAGGAATATCCACCCCCCTGGACCATTTCGGCGCCCGTGGGACCAGCCGACAGGAGCAGAACCAACAAAAAGAACAAAGAAATGAATTTCAAGGAAATCTCACCTAACCCCGGGATTGGGCCGCCCAAACTGGCCACATCATAACCTTTGCCGGGGAATTTGGGGTTGAAATTGAAAACCGTTCCAGGAACCTAAGGCCAAAACGAATTTTGGCCGGACAATGACTTTAACAAGCGAAGGGCCTAAAATCGATCAGACACTTTGAATAAAATGGACGTCTAATCTGCAAGCCCGTTTTCAAAAAATGAAGCTTTAAAGGAGTCGCCCTTGGGGAACAAGAACTTCGCGGTCTTGGGGTTGGTTTTAAGCTTGGGGATGGGAACTGTCTCCCTGGCGACGGGCGCCTCCGATTTTAATTGGGCGGTCAACGGGGACTTTACCGGTAGCGGGGGATGGACGGGCAACTTCACGACCCAGCCGGGCCGGGACGGCAAACCGGCGGCCTACCTGGAGAATGCCAGCAACATCTGGAACGAATGCGACCAAAAGATCAACCTGCCCCAACCGCCGCCTCCCGCACTGGAGATCTCCGGCTATCTCAAGACCGAAAACGTGGTTAAGGGCGCCAACGAGTGGGAAGTAGCCCGTATCACGGTGGTCTTCTATGACGGCCAGGGCAACCGCCTGGGGGACTGGCCCGCGCCCATCGCCGAAATCCAGGGAACCCACGACTGGGACCTTTACTCCAACCAATACAGCGTGCCCAAGGGTACGGCTTACGCCAATGTGGGCTTTTCCCTCGGCAATTGCACGGGCAAGGCCTGGTACTCCGACATCCGGGTCCTCGTTTACGATTACGACCTGAAGCCCCTCCCGCCGGGAGCGGCCACCCATCCGGACCGCAAGCCGGTGACGGCCCAAAAGACGGACAACTGGCTCTTGAACCCCGGCCTCGAGACGCCGGGCGCCACCGATTGGAGCCAGGCCCATATCGGCGGGCCGGGCCACCAGTCCCTCCATTGCCTTTCTTTCTCCAACGACCAGCCCGCCTGGACCCTTTCCAGCCAGAACGTCTCCTTCCAGGACAAGGCCCCGGCCTTCGTGGTTTATTCGGGCTGGGTGAAGACCGAAAACGTCGTGCAGGGGTCGCACGATTGGGAAGCGGCCCGCTTAGGGATCGACTTCCACGACGCCAACAACAAGCAGGTGGGCGGATGGCAGGATTCGGTCTGCAAGGTGCTGGGAACGACCGATTGGACCTATTACGAAAAGAAATATACGGTGCCGGCGGGCGCTACCCAGGCTTCGGTGGACGGCGGCTTGGGCAACTGCACGGGCCGCGCCTGGGTGGACGATCTTTCCCTCAAGCTCCTGGATGCCCAGGGCAACGTCCTCTCCACGGTGATCAAGTCCGAGCAGGTTTCCGACACTTCCGATTGGTACGCCTATAAGCCCTCGGCGCCGGACCAGGACACGGCCCTGGACCTTTCCTTCCTCAACGACAAGCCCGCGGGCACCCACGGGTTCGTCTCGGCCAAGGGCGGCCATTTCACCTTCGCCGACGGCACCCGGGTGCGGTTTTGGGGCACGGACCTGGTGGGCCCCAATAATTTCCCAAGCCACGAGCAGGCCGATGCCCTGGCGATGCGGCTCGCGCGGCTGGGGGTGAACCTCATCCGCTTCCACATGCCCGAATGCAGTTGGAGCGACAACAACTTCTTCGACCCGAAGGCCGACAATACCCTCACCCTCAAGCCCGACCAGCTGGACAAATTCGACTACCTGGTTTCGGCCTTGAAGAAAAACGGCATCTACTTCTATCCCGACTGGCTGGTGGACCGCAAATTCCGCTCCGGGGACGGCGTCAAGGCCTATCAGGAGCTGGAGCCGGGCGCCAAGGGCGTCAATCATTTCGATCCCCGGATCATCGAACTCACCCAGAAATACGCCGAGGAACTGATCGGCCACCTGAATCCCTACACGGGGATGGCGCTGAAGGATGACCCGGCCTATGTGGGCAACGAGATCGTCAATGAGTCCTCCATCTTCAGCGGCTTCGGGGAGCAGAAATTCCCGGATGTTTATTGGGACGAACTGCAGAAGTTCTACGAGGCCTGGGGCGGGCACGGCAAGGTGACCCGCTTCAAGTTCGACTGGGAGACGCAAAAATTATTGCCGATGGCGAACCCCGAAAACGCGGATGAGAGCCTGAAGTTCCTTTTGGCCGAGGTCGAAAAGACCGACGCGCAAATGAAGGCCTTCCAGAAAAAGCTCAGCCCCCACGCCCTTTTGGCCGGCTCCAACATGGGCCTGCCCATTTTGGGCAATATCCACTCGGACGCCGGGCTCGATTTCATGGACACCCACGCTTATTGGGACCATCCCCAGATCTGGAACATCGTCGGGGGCTGGTCCAACGTGGCCCACGCCCCGATGAACAACAATTCCCAGCTCCTGTCGCCCTTCCAGGGGTCGCTCCTGTTCTGCCTTTCCCACGCCGCGGTGGAGGGCAAGCCCTTTATCGTGACCGAATGGAACGATTGCTTCCCCAACGAGTACCGTCTCGAGGGGCCGGCCCTCATGGCGGCTTACGCCAGCCTGCAGGATTGGGATGGGCTGCTCCAGTTCGACTATGTTTTGGATAGGCCCGGAACGGTCCGGATGTCCAATTTCGGCATTGATACCCGGCCGGACAACGAGCCGCTGTACCAAGCGGGCGCCCTCATCTTCCGCCTGGGCTACCTCAAGGCCTCCCCTGTCACGGTGGTGGAGCCGGTTTCGGACAAAGCGGTGCTTTCCAACGGCATGAAGAGCGACTGGCTTTTCGACCACCCCTGGCTGCCCTACGTGGCCAAGGTCGAGAAGCGGTTCACGGGCAAGAAAGAAGAAACGCCCGCGGACCTGTCGGCCATCGAGAAACGTTACAGCGAGGCCGACAAGGAAATTGATTCCTCTACGGGCGAGGAAACCCTGGATTATGGCAAGGGTGTCCTCAAGATCGACAGTCCCATGGCCCAGGGGTTGGCGGGCGCCATCGGCAACGGGCAGGTGCTGGGGACCACGGGCATGTGGATGCAGCTGGAGAAACGCAATCCCTGGGCGGCGGTTTTAGCCGTGTCCCTCGACCAAAAGCCCCTGGATCAATCAGCCAAGTTTGTGGTTTTCGCCGTGGCCCGGGCGGAAAACAGCGGCCAGACCTACAACGCCACCCGCACGGCCCTGAAGGACCCAGGCGATGTGCCCGTCCTGATGCAGGGGGTGAAGGGGGAAGTCTCCGTGGTGGTCAAGCCGGGGGCGAATTACCAAGTGGTGCCGCTTGATGATTCCGGCAAACAAGGGAGTCCCTTGAAAACCACCATCGAGCACGGCGGGCTGAAGTTCACGATTTCGCCCGTGGACCACACCTCCTATTACCTGGTGACGGCGCAGTAAGGCAGTCGGCAGTCCACAGTCGACGGCTGTCAGCTAAGCCATGAAAGATTTAGACTTTCTTGTCGACCCTCGGCTGTAGGCTGTGGACTGACTCACGCCGCCTTGCGCATCACCGGCTCGTCCACCCGTGCGGCCTGGCCTTCCATGGGGCTCAACTTCTCCATGCTCAGGGGCCCGGAGCCGAAATAGGCGATCAACATGGCCCCACCCAGCATGGAAAAGTTCTTGCTGAACATGGCCGCCTGCACCATCCGCACCTGGGGGTCGGAAACGGTCCAGAAGGCGTGCATCATCAGGGTGACAGGAATGAGGAAGACCACGATCATCCATCCCCCGATCTTGGCCTTGACGCCAAAGAGGATGCTCAGGCCCCCGGCCAGGGCCAGCAGGCCCGACAGGGGCACTAAGACTCCAGGCAAGGGCACCCCCGCCGAAGCCGCGTAACTCACCATTCCGGGATCGGCCAGGTGCTTGAGGCCGCCCGAAATAAAGATGGAACTGAAAAGAATCCTACCCAACAACACCATGAGTTTCATGTTATCCTCCCTCTCCCCCCGGTGTTCCTAACTTGGGGGGGTGTTGAAGACCCGTCTACGACGGGTTTTCAACGGCACCTTCAAGGTGACCCCAAAGATTTCCTGCGGAAATCTTTGGGGTTGAGACTGTCGCAAGGTCGCTTCTTGTCCCTGGAACTTTCTTCCATGGACTCTTTCAACAGTCTTACCCTGGAGGCTTGAAGCTTTACTTTGATGAAGGTAGGTTGAACCTTCTTCCTCAATGATGGGGAAAAAGCCGGAGAAACGGCAAGAGGGCAAAGATTGTTTTTGGAAACCAATACCCAATTAAAAATCAACGAAATCTACCTGTCGCTCCAGGGCGAATCCACCTGGGCGGGACTGCCCTGCGTCTTCGTGCGCCTGACCGGCTGCTCCCTGCGCTGTACCTGGTGCGATACGGCCTACGCCTTTTACGAAGGACAGGACCAAGGCCTGCAGGCGGTTCTCGACAAGGTGGATTCCTTCGGCGTGAAACTGGTGGAAATCACCGGCGGGGAACCGCTGGAACAGGAAGGGGTTTATCCCCTCATGGAGACACTGCTTTCGAAGGGCTACAAAGTGCTATTGGAAACTTCAGGCGCAGTGGACCTGGAACGGGTGCCCAAGGCGGTGGTCAAGATCATGGACATTAAATGCCCCGGCTCGGGGGAGGAAGCCCGCAATCTTTGGGGCAACCTGGAAAAGTTGGTGCCGGGACAGGATGAGATCAAATTCGTCCTCCAGGACAAGGCCGATTACGATTACGCCAAGGACGTCCTCTCCCGGCGCAAGCTGGCGGGCCAATACACCCTTCTCTTTTCGGCTTCCCATGAGCAATTGGAACCGGCCCATCTGGCCGAGTGGATCACCGCCGACCGCCTGCCGGTGAGGATGCAGCTTCAGATGCACAAGTACATCTGGCCGAACGAGACGCGCGGCAAATGATGCCGCGAATTATGAATTTTGAATGTTTAATTTTTAATTAAAGTAACTTTTCGGCTTGAAGAGAAACCGAAAAGTTTCCGCCGTTTAGAATTTACAATCCGATGACTGAAACGCAAATCCGCAAGAGGGGAAATTATGCCGCGTAAAAGGGCCGTGGTTCTAGTGTCCGGCGGGTTGGATTCCACCACCTGCCTGGCCATCGCCAAACAGCAGGGCTTCGATCTTTACGCCCTCACGCTCTTTTACGGCCAGCGGCACCAGGTGGAACTTAAGGCCGCGCGGAAAGTGGCCAAAGCTTATCGGGTCAAGCAACACCTGGAACTGGAAGTCCCCCTGACTGCTTTTGGTGGTTCGGCCCTGACGGACGCGAAGATCAAGGTGCCCAAGCAAAGAAGTCTCAAGGAAATGGGGAAGGGCATTCCCCCTACCTACGTGCCCGCCCGCAATACGGTTTTCCTCTCGCTGGCCCTGGCCTGGGCCGAGGCCCTGGGGGCCCAGGACATCTTCATCGGCGTCAACGCCCTGGACTACAGCGGCTATCCCGATTGCCGCCCCGAATTCATCCGGGCCTATGAGCGCCTAGCCAAGCTGGCCACCAAGAAAGGCGTGGAAGGGAAGTGGAAACTCAAAATCCACACTCCCCTCATCCGTATGTCGAAGGCTCAAATTATCAAGACGGGGTTAAGACTGGGAGTGGACTATGGAATGACCTGGTCCTGTTACGACCCGTTGCCCAATGGAAAGCCCTGCGACCGGTGTGATTCCTGCCTGCTGCGGGAAAAGGGCTTTCGAGAAGCAGATGTTAAGTTGAGCCTTTAAGTGGAAGTTAATTTTTTATTGGGACTCAAAATGGCCGATTTTGTGTGTGAATCCCATAGGGATTCTTTACCTTTTTTGATCCCTTTTACGGGCCATCGGATAAAATAACCGAGTTTCCACCAGCACTTATTCAACGCCTTTTTTTATTAATTCAGCGAGTACCAATGAAAAAGCAAATTATTATTTCTACGGTTTTTTTCGCCTTATCCCTTTCAGCCAGCGTTTTAGCCCAGGACCTCCCAAGCCCCACCGATACCCCCACGGACACACCCACTGATACCGCTGTTTTCACTTCCATACAAACCGATACACCATCCTTGTCTCCGACGGATAGCCCCACCTTCACTTGCACCTTGACGGCTACCAGCACGCCGACAGCGACCATCACATTGACGCCCCTGCCCACCTTGGTTCCCCTCACTTGTGCCTCCGACAATACCTCCGGTGTTCCGGCTTCCGGATCCTTGGCGATCCACCCTTCAAATGATTTCATCCCCTTTTGCAACGGTTGGGTCGCCTATGGGGACAAAGTGATGAACCAAGTTATCGTCCAAAATGTTTTCAGCGGACAGGTTAACCAAGCCTATAACCTGTCGGCGGCCCCGGGTTATATGGATTGGGATGCGGCCAACGGCTTTTTATACGCGACCTTGAGCGGCACCAGCGCCTTGGCCCAAGTCAACTTGTCCACCGGACAGGTCGCCAATATCGCCTTAAGCGCCCCGGCGAGCTACTTGTCGGTCGGTAACAACGGCCTCGTGTTCGTTGAGGTCGGCGGCTCCCAGCCGTCGGTCCAAATCGTGAACGGTTTGAACGACAGCGTAGTTCAGACGGTAAACAATTTTGCCCCCGGTTTCCTAGCCTACGACCATGTCCACGACCAGCTTTTTACGGGGGTCCATTCGACCGAACCCTCCGAATTTGACCAGTATGGCTTCAACTCCTCCACCCTCACTTTGACAAAATTGATGACGATTAGGACGACCGGCTTCGGTGAGGATTTGACTGTTTCGCCGGATGGGAATCACGTGGTGTTCCCTAGCGGGGGGGACCAGAAGATTTACGACTACAGCAGCGCCGCCATTACCACGACTTATGGGGCTTGGAACACCGGTAACTATCCATGGGGCGCCCGCTTCAGCCCGGATTCAAAATACCTGGTGGCGACCAATACCAATAGCTTCATGGTTTTCGACGGGGCGACCCATGTCCTTCTCCAATCCAACTCCACCAGCGGTTCCTTGGCCCGCGTGGGTTTTTCCCAGGGCGGGGGTGTGGTTTACGCCCTTCAAAACACCGGGTCTTCCAGCAGCCTTTACTGGCATACTTTCACCCCCCCAGTGCCCACGGTGGGAGCGACACCGGCACCGACGTCCATTCCGTTCAACGGCTCCGCCGACAATGTCTCGGGAATTCCAAACTCGGGGTCCTTTGCCGTCAACCCGGCGCAGGATTTTGTCCCGCTCTACAGCGGCTGGGTGATCGTTCCGGATACGATTGCAAACCAAGTGTTGGTTGAAAACGTGGCCACCGGACAGGTGAACCGCCGTTACCAACTGCAGGCCTCGCCCCTGATCCTGAGCCTGGATTCGGCCAACGGACTGCTTTACTGCACCCTGGACGGAGCCAGCTTCCTGGCCAGGATCAACTTGGCTACCGATGCCATCCAATATCTTCCCGCCTCGGAACCGCTCTATGACGTAGTTGCTGGAAACAACGGGACCGTCTTTACCGAGGGCCAGAACGACGCCCTTCTTTCCGAATTGAATGGCCCGGCTGGTTCCGCGCCTGTCAGCCTGACCAAACCTCCCATTACCTATCCTGGTCAGTTGGCTTATGACAAGGTTCATGACCAACTCATCTACGGGGCATCCGCATATACCCCATCCAAATTGATCCGGTATGCCTATAACACGACAAATCCTTCCTTGTCCCTTCAACAAACCATCCAATTGTCGGGGGCCATCGGAGACTTGGATATTTCAGCGGACGGAAGTCATTTGCTGGTCACCACCCCCACAGGCGATGGCCCTGATCCGCCCATAACCTATACTTTTTACGATTACAGCCCCATGGACTTCACGAACATTCAAGGAATGTTTACGGTAGGCGGCCCTCCTACCTGCGCCCATTTTAGCCCTGATGAACGGTTTATAGCCGCCAACAACGGCACGAACCTTTTGATGTACCAACTATCCAATTATGGCCAAGTGGGAAATTTTTTCGCTGGGCCGGATGTCATTAAAGCCAAATTCTCGACGGGTTCGGTCCTTCTCTATGACCTGCGCAACGGAGCGACCAACGGCATCGATTGGCATGTCCTGCCGACTCCCGTTCCTACCGCGACGAACACGGGCACTCCCACGAATACCGCCTCCTCGACCCCGACGGCCACGGTCACGGACACGCCGGTTCTTTCCTTCACGCCCACCAACAGCCCCACCCTTACGCCATCGGCCACTCCCACCAATACGGGCACACCCACTTTGACCCCGATCGTTTGCAGCCCCGGAAACACCCTGCTTTTCAATTGGACCACGGTGGCCCCGCTCCCCACGGCCCGGGTGAGCACACAGGCTGCGGTGGTAAATGGGAAAATCTATATACCGGGCGGCTCGTTGCAAGGAGGAACCCTGGCTTATGATCCCTCGTTGAATTCGTGGAGCCAAGTGGCCCCGATGCCGACGTCCCGTGACGGCTTCGGCGTCGGAGTCATCAACGGGATCATCTATGTGGTTGGGGGCCAAAGCAATTACAACAACGTCTGGTGGCCCTATAGCACCCTAGAAGCTTACAATCCCGCCACGAACACCTGGGCCACTCTGGCTCCGATGCCGAATTACCGTTATGTGGTATCCGCCGACGTTTTGAACGGCCAGCTGTATGTTGTGGGAGGAGCCAACACTCCAAATACGGTTGAAGCCTATGATCCATCCTCCAATACTTGGAGCGAGAAACCTTCCTTGCCGACTGGCCGGTGGAACTGCGGGACAGGTGTGATTAGTGGAGTTTTATACGTTGTCGGAGGAACCAATGGATCCCCGCCTTATTCATTGACCACTGTGGAAGCCTATGATCCCCAGGCTAATACCTGGAGCACCAAGGCTCCCATGTTGACGGGTGAAACAGCTTTTGCGTCCGTGGTTTTTAACGGCCAATTAGTGGCTTTGGGGGGGAGCACCTCCAACGGCAGTTATTCCAAGGTGGTGCAATCCTATGATCCGTCCTCGAACGCATGGACCAACCTGTCTCCTCTCCTGACGGGACGAAACTATCTCTCGGGAGGAGTCGTCAATTCTACGATTTATACTATGGGAGGCCAAAACAACGGGTTTTTAACCGTTAACGAGGCTGGGGCTTGGGCCTGCGTGCCCTACACACCCACACCCAGTTCCACGCCCACGAACAGCGCGACGCAGACCCCTACTTCCACCCCCACCAACAGTTCGACCCCAAGCCCGACCCTCAC
>Ga0335085_10006475_pt1 | contig 18459 bp, 22 predicted proteins | sample Lox_Sample_45_FD_206712 | JGI IMG/M metagenome (GOLD analysis project Ga0335085, IMG submission 206712) | Soil microbial communities from Loxahatchee National Wildlife Refuge, Florida, United States - Lox_Sample_4.5 | ecosystem: Environmental > Terrestrial > Soil > Wetlands | place: USA...
TACAGAGCGATGCGGTCGCCGCGGCGCACGCCGTTGGCCCGGAGCGAGTGGGCGAGGGCGCAGGCGCAGGCGTCGAGCGCGCCGTAACTGATGTCGCGTCCCTCGAAGATGATGGCCTTGTGGCCGGGGTCCCGGCGCGCGATGCGCTCGACGTGGCTGGCGATGTTCACGTTTTCTCCTCCATTGACATCATTCTGACAGTGCGGGGGGATGCCTCCCCCGATGCGTTGCCGGTTCAGCCGCCTGCAAGGCTCATTTCGCGACCGCTTCCCCGGTCCTGAGCTGCAGCTGCAGGTATTTTCCGATCAGGATCGTGGTCGGATAGGAAATCTCCCGCTCCATTTCCTCGTGCAGCATCAGTTTTTCGGCGAATCCGACCAGGTCTTCGTGCCCTTCGCTTTCGGCGGCGGCACTCAATTCCTCGAGCGCGGCGACGATCACGCGCTGCACCGCAAGCAGGTTGGGCAGCTCGTCGAGCAATCTGGCCGCCATGTCGATCGCGGCCGACATGCCCGGCTCCAGTTTGCCCTGCGCCAAGTCGGGCAGCAGGCTCAGGGGCGGGAACGCGAATTCATCTTCGAGCGCGAAGTGCCGCTCCAGCAGCCGCGCCACCAGGCGCGCGGCTTTGCCGGTGTTGCCCCCCAGTTTGGCGGCGGTGGTGATTTCGGCGTGCAGCGCCTGATGCTCGGACTGCAGCGGTATCGGTGTCTTGAGTTCCATCTTCGCGGCTCCGTAGGGGGAAAGTGTCTCGTTTACATGCTGCTATTGTCGCAGAAAATCGCACACTGCCCGGGTTACCCCGGTGGCGCTTGCCGCCTCCCGGGGCGTGCATGAATATCCTATGCCGCGCATGCTCAGATCGCCGCAGCCACCGCTTTGCCGACATCCTCGGTGCTCGCCTTGCCGCCCAGGTCGGGCGTGTGCGGGCCGTCCACCAGCACTTTCTCGATCGCGCTCAGGATCGCCGCGCCGGCCTCGGCATGGCCGAGGTGCTCGAGCATCATCGCGCCCGACCAGATCTGGCCGATGGGGTTGGCGATCTTCCTGCCGTAGATGTCGGGGGCGGAGCCGTGCACCGGCTCGAACAGCGACGGAAACGCGCGCTCGGGGTTGATGTTGCCCGAGGGCGCGATGCCGATCGTGCCCGAGGTGGCCGGGCCGAGGTCGGACAGGATGTCGCCGAACAGGTTGGAGCCGACGATCACGTCGAAGCGCTGCGGGTTGAGCACCATCTGGATGGTGAGCCCGTCGATGTGATACTGGCTGGTCTTCACCTGCGGGTAGTTTTTCGCCATCGCGGCGAAGCGCTCGTCCCAGTAGGGCATGGTGATCGAGATGCCGTTGGACTTGGTGGCCGAGGTGACCTCCTTGCGCGGACGCGTCATCGCCAGCTCGAACGCGTACTTCATGATGCGGTCCACGCCCTTGCGCGTGAAGGTCGAGATCTGCTGCGCCATTTCGCGCTCGGTGCCCTGGAACAGGCGCCCGCCGATGGCGGAATACTCGCCCTCGGTATTCTCGCGCACGACGTAATAGTCGATGTCGCCCACCTTGCGGCCGGTGAGCGGGCAGGCGACGCCGGGCATCAGCCGCACCGGACGCAGGTTGACGTACTGGTCGAACTCGATGCGGAACTTGACCAGGGAGCCCCACAGGGAGATGTGGTCCAGCACCTTGGCCGGCCAGCCGGTTGCGCCGAAATAGATCGCGTCGTGGCCGCCGATCCGGTCCTTCCAGTCGGGCGGCATCCACCAGCCGTGCTTGTCGTAGTTGTCGCAGCTCCAGTCGAAATGGTCGAAGGCGAGCCCGATGCCGAACCTGCGCGCCGCCGCGTCCAGAGCGCGCACGCCCTCGGGCATGACTTCCTTGCCGATGCCGTCGCCGGCGATGACTGCTATCTTGTGGGTCTTCATGAGGTTCTCGGTTGTGGGTAGCGGGAAATTTCGGCGGGACTTCCGCAATTCTAGCTGCAACAGGTCAAATGTTCTGGTCTTTTATCCCTGCCGATTTCATAATTGGCCTGCACCTGCGCCGCGCGATTCGATCCGGCGTGGCCGGGCTCATTCGAACGGGGGAAGACGACGATGGACGCGCTTGAACGCTTTGAAGTCTATGCCATCCGCTACGCCACGCTCGCGCGCAAGGCATCGGACAATTTCATCGGCGGCGACCCGCACGAGGACGCGAGCCCGCTGGATTACTTCGTCTGGCTCGCGCGCAGTCCGTCGCATACCTTCGTCATCGACACCGGCTTCGAGCGGGCCGTGGCCGAGCGCCGCGGGCGCAAGATGCTGGTATCGCCCGATGCCGGGCTCGCGCGGCTGGGGGTCGACGCCGCCGCGGTGCGCGACGTCATCATTACCCACCTGCACTACGACCATGTCGGCAACTTCGCCTTGTTTCCGCAGGCGCGCTTCCACCTGCAGGACCGGGAAATGCAGTTCGCCACCGGCCGCCACATGGCGCAGCCGATTTTCGCGCATGCCTACGAAGTGGAGGAGGTGGTGGGCATGGTGCGCCAGGTCTACAAGGGCAGGGTCCTGTTCCACGACGGCGATGCCCGGCTCGCGCCCGGCCTGTCGCTGCATCACATCGGCGGACACACGATGGGCATCCAGTCGGTGCGCGTGCATACCCGCATCGGCTGGATCGTGCTCGCCTCGGACGCCACCCACCTCTACGCGAACATGGAGCAAGTGCGGCCGTTTCCGATCGTGCACGATGTCGGCGCGATGGTGGAAGGTTATCGCCGGCTGCGCGAACTCGCCGACGATCCGCGCTACGTCGTGCCCGGGCACGATCCGCTGGTGATGCAGCGCTATCCCGTGGCTGCTCCGGGTCTGGAGGGGCTGGCCGTGCGGCTGGACGCCGAGCCGGCGCCTTGATGCAGCCGTAGCGCCTGCGCTGTGTCTATTTCTTTTCTTCGACTTTGCCCACGCGCTTGACCGCGGCCGCCAGCATGGCTGCGTCCTTGTCCCAGAATTTCTGGAATTCGGGCGCGTCGAGATAGTAGATCGGCGTCTCGATCTTGGCCATGACCGCCTTGAACTCCGGATCCGCGACGGCTTTTTTCGCCGCATCGCGCAGCGTTGCGAGCACGGGCGCGGGTGTCCCCGCCGGCGCGAACAGTCCCGACCAGATGTAGAACTCCGCGTCGTAGCCCAATTCCTTCAGGGTGGGCACATCGGGCAGCGCGGCGAGGCGCTTGTCGCCCCAGGTCGCCAGTGCACGCAGCTTGCCGCCCTTGATCTGGCCGATGACCGCGGCCGGGCCGGAAGCGAGTGCGTCGACATGGCCGCCGACCAGCGCGTTCATCGCCGGCCCTCCGCCGGTATAGGGCACGTGCCAGAGCTTGATGTCGGCGGCCTGGGCGAACATTTCCATCGCCATGTGCAAGGTGCCGTAGAGTCCGGAGGAGCTGAAGGTGATCTTGGCGGGGCGTCTCTTCGCGTCCTCGACCAGGTCTTTCACGCTTTTCCACGGGCTGTCGGCGCGCACCACCAGTACCGTCGGGTCGGCTGAAATCAGCGCGATCGGCGCAAACTGGTTCATCTGGTAGGGCGGCTTGCGCTCGAACAATTTTTCCGCCTCGGGCAGGATCGAGATCGAGGACAGCGCCATCATGATGGTATAGCCGTCGGGCTTGGCGTTGGCGAGGTAGGCCATGCCGATGGCGCCGCCGGCGCCGGCCCGGTTCTCGATGATGATGCGCTGCTTCAGCACCTTTTCCATCGCGAACGCGGTCGGGCGCCCGGTCAGGTCGGCGATGCCGCCCGGCGGAAAAGGCACGACCATGGTGATATGCCGGCTCGGATAGGCGTCCTCGGCCATGGCGGGGCCGGCGAGCAGCGCCAGCAGGAGCATGCACGCGTATCGATTCATATTGTCCTCTTCGATGGTTATAGTTTTTGCGGCATCTTGGGCGCAGCGTCAGGTCGTGTCAAGGTCGGCCGGCTCCCGCCGCGGATGGGCTAGAATGCGCCATCGCCTTGCACCGCCTGCCGTGAATCTCGTCGCGCTGGAAACGTCCACCGAATACTGCTCGCTCGCCGTCGGGCGCGGCGCGCAGGTGTTCGAACGCAGTTTCCACGCCGGCCAGCGCCACTCGGAGCTCGCCTTGCCCGCCCTGCGCGATTTGTTGCAGCAGGCAGGGCTCGACATGCAGCGCGTCGACGGCGTCGCCTTCGGCGCCGGTCCGGGTTCGTTTACGGGGCTGCGCATCGCCTGCGGCCTGGCGCAGGGGCTGGCGCTCGCGCGCAATCTGCCGGTGGCCGGCATCGGCACGCTGCTCGCGCTCGCCGAGAACAGCGGCGCGGCCAGGGTGATCGCCTGCCTCGATGCGCGCATGGGCGAGGTGTACCATGCCGCCTATCGCAAGATCGGCGGCGACTGGACCGAGGAGCATGCGCCCGCGCTGTACAAACCCGATGACGTGCCTGCGGTCGAGGGGGATGGCTGGATGGCTTGCGGCAGCGGTTTTCGCGTGCACGCCGCCGCGCTGGCGCAGCGCTATGCCGGCGCGATCGCGCGCAGCGACGCCGAGGCCGTGCCGAACGCGGGCGCGATGCTGCGCCTTGCGCAGCCGGTGTTCGCGCGCGGGCAGGGCGTCGACGCGGCTGCCGCCGTGCCGCTCTATGTGCGCGACAAGGTTGCATTGAAGTCGAGCGAGCGATGAGCGCCGTACTCGAGCCCGTGATCGAGTTGCGCCCGATGACCGGCGCCGATCTGCCGATGGTCATGGCGATCGAGTCCGCGATCTACGCCTTTCCCTGGACACCGGGCAATTTCAGCGACGCGCTCGCCGCCGGGTACGGTTGCTGGATGTACGAGCGCGACGGCGTCGCGATCGGCTACGCCGTGCTGATGCTCGCCGCGGACGAAGCTCATCTGCTCAACCTCAGCATCGCGGCAGGCTGTCAAAGGCTGGGCTATGGCAGCCAGCTGCTGCGCCGTGTCTGCGACCTCGCGCGCGCGCAGGGCGCGCGGCTGCTATTTCTGGAAGTGCGCCCGAGCAATGCCGCCGCGCTGCGGTTGTACGAGCGCCATGGCTTTCAGCAGGTCGGCGTGCGGCGCGACTATTACCCGGCGCACGCGGGGCGCGAAGACGCGTTGATACTGAGCCTGCCGCTATGAGCGCGCGCCGCGAATTGTTTCTCGAGGAAATGGAATTGACGCCGCTGTGGCGGCTGCGCGGCAGGGACGCGGCGGCGTCCGCAGGCGTCGAGCAGCCGCACGCCGGCGGCCTGGTCTCCGCCGCCTCCGCATTTGCCGCCGCGTCGCTGCCCGCGGCGGCGGACGACCGCGCCGCGCGCATCGCGCGCATGGACTGGGGCGAACTCAAGGCGGCAGTCGCGGCGTGCACGGACTGCGGCCTGCGCAAGACTTGCACGCAGACCGTGTTCGGCGTCGGCGACGAGCGCGCCGACTGGCTGCTGGTCGGGGAGGCGCCGGGCGCGGAGGAGGACGCGCGCGGCGAGCCCTTCGTCGGCCAGGCCGGGCGGCTGCTCGATGCCATGCTCGCCGGCATCGGCTTGAAGCGCGGCGAGGACGTCTACATCGCCAACGTGCTCAAATGCCGGCCGCCGGGAAACCGCAATCCCGAGGCGCCGGAAGTGGCGCAGTGCTCGCCCTATCTGTGGCGCCAGGTCGCATTGATCCAGCCCAGGCTGATCCTGGCGATGGGTCGCTTCGCCTGCCAGACGCTGCTCGAGACCGAGGCCAGCATCGCATCCCTGCGCGGGCGCGTTCACCGCTATCAGGGCGTGCCCTTGATCGTCACCTACCATCCGGCCTACCTGCTGCGCAGCTTGCCGGACAAGGCCAAGGCGTGGGAAGACCTCTGCTTCGCGCGCCGCACGATGGCCGAGGCGCGCGCTCAGACCGAAAGCCGCGCGGCCGCGCCTTGAAATCCCCTGGCGAGCCCCCACGTAGGCAGCAGGGCGTACAAGCCGCTGCAAAATGGATATTGCGGCGTAACCCCAGGGAAGCAGGTGGGGACGTCCCCCAGCTTCCAATGAGTCCTTTACCGGGAGATTTCACATGCGCAGAATTTGGGTCATGCTGCTGGCGGCGGTCACCCTGGGCCTTTCCGGCTGCGGCTACAACGACATGCAGCGCGGCGACGAGCAGATCAAGGCGAGCTGGTCCGAAGTGCTGAACCAGTACCAGCGGCGCGCCGACCTGGTGCCGAACCTCGTGAACACGGTAAAGGGTTTTGCCGCGCAGGAGCAGCAGGTGCTGACACAGGTGACCGACGCGCGCGCGCGCGTGGGCAGCATCCAGGCTACACCCGAGCTCATCAACGACCCGGCGGCGTTCGCCAAGTTCCAGCAGGCGCAGGCGGGCCTGTCCAGTGCGCTGTCGCGGCTGCTGGTGGTCTCGGAAAATTATCCGCAACTCAAATCGGACGCCAATTTCCGCGATCTGCAGGCGCAACTCGAAGGAACCGAGAATCGCATCGCGGTGGCGCGCAACCGCTATATCAAATCGGTGCAGGAATACAACACGCTGATCCGCACGTTCCCCAACAACCTCACCGCCATGATGTTCAGCTATCAGGTGAAGCCGAATTTCGCGGTCGAGGACGAGAAGGCCATCGCCAAACCGCCGACGGTGAGTTTCGACAAGCCGGCGGCCGCGCCGGCGCCGGCAAAGTAGTTTGAGCAGCGGCGTCGCGCGAATGAGCGCATACCGATCGCAGCCGGTTGCGCCGGCTGCATCCGTCCTTCCCGCCGAAGGCCGGTCCACGGTGAGCGCTGTCGTTCGCTTCCTCGGCATGCTCGCGCTGCTGTTCGCGTGCGCGGCCGGCGCCGCGGACGTGGTCGCGGTGCCGCCGCTGAAGTCGCGCGTCACCGATCTCACCAGCACGCTGGACGCCGGTCAGATCGCCTCGCTCGACGCCGAACTGCGCGCCTTCGAACAGAAGAAAGGCAGCCAGATCGCGGTTCTGATCGTCCCGAGCACCCAGCCCGAAACCATCGAGGAGTATTCGATACGCGTCGCCGAGCGCTGGAAGATCGGGCGCGCCAAGGTCGACGACGGCGTGATCCTGGTGATCGCCAAGAATGACCAAAGGCTGCGTATCGAAGTCGGCTACGGCCTCGAGGGCGCGATTCCGGACGTGGTGGCGAAGCGCGTGATCCGCGAAGTCATCGCGCCGCATTTCCTCGCCAATGACTTCTACGGCGGCATCCGCGCCGGCGCCGAGACGCTGATGAAGCTGATCGACGGCGAGCCGCTGCCGCCGCCGGCGCGGTCGCAGGGCCAGCTGGCAGACGATTACCAATCGCTGTTCGTGGTGCTGCTCATGGTGGTGATCGTCGCCGGGGGCGTGTTGAAGGCTGTGCTCGGGCGCGCGCTGGGCTCGGCGGCTACCGGCGTCGCGGCCGGATTCATCGCCTGGGTCCTGGCCGGCGCACTGGCTGCGGCCGTGATCGCCGGGATCGTTGCGTTCCTGTTCGCGCTGGTGATGGGTAGCGGCGGCCGCGGCTATTACCCTGGCGGCTTCGGCGGTGGCGGTTTCGGCGGCGGCGGCGGTTTCGGCGGTGGCGGATTCGGCGGCGGCGGTGGCGGCTTTGGTGGCGGTGGCGCATCCGGCAGCTGGGGGCGATAGGCGATGCGCTGGAAACGCCTGCTGCAGCACCTGCTCTGCGACCAGTGGTCGGTGCGGCGCGCGTTTCCGCGGGCGGCGCTGCGCGCGCTCCGCGACACGATCGGCGAGCAGGAAAAGCGGCACGGGGGGGAACTGCGCTTCGCGATCGAGGCGTCCCTGCCCTGGTCACGCCTGTGGCGCGGCCAGGACGCGCGCAGCCGCGCGGTGGAGCTGTTCGGCCAGCTGGGGGTCTGGGATACCGAGCACAACAGCGGCGTGCTCATCTATCTGCTGCTCGCCGACAAGCGCGTCGAAATCGTTGCCGATCGCGGCATCCACTGCAAGGTCGGCGCTGCTGTCTGGGAAGCCATTTGCGGCGAAATGCAGCGCGCATTCGCAGCCGGGCGCTTCGAGCAGGGCGCCTGCGCCGGCATTGCGGCGATCAGCGATCTGCTCGCCGCGCATTTTCCGCCGCGTGACGGCCGCCGCGACGAGTTGCCGAACGAGCCGGTCGTGCTGTAGAACGGATTGCCAAGGGCAAGCGCTTTGGCCGTATACTCGGCATTTCAACAATTGAGCCCAGCAGCTGGAAGGATGACAAATTGGCAAAGCCTAACTACCAGTACGAAAAGCGCCAGAAGGATCTGGCAAAGAAGAAAAAACAGGAAGAAAAGCGACTGCGCAAGCTGGAGAGACACACCGTCGCAACGGCGGACAATCCGGAACAGGCTCCGGCCCCGGCTCTGGCACCGGACCAAGGCGAATCCGCATAACCGATCCGCGCGCCAGGACCTGCTTCCTGCCGGCGCCCGGCTTTCCGCGGATCCGTGGCAGAAGTCCTTTCGTCGCGGTCTGTCCCCGCCATTTCCTCGTGGGACGAAACGCCCTATAATCGCGGCCTGCGCCTGTCGCCACCTTGTCGCGAACTTCCAGGAGGCCATTTCAGAATTGTCGAAATGGCTCCTGACTCAGGGGCGTACGCGGGGAGTTATCCTCTCGTATTGAAATAAGCTCCAAGTCAGACCGATATTCGCGGAATGCGGCCGATTCCGTCGGCGCCGCGTTCAATATCCGCTGATCCGCGCCGCTGCGCAGCGTGAAACCGGCCTGAGCGCCGCCATGTTGGCGCCATGGTTATTGCGCCGGAGGGCGGCGTAGTTGGGGGACTTTTGATGCAGCGCAAAATCGGGCGCGATGCCGGCGGCTACACTGGCGCGCATCATTGATTCCATTTGAGTATGTGCATGTTGAGAGGGTATGGCCCCAATGCTTGAAGCGCGACAGCTCGAATGCACGCGCGGCGATCGGCGCCTGTTCAGCGACCTGAGTTTCACGCTGAGCCGCGGACAGATGCTGCGCGTGGCGGGAGCGAACGGCAGCGGCAAGACCAGCCTGTTGCGCATCATGTGCGGCCTGATCGCGCCGAGTGTCGGCGAATTGCGCTGGCAGGGGCGGCCGATCCGGACGGAGCGGGAGGAGTATTCGCGCAATCTGGTCTATGTCGGACACCTCAATGCGCTCAAGGATGACCTGACCGCGCTGGAGAATCTCCAGGTCGCGGCGGCGCTGGGCGGGATGCCTGCAGACTCGGATCGCATTCTCACCGGCCTCGACCGCTTCGGCATCGCGCATTGCGCCGAACTGCCGGCGAAGGTCCTGTCGCAGGGACAGCGGCGCCGCGCGGCACTGGCCCGACTCGCGTTGTCTCCGACTGTGCCGTTATGGATACTGGATGAACCATTTTCTGCGCTCGATGTCCGAGCAGTGGTGGAACTGGAGGGACTGATCGCTTCACATGTGGCCTCCGGCGGAATGGTGGTTCTGACCACCCATCAGGAAGTGCAGGTGGTTGCGCATGCAATACTGCGCATCGACCTGGATCTATACGCTGCGGCGCTGCTCGCGGCATGATCAGGGCGCTAGGGTGGGTACTTCGACGCGACCTGCTGCTCGCTTTTCGGCGCCGGGGCGACGTGGTCAATGCGCTCGTGTTCTTCGTCATCGTAGTGAGTCTGTTTCCGCTCGGCGTCGGACCGGAGGCCAGCCAGTTGCGCAGCATGGCACCCGGTGTGCTGTGGGTCGCGGCGCTGCTCGCCTGCATGCTGTCGCTGGCACGCCTGTTCGCGCCCGATCACCAGGACGGATCGCTGGAGCAGATGCTGCTGTCGGGCGAGCCGCTGGTGGTGCTGGTTCTGGGCAAGACGATCGCCCACTGGCTGATGTCGGGATTGCCGTTGGTGCTGATGGCGCCGCTGCTCGGTTTGCAGTTCGATCTGCCGGGCGACGCGCTCGCCGTGTTGTGCATCTCGCTGCTGGTCGGCACGCCAGTGCTGAGCCTGATCGGTTCGGTCGGCGCGGCGCTCACGCTCGGCGTGCGCGGCAGCGGCGTGCTCGTGGCGCTGCTGGTATTGCCGTTGTACGTGCCGGTACTGATCTTCGGCGCCGGTGCGGTCGGCGCGACGGTTACGGGCACCGGGCCGGAAGCGCATCTGCTGCTGCTCGGCGGATTTCTTGCGCTGTCGCTGGTGCTCGCCCCGTGGGCGAGCGCCGCGGCGCTGCGCATCGCGATGGAATGAGGGGGCAATGAGCAAATCGGGACGGTTCAGTTTCTTCTATTTCTCCTCGCCGCAGAGCTTTTACCCGCTGGCGGGCGCGCTGCAGCCCTGGTTCGCCGCCCTCGCCGCGATCCTTTGCGCGGTGGGCCTGTACATCAGCTTCTTCGTCGCGCCGACGGATGCGCAGCAGGGCGAGTCCTATCGCATCATCTTCATCCACGTTCCGGCGGCCTGGATGTCGATGTTCCTCTATCTGGTGATGGGATTCTGGTCGGGCGTCGGTCTGGTGCTCAATACCCGCTTGTCGTCGATGGTGGCGACTGCGCTTGCCCCGACCGGCGCGCTGTTCACCTTCATTGCGCTGTGGACCGGCGCGCTGTGGGGCAAGCCTACTTGGGGCACCTGGTGGGTGTGGGATGCGCGCCTGACCTCGGAACTGATCCTGCTGTTCCTGTACATCGGATTCATGGCATTGCAGTCTGCGATCGACGATCAGCGCCGGGCGGACAAGGCCGGTGCCGTGCTCGCTCTGGTCGGCGTCATCAACATTCCGATCATCTACTTTTCGGTGAAATGGTGGAGCACGCTGCACCAGGGCGCGTCGGTGAGCATGACCAGCGCACCGACGATGGCCAAGACGATGCTGCTCGGAATGCTGATCATGGCGCTCGGTTTTTGGATGTATAGTATCGCCGCCACGCTCGCGCGAGTGCGCTGCGTGATCCTCGAACGCGAGCGCAACACCGACTGGGTTGCCGCGGAAATAGGCGCACAGGCATGAACTGGGGAAGCTGGCAGAATTTTCTCGCCATGGGCGGCTATGGCCTGTACGTCTGGGGCTCCTATGCCGTCACCCTGATCGTGCTCATTGCCGAAATCGCAGCGCTGGTCATGCGCCGACGCGGCGCAATCGAGCGCCTGGCCAAATACTACGCGGCGCGAAGGAGAAATGATGAAACCTAGGCATAAACGTTTTGTTCTGGTCGGGGTCGGCGTCGCCGGGCTCGCGCTTTCAGCCGGACTGGTGCTGTCCGCGTTCCAGAAGAACCTGGTGTTCTTCTACACGCCGAGCCAGGTTGCCGCGAACGAGGCCCCGGTGGGCAAGAGCTTTCGCATCGGCGGCCTGGTGGAAAAAGGCAGCCTGAAGCGCGAGGCCGATGGCGTCAGCGTGCAGTTCGTCGTGACCGATACGGCGAAGAGCATTCCTGTGGTTTATCGCGGCATCCTGCCCGACCTGTTCAAGGAGGGCAAAGGCGTCGTGACCCAGGGCAAGATCGGCCCGGACGGCAGGTTCCGCGCCGAAGAGGTGCTGGCCAAGCACGACGAGAATTACATGCCGCCGGCGGCGCAGGACGCGCTCAATCAGGCGAATGCGAAGAAAGCCGCGGAATCGATGGTGGCTTCGGAGAAAGGAAAATAATGGCACCCGAACTCGGCAATTTCGCGCTGATTCTCGCGCTTTGCATCGCGCTGGTGCAAAGCAGTCTGCCGCTGATCGGTGCGGCGCGCGGCGACGCCGCCTGGATCGCCCTTGCGCGCCGCGCGGCGCAGGCGGAGTTCCTGTTTATCGCACTCGCCTTCGGTTGCCTTACCTACGCATTCGTAACCAACGATTTTTCGGTGAAGTATGTGGCCGAACATTCGAACACGCAGTTGCCGCTTGCCTATCGCGTGGCCGCAGTGTGGGGCGGCCACGAGGGTTCGCTGCTGCTGTGGACACTGATGCTGGGCCTGTGGATGTTTGCGGTGACCATATTCAGCCGCAGCCTGCCGCGCGCGATGGTCGCGCGGGTTCTAAGTGTCATGGGGATGATTGCGGTCGGATTTCTGCTCTTCATGCTGCTCACCTCCAATCCGTTTGACCGGCTGCTGCCGGCGGCGGCTAACGGGCGCGACCTGAACCCGCTGCTGCAGGACCCCGGCATGGTGTTCCATCCGCCTATGTTGTACATGGGCTATGTCGGCTTTTCCGTTGCGTTCGCCTTTTCCATGGCGGCACTCATAGATGGTCGGCTCGATGCGACCTGGGCCCGCTGGTCGCGTCCCTGGACTACGGTTGCGTGGTCTGTACTCACGCTTGGTATCGCGCTGGGCAGCGGTTGGTCCTACTATGTGCTCGGTTGGGGCGGCTGGTGGTTCTGGGATCCGGTCGAAAACGCCTCGTTCATGCCCTGGCTGATCGGAACGGCCTTGGTCCATTCGCTCGCGGTGACCGAAAAACGCGGCGCGTTCAGAAGCTGGACCGTATTTCTCGCGATTCTCGCGTTCTCGCTGAGTCTGCTCGGGACGTTTCTGGTGCGCTCCGGAGTGCTCACGTCGGTGCATGCCTTCGCCACCGATCCGAAACGCGGCATCTTCATACTTGCTTTCCTAACGGTGGTCGTAGGTTCCTCCTTCACGCTGTTTGCGTGGCGCACATCCAAAGTCGGCCTCGGCGGGCGCTTTGCGCTGGTGTCGCGCGAATCGATGCTGCTCACCAACAATGCGCTGTTGCTGGTCGCCGCAGGCGCGGTGTTGCTGGGCACGCTCTATCCGCTGGCGCTCGACGCGTTGGGACTGGGCAAACTCTCGGTCGGGCCGCCGTATTTCGAGGCCGTCTTCGTGCCGCTGATGGCGCCGGCGCTGTTCTTGATGGGTGTCGGTCCGATTGCGCGCTGGAAGCAGGCCAGTCTGCCTGAACTCACGGTGCGCCTGCGCTGGGCGCTGGCGGCGAGTTTCGCTGCTGCAATCATCGTGCCGCTGGCGATGGGGCGCTGGAGTGCGATGATCGGTTTCGGCATCTTTCTGGCGATTTGGATCATTGCCGCCAGTCTGGTTAGTTTCAGAACGCAACTCGCGGGCGCGGTGACAGGGCGCATCGGCGCGCGCTTGGCGCAGTTGCCGGGTAGCTACTACGGCATGCTGCTCGCGCATATCGGGGTAGCCGTATTCATTGTCGGCGTGACCCTGGTAAAGGGTTACGAGGCCGAGACCGACGTGCGCATGGATGTGGGCGATACTGCACACCTGCATGGTTATACCTTCCGCTTTGCCGGGATCAACCACGTGGACGGGCCGAATTACACCGCAGATCGCGGTACTATCGAAGTAACGCGCGGTACCGAGCCGGTGGTGACGCTGCATCCGGAAAAACGCCTGTTTACCGTGCAAAACATGCCGATGACTGAGGCGGCCATCGACGCCGGCTTTACGCGCCACCTGTATGTCGCGCTGGGCGACGCGCTGTCGCCGACGTCCTGGGTGGTGCGCATCTATCACAAGCCATTCGTCGGCTGGATTTGGGGCGGCTGCCTGCTGATGGGTATCGGCGGTCTGGTTGCCGCGTTCGACCGGCGTTATCGCGTCAGGGCGCGATCGTATTCGGCACAGGCGGCCGTCGCAGCCGGACTCAGTCCGTCGCCGGCGAACTGATCATGTTGCGTGCCCGTTTCCTGATTCCTGCGGTGGTGTTCGCCGCGCTCGTCGCGTTACTCGCCATCGGCCTGACGCTCGACCCGCGCGAGGTGCCGTCGCCGCTGATCAACAAGCCCGCGCCGGCGTTCAATCTGCCGCAGCTGGACCGACCGGAAAATACGATTTCGCAAAAGGACATGCTGGGCAAGGTCTGGATGCTGAATGTGTGGGCCTCCTGGTGCGTTTCCTGCCGCGAGGAACACGCTACCGTGCTCGCGCTCGCGCGTACCGGCGTTTTGCCGGTCATCGGACTGAACTACAAGGACGAGCGCGCCGATGGGCTCGCGTGGCTGGCGCGATTGGGCAACCCCTACCAGACGTCCGCGTTTGACCATGACGGCCGCGTCGGTATCGATTATGGTGTCTATGGCGTTCCCGAAACATACATCATCGACAAGGCCGGCGTGATCCGTTACAAGCGCATCGGCGCGGTCACCCCGGAAGTCGTGCGCGACAAGATACTGCCGCTAGTAAAGGAACTGAACGGAAATGCGTAAATTGCTCGCGCTGTTGCTTGGGCTCATTCTCGCTGGATCCGCGCTTGCCAAGGAAGCGGCGCCGGCGGTCCCCGATCCGGCATTGGAGAAACGCGCCGTCAAGCTGGAGGAGCAATTGCGCTGCCTGGTGTGCCAGAACCAGACCATTGCCGATTCCCACGCGGAACTCGCGATGGACCTGAAGAAAGAGATTCGCGAGAAATTGAAGGCAGGCATGAACGAAGATCAGATTACCGAGTTCCTGGTGGCGCGCTACGGCGATTTCGTGCTCTACAACCCCCCAGTCAAGGCGACCACGGTTGCGCTCTGGTTCGGTCCATTTGCGCTATTGCTGGGTGTGTTGGCGGGGCTGTTCTTCTATTTGCGGCGGCGCCGAGCGGCGGCCGCGCCGCCCCTGAGCGATGCCGATCAGGCGCGCGTTCAGTCCTTGCTCGATGCGTCCGAGGAGCGCCAATGACGCTGTTCTGGGTGTATGCGGCGCTGCTGACGGCGGTGGCACTCGCTTTCCTGGTCACGCCACTGCTGCGCAACCGCGGCAAGTCCGATGTCACGGTGTCGCGCGCTGCATCCAGCCTGACGGTATATCGCGATCAGTTGGCGGAACTCGATGCCGATCTGACGGCAGGCACCATCGATCCTGGGCAGTGGGAGGCCGCCCGCGCCGAACTGCAGCGCGGATTGCTCGAAGACGCAAACGTTCCCGAAGCAAGCGCAGCAACGCCCATGCAGCGTTCGACCGTGGCCGCCATCGTACTGGCGGTGGCGCTGCCGCTTGTCGCCGTCTCGGCCTATCTCGCTGTGGGCACCCCGCAGGGGCTCGATCCGGCCAAGGTGAGCGCGGCGCAGGGCGCGCCGCACGGACTCACGCAGGATCAGATCGAGGCGATGGTCGCGCGCCTGGCGAAGCACCTGGAATCGAATCCGGACGACGCCGAAGGCTGGATGATGCTTGCGCGCACCTATACGGCGCTCGGACGCTTCGGCGACGCAGTGGGCGCCTACGCCAAGGCCGAGGCCAGATTCCCGCAGAATGCGCAGTTGCTGGCCGATTACGCCGACAGCCTCGCCATGGCGCAGGGGCAAAGCCTGAAGGGCAAGCCGGAAGCACTGATTCAGCGGGCGCTGCAGGCCGATCCCGGCAACCTCAAGGCCCTGGCGCTCGCGGGAACCGTGGAATTCGAGAAGCAGGATTTCAGGAAGGCGGCCGAGTACTGGAAGCGGATATTGCCGCTGCTGCCGGCGGATTCGGAGATGCGCGAATCGGTGCGCGCGAGCATCAAGGAAGCGGAGGACAAGGCGGGTATCGCTCCCGGGCAGTCGACTGCGGTCGCGCAGGCGGGCCAGGCCGATAATGCCCAGGCGCCCGCCGCCGCGGCGAAAGCGCCGGCCGCGGCCAAGGGCGCGCGCCTCACCGGGACGGTCAAGCTGGCGTCCGCGCTCGCCGCGCGCGCGGCACCGGAAGACACGGTGTTCGTGCTGGCGCGGCCGGCGCAGGGCTCGCGCATGCCGCTTGCGGCAGTGCGGGTCAAGGTGAAAGACCTGCCGCTGGCGTTCTCCTTCGACGACTCGATGGCGATGAATCCGTCGAACAAGCTCTCCGATTTTTCCGAGGTGGTGGTAGCGGCGCGCGTGTCCAGGTCGGGCAACGTGATGCCGCAGCCCGGCGATCTGGAGGGCGTGAGCAAGCCGGTGCACCCGGGGACCACCGGCATGAGCGTGGAAATCGCGAATGAAATAAAGTAGCCGCGGCAAGCCGCGGCGCAGGACCGCCGCGCGTTCGCGCTGGCGCAGCTACACCCTAGCAGGGCTGTCGAAAATCGCTTCTCGGGCGAAACCTCATCTGCATGGACGAAGCGGGCTCAGAGGGAAGCGAATTTCGGCAGCCTCCGAATTGGGGGATATACGCCCCGAAGGAAGTCCCCTTGGGGGAAAAGGGGGCACGCCCCCTTTTTCAACGCACGGCTAGTCCTTCTCGATGCCGATCAGGTGCAGCGAATCTTCCCGGCTCTGATTGATCTTGTGCAGCCGCATCACCAGCAGCATGGTGACGCATACGAGCACGCCGAACAGCACGATGATGGTATCGATGCGGAAATTGGCGCGTATCATCAGCGCGTACAGCGCCAGCATCAGCAATATGTTCAGATTCTCGTTGAAGTTCTGCACCGCGATCGAATGACCGGCGGACAGCAGCACGTGGCCGCGATGCTGCAACAGCGCGTTCATCGGAACGACGAAGAATCCCGCCAGCGCGCCCACCAGGATGAGCAGGAAGTACACCAGCGGCATCCAAGTGACGAATATCAGCGACATCACGGTGAGGCCCATGGCCACGCCCACCGGCAGTACGCGCAAAGACCTGTTCAGGGGCACCAGGCGCCCGGCGAGCACGGCGCCGAACGCGACTCCCAGCGCGACCACGCCCTGCAGGACCGCGCCCTGGCTCAGGGGCATGTTCAGCTTGCGCTCGGCCCAGCGCAGCACGATGAACTGCAGCGTGGCGCCCGCGCCCCAGAACAGGGTGGTGACCGCGAGCGAGATCTGGCCGAGTTTGTCGCGCCATAGCGTAGTGAAGCATTCGACGAAATCCCGGACCATCACCACCGGGTTGCGCGTCTGATCGTGATAGCGCGCGCCGGTATCGGGGATGCGCAGGTTGAATACCGCGGCGATCAGATATAGCAGCGAAATCACCAGGATCGCGGCTTCCGGCGGCGTGTCTATGCCGGTGTCGATGTGCGGAATATCGATCGACAGCAGCAGCCCGGATACCCGCGGGCTGATGAGCGCGCCGCCGAGCACGGTGCCGATGATAATGGACGCGACGGTCAGCCCCTCGATCCAGCCGTTGGCGACCACGAGCTGCCGCGGCGGCAGCATCTCGGTGAGGATGCCGTACTTGGCGGGCGAATACGCCGCGGCCCCGAGCCCGACAACCGCGTACGACATCAGCACGACAAGATGGGTGCCGATCCCGAGCGATTGGAACGCGTCATAAAAGAACATGAGCGCGCATCCGGCAATCTTGATGCTGTTGGTGATGAACATCACCCTGCCCTTGGGCAGGGAGTCGGCGAAGGCGCCGACAAAGGCCGCGAGCACGACGTAGGACACCGTGAAAAAGAATTTCAGCAGCGGCGTCATCCACGCCGGGCCGTGAAGGTCGATCAGCAGTGCGATCGCCGCGATGAGCAAGGCATTGTCCGCCAGCGACGAGAAAAACTGCGCCGCCATGACGGTGTAGAAACCGCGGTTCATCTAGGAGAAGTGACGGGGTCGGCCGTTGGAATTGGGAGCAGGGCGTCTTATACCATGCTGCCGCTCGGCGCCGCGAAAAATGCTCATCAGCTGTTCTTGTGGTGCGATTTATGATTCAATAAGGCGGGATAATACAGGAATCGCCGGGGCGGACCAGGACATGGCAGACAGAAGATTACAGGTGTTTCACGCGGTAGCGAAGCAGAGCAGCTTTACCAAGGCTGCCGAGACGCTGTTCATGACGCAGCCGGCGGTGACGTTCCAGATCAAGCAGCTGGAAGAGCATTTCAACACGCGCCTGTTCGACCGCGGGCACGGCAAGATCTCGCTTACCCCCGCCGGCGAAGTCGTGCTGGAATATGCGGAGAGGATACTGTCGCTCTCGGCGGAACTCGATACCCGCGTGAGCGAACTGACTGGCGAGGTCCAGGGGCTGTTGCTGATCGGCGCGAGCATGACCATCGCGGAATTCATGCTGCCGCGGGTGCTGGGCGAGTTCAAGGTCGCCTTCCCCGCGGTCAGGGCGCGCCTGACGGTGGCGAATTCGGAAACGGTCGAGCACGGCGTCGCCGCGCACAGCCTGGACATCGGCTTGATCGAAGCGCCATCGCACGTTCCCAACCTTTCCACCGAGAACTGCTGCGAGGACGAGCTGCAGGTGGTGTGCGCACCAGGGCATTCTCTGGCAAAGCTCAAATCGGTGACGCCGAAGCAGCTGGTGCAGCATCCCTACATCAGCCGCGAGCCCGGTTCGGGCACGCGCGAAGTGACCGACACCTATTTTCGCGCGGCCGGATATCCGGCGGAAGAATTGAACACCGTGATGGAGCTGGGCAGCCCCGACGCGATCAAGGGGGTGGTGGAAACCGGCCTCGGTTTCGCCATCATGTCCAAGGTGATCGTGGCCAAGGAAAAACAGCTGGGCGTGCTGGTGACGCTGCCGCTCGCGCCCAAGCTCACCCGCACGCTGTCGCTGGTCTACCCGAAGGAGAAGTTCCGCTCGCGCCTGGTCAGCAGCTTCGTCGAGTTCGCGAAGGGCAGGCTGAAGACCTCCGTCAAGGGCTGAGCCGGCCATCCGCTTTCCGGACCGTCCGGCACAATCGAT
>Ga0335085_10006476_pt1 | contig 18459 bp, 9 predicted proteins | sample Lox_Sample_45_FD_206712 | JGI IMG/M metagenome (GOLD analysis project Ga0335085, IMG submission 206712) | Soil microbial communities from Loxahatchee National Wildlife Refuge, Florida, United States - Lox_Sample_4.5 | ecosystem: Environmental > Terrestrial > Soil > Wetlands | place: USA: Florida...
TTGTAGCAGCGGCGTTTCTGCGGTTACAGCGGCGGTGGGGTCTTATCCTTTCTCCATCACCGTGGACGACACCGCCAATTCCACAACGCCCAGTGGTACGCAATCGGGAACAACCAACACGCTTAGCAGATCGGTCACAATCAATGACAAGTTGCTGCTCTCGGTCGATGCTTTGTCGTTGGATCCCCCCACCGATGGTGTGCAGGCACGATCTTACGGAAACACCGGTGCCGGCTTCAAGGCTCTGACTTATGACGCTTCCGGAGGCATCCCCGGGGGCACAGGTTACACATTTACTCTCCCGTCTTCGGTTGCCGCTCCCGCGGCAAACGGGGTGCCCGCGCTCCTCGCATGTAGCGGCGTAGCAAGTAATACCAAGGCGACTTGCACCACGGGTGGATCTACAATCACCGCAGCGGCGGGAACCTACACCTTCAATTTCACCCTGGATGACACTGCCAATGCCACCACGCCAAGCGGGTCGGCCTCAGCGACCACTTACAGTTTCCCCGCCTCGAAGAGTATTCTAATCCATGCGCCGCTGGGGCTGGCTCTAGATGCGGCTTCTGCGCCAGTAAACTCTGCGCCCCCCGGCGTAGTCGGCCGCACTTACGGCAACACAGGGGCTGGGTTCAAGGATTTAGCGTTTGACGCCTCGAACGGACTGGCGCCTTACTTGTTCGGGCTGCCTCCGTCGGTCGCAACCCCCACCGCCAACGGCGTGCCCGTCGCCGTGGCTTGCGCCGCCTCCGGCGCCAATGCCGCTTGCACGAGCGGCGTTGCCATCGTTTCCGCTAGCTCCGGAACCTATCCTTTCTCGATCGCACTCGACGACACGGCCAACGCCACGACCCCCAGCGCCTCGGCCTCGACCACCCAGCCTCTCCCCATTCCTGGCTCGATAAAAATCAACCTCGCGCTTGCCTTCACTCCCGATGCCGCAGGCGTTGACCCGCCTCCCCTCGGGGTGGTTAACCGGACTTATGGGAACGTGGGAGCAGGCTTCAAGGCCTTGATCTATGACGCGGGAGGAGGAATTCCGGGCGGGTCTGGCTACACGATCACACTACCCCCGACAATCGCTGCTCCTGCGGCCGATGGCGTGCCAGCTCCAGTGGCGTGCACACCTAATGGTGGAAACACGCAAGTTACTTGCAGCGGGGGCGCGTCGGCTATTACCGCGTCTACCGGTTTTTATCCCTTTTCCGTCACTTTGGATGACACTGCGAATGCAACTACACCCAGCGGGTCGCAATCCTCAACTACCAATGTTCTTTCGAAATCCATCGCTATCAACGGACAATTGGCGGTTAGCGCGCCGAATCCATCCCCCATCCCCGTAGCAATCAGTGGGCGGCCTTACGGGACGCCCAAAGGGAGTCAGGACCTTATCTACTCCCTTCCTACCGCCCAAGGATTGCCGGCTGTGACCCTGGCCGGTGCAGGTTTCCCCACCCCCATTACCTGCCCCCCGCAGACGAACACCACCGATTCCCTGATTTCGATGCACTGCAATAGCGGCAATGTTGGTGTTTCAGGAGGCACGAGCACCGGGACGGTTACAGCGACGGACACCGCCAACGCCACAACACCGGCGGCGACCACCGGGACCGACCCCAACAGCCAGATCTCGAGCGCGGCAACCACGCAAATTACGGTAAATCCCGAACTTGCCATTCTCAATACCTTCCTGGAGAATGGTACGGTTGGGGAGCCCTTTGCGGCGATTGCTTACAGCAACGGTGGCGGGATCCCGTTCTCAACCGTCCCTGCCTATGATTGGTCCACATCGGCGGGCGGGATACCGGGAGTAGCTTTCATAATTCCCGTCCGCAAACCTGCCGACGACCTGAACCTGGCCCGAGGTTACTACTTTGGGACACCAACCACGGCCAACACGCCCACCACTCCGACGACTTCCACCACCTTCACAGTGGCCGATACGAGCAACCTCACTACGCCCAGTTGCATTACCGCTGCTACGTGCCCAACCGCTTCTGCCACCAATAAAGTCTTCTCGGAACTCGGTTTCGTGGCCACCTACGCTTCGGGCCCTACCGAGCAGGGGTCTACCGCAGTCGCGTTTGACAGCAACCTCTTTAGCGTTTCCAATTTCATCTCCCTGAGAACGAACGCAACCCTCGCCGCCAACCCGGTCGCGGCGCGCGTTACCCCGGATGGGGAGTGGGTCTACGTGCCGAAACAAGGAGACACTCACGACGTGTCGGTGATTGACACCATTCTTACCACCACGGGTTGCACGTCTCCCGGAGCGTGTCCCGCTTCATCAAGTGGCGGGTTCGCGGCCAATTCGATTGTGGTTTCGAATACGGGCACGTTCAACCCAAGCGCCATCGACATCGAACCCCAAAAGTTCTTCGCCAGTCCTTTGTCTTGCACTCCGCCATCTTGTACGGACTTGCCCCAGTTCCGGTACGATGCCTGGCTGGTCGATCCGTGGGATGGTAGTCAGCCCACGGCGATCGTGGAGCCGATTCCCGACGCTCAAAACCCCGGGCACGTGACTTCCCCTCTGGCGGGAACCTACAAAGTTACGGTTCCCGACGCAAACAATATTGCGCTCAGTCCGGACGGCAGCCTGGCCTTCCTTTCTTTGAATTACCTACCCTCGGATGTGGCTTGCGCTGTGCCACCGTGTTCTACTTTCAGGGTGCTGAGTCTCCCCAGTACTCCCATCACGGTGCCCCCCACGGTCACCACTACGCTGGCCGCCGGCTTGCGAGCAGGAGCGATCGCGGCCGACCCGCGGGGGATTTATGTTTACACGGCGACGCGCGACAACACCGGGACCTACACGTATGTCACGATAACTAGCGGGGGAGCGACGCCAAGCGTTATCGGTCACATTCCCTCTGCGGCAGGCCCCACGGGGACTGTCAACGTGTGCTCCAACGGCGGGGTTCCGACTGCCCTGAACGTTTCGCCGGATGGCAATCGGCTTTTCATCACTTGCCTTGACACTATCAATTCCCCGCAGACCATGAATGCCGTAAACGCGTGGGATATCTCCCAGAGAGACGGGAAGCCCCTCTCGACGCACATTTTCGGCTCGACGGGACACCTCGGCACTCCCGATCAGACGATCAACCTGCCCGTTTCGCAAGATAACTCGTCGACCCTCTTCCCCGACGCCGAAAATGGCTGCACGACGCCGGTTGATATCAAGACGAAGCTGACCAATGATGGAACTACTTCCGCCTATGGTACGCGTCTCTTTGTCAGCTGCCAGGACTCGGATACGGTGGTGGTGTACGATTACAACACAGGCGCGGGTTCAACCGCGCTTGACAGTGTTAATCCAAGCAGTGCCGTCTTCTCCACTGATGCGACTGCGATTGCCAACGTGGCGACACCCCCATACGTGAATGCCTGCGGCAATACCGGGTCTTGTCCCCAACTCCTCGACCTGATGGTGAATCCCGCCATCCACTTCATCACCGGTGGATACAGCCCGACGCTTCCCTTCGCGCTGCCGCCGGCATCAGCAGCAGGAAACTATCATACATTTGTGGTGGCTGGGGGAGGTGCGGTCATGGACTCCACCGGGACGGTGCATCGCGCTTGGAGCAATCCGGACGGTGTATTATCGACGGACCCGAACTGCGCCGGCCTCATACTGAATCCCGCAACGGGGGAGATCTCCGGCACCCCCGCCAACATGGGTGTTACTTGCGGTGGAACGAATGGATTCGTTATTCGGGTGACGGATGCTACTGTCACTACGAGCAACCCGGCTGGGCAATTCGTGGAGAGAGCGTTCACGATCCCGACAACCCCTTAGCGGAGAAGTTTGAACTTTCGAACTTCACATTGAACATCCTTCACGGGCCCCACGGGATCAGCTCGGGGCCCGAATTACACCTCAAATCCAAGAAGAGCGATCTAGGTCCTTGCACATTGCCCTGAAGTGGCGGCCGGCCCCTCCCCGGCCTTGGCGGGGTCCGCCGGTCGGCGCTCATGTGATGTCGCAACACTTCGCTGTTCCAACCTTTTGCCCGTCGGCGGTCTTTTGCGCCGCAGCGTATTGTGACTGGCCTATGGCAGTTTCCGGAATTTGGAATCTGAGCGAGCAGTCGGTTGTGACCGCCCTGCGGCGGTTTCCGGAATCTGGAATTGGGAATTCGCCCGGAGGGCGAGTGTATATCCCCACCTGTTCCACGCCCACCGAGGGAAAGGGGGAATACATCCGCAGGTCTTTGATAACCTTGCTCCCTCTGGAAACCTAGTGCCCGCTTGAACTCGTGGCCGGGATGAAACTCGCGGAATGAACAGCGCAATTCTGACGTAATGCTGTGAAAATTCTTCCCTGCTTGTGCCCGTGGGGGGCGGCCACGCTTGTCTCCACATGGTTGAAAAATAGTGACTTGTGGGAATCTTCCGGCGAATGGCTTTCTGGCCATGGGTGTGCAGATGTTATTACCTGCTGACCAATGTGGGCAGGTAGGCCAGAAAAGATTGGGGACAGTTTTGCTGACTTTCGTGGACTGGCGCTGACGAGCCTTGTCCCACCAGGATGCAGCGGATTGGATACAGTCGAGTTCTACCACGCGCGCCAGCGCAGTGATCAAGATGCGCTGGATTCCCATACCCCTGCGGCTGCCTGGGACGGCCGGGCAGCCGCAGCCCGCCTTCTGGGAAAATATAGCCTAGTGCTTTAGTCGTTTCCCCTTCGATTCCGGCCGGCATTTGGATGCCCGCTCATGCGCAGAGATTCTCCTGAAGAAATTCTCCTGAGAAATTCTCCTGAGTTGACGAGCTTTTTCCGTCTGTGCTATAAACCTATAGTTAGACCAAGCCGATGTCATAAGTGACGGCATACTCCTCGGTAGCTCAATGGTAGAGCATTCGGCTGTTAACCGAAGGGTTCCAGGTTCGAGTCCTGGCCGAGGAGCCAATTCTTTTACTAGGTTGCAAACGCCCCCGTTATTCTCTTTGATTTGATTGTCACTTCGGTGCGTAGCTAACCCGGGGATGGCGCCCTCTATCGCTTTGATCGCCCCGTCAATTGCGGCCTGTGAGAGACTTATCCACCAATTTGTAAGCCGGGCCGTCGTGGTACGACCACGACTCCAACCGACCGCCGAAGTTTCTCCTTGTGGCCGCCTGGAAGGCAGGCTAAAGTAACCTTATCGCCGGGCACAAGTCTAACTACATCCGAGCAGCGCAGGTCTGGGCAGTATTGTTGAAGCGCGTCGCGGGGGTGTGTGTTCCGCACGCACGAGAAATGGGTGCGTACGCCTGTCCCTGGACGGCCCAGCGATGGTGTGTCTGTCGGAGCGAGTGAGTTCTGGCCCTCTGAAAACGAAGATGGGTACCTGTTGGGCATTACTAAGGGAGAGGAAAAGCATGAGGTTGTAACCCAGTAACAAGGTTCGTCGGCACGGATTGTTGACATGCTTCGCAAGGGCTCGTGGGAAGCCCCAACCCATCTGAAAATGGCTATCCCACACTTTCTCCTGAGAAGAGTTGAACATGAATGGCTGTAAACCGCCGAAAGCGTTGTCCTCCCTCCTTAAATACCCCAAGCTTTAACCTGAGCTGTGCAATAATTTGAATTTGCAACTGGTAAAGCCGCCAAACTGCGGTGATGGAGGATACATGAGGAGGCGCCAGACCTGCGCGCTGATTCGACCGCTACCCCGGCCTCCGAATTCTGGGACCCGAACCTCCAACCCGGAGTCCCGAATTCCGAATCCCGAGTATTTATAATGGGCCGACCGACCTGCTCCGCGATCTCTCGACTCTCTTGCCTTCTGTTGTTCTCGGTGGCGTGCGCATCGACAGTCTACCCACAGGGCAAGGTCCCCGGGTCGGAGCCTTTGGCGCAGGTTGTCCCTCCCGATCCCGCCACGCTCATCAAAATCGTTGCGGATAACCAGAAACAAATTGAGGCGGCCCGCAAGGACTACATTTTCCATCGCCAGGATGAAGATCAGGAGTTGGACTCCCAAGGCCGTGTGAAATCTACGGAGATCAAAGAATATGAGGTCTATTTTATTGGCCCTCGGGAAATTGACCGGCTGCTGAGCAAAAATGGCAAACCCTTGACCGAGGGGGAAAGCAAAAAACAGGACGAAGAAGTTCGTAAACAGGAAGCCAAGGCGCGAGAGAGAATCGCCAAGCAGGAGTCGGGCGAAGACCCCGGCAAAAACACGATTACCCTGGCGAAATTCCTGGCAGTGGACCGCTTCTGTAATCTGCGCCGCGAAAGCTATCAAGGGCGCGAGGTTTTCGCCATTGATTTCGCCCCGCGCCCGGATTTTCAACCCCATTCCCTGGTCGATAAAGTGCTCAAAGCTCTGGGGGGAACCCTTTGGATTGACGAACAAGCCAGGCAGGGCGTGCGCCTGGAAGCACGTTTCCTCGAGGGCGTGAAGGTGGGAGGCGGCCTGCTGGCCTCGGTGCAGAAGGGGGGCAACGTCGTCCTGGAGCAGCGGTTCGTGAATGACGAGGTTTGGATGCCATCCTTTATCGAGGTTCATCTGAATGCCCATGTGTTTTTCATTCACAAGTCCATCAATGGCACCGCAACGTACAGTGACTACCGCAAGTTTCATGTGGATTCGAAGATAACAGGCAGCGCCCCGGCAGTCCCTACCCCCGAACCTTGATCCTGGGAAGCGCAGACTTGAGCGTAGTTTGCACTCGTCAGCAGCTTTTCGTTATTTCACATTAGGTGATCGCTCGACACATTTAGAGCCGCGGAGGAGTGCAGAAAGCGCACAACTCCCCGCTGGCCTTGCCTATGACCACCGGCTAAGAGCTCAGACATGATAATGGGTCCCTAATCCCCGTGGGTTAGGAAGGGCCGCCCCGATACATCGGAGAGCGTCGCCGGCCTTATTTCGTCCTCCCCGATTTGCTCAGGTCGATGGGCTGAAAGCCGATTTCCGCGGCGGGCGAGCCGGGTTTCAGGGTGAAGTCTCCATGCTCTGGATCGACGAAGAGCGGGTCCGCCACCAGTGAGTGCACGTCTTGTCCGCGCTTCTGCCATTGCTCCAGTGACTCTTTGGCAAACAGTAGCGGCTGTCCCTCAGCCTGGAAGTATAGGTTGTAGTCCATGTGGAACTGGCTGTCGTCCCAGGGGCCATCGAGCAACATTCCTTCCTTCCAGTAGACGATATTGTGCTCGAAGGTGAAGCTCACGTGGGTCTCCTTTTTGCTGCGCCGAAGTTGCGCGTTCGTTCCCAAGGCAAAGATATTGTTACGCACGACGTTTTCCCGCCCATAGTGCTGATGGAAGCCGCCATCCTGGGCGCGATAGACCACGTTGTTCTCAATCAAGATTTGGCTGCTGCCCTCATCCGTGTAAATTCCCCAGCCGCCATACTGAAATCGTCTCACGTCGTGGCAAAAGTTGTTGCGCTCAATGGTTCCGGGTTGGATTCCCAGGGAATAGATGCAGCCCATGTCGCTCAACAGGCCACGGCCGATGTTGTGGAGGTTGTTGAATTCGATCCGATTGTCATGTGCGGCGGAGGGGCCGTATCCCCACGTCCAGCCGAGCGTAATGGCGGTGTAGTACGTGTCGGCGATTTCGTTGTGCGCCACCGTGTTGCCGCTGCTCTGGCCAATCCACACACCCACCGCGGCGGGGTAAACGATGCCAATGTTGTGGATGTAATTCTCCGAAACCTGAATCGCGCTCGTCCCCTGCACTTCTTCCTTCGGGATCTCAGGGTCGCCGACCTTCACGCCTCCCGCGCCGAGGTCCGTCATTTCATTGCCTATAACCTGGTCGTCCTTCGAACCTTTGTGAATCTCCACAGCGTACTGGCCCAGTCGGGTAAAGAGGCATTTTTCGATGCGGCAATGGCGCGCGCCGACAAGTTCCACAACGGCGGGAATGTCATAGGCGGCCTGCATGTCCACATAGCCTTTGGACGGCAGCGACCAGTCAGTATGCGCGAAAGTTAAGCCACGCAGGACGATGTCATGAACGAACTCGTTCGTCTCTCCTTTGCCCTCCATGCGGATCAACTGCGGGAGGGAGGAGGCAACGAACTCGGATTTGCCCACGTCTTCCCCCGGCATGGCGAGGTAAGACAGTGTACCGGTTCGCCGGTCGAGGAACCACTCGCCCGGTGCGTCGAGCGCATCGGCGGCATTCTCCACCCAATAGCGCGCATCCTTGTCATCGCCCCATTCCTGGCGCTCGGTGGAAAGTGTGGCCGTGCTAGTATCGGGGTCCACGGCCTTGAGCGGCATGCGAAATTCCGCCCACTTTTCCAGGCCTATGACTTCCACGTCACCCTGCTCAACCCAAGCGGCGTGAATATCGCCTGTGTGGAATTTGACACGTGTGGGATTGCCCGCCTGGAAGATGCCATCGGCGCGGAAGAAGCCTGAGTTCGGGGAACGCGCGCGCTGGCGGCGCTGGCCATTCACAAAAAGCTGATGGAAGTACCACTCGCCTTCTTTTACGCCGGGAACTTCCGCGGTCCACTGATCCGGGCGATTCGGCTGCCTTGCTGTTGTCGCTTTCTTCCATCCCGTCATCGTGCGGCCCCCGCTTAGAATCACCTTCTCGCCCGGATAGGCGGCATAAGTGATGGGGCACTGAGCGGCGCCGGAGTCCTTCGGCTCAAGAACCAAGGGAGCCGTCAGGGTGTAAACCCCGCCGCGCATATGTACAATCACGGGTTTGCCCAGCGGCTTGCCCGTTTGCATTGACCGGATGGCGTCGCGGGCACGGGTGAGCGTAGCAAAGGGTCCGTCGGACTTGGCAGCGTTGTGTTCTGCCAACTTTCCTGACCAGGCGTCGTTTCCCTCCGGCGAGACGTAGAAGACGTTCCCCTCGGGGCGCGGGACACCGGCATGAGACCTGCCGTCAGGCTCAAGCGCCATCCCATGGGGCAGGGAAAGGATTCGTACAACGGCGACAGCCAGAAGGGTGTTGATGACGAGGCCAGCTAAAAGGGAGGTTAATACCGTTTTTGGGTCCTTCATGAATGAATCCCATAACCGAAGATTTAAGCGCCGACATTATAGCTCTTGCATCGTGTCGGAGCGGCGAATTTACCTCGCTAAAGGGCGGCGTAATGCTGCCTCGACGTCAAATGGATTGAGGTGATACATAGCGGAGTGCAGGGATCGCTTGTACATGCGGAGCGACATAAACCGATGCGTAATCGGCTGTGGTGTCGGTCCCCGACCGCCGTCGCAGGGGCAAGCCATGGAGTGCTCCTAACTGGAGTTTCTACATTTTGTCCATTTGTGGGTAGTATTGTCTAGGCTCACTTTTTACTTGACAAAGGCTACAAGTGTGTGATATCCTGGGGGGAGATTGTCGGCTGGCGGCCGTCCCCCGAGGCTCGGTGTTGGGGGTGGGGAATTCCAAACTGCAGTCCCCCCAGTCCTGAGCGCCAAGTCCCCAAAAACCTGAGGCTTTCGCAAGATGGATACTCACCCAATCGCGACCTTAATTCTTCCCATCCGTCTCACCCCCACCCTCGCGAAGGTCTGCTGCTCACCCAAAAAGATGCTAAAAATGTGCGACCGAAGCCGGAATGTGTATGAAATCAAACAAAACATGGACAAAATTCCCGGCGAAAAGTCGGACGTTAACGGCAAATCGATGCAAGTTTTGCAAAGAAAAACGGTTTTGTGGTGACAATTTGCCGATTCCATCTGGTATTTCACGGGTTTTTTCGTGCATGATTTGATCCAGCTTCGATGCCGCATCGCCGTCCATCGCACGGAAAGGGTCATCCTGAAAATTGTGCATTACCTGGTGTTGCTCGCAGCCGTTTTTCTGGGAACAATCACCTGGTCCCCTGCGCAGTCACCCGAAGAGATGGCGACGGCCCACCGATGGGTTAGTGCGAAGTTTCTTGGCGAGGTAGCGCCGACGCCGGCGGAAAGCTATTTGCTTGTTTACACCCAGTCGGGACCAGTGACGAAGAACGAGGTTAAAGGCCATCGCTTTCGTATCGTGGATCAGGAATATTCGCGCGGGCTCCACTTCTCCTCCGACGGCAAGGTGCGAGTGGTGCTTGCCGCTCCGGCAAAGAGTTTCGAGGCCGTAGTAGGAGTGGACAGCAACGACATTGGATACTACTCCAACGTCGGCCGGGGCGCGGTGGTTGCCTCGGTTGACGTCGGCGGGAAAACGCTGTTCCGCAGTCAGGTTTTGCACGAAGGTATGGCGGGCATTCCCGTCAAGGTGGACCTCGCCAATGCCACCGAGATTGACCTCAAAATCGAGGACGGGGGCGGGGGAGTGCTCTTTGGCAATCATTTTGACCAAGCCGATTGGGCCGAAGCGCGGGTGACCTTGGCGGATGGCAAGACCGTCTGGCTGGGGGACCTTCCCACCGGACCGATGCGTGCCCCCCTTAGGGCGGAAGTGCCCTTTTCCTTTCGGTACGGCGACCGGCCTTCCAGCTATTTGCTGAATACGTGGGAATGCAATCGCAGTTCACGCCGCCTAGACGACACCCGCACTGAGCATTCGCTGACTTACACTGATCCGAGGAGTGGGCTGGTGGTACGTTGCGTTGCCGTGGAGTATCGCGACTTTCCCGTGGTGGAGTGGACGCTCTACTTCCACAACACCGGTAGCGCCCCCACGCAGATTCTGGAGAACATTCAGGCCCTCGACACGCGCTTCGAGCGCACCGAAGACGGCGAATTCATCCTGCACCACAGCAAGGGCTCGCAGGCCACCTCCACGGACTTCGAACCTTTTACCGACCGCTTAGAGCGCAGGGAGGAAAAGCGGTTCACCGCGGCGGGTGGGCGTCCGACCAACACGGACATGTGCTACTTCAACATTGCCTTGCCGGGCGAAGGGACGATTGTGGCCCTTGGCTGGCCGGGCCAATGGGCGGCGAGTTTTACGCGCGACGAGGGCACGGGGCTCCAGGTGCGCGCAGGTCAGGAGTTGACCCACTTAAAGTTGATCCCGGGCGAGGAAGTGCGCGGCCCTCTGGTCGCCCTGGTGTTTTGGCGTGGCGATTGGATTGATGGGCAGAACGTTTGGCGGCGATGGATGCTCGCTCACAACCTGCCGCGCCCCGGTGGCCAGTTGCCGGCGCCGCTGCTCTCGACGGGGACCAACGGCTACACCGTCGAGATGCAGGGGGCGAACGAACAAAACGAGAAAGAATTCATGCAGAAATACTTCGGTTTGGGATGGAAGTTTGACTACTGGTGGATGGACGCGGGCTGGTATCACTTCAAGGACGGTTGGTGGAACACCGGAACCTGGGACCCTGACCCGGCGCGCTTCCCCCATGGCTTCCGCCCCATTTCCGACTTCGCCCACGCGCACGGCGTGAGGACCATCGTATGGTTTGAGCCGGAGCGGGTTACCGCAGGCTCGTGGCTGTGGGAGAATCACCCGGAATGGCTGCTTGGAAAGGAAGGAGGCAACAAGCTTCTGTATCTTGGCAACGCGGAAGCCCGCCAATGGCTGACCAACCACGTTGACCAGTTGCTTACCGAGCAGGGAATTGATTTGTACCGGCAGGACTTTAACTTTGACCCACTGGACATCTGGCGGGCCAACGACGCCCCCGACCGTCAGGGGATTACCGAAATCCGCCACGTCACCGGCTACCTGGCTTACTGGGACGAGTTGCGGCGTCGGCATCCAGACATGCTCATTGACACCTGCGCCAGCGGCGGTCGCCGTGACGATTTGGAAACTCTACGCCGTTCCGTGCCTCTGTGGCGAAGCGACTACGGGTATGACGATCCCCCCGCCATGCAGGATCTCACTTACGGCTTGGCATTCTGGGTCCCTTACTTCGGAACTGGCAGCCGGTCGTCAAATCCTTACTCCTTCCGCAGCACCATGGCGATGGCGATGGGCGCAGGTCCCGACCCTCGGAGCAAGAATGTGGACTTCCCGGCGCTCGGCCGGCTGGCTTCCCAATGGCGGCAAGTCGCACCTTACTATTACGGCGACTACTATCCGTTGACCCCTTACACCACGGAGGAATCCGACTGGGTGGCCTGGCAGTTCGACCGGCCCACGACAGGCGACGGTGTGGTGCAGGCATTCCGACGTTCGCAGAGCCCCATTGAAAAGGTAAGGTTCAAACTCCGCGGGCTCGACGCGGCAGCGCCGTACTCCGTGAGCAATCTCGACGTGCCCGGCGAAGTTCAGTTCAGCGGGCGCGAGTTGGAAGAACAGGGCCTGCCTGTGGTGATCAATGATATCCCGGGCGCGGTGATCATTATTTATAAGAAGGTTAAGGGAGCGCCCTGAGCGGTCTTTGGGCTTCGGTGGCTTCTTGATTTCGTCAGAAGTATAATGCCGCCGAATTCCTGGAGTCTTTTTTGATATCTCTAGGAGGTTGGCATGAAACGTCAAGCAATCATCAAGATCGTTTTGTTGGTATTCATTGCTGCCCTATCGGCTGCCGCGCAGACCCCCAATGCGGCGCCCCCCAAGCCGCTAACCCGCGCGCAGATTCTCGCCCTGCTGGCTGGTGATGTCCCCAGTTCCCGAGTGACCATGCTGGTCCAGGAGCGCGGGATTAATTTTGCGCCCACTGTCGCATTCCTCGAGCAAGTCCAAAAGGGAGGAGGCGAGGACGATCTGGTCAAGGCCCTCCACTCGGCCCATGTGACAACGAACATGAACGGCACGCAGCCGTCCACACCCCACGCCTCGGAAGCCAAGCTGGAGGAGGCGAAACAAGAGGAGTTGGCACAGCACACGGCGCAAGGAGCAGAGTCCTTTCAGGATCATCACTATGCTGAAGCGGAGGCTGAATATCGTGCGGCGATCAAGCTTGACCCGCAAAATTCCGATTTGCATATGGCGCTCTCCCGCGCCCTCAATGCTCAGGGAAAAACAGAAGAAGGGATGCGAGAAGCGCACTTAGCGATCCGCTTGAATCCTGAGAGTGACATGGCTCATTTCGCACTGGGCAATTCACTTCGCCTGCAGGAAGACTGGGCCGGTGCCGCGGCCGAGTATCGAGAGGCTCTGCGGCTGAATCCGAACTACGATATGACCCATAACAACTTAGGCCTTACGCTAAGGCGCCAAGACAACCTGGATGGTGCAATCGCCGAGTTTCGCAAAACGCTAAGCCTGAATCCCAACAACGAAATGGCTATGGCGAACCTCGGCAACGCACTCGACAGTAAGGGTGATTGGGACGGTGCCATCGCCCAGTTCCGGGATCTGTCACGTCTGAAACCCAATATGCCAGGGCCCCACTTCCGGCTTGGCCAGCTCCTGGAGAAAATGGGCGAGCCCCGCAGGGCCGTGAAAGAATTTCGTGAGGCGATGGACCTGGCTCCGGAAAATCGCCAGTTCAAGGCGGCCTACGAGCGCGCTTTGCGCAATCAGTAGAAAATCTACAGTGAAAATCTGAGTGGATTGATATGGGGGCCCTCCCCGGGGAGGCCGTGGGGGTTCCCTTTCCTGTTTTCCAGTCCTAACGATTAACGACTTCAGATGGGTCCAAATCGCACGATAGTTACGGTGAGGTCATCCGATTGGGGGGCCGTGCCGACATACTGGCGGATGCTGGCCAGGATTTTCTTGACGACCTCATCCGCCGATTGACCGGAGCAGGCTTCCAGGATGGAGAATAGCCGGGCATCGCCGAACAACCCGCCGAGGGCATCGCGCGCTTCCGTGATACCGTCGGAAGTAGTCACAATCAAGTCGCCGGGGTAGATCTGCGCGCGATTCGCCGTGAACTCAACACGAGGGAAGAGCCCCACGGGGAAATTGGAGGAGTCGACGCGATCCACGCCGCCCTGGGCGCGGACAATCAGGGGTGGGATGTGCCCAGCATTGACAAACTCATAACCTCCCTGGCGGTCGAGCACACCGTAAAGGAGGGTGGCAAACATTTCCGGCGGCGTGCGGTCGCACAGGTAATCGTTGACCCGCTGAAAAAGCTCCCCGAGGTCGGGCGCCCCCGCGGCAACGGCGCCGAAGGCCCCTTGGAGGCTTGCCGCCATCAGGGCGGCGGGCAGGCCTTTGCCGGAAACGTCGGCCAGCGCGAAGCCGTAACGGCCGTCGGGAAGTTCCACCACGTCATAATAATCGCCCCCCACCGCTTCCGTCGGTGTGGTGACGCTTAAGACCTGGAAGTAATCGCTTTGGGGCAGTTCCCGCGGCAGCAGACCCTGCTGGATGTTCCGCGCCAAAAACATCTCGTGCTGGATGCGCTCCTGGTCACGCGCCAGGCGAAACAGGCGGGCATTCTCAATTACGGTGGAGCCTTCCACCGCCAAGGTTTGGAGCACTTGACGGTCAAGTCCGGTGACGGCGGCGGCCTGCGATCGTGTGTCAAGATAGAGCAAGCCGAGCATCTCCGGCACTCTTCCGATAAATGTCTCTCCCGCCGCATCCGCCATGTGTAGTTTTTGCAGGGGGACCGCTACGATGCCGCGGGCGCCAGTGCGGATGATGCCGGTTTCCATCGCCGTGCGGCCGGAGGACTCATCTTCCAAAAGCACTTCCTCCTGGCCGGAGGCCGCCACACGATTCACAACCGTTTGGGAGTAATCGCTCACCTCCGGGCTCAGGTAGATCCCCCCTTTGCCGCGCGCCAAGCGTAGTTCCAGCTCACCTTTTCCTTCTTTCAGGAATAGCAACCCCCGCTCGGCATTGGCGAGCTGGATCGCAGAGTCCAATAGTGTGGTCAGCACCTCCTCCAGCGCCGGGGCGCGGAGCATCATCTGCGCCATCTGAAGAAGCAGGCCCAGGTGGTGCAGTTGCGGGGCGGGACTCTGTTCCGCGGCCTTTTCAAATTTTTCCAGAAGACCGGGAAGCACGGCCTCTTCCACGCCGAAAGCAAGTGCATAGGAATCCGACACTCCCAGGCTGATCTGGTCGCCCGACTTCAGCCGGTGGGATGCCGTGACTTTCTCGCCGTTCACAAAAGTACCGTGTCGGCTGCCGGCGTCTTCCAGCAAGTAGCCTTCGCTGTCTTTTACGATGCGGGCGTGACGGCGGGAAATGCGGGTGTCGAGCAGCACCAAGTCGTTGTCGCCTTGCCGTCCCAGCGTGAAGGGTGTGCGGGAAATCTCGATATCGCGCTGGTTGCCAAAAGCGTCGCGGACCGTGATGTGAGGCAGTGTGTTGGGCATGAAAATAGTGAACCTTGAACGGCGCGCCCGCCATTATAGCAAAGGCCGTGCTTGCCGCGTAATTTTCACGAGGGGGTGGCTGGCGGGTGGTCTCATAAGCTGTTATGGGCAAAATTACGGTTGCGCCCAAGCCGGTGGTGCGTATACTGGGGTGACTCGGGGTGCCAAAATGGACATCATGGATCACATGCGACGCCGCTTATTCATCATCATTCTAATCCTGTCCGTGCTCATGATTGCCTCCGGTTGCGCTGAGGAGAATACCTATCAGGAGGAGGCTGACCGGCTGGCCCCGCTGCTTAACTGGCAAACGGGCAGCGTCATTGCCGACATCGGCGCGGGCGGAGGAGAAATGACTTTCTCCGCGGCCAAGCGCGTGGGCACGGAAGGGCGAGTCTACGCCACGGAACTCGACACCAAGAAGGTGGCCAAGCTAATTGAGCTTGCGGCGAAGGAGAAAAACATCACGGTCATCCAAGGCAGCGAGGCTCAGACGAATCTTCCGCATGAGTGTTGTGATTCCATCTTCATGCGGCTCGTGTATCATCACTTCACCAAGCCCGCCGAAATCGACGCAAGTCTCTTTCGGTCGCTCAAAGCCGGCGGACTATTGGCGGTGATTGACAGAGGGCCGCCGGCCGGGTCCTCGAAGGTCGAGGGTGTACCCGAGAATCGAGGCGGACACGGCATGCCGCTAAATATCCTGATCGAGGAGCTTACCTCTGCGGGTTTTCAGGTGGTAAAGAGTATCGACGACTGGCCCAGCAAACTCTACTGCGTCGTTTTCCGCAAGCCCAGCCACTGAAGAGCATAAGAGCTGGTAGTTCTTAACACCCCAACCTCAACTTAGCTATTAACATCCGGTACCAAAAAGCCGCAGTGTAATCCGGCCCGGAGCCAAATAACTCGCTACACCTGTGTGCAAATACTTTGCGCGGGATGTAGGGCCGAACGGTGTTTGGCCGGGCCAGCACCGCTGGTCCCCACAAATTCAACTGCGGCCCCGCCGCGCTGAGCAAATGTAAATCCGCATCAAAATACGGCACGACCCCCTAGGCAGTTCAGATTAACTTTGGTGAAGCGTTCGGAGGTCGGCGAGCACTATCGCGGGTTGCCAATCATTGCCACGGTAAATCTTGACTACCTTTCCGTCCGGTCCGATGAGCGCAGTCACCAGCGCGTGCACGATTTGGCCACTTTCTGTCCAATAATTCAGGCCAAAGAACTCGGCAACTTTGCGAACCTGCTCCGGCGTGCCCGAGGCAAATTCCCACTGATCGAAGGGATGGGCATTGCCCGAGTAGTCCAGCCCATAGGCTCTCAGGACGGCGGGCTTGTCGTACTCCGGGTCAATGCTGATGCTCAGCAGATGGGTGGAAAGGGAAAGGGTCGGGTCATTGCGCACTTGCGCCAAAATCTGTGCAAAGTTCTTGCTCATCAAGGGGCAATAGTTGGGAAGCGGGCAACGCGTGTAGAGGAAGGTCAGCAGCAAGGTTTTGCCGCGGTACTGGTGGAGATGAATCTGTCTCCCATTCTGATTGGTGAGAGGGAAGTCCGGCACATCTTCCCCAATGGGCGTGCGAGCAGATTCCGGGGGCGCTAGCGATTTACCCTCCGGCTGGGTCTCTTCGGTGACGACGATTCCTTCCAGCCAGGCGCGATCGCTCGCCGACACTAACGTTGCGTGGATGGTTTGGCCTGGCTTGAGAACGTCGAAGGCCCACTTGTCCTTAAGCGGATAATCCATGGTCATGGCGGCCATGTAACCGGGGATGGCTTCGTGCGCCAGCCTCACCGTTCCTTCGTTCTTGTTCACCGCAACCACTTTCCCCCGCAGATCAAAGCGCTGCCCCGGCAAGGGCTTCTCGGTTTGCCAAGCTGCCAGAACAAGTACTGCGCTCAAGCCGATGAGCAATGCCATGAACCGTCGCGCGCGCATTACGACCTCCCCTGGATAAGACGGTGCGACCTCGTGCGAAGGCGCCGTGGAGATTGTACACCCCGAAAAATCCCCCCTGTTAGTAATGGAACCGGTACCGCGCCTCGAAATAGATCTGCCTGGGGTTTACGGTGTGGGTCCCCCCAAAAGTATTGCTACTATCGATCAAATAGCGGTTGTTCAGCACATTGGTGCAGTTCAGGGAAAATGACCACTTTTCTCCCAGGTTCTTTCCCAAGGCCAGATCGGCCGTGGTGTGGGGCGAAAGGTGCGCGGGCCCGTCGCCGTTCACGAAGCCGGAGCCGAAGTTGACGACAGGTGTGGCCCAGAAGCCGCGTGGCAGTTTGAGGGAAAGCACGGTACTGAAACCGTTGCGCTGGTCGTGATCAAGGTAGAAGTAACCCGTGCCCGTGTCCTCAATCAGCCCTCCGGTGATGGGGCCGAGCCCCTTACCCAGGGCATTTGCATAGGCGATCCGGAGCTGTGCATGGCCCCAGAGCTCCGGCGAGCGCAGTGCGACCTCCGTGCCGGTGATGAGAGCCGCGAGGTCAGTCAGGGGGATAAAGATGTCGGAGTTGCCAATCTCATCGTGATCCAGGTAATTGCGCGCGCTGGTGTGGTAGTTGTCTACGTTCAGCACCCAGGCGCGCAGCGGCACCGTGAGGCCGAAGTCGTACTGGATATCGCGCTCGCCCGGGAGGGGAACGAAGCTAACGCCCTGCGATAAGGCAAAATCCAGCAACGGTCCGCTCAGGCTATCGAGGGGTGGCGGCTGGTAGTAGTAGGCGTAGTAACCATGCACCGTCCACCCGAGATGGGGGATGCGGATGCCACCGCCCAGGCGGGGGTCAGCCGCATTTTCACTTATCAGGCCGCCGTAGTGAACCAACCGGATTCCGGCATCCAGCGTAAGCCAGGAAGTCGGCTGGTATTGGTCTTCCGCAAACAGGGAGTCGGTATTCGCCCAGTGCACCTCCTGTTGTTGCAGCACTTGCGAGCCCGGGTTGGCCGTCAAACCGAACTGATTGTTGTTGCGTTGCCCCCAACTCTCAATGCCAACACGCGCGTTGTGATGCTTCTTGAGCGCTTGGAGCATCGCTCGCACACCAAGGTAGTTTGACCGGCTCTCCTCGTTAAGGACAAAGGGGGTATCTCCGGCTCCGCCGATGAAGTGGGCGCCGTTGAAGTGAAAGTAGGGGGAAACCGAAAAGATCAATCCACCGGACGTGGTGTGAACCCACCGGAAACCCACCAGGGCATCGTTTTCGATATCGAGATCACGAATGCCGAGTGCTTGGGCATCCGGGTCATTGGGGATGGCGTAGTGGTCGTTACGCAGGGAGACGATCCAGCGCAACTGGTCCTGCGACGATGTGTTGTAGAGCAAAGACAGAAAGCCACCCACGCCACTTTCCTGATCATTGATCACG
>Ga0335085_10006478_pt1 | contig 18451 bp, 8 predicted proteins | sample Lox_Sample_45_FD_206712 | JGI IMG/M metagenome (GOLD analysis project Ga0335085, IMG submission 206712) | Soil microbial communities from Loxahatchee National Wildlife Refuge, Florida, United States - Lox_Sample_4.5 | ecosystem: Environmental > Terrestrial > Soil > Wetlands | place: USA: Florida...
TGCAATTTGTTCCAGTTATCTGCATTGAGAACCGTGCCATGTACGACGTCCGAGAAGGACAGTGTCGGCCCGCAGCGGGTCGGCGTCACGGGGCGATAGAGCACCACGCCGAAGGAAAATAAATCGGTTCGCGCATCGAGCGGTTTCCCTCGTGCCTGTTCCGGAGACATATAAGCCACCGTGCCCAGCGCACCGCCCATGCTGGTCAACTGTTCGGCCGGGCCGCCGGACTGCGTCATGCTGTTGTCCGCCGCGCCCTTCTCTGCCGACGCAATCTTGGCCAGCCCGAAGTCCAGAATCTTAGCTTGGCCGCGCTTGGTTACCATGATGTTCGCGGGCTTGATGTCGCGGTGAATGATGCCTTGTGAGTGAGCGGCGTCGAGGGCTTCACTGATCTCGATGCCCACGTTGAGCAGAGTCTCCAGATCCAGCGGACCTATCGTTATGCAGTCTTTCAGAGTCACTCCGTCGAGCAATTCCATGACGATGTAAGGGTGGGCGTTGTCTTCGGCAATCTCATGAATGGTGCAGATTCCGGGGTGATTCAATGCGGACGCAGCGCGAGCCTCACGGTGAAACCGCTCCAGGGCGTTAGGGTCTTGAGCCACATCCTCAGGCAGGAATTTCAGCGCGACAAACCGGCCAAGGTTAAGGTCCTCAGCCTTGTAGACCACTCCCATTCCCCCAGCGCCAAGCCTCTCCAGGACGCGTTAGTGGGAGATCGTGCTGCCAACTATGGAAGCAGGGCGGGACACAAGAGGTTCATTTTACGCGCAGCACATCAATTCAGGCAATCGCACAACATAGCCAGGATTGGAACCGATAAGCGGACAATCTGAAGCCAAGTCGCTCGAAACTCCCCATAAGTCGCGTTGTGGGAAGTTACAAGGGGGCTGGATGCCCGCTGGCCGTAACTTCCCACAACGCCGTTTCTGGACCGTCGGGCCACACGTTCGGCCACGAGTGGGAGGGAATGGCTATGTGGCGTCTCCAAATAGGTTTATGAGGAAGAGCCGTACCACCGAAGCCTTGACGACTCTGACGACCGAGCCATTCCGATGGCAGTGCGTGACTGTTCCCGCAAATTTGAAGTTGGGGTGCCAAACGAGTTTTTTCTCGTCGCTTTCCCACCAAACAGCGGCTCCGCTGAAGCCGTGAGGGTCTCTGCTAACACTCGCGCCGTTGTAGGGGATCAAGTAATGCCTGTCGCGCTGAAGGTGGTCGTAGTGAAACCTCACCTCGTCTTCCGACGGAAAAGGCAGCACGGAACCTCCAAAGATTGTGGGCCAGAGAGCCAGATCGGCTTCCTCCCGCTTCGGGCTGACCGTTCTTCGATTGACGATGACGCTGTGGTCGGAAGGGAAACCGCAACAATTAACGTTCTCGCCTGGAGGTGGATCAATCCAATCCTTCACAAGTTCGGTAAAGTCAACGCTTGGGAATTTGGCGACGTCAACGGTAACAACCGCGAGGTCTTCCCACGTACACCGATGAATCACAGAATCAGCGGTTAGTCCGATACCGTCGACAATGTCATGTTTTGTTAGAGCCTCGCGGCTCTTATATTCTTTGGGCAAGTCCGCAAACACGAGGACACGAATGTCTTTTGCCTTGGCATTCTCAAAAACGTGTGCGGCGGACAAAACGAAATGGTGTTTCCCCCATCTCATTGGACAGCCGGTTCCAGGCACTTCAGAATCGCCGCGCTCACCTGTATAGCGATTCACCCCAACGACTCTGACGCTGTTCACGAGCGCGGCAGTGTGCTGCAACATATGCCGCATGCAGGCATCCGACCCATGATTCTTAAGACCTGTTGTGACATAGTCAGAAACGGTCAGAACTTTTGGCGAGACCTGCGATTCGGAGGGCTGGTGTTTTTTCTGGCTCCTACGAACACGGCGATGTTTTTTTGGTGCCACCATGGTGCTACGCGATATGCATCATCATGCGCTGATGTGCACTCAAATGACAAACATCACATCGAGGAAGGGCTGTAGAATCAATAATTTTGCGCGGTGCTGCGTTTGGTGCGCTGTGCTTCAGATTGTGACCTGCGGACCGGTACCGAGAAGTCTCGTTGTGGGAAGTTACGACCTTGCGGCCAGCTTTGCCGTGTGGTCGGTCCATCGCCTGGGACGTCTCCACAAAATCCTCGACCCCGTGACAATTGCCCGTCTGCGCGCACAGGGGCGTTTCTGGGCAGCGATCGGGAGAGACGCGGCTAGGGGGCGAAGGTACGATACGCCGGGCGGCCCTGGCAGCCGCCAAAATCCCTATCTCCTCGCCCCCCGTAACCGCCAGCAAACACGCGGCCGTCTAAGGCCGTTTTCATCCGCCAAAAAGAACGGTTTTACGCGGTTTGTAAGTGCCTCAATTCACAGGCCCGGAATTCGCGAATCTTACTGCCCACAAACACACGCTCCGGGGCAGCCGGCCGCTCCGGGTCCAGCGGCCTCTATCCCAACGAATAAGTACGGTCATGTGGGACTTTGTGGGCGACGCTTCTCGGGGCGGCAAGAGAACCTTGCGGTGGTTCAGCCGACTCTGTGCTTCTAGGGGATCCCTATTTTTTTCAACATCGCATCGAATCGCGGGTCTGATCGGAGCGGATCCATGTAAGGATGGACTTTTACGTAGGTGAGGAAGAAATCGCGGTTCTGATAAGCCTTATCGAGCCACTCAAACGCGCGGTCCGCGTGGTCCAGTCGCGCCTCAACACCCGCGATAAAGAACCAGTCCTGCATGCCGTCGTCGGAGGGCTGTTCCAACCCTGCCAGAACTCGTCGCGCTTCTGCGAGATTGCCGCACTTGGCGTAGATATGAGCGAGCCCGGGGCCTTCGCCTCGACCGATGAGTGCAATTGCCTTTTTCATTTCCTCGATGGCGGAAGCGCAGTTGCCTTTCTCTTCGTAGGCCGAGGCCAGATGAATGAGCGCGTAGGCCCGGCTGGGATCCAGCGTGAGCACTTCTTGGAGCTCTGCGATCGCATCGTCGTAACGCCGCGCGTAATAGAGCATGCGGCCGATATTGGAGCTGATTACCAGCGAGAGCGGGGCCAGGTCGTGGGCCTGTCGGATTTCGCGCACGGCCTCATCGTTCCGTCCCAGGTTGGAGAGCAGCTCAGAGTACCGCAGGCGGGTTACGGCGCTGCTGGGGTTGAGCGCGAGAGCGCGCCGGTATTCCGCCTCGGCTCCGGACCAGTCCCAGTCGTAGTGGTGTTTCACGAAGGCCAGAGCGGTGTGGGATTCCGGGGAGTTGGGATCCAGCTCCAGCGCGCGGGCAGCGGCCGCGGCGGCGCGCGGAAAGGCCTCGCGCGGAGGAAGAACGGAGTAATTCGCGAGCAGGCTGTAAGAATCGGCGAGGCCGGCGTAGGCGGGGGCATATTGGGGCTCGGAGTCGATAGCCTGCTGGAAAAATTGCACGCCCTGCAGCAGAGCGTCGCCGCGCTGTTTGCCCAGCTCGCTGCGTCCGCGGAGATAGGCGTCGTAGGCCTGAGGGCTGACCGTGCGTTGCCCGTTGAAGCCCTGTTGCTCGCTGGGAGTCAATTTGGCTCGTACCTGAGCGGCAACGTCGCGCGCGATGGAGTCCTGAATCTGGAGCACGTCGCCCGACTCGCGCTCGTAGCTCTGGGCCCAGAGATGCGTGTCCGTGCGCGCGTCGATTAATTGTGCAGTGATGCGCACGCGGCTGCCGGAGAGGACCACAGAGCCTTCCACCACCGCGTCCACGTTCAGTTCGCGCGCCACCTGTGCGAGCCCGCCCGGCGGCTCGCGGTACTGCCGGGCAGAGGTGACGGAGACGACGCGCAGGGAGGAAATGCGCGCCAGATTCGTGGTGAGCTCGTCCGTAAATCCCTGGGCGAAGTAATCCTGGTCGGGGTTGCCGGAGAGGTTGCGCAACTCGAGCACGGCAATCGAATGGATCGGCTGGGAGCGGGCGAACAATCGCGAACGGATTCCTGCCACGTCGAAGAAGAACAACATGAGCAGAAAAACGAAGAAGGAACCAGCCAGCAGCAATCCACGTTTTCCCCAGCGGTTTCGGGCAAGGATTGTAGGGCTGGACGCGGTCTCTACGGCGGAGCTGGCGGCCGGCGGAGCAGCTGCGTCGGGCCGGGCGACGGGCTCGACCTGGCCTACAAACCGATAGCCGCGACGGGGGAGGGTCTCGATGAGCGTGCAGGGCTGGCCGGGGATGGAGAGCGCGTCGCGGAGTTTGCCGACAGCTTTATTCAGGCCGTGGTCGAAATCCACAAACGTGTCGGCGGGCCACAGGCGACGTTGCAGTTCTTCGCGGGTGACCAGTTCGCCGGGATGCTCCAGGAGCATCTTCAGGACCTGGAAAGGCTGGTCCTGCAGAGTCTGCCGGCGGCCGTTGTTCAGCAGTTCTCCGGTGCGTAGGTCTAGCTCGAATCCAGGGAGCCTGAGCCTTTCGGGGAGGGCGCGAGTGCTCATCGCGAGCTTGGACAAAAAACCAAGTGTTTGTATTCTAGGCTTTTCCGCTGGAAAAGGGTATGCCCCCGCTGGCTAAGTCACTCAAAACGCTAGGGGACAATTAATCCTCCAATGGGGGATTTCCGGAGAATTGTGTTCGTGTTCGACGTTATCCACTGTCGCCACGAGTAACTTGGCATGCGACCTCTGGCACATGGCGGCCCTACTTTTCCCGGACACCGGTTCTTGCGGAGCTTATGCCTTCCATTGTTTTGGGCGCTTGTTCTCTTTTGCTTATTGCCCGTGCCTCCCCTGCAAGCTCAGGATGAGGGCTCGAAAGAAGGAGGGGTAAAGGACGATCCCACGGCGCTCCGCGAATGGATGCGCAAACACTTCGGCGATCCCAAAGTGCTTGCAATTGCGGGAAACCTGAGGCCCCGGCTGCCTCAAGTTCAGAAGGGAGCGACGTCATGAAACGAACCACGATAGCACGGGCATTGTTGCTCGCGATTGTGGCGTGGGTTGCGGCCGGCACGAAACAGGCGCTCGCATCGAAAACTCCGGTTGCGCAGCCGCAGGACACGGGATCGGCAAATGTGCTGATCGGTCTGTCGGCGAGCCCTCAAATCGTGGGACCGGGACAAATTTTCCTGCTCGCTGGTGTCGTGGGAAATAACGGTCCGGATACGCCGCAGAACACCACCGCTGTCGTTTCGCTGCCTCAGGGCGTCAAAGTCCAAGCCTGCAATGTACCGGCGGGAATCACGTGCACGGTGATCGGCCAAACAGTCACTCAGATTTATTCTTCGCTGCAGCCGTACAATCCGATTGGATTTACGTTATTGCTGAAGGTTAGCGAAAACATTCTCCAGCCGAAGTGCCCGCCCAATACGGCGACGTGTCCGGTTCCTTCTTCACTGCTCATCACCGGATTGGTTACGTCTGAACTGCCCAATCCGTTTACGAACAACACCAGCTTCGTGACGGTCACATTGATTCCAGCGGGAGCCAGCCCGGCACAGATGACCTTTTCCACGGCGAAACTGAGCTTTGGTGACACGCTGATTACAAATGCGAGCTCACCCCTCAGCGTGACCGTAACGAACGCGGGAAGCAGTGACGTGAATCTTGTGGGGCCAGTGGTTGAGGGGAACTTCTCCACCGGTGTCGCTAGTTGCGGGCGGGAACCCACGATTCCACCCGGGGCGAGCTGCACGATCCCTGTTTCCTTTAATCCCCGTGAACTGGGACCACAAACCGGAAAGCTGATCTTCACAGAAGTTGCGCCGGGAGTGCTGGAGACCGTTGGGCAGCAGGTTGTAGACCTCAAGGGCACCGGGGTGGCAATGCTCGGAGGAAAGGTGAGCGTGGTTTACCCGCTCACGCTCGTGGGGCAACCGGCTTCGTTATCGACCGGCGCCTCCCTCTATAACCTGGGGCCCGTGCCTATGGCCCTGGGGTCGTACCAATTGTCGGGTGACCCGGACTTCGTGCTTGCAGACAACGATTGCCCGCAGATGCTTCCCCCTTATTCAGAATGCCGGATTGGGGTCACGTTTCTGCCGACGAAGCCTGGCATGCGGAACGGGAAGCTTACTGTGAATTTTGATGGACCGGAGAGTCCCCTTGTCGCCCTCTTGAGTGGGCCCGCAACCGCCCTTTCCATCTCCACGCGGAACGAGACTTCGATAAATCACCTGAGCACGGGTATGGGCGATACCTATTTGGGAGTGGGTTCGCCCCCAATCCTGGTGACGCTTCAGAACGCGTCCTCGGAATCGGTTCCCATCGAGGCCATCGACCTGACCGGAGAATTCCATCAACAGAACGACTGCCCGGCGAAGTTGAAGGGCGGAGCCTCCTGCACCTTATCCGTGTACTTCAAGCCGCGTGCGGACGGATTGTACGCCGGCACGCTGAGCATCACGGATCAAGACCTGGGGAGTCCGCAGACTGTGGACTTCACAGGCGCGGGCGTGGGCATCAAGCGAAAAAAGATTTTCTTGCACTACGACTACATGGTGGCGACAGATCACACGCACGATCCGGAGGTGGTCGCGCCGGGCGCGATTCAGGTGGTGGTTGACGCGTTTGCAGCCCACGGTGTGGAACTCGTAATTGATCCCCAGCACACGGCGATTCCAGAAATCCCGACGATCGGTTTCGAGGACAGCACGTGTCCTGGATTCACGGGATTTGACACCCTGCGTGCCACGTATTTCACGCCCACTCGCGTGAGCGAACATTACGCCATCTTTGCCCACAGCCACGTAAATGCGAACCAGGGCGGGATGGTTTGCCAGCCAACGACAGCAACCGGACTGGCCGAGCTGCCGGGACTCAACTTCGTAGTAAGCCTGGGCCAGCTTCAGGAACAAGGCCGGAGCAGCGAAGAATTGGTCTCGTTTGTAGCCGGCACCTTCATGCACGAACTGGGTCACAACCTGGGGCTTCATCACGGCGGCGGTTTTGGGCAATTCGGACATTTAGGCGGTGGCTACGGAATATCCGACAACGACCTTCCTTACAAACCCCATTACACGAGCATCATGAACTACGCTTATCAGTTGGTGGGTATCGTGCAAGGGGACTCGTCCGGCTCGATTCAGTTCCACTATTGCACGGCAGACCCGGATTGTCCCACGGGCTCTCGTTGCCTGGGCGACCCGGCGGTCAGCCCGCAGAGTTCCACCAGCAAGATTTGCAGGCGAGTGGATTATTCCGTGGAGACTCTCCCCACGGGCGGGCCTGCGCCCGGAGTCCTCGACGAGAATGATCTGGACGAGAGCGCGGGCCTCGGCTCTGGGAACGCCGACATTGTCTCTTTTACTGACGGCATGTGCAATTTCGCCCTGGGTCCAAGCGACGGGCCAGTCGACTGGGATGGCGACGGGGTGGCATCGAATATGCACGCGCGGGCGGATCTGGTCTCTGACTACTGGACGTTGGGCGGGTACGGTTGTCCGAGCGGAATCTACATCACGCTCCGGGGCGCGGATGATTGGGCGAATCTGCAGCCCCCGGCGCAGGCAGCGGCTGAAACTCAGGAGGCCGCCGGCGCGCATGCCGCGGGGACACAAGAACCTCAGGACGCGGACGAATCTCCGGCGTCCGCTCCGGGAAAACTGCCTTCACCCTTGTCCGGACCGGAATTGAGCATTGACGAGGCTAAAGCAAAACACGTGCTGCGCGCACCCGCGCGCGTTTCCATCCGTGTGAGTCCGAGCTGCGCGCTGCCGGAAAAGCCCATCGCGCCGGGCAGCCCCGGGCAGGTTTCCGTGGCAATTCTGGGCAGCGCGCAATTAGACGTGAGTGAGATCGAAAACTCCAGCCTGCGCATGCAAGGCGCACCGACCGTCGGCACACAACTTCTGGATATCAATGGAGACGGCTTCCCCGATCTGGTGGCCACGTTTGACATGGCTGCCATCCGCCTGCATCCCAGCGCGAAGAAAGCCCGAGTCACCGGCTGGCTGAAAAACAGCCGGCTCATCTTCGGCGAAGACCGCATCCGCGTGGTGGGAGACATGGCAGGAGAGAACGCCGCGTGCCGGTGAAGGAGGCAACGTGAATTGCCGGCTCTCATGCGGCTTCGCAATGGTAGCGTATTTCACCACGCTGTGTGGCTGCGCCCTCTCGAATCACGAAGTGATGCAACCTCCTCCGCAGCCGGCGGCACTGAAATTTACAGTTCAGCCCAGCTCGACTCCGGTGAGCGCGGCGATTGCGCCAGCCGTAGCCGTACAGGCGCTCGATTCCACCGGGCACGGCGTGGCGGCAGTGGCGGTGAGCCTGAGCATCGGCACGAACTCCCCCGCCATCGGCCACTCTGACTGGCCAGGAACGGGAACTCTTACCGGAACTCTCACTCGGAAGACCGATGCCACCGGCATTGCCACCTTCAACGATTTGAAAATCGATTTCGTCGGCGACGACTACACGCTCGTGGCCACCGTAAGTGCGGCGAGTGGCGATATTCAAGCGGTCACCGCGCCATTTGCGGAACAACGCGTGAACGCCTGCCTGGGCCCCGCCGCTCCCGCGTGCTCATCGGGCTGTCCGGATTCCGACGGCGACGGGTTGAACGACGCGTGGAAGCTGGCCGGCGGGATTGATTTCAACGGCGACGGAGTGGTGAGCCCTGGCGAGAAGGTGTTGACGAATTTCGATCCACTTCTGCCCGACGGCTCACCTAACCCGCATCCCAGCGCGGAGGGGGGCCGCAAGGACGTTTTTCTCCGTTACGACTCGATGCAAGTGACAGGCTCCGGCGCAGCGTGCGTCACGGCGAGCGACTGCGGCGGCCATTGCTCGGACACCTGGGCGGCGTGCGGCACCTCCGCGGATTGCGCCACCTCGGCCACCTGCATGAGCGACCAGTACTGCGTGGGCCAGTGTTCAGTGCGGACCAGCATCGCTTGCAATACGGCGTTCGACTGCGGTGGTTCCTGCTCGGTGACCGCTGGAATGTTCTGCGAAGTGGACCAAGACTGTCCCGGCGGCGAGACGTGTGTGGCGAGCGGCGAGCAGTGCCTGAATACGATCTGCCGAGGCCACGACGATGCGCCCACCCCTGCCGCGTTGATACAGGTAATCCAGGCTTTCGATGCGCACGGAATTACGCTGCACATCTCTCCGGAACACCACGTGGTGCCGCACTCTCACGTAACCAGCTACGGCCCGCCTATTGACGGCTGCGCCACGCCCGCCGGCCATGTGAACGACACCGGCCGGGCCGTGGATTTCTACTCGCTGAAACCGGCGGAGGCGACGGGCGGAGGCAGCCAGCGGCCCTTCATTCATTACGCCCTGTTCGGACACTTGCACACCTGCGACAGTCCGGCCGAGTGCAGCGTCACCTGCCCTCCGAATCCAGAGACCGGAATCAGGCCCAAATTCCGCGAGAGCGGGCTCTCCGAAATCGTTGGCAACGACATGATCTTGGCCTTCGGTGCCCAGTTCGACGGCTCTGCCGGCAGGAAGGGGCCGAGCGATCTCAGCATGGCGGGCACGTTCATGCACGAGTTGGGGCACAACCTGGGTCTGGACCATGGAGGGCCGTATTACAGCGTCGACCATCAGTTGAACTACAAACCGAACTATCTGAGCGTTATGAATTACTCCTTCCAAGTGGTCGGCATCGGCACAGCAGCAGAGCCCGGCTCCATCGTGCCTATGTCCAAGCGCATCGACTACTCTGGCGCTGCACTCGCACCTCTCAATGAGAACGATCTCAATGAAACCATCGGGATCAACAGCGGCACCAACGACATCACCACCTTTTTTTGCCCTGCAACCACGCACGCCCCTGGCACCGGACCCATCGATTGGGATTGCAATGGCGACGGTGGCACAGAGACCCGCTCCGGAACTGCGGCCGGATCAATCTACGTAGAAATTAACAACAACAGCACAGACGACAGCTTTATGGGCGGCTACGCCGACTGGCCGAACTTGAATTTCGCATTTCAATGTGACGCGAACGGCCACTACGGCGACGGCGCGGCGGTAGCGGGCATCACCTCCCTGGAACTCGACCCGGAGACAGCCGCTGCGCAGCACGTCCTGCTTCCGACCAAGGTGGCCGCGATCAGCGTTGGCGCGGCCTGCTCCTCAAACAACGATGCCGCCACATCGCGGCCTTCCGGAACGGTCACCGTAGCACTCTTCGGCGCCAGCGACTTTGCCGTGTCGGAAGTGAACCTCAGCAGCCTGCGGTTTCACCACGCCACGCCTGTGACTACGTCCTTCGCGGATGTAAACGGCGACAGCATACCCGACCTGGTGCTGGAGTTCCGGCTGAGCGAGGCGAAAGTCCCAACTGCGGCCACGCGCGTCCATCTGACCGGCTGGTTGCGCAACAGCCAGGCGTTTGTGGGCGAGGTGGATGCCGGCGCGGTGCGCGGTGCCGCCGCGCCAGCCGCGCAGTGCGCGCCGGGAGCGCGCCAATGATGCGGCACGCGCTCCCACGCGCCTTCCTACTGCTGGCTTCCCTCGCGCCCTGCTGCGCGTGCGTGGCGCTGGATTCGGCAGGCGGATCCAGCCCTGTATTCGTCGCGGCACTGAAATTTACAGTTCAGCCCAGCTCGACTCCAGTGAGCGCGGCGATTGCGCCAGCCGTAGCCGTACAGGCGCTCGATTCCATCGGGCACGGCGTGGCGGCAGTGGCGGTGAACCTGAGCGTCGGCACGAATGCCGCCGACAATGGAGGCTCCGCGGTTCTGGGCGGCACTCTGACGCACGTGACCGATGCAACCGGCACCGCCAGTTTTTCCGATCTAACTCTCGATTGGCTGGGCACAGGCTACACGCTGGTGGCAGCGGCCAGCGGGGCCTCGAGAATGATTTCCGCCACCTCCACACCCTTCGATGAGACACGCGTGGGCGAAGCCTGCCTGGGGCCCGCGCCGGCGTGCTCCTCGGGCTGCGCGGATTCCGAAGGCGACGGCCTAAACGACGCCTGGGAAATCGCGGGAGGCGTGGACCTGAACGGCGATGGCAAAATCGATGCGCAACACGATCTGCTGCTGCCGGGCGCGGATCCCCACAAGCCGGACATCTACGTGAAGTATGACTGGATGGATTACGGCCTCTCGGACGCGGGCTGCACGGCCGACTCGCAGTGTCCCGCGCTCGGAGGCGCGCACCTGGGCGAGAGGTGCATCGGACCGCCGGCACAATCCGAGGCAAACAGTTGCGCGTCTGGGTGCACGGCAGACGCCGACTGCACCGATGGCGTGCACAACGCCTGCACCACCATTGCCGACTGCGCGCCCGGCAGCTATTGCGACTCGACGGGCACCCACCAGTGCCAGCGGGGGGCGTGGCACGCTGGCGAGCGCTGCGTCCAGAACCTTTGCGAGCATACCCATGATCCGTTGGTGCTGGATGGAGACGCGTTCCAGCCCGTTGTGGAGCGGTTTGCCGCGCATGGAATCAATCTCCACATTCTGCGTGGCAATGCACAGCCGCACTCGCATGTCATCTCTTACCGCAAACTGAGCCAGTTCGACGCGAATTGTGAAGGCGCCAGCGTGGCGGCGGGAACCGCGGGGTTGGGGAAATACGCGGAGAGCCTCTACGACATCAAACCGCGGAGCAGCCCGGACAGGCTGAACATCGCGTATCACTACGCGTTCTTCGGGCATTACGTCGGCTGCGATACGGCGGATCACTGCACGCCGCCGTCTTCCGGCGGCACGAGCGACTGCCCCTACTCGACCAACCCGGATGGCACAGCAAAAAATACTCCGGCGCAGGGCCAGTCCGGACTGGCCGAAATCTACGGAAATGACTTGGTCGTGTCGCTCGGAGGCCTGATCAACGATCAGGCATTCTCTCCCCACTACGTCGAGCAGGCAACTTTCATGCACGAACTGGGCCACAACCTGGGGCTGCGCCATGACGGGCACATGGATACTCCCTGCCGGAGCGACAGCGAGTGCCGGAGCGGCGACACCTGCGTGGACCTGGGGGATGGCGAAGGGCTAGTGTGCCACCAGATCACGGGCGGCATGACCGGAAAGGAACAGCCCAATTACAAGCCCAACTATCTGAGCATCATGAATTATCGCTACGAAACTAACGGAATTCCCATCGCCGCCGCGGCCGGCTCCAGCACCCGGACCCAGTGCATGGACGACGTCGGATGCGGGGGCGATGGCGGAATGTGCGAAGCCGGGTACTGCGTCCGCCTGGATTATTCCCGGCAGACTCTGCCCACGGGAGGCAACACTCCCGGAGCGCTGGTCGAAAACAACCTGAATGAGCCGGAAGGGCTTGGCTCGGGGACTCCGGACCTGCTCACCTACAAGGCGGTCGACAACGGATTCTGCAAGTCTTCCTGGACTCTCGCCCCCTCGACCGGACCGGTTGATTGGAACGGCAACGGGGATCCGACCGAAACGGGCGTCCAGGCGGACGTAGACGCTCTGAGCGGAACCGGTTGCGGAAACGCAAATCCCCAGGACACGCTCACCGGCTACACTGATTGGCCCGATCTTTCCGGCATCCCCTTCGACTACGCGTTCCAGTGCCGGTCCACCGGCGGGCCGATGGGCGACGGCGTGGCCGTTGCCCCGCTTCCGGCGCAGCCCGAGCTGTCAGGCACAGTGCACATCAGGAGGAAATCCATGAATCGAAGACTACCGGCAGTCGCAACGGCACTCCTGGCTTTCGCAGCCGCGTTTCCCTCTCCAGCGCAGGAGAAACCGGGTGCCGCCGGAGGCGCGGCGAGGCCCGCCGCGGCCGCGGCAAAATCGGATGACCCCATCAGCCGCGAGCAGGCGGACGCGATTCTGGGCGAGCTGCGCGCGATCCACCTGCTGCTGGAGCGGCAGGAATTGCGCCCTGCGGCGGCGCAACAGCCGCGCCTTCCCGCACCGTCCGAACGCGTGACGCTCAGCATGGCCGATGCCGGGCGATGGTATTCGCAGGGCAAAGAGGACGCGCCGGTGACCATCGTCGAGTTCACCGACTACCAATGTCCCTACTGCCGCCGCTTCGACCAGAACACATTCGCCGACCTGAAGAAGAATTACATCGAAACGGGAAAGGTGCGCTTCCTGGCGCGCGACTTGCCGCTCGAATTCCACGCCAACGCGCAGCGCGCCGCGGAGGCTGCGCGATGCGCCGGGGACCAGGGCAAGTATTGGGAAATGCGCCAGGAGCTGTTCGCGGTCGGCGGCGAGCTGAGCCGCGAAGCCATGGTGAGAGACGCGCAATCGCTTGCGCTCAATGAGCCCGCTTTCACCTCCTGTCTCGATTCGGAAAAACACAAAGCCGAAATTCTGGCCGACCTGGCCGAATCCACCCGGCTACGCATCAGCGGCACGCCCACTTTCGTGGTCGGAAGGAGCGGGAAGGATGCGCTGGAAGGCGTGCGCATCAACGGCGCGCAGCCTCTGGGTGTGTTCGATGCCGCCATCCGGCAGGTCATGGGATCGGCAGAGTGACGCGTGCGGCCGGCGCTCGTGGCGGTTGCTCTGTGGGGCGCCGCCGGCGCACGAGAACTGAATGCAGTTCAGGCGCCGAACTCGGCAGCGGCGCTGCAGGAAACACCGGCCGGAGGGCAGACCGTGACCGCGAGCGGGACGCTTCAAAATCACTTCCTTTTGGCGGATGGAATCGTCCTTAGACGGCCGCGTGTTTGCTGGCGGTTACGGAGGGCCAGGAGTTAGGGACTTTGGCGGCTGCCAGGGCCGCTCGGCGCACCGTCCCTTCGCCCAGGTCGAGCCGCCCTCCGATCGCTGCCCAGGAAAGCCCCTGTGCGCGCAGACTCGCAATTGTGACGGGGTCTAGGACTTTGCGGGGGCGCCCCAGGCGCTTTCCCTTAGCCCGCGCGTTGCGCAATCCAGCCTTTACCCGTTCGACGATGAGGCTTCGTTCGAGTTCGGCCACGGCCCCCAGAACAGTGAAAACCATTTTCCCGGCCGGGGTGGAAGTGTCCATCTGCTCCGAGAACGAAACGAAGTCGATTCCCAATGCCCTGAACGTCTCCAAGGCCCGGAGCAAGTGAGAGACGGAACGGGCGAACCGGTCGAAACGCCAGACACAGACAACGTCAAAACGCCGTTTGTGGGCATCGGCCATCAGACGGTTCAGTTCTGGCCGTGAATCTCGTGCTCCGCTCACTCCGGAATCCACGTAAGAGGCTGCAACATGCCAGCCGCGAGCCTGAGCGAATTGCTCAAGCTCTCTCGTCTGCAACGTCACATCCTGGCCGTGATTAGTGGTACTGACTCGGGCGTAGATCGCTACCCGGTTAGATCTTCTGTCTTGCTGTAGAATCCCGGCAGCCACGTTGCACCTCCATGTGCAATTGGGTTAGGGGCGCGTTCGGTGCTAGATACACCGGCGCGTCCCACTTCCTACCTAGCGTTTGGGCTTAGGCTTGCGGCCTCGGCCTTTGCGGTAGATTTCCCGCTTTACCTTGCGCAGTCGAGACACATCGGCCTCCGTCCAAAGTCGGAAGCCTATCCCACCCAGTAGCCTCGGGCGTGGTGCACGAATCTTGCCAGCTGCAATCCAGCGTTGCAGCGTGACCCGCGTGATGCCCACCGCGCTGGCCGCCTCTCGGGTAGTGTAGGCTTCTGCGCTCACGTATACACGTGTATCATATTATCTGCAGTCGGTCAAAGGGCGCCGCCCCTCTTTTGCTCGCTCACCCGAGCTGAATGCTGTGCATCTTCCGGTCCAAACTTTGGACTGAAGTACAAATCTCTAATCACTATGGCGTCTCTTCCAATTCCCTTGCCGAACGTGCGCTTTGGAATAAGATCGCATACGTTTCTTCGGCGGCCAGTGTGGGTGGGCTTGTTCGGGAAGAGAATCGCGCCCTTTCTTTCCTGCTGACGGGAGTAACTCGAAGGAGCAGCGGCAATGGGTAATCGTAAGGACAGCAATCGCCCTCCCCGGAACAGCATCGTTGAAACCAAAATGTCGGACGCTGCGCTAGACATATTGTTTAAGTCGCGATACCCGCGGTGGATAAGCCGACATGAACTAGAGCGCAAGCTCCGAGTTCGCTCGATGATCGAGCTATCAAGCACGGAGCTGGCTCTCATTAAACTCAAGGAGCAGCAGAAGCTCGAGGGGCGGGGGCGGAGCCAGGGCAGAATCCACAAGAAGCTGCCTCCAAAGAAGGAGGACCTGTCCCAACGGTTTGCCGGAGCGAACCTCACACCGATGCAACGCGAGTGTCTCTCTCTGAGATATGAGTATGATCTCCCGATTGCAGAGATCGCCAGAAGGAAGGACAGGCACAGAAGCACTATCCAGGAGCACCTCCACTGGGCGATAAAGAAACTGCAGATTGCCGCCCGCCAAGGCAAACGTGGCCCCAGGGAGTGAGAGAAACAGTGCCAACAGAAGCTGATTAGAGTACCCCGCGCTTTTCGCCCCCGCAACAATCCCTTCCGGGGATTTTCCCCAATCTTTGCAATGGTCTTGCGAGTCCTGACCCCGCATGCGGGGACTATAGGTAGAAGTTGTGCTCAAGGGAGATTAATTGACATGAAGCGCGGCCAACTCTATGACGTTGTGGAAGCCTCCCGCCAATTGGGCCTCAAGCCAAGAACAATTCGCCGGTGGGTTTTCCTCAATAAGATTTCTTACGTGAAAGTCGGAGGCGCCGTCCGCATTACGGATGCTGAGATCGAACGAATCGTCCGAGAGGGGACAGTTGCACGAGCTCAGAGCCACATCTCTTCCATTGGATTCAAAAGATCGAAGAGTCCAGAACGCCAAGCAACATCTACTCGTCTCGACACTACGCAAGGACAGGCCGGCGAATGAATAATCGTCTATTCGACGAGCGGCCACTTCCCCACTGCCCTGAAGCTGAGCGCACCATTCTCGGCGCGATTCTTGTCAATAACCCGTGCAAGGACGAGGCCTTTGACAGACTTGAGCTAATCGACTTTTTCTTGCCCGAGAACCAGATTATTTTCCGCCGACTTAAGCAACAGATAAAGGGCAATGGTTCTCCGGACCTTGTCCTGCTGGTTGAATCACTTGAAGCGCACCAAGAACTTGATGCGGCCGGCGGGTTCGGTTACGTAGCCAGTCTCGGCGACGGAATGCCGGTCGCGCTGAACATCAGCGGACAAGTAGAACTCATCAAACATAAGTCAAAGCTACGGCAACGGCTCCGAATCGCCGAGGGCATCATAAACCTCGCCTTATCCGCGAACGGCAACGCGGAAGAGACCCTCAGGGAAATTGACAATCTTTCTGCCCACCTTAAGGACCGGGTTGGGCAGAAACGAATCCTGAACTTCCGGACTGGCTTAGAACTGGCAGCGGCCACTGGGGAGAGTGTCCCGTGGATCGTCAAAGGTTTCATTGCAGAAGGAGCGATTTCCGAGATTGGAGCCAAGGTCAAGTCCGGCAAGACGACATTCCTCCTGGCCGCGAGCAGGGCCGTCCTCGACGGGCTCAATTTCTTGGACGGGCCGACGGCAAAGACTCCAGTTGTTTACTTGACGGAGCAGCCGGTGATTTCATTGCGTCAGGCAATGGCCAGGGCCGACCTTCTGGGGCGGGAAGACTTTCTGGTGCTCGCCCACGGGGAGGTCTGGGGGCTGCCCTGGAGCGAGGTCGCCGGAGCTGCGGTAGCGAAGTGCAAGGCCCTCGGTGCAAGACTCCTCGTGGTGGACACGCTCCCTCAGTTCGCCGGCCTGGTGGGCGATTCCGAAAACAATTCAGGCGACGCTTTGGCTGCGATGCAGCCCCTACAGCAAGCCGCAAACGAAGGGATCGGGGTCGTCGCCGTTCGACACGAACGGAAGTCGGGCGGAGACGTAGGCGACTCGGGAAGGGGTAGCTCTGCCTTTGCGGGGGCAGTGGACATCGTGCTATCCCTCCGCCGTCCCGAGGGCAACTCGAAACGAACCGTGCGCCTGATTCAGGCCCTATCTCGCTTTTCGGAAACCCCGGCGGAACTTCTCATCGAACTTACAGAGACAGGCTACGTCGCGCTCGGGCTGCCTCACGAAGCTGCGGTAAAGGAGGCCCGGGACGCGATCCTCGCAATCGCCCCACGAACCGAGGCCGAGGCGGCGGACCTGAAAGAACTCGTAGAGGGCGCAAACGCCAAGCGGCCCACGGCGCAGCGTGCGATTGAAGAGCTTCTAAAGGAGAGTGTCCTGAAGAGAATCGGGGAGGGCAAACGGGGGAATCCGTTCCGGTACTTCTGGCCGGAAATTCCTCTCTGCCCAACCTCACATATAGATGGGCAGAAAGAATTGAATCCCGAATTGACCCTCCGGGAGCCTGGCGAGGACTAGGATGGGCGCGCCGCCACAACTCGAGTCGCGGGCCGCTGTGTTAGAGTGCGAACTGCCAACTGCGTCGGCAGGCCAGGGAGGAAACGACTTGGCCCGACGCAGATACCAGAAAGGCAGTGTGATGTTCTCGAAGCGCCGTCAGGTCTGGCTCGGCAGGTATCGGGAAGACAAGGTCAAGCCCGACGGCACTATCCTTCGCTTACGCCCGCAAGTCGTGCTCGGCACAAAGCGGGAACTTCCCACCTCACGACTGGCGCAACGCAGGCTCGACGTGATTCTGAACCGAATAAACGATCCGGCCTACCAGCCAATACGCTCGGCCACCATCGCGGAGTTTGCCGAACGCTGGCGGGAGGAAGTGCTCAACAAGAGAAAACCCTCGACAGCGTGCGCGGGCAATTCCCATCTGAACGCGCACATTATCCCGCAACTCGGAAAACTCCGACTCGACCAGATCGGCCCGGAGAATCAACAACTGTTCGTTAATTCCCTTTCCGGGGCCTCTCGCAAGAGCGTGCTCAACATCATGAGCACGTTGTCCTCGATGCTGACCACGGCGAAGAATTGGGGGTACGCTGCGGGGAGCATCGAACTGCGCAAGCTGGCCCTTCCAGAGCGCACTACGCACGTGGCCGCGTACTTCACGCGGTCGCAGATTGAATCCATTCTCGCGCTCGCACCAGAGCCCTGGCACACGTTCTTTGTGCTGCTGGCGCTCACTGGGATGCGCGCTGGCGAGGCTCTCGGGCTCCAGTGGGGAGATGTGGACTTGGAGCATCGCTGCATTCATATTCGGCGGTCCGCCTGGCGCGGCCGGGAACAGTCCACCAAAAGCAAGGTCAGCGCGGCGCCGGTCACGCTCCCGGCAAAGTTGGCGACAGCGCTGACGGAGTACCGCAAGTCCTGGAAGGCAAACCCGGAGGGCTGGCTCTTTGTGACACGGAACGGGCAGCCGCCCTCTTCCAATAAAGTCGTGGAATACCAGCTCTGGCCGATCCTCGACGCGCTCGGAATCCCGCGCTGCGGGCTTCACGCCTTCCGGCATTCCGTCGCGTCTTTCATCGTTGAGGCCGGCTACCCGATTGAAGTTGCGCAGCAGCAACTCCGGCACTCGAACGCAAGAACTACGCTCGGCTATACTCATTTCCGTGGAGGCGCCGTCGAACGAGCGATGGCGGATGTTTCGGAGTCTCTGAATTTGGACGCGGTTGGACGCGAAACAGGGTG
>Ga0335085_10006479_pt1 | contig 18450 bp, 12 predicted proteins | sample Lox_Sample_45_FD_206712 | JGI IMG/M metagenome (GOLD analysis project Ga0335085, IMG submission 206712) | Soil microbial communities from Loxahatchee National Wildlife Refuge, Florida, United States - Lox_Sample_4.5 | ecosystem: Environmental > Terrestrial > Soil > Wetlands | place: USA...
TCACACTTACACGAGTTGTTTTCGCGTTTATCGACGCAGTTCGATTTTGAAAGTGGATCTCCGCCGTCGCGATTTCCTGGCAATCGCCGAATTGATAGGGAAGATGGACCTGAACGGCGCTGTAGTCGTTGAATGCCCCTCTTCATTGGCGACGCGCCTCTATGGCAAGTCCAAAATGAAAACGGCTCGTACGCTGGTCCGTCATCTTTGCCTCCTGACTGAGTTACTCACGCTCAGAGTGTGGCAAGTGGCGTTCGGCGGCCGAGCCCTCTCATCCGATCGTTCGATTTCAACCAGAGCTGAGGCTTGAAACGTGCAAACGACTCCAACGACTGACCTTCGTATTCCTACAGATCAGAACGCTTCTGGGCGAACCCTGGGTGAATCGGAGCTCAGCAACCTGGCCGAGGTGATTTCCAGTGGCGTTCTGAACAGTACCAAAGGGCATTTCGTCAGGCAGCTTCAATCGGATTTTGCGGATTTACTCGGTGTCGAATACGCCTTCGCATGTTCCTCGGGCACGGCGGCAATCCACGCGGCACTCGCTGCGATCGATCCCGAGCCTGGCGATGAAATCGTGACCAGCCCCATCACCGACATCGGCGCCTTGACACCGATTCTCTATCAGGGCGCAATTCCTGCATTCGCGGACGTCGACCCCAAGACATGCAATGTCACAGCAGCATCGATTGAAGACGCACTGAGTGAGCGCACTCGAGCGATCATCGTGACGCACCTCTTCGGTAATCCTTGCGAGATGACCGGCATCATGTCATTGGCTGAGTCAAAGGGCATACCCGTCATTGAAGATTGTGCGCAGGCGTTTCTCGCTTCTCACCATGGACGTCCTGTTGGCACGATCGGGAAGATCGCTTGTTTCAGTCTTCAGCAAGGGAAGCACATCACGTGCGGAGAAGGGGGTCTGGTCGTCACAAACGACCCTCGCATGGCCCAACGTCTGAACCTCTTCATTAACAAGGGATGGGGCTACGGAGAGGAAACGCCAGATCACGAGTTCCTCGCGCTGAACTACCGCATGACTGAACTGCAGGGAGCCGTAGTTGCAGCGCAGCTGCCTAAACTGGAAACATGTGTGTCGAGAAGAATCACCCTAGCTGACAAACTGACGACTCAGCTGACCGATCTGGAAGCAATCCACACGCCCTGTGTTCTCCCGGACTCGGTACATACATATTGGAAGTACTGCCTGCGCGTCAGCCCTGGAATGATCGACGGTGGATGCGATGCCCTTGGGGACCGGTTGAGAGCCCGCGGACTCCTTTGCGCTCCGCGATACATCCAGAAGCCCGCTTTCGATTGCCGGATCTTCCGGGAGCAAAGAACCTTCGGTCGCAGTGGTTTCCCATTCAGCTTGGCCCGTCGCGAAGTGCTCGAATACGGAAAGCATCGATTCCCCGGAACGTACCAGGCTCTGGAAGACATCCTTGTATTGCCTTGGAACGAGAATTACCGCCAGAAACACGTCGATTTCATCTCGGAGACGATCCACCATGCGGTCTTCGAACTCACCAACTAAGAACAGCCGCAAGAAGCTCTACTTTGGCTTGGTCGGCGCCGGCGCCGTCGCACAGTCGTATATCGAGGCGCTTGAATCCTGTTCCGAGGCCGAGCTGGTTGGAGTAGCGGACAACCGCTTCGATGCCGCACAGCGGATTGGTGAGCGGATGCGGTGCCGCAGCTACGACCGCGTTGAGCGCATGGTGGCAGACTGTAGACTCGACGCCGCCATTGTTTGTACCCCCCCGGTCACACACCCGGACATTTGCGTCCATTTGATGCAACACGGAATTCACGTCTTATGTGAAAAACCATTCAGTATCGACGTGGCGGGTGCCCGGAGAATGCTGGCAGCCGCGCAGAAATCGGATGTGAAGCTGACCATGGCGTCGAAATTCCGCTACGTGGCCGATGTTATCCGGGCCCGGAGCATCGTCGCCTCCGGCGTATTAGGCGACATGGTCCTCTTCGAAAATGTTTTTGCTAGCTGCGTGGACATGAGTGCGCGGTGGAACTCGCGGCCAGAAATCAGTGGCGGTGGCGTGCTAATCGACAACGGTGCGCACTCGGTCGATCTGATTCATTACTTCCTTGGACCACTGGCCGAGGTCCACGCCCGGGAAGGGAAACGAGTGCAGCGATTGCAAGTAGAAGACACGGTGATTCTCGTTGCTCGCAGCGTTACCGGGGTGCTCTGCAATATCGAATTGTCCTGGAGCCTGTCCCGCCAAAAGGAGAGCTTCCTCGATATCTTCGGTGCGCGTGGCAGCGTGTCGGTTGGATGGAAGAAAGCGGCCCGTTTGGATTTTGCGCATCGCGAATGGATGTCGTTTGGCAGCGGCTACAACAAGATCCAGGCGTTTCGCAGTCAGATCGAGAACTTCGCGCGCGCCATCCGGGGCGAGGAGCCTCTGTTGATTACTGCTCAAGACGCGCTCGACTCAGTGAACATCATTGAATGCGCTTACCAATCTCTCCGTCAAAACCAACCGGTGCACGTCGCGAACGCGTCGGCGACGACGCTGGAGTCGAGCCAATTGTCTTCGGCCCTGCCACGTTCCTCTCGCCACGAAACTCTCCATTAATTGGCCTGTTCTCGCACCGGCCAAAAGGGGCAGCCCTTGGTCGCATTCATCCAACTCGGTTTACGATGAGCCAATCCCATCCAAAAGAGTCCTGGGCCATTGTTGGCGGCGGCGTGTTGGGTATGACCTTGGCCTTGCGTCTTGCGCAACAGGGTCAGACAGTGACTCTCTTCGAAGCCGGGCCTTATTTAGGTGGGGTTGCGTCGGCATGGCGGCTCGGTGATGTCATTTGGGATCGCCACTATCATGTGATACTGCGCTCCGACACTCATCTCCGTTCACTCTTGCAGGAACTTCGGTTGGAAGAGGAGATGCAGTGGAACAAGTCCAAGACTGGATTCTTCGCTGATTCACACCTCTATTCGATTTCCAATGCACTTGAGTTCCTGCGATTCCCGCCTCTGAACCTCTTCGAGAAAATGCGTTTGGCGGCCACGATTCTCCATGCGTCACGGTTACAAGATTCCGCCGACTTGGAGAAGGTTCCGGTCGAGGACTGGCTGGAGACTTGGTCAGGCAAAGGCGTCACTCGAAAGCTGTGGCTGCCATTGCTCCGGGCAAAACTAGGTGATGGTTACCGGGATACGTCCGCATCGTTCATTCAGGCCACGATTGCGAGAATGTACTCTGCTCGACATTCCACTGGCAAAAGCGAGATGTTTGGATACGTGCCGGGTGGTTACGCGCGAATCCTGAAGGCTTTTGAAGAATTGCTCTATCGACTGGGCGTAGACATTCGTCTGGGCCAGCCTGTGCGCTCTGTTCAGCCAACCTGCAGCGGAATGCTGCGAGTTGAATCAGGCCGCTCGTGTTCCGCTGACTTCTCGCGTGTGGCAGTAACGACGGCGGCACCACTTACCGCGGACATCTGTCATCCGCTGCGCTCTGACGAAAGGACTCGACTTCGGGAGGTCAAATACCAGGGCTTGATTTGCGCGTCGCTGCTCCTGAAGAAAGCACTTTCGCCCTTCTATATCACGAACATCGCCGATACCCAGGTTCCGTTCACCGCCATCATCGAAATGTCCGCACTCGTCAATCCGGCGCAATTCGGCGGACGAGCGCTCGTCTATCTCCCGAAGTACCTCAGCTCGAGTTCTCCGGACTTTGGCTTGCCCTACGCGCAAATCCGCGCGGACTTCCTTAAAGCTCTGGAGCGGATGTATCCCGCATTCAGCCGTTCCGACGTCGAATGTTTCCAGATATCGCGAGTGAAGTACCTGTTCGCCATTCCGACATTAAACTACTCGTCGACGATTCAGCCGTTCTTCACATCGATCCCCGGGCTGCACATCGTAAATTCATCGCAGATCGTTGACGGTACGCTGAACGTCAATGAGACGGTTCACCTTGCCGAGCGAGCTGCTCGACGAATCGTCAACCAGGCCACCGTTCATAATCCCAGTCCCGCATTCTTCAAACATGAATTCGCGCCAACCCATAGCTAGTCTTTCGCTGGACCTCGATAACCGGTGGTCGTATCTGAAGGTCCACGGCGATCCCGAATGGCAGCAATTCCCGTCTTATTTGGACGTGCTGATTCCGCGCGTATTGGATTTCCTAGGTGAATGGAACTTGCGGATCACCTTTTTTGTGGTGGGACAGGATGCGGCATTCGAGATCAATCATCGCCCACTTCGAATGATCTCGGCAGCCGGGCATGAGCTGGGCAATCACTCCTTTTCCCACGAGCCATGGTTTCATCTCTATAGCCAGCAGCGGGTGGAATCCGAAATTGCGTTGGCGGAAGACCTTATTAATAAGGTTACGGGACAGCGCCCCGTAGGCTACCGGGCTCCCGGTTTCAGCCTCACCGAATCCACTCTCCAAGTGCTTGAAAAGCGGGGTTATACGTACGACGCCTCAACTTTTCCGACGTTTATCGGGCCTCTTGCCCGGTTGTATTACTTGTCCCGCTCAGGTCTGACTGGACGCGGCCGGGCCGAACGCAGTCTGCTTTTCGGCTCGCTGTCGGACGGGATTCGTCCCCTCCGTCCTTATCGTTGGCCAGGCAGGCAAGGCATTGTTGAGATACCAGTCTCGACCATGCCGCTTTTCCGCACACCCATCCACCTCAGCTACCTCCTGTACCTGAGCCGCTTCTCCTTCAAGCTCGCCGTTAACTACTTTCGCGCCGCACTTCAGGTGAGTCATCACTTCTCATTGTCTCCGTCTCTCCTGTTGCATCCTCTGGATTTCTTGGGAGTGGACGACAAGGTGGGACTCGAGTTCTTCCCGGCAATGGAACTGTCTGCCGGTCAGAAGCGACAATTTGTTTCGGAAATATTACGGGTATATTGCAACGAATTTACTGTGGTCCCGGTCAAAGAGCATGCTGCTACGGTACTCATAGGAAAGAGTGGCTCACTCGGTTACGAAAACCAACCAAGCAGCTTTACTTCATTAACGCGACACATATAATTACGGCATGGCTCGCAACAGCGGTACATGTCGGACGAGCGTGTTCGCCCTTGTTCAAGAGAAGACACAACCACGCACGGGCCATAATCTGATCCACCTCGCCACGCCTTTGGTCTGGCTCATTTTTCCCCTCACCCTCTGTTTAGCGATCACACGCCAGAGTTTATGGATCGATGAAGGGTTTACGGTCTGGTTCGCCTCGCACAGCGACTTGCAATCCTTCTTTAGAAACTTAATCGGATCTCGCGGTGCTCCCGGCGACCCTCAATTCATTTTTTACCTCCTCCATATGTGGGCTTGGATCAAAATCTTCGGTGCCAGCGAACTCTCCTTGCGGGCGGCCAATATTCCATTTGCGGTTATCTTCGCTTCGACAATGAGTTGGGCATCCCGGCGCCTGTTTTGGAGTAAGCACCTGTGGGTGATCTTCTGCTTGTCTCCTTTCTTCTGGTTCTATCTCAATGAAGCCAGAGCGTATGCGGCGCTGTTGGCTTTCTCGAGCGTGGCGAGTGCCGCACTCGTTGCCTACTTGGTTGACCCTGATCGTTACCGGAGAAATGCCCCATGGTATTGCGTGCTCGGGCTGTTTCTCGCGTGGGGCGTACACATCCTCGCTTTTTTCCTCTTTCCAGTATTCCTGATTCTGGTTGGCCTGACGCTTGGCGGCCGCCGAGCGTTGTGGCTTGACTTCTTTCGTCACTGGACTCGCCCAATTCTCTACAGCCTGCCGGCATTCCTCGCGCTGGGCGCCTTCTACCTTTGTGTCTCCGCGAATGGCGTAAACAAAAGTGAAGGCCAGCCTGGGCTTGCAAACTTCGCGTTTGCCTTGTACGAATTTGCCGGCTTTGCCGGTCTCGGCCCGCCACGCAACGATATTCGGCAGAATCCAAGCGTGGCTGTCTTCTTGCCTTATTGGCCGTGGTTGTTGCTCGGAGCCTTCGCCGTGCTTGCGGTCACCTGCTTTGTGCTGCGGCGCCCGTGCTGCGCGATCAGGCGTAATCTCTTCGTGAGCGCGATGTGTGGGCTTGCACTTGCCGTCCTCGTGTCGCGCCTTCAACATTTTCAAGTACTGGGGCGGCATATGGCGACGCTGTTTCCCGTGTTGCTCATGGTCGGGATGCTCGGTCCCCGTCGTAATCCTGTCCCGGAGAAAATCCCCCGGATGGCCCTCGCTTCGCTTGCCGCCCTCGGTGTCGTGTGGGCAATTTCGGATGGCCGCCTCGTTCTGTTGAACCAGTACAAAAAGGACTCGTATCGGGAAGCCTGTGCCATCGCGCTGGCCAAGTCCCAACAGGAAGGTGCCCTGATTATTTGGGCGGCAGACGCTTTCACCGCTCACTATTATGGCGTGACCGTTGACGACATCGACCTCCTCCCGAGTCCGAATCCGAGAATCAACCCGGCTGTTCTCGGCCGTGTTGTTTCGGCCTCGACATGGAATCTTGATCAGGCGGTTACCCATATTGCGACATCATCCGTGCCAACCGTCCTCGTGTTAAGCCGTCCAGATACTTTCGATCCGGATGGAACTTGGCGAGCATTAATCCGAGAAGAGCAGCCGGTCGAGGTTGCGCGCTTGAACGCCGTATCCATTTTTGAATGGCGACCTCGGACGATCGCCAACTGTTCCGGATGCCCCCGTCCGCCAGCTGCTTCGGAAGACCTGCTCGTCAGGAATACGTCAAACAGCACCTCTTCGACGCCTGTCGAGCCTCTCGCCGTTAAACCTCCCGTCGTCTCAGACGCACCATGAGCTTGCTAGCTCTCGACCTCGACCCGTGAAATTGCCCGCTGCATCAATTCCCCCACTCTCTGAACGCTTACACCCATAAGAGTCGCTATCTCTTGGTAACGAAGGCCTTTGGCTCTCAGCAAGAGAGCATGACGTTGCCTCGGCGTAAGTTGGGCCAAGGCTCCGCGCAGTTGTCTGGCGCGCTCGACCAGGATGATCTTCTGTTCCGGATCCGGGGCAGGATCCACGCGCTCGCGCATCGCAAACCGCGTCTCTGTTTCTCCGCTGTGGGGCCGCCGCTTCTGCGAACGGTGATAATCTACCGAGAGGTTATGGGCGACCCGAAACACCCATGCCTTCATGTTCTCCTTGGCTCCTCGCTCGACCGTCTGGCGCACCAGACGGAGAAACACCTCCTGAATCACATCTTCAGAGTGTTCCCTGTCTAGCCCACGTGAACCCAGATACGCTTTGAGAGACGGGCGCAGACAATCGTAAAGCTCAATAATGTCTTCTCCCGCCGCCCCTTGTCTGTTCGCCTTGCCCGTGACGAGTTCTAGGTACATCGGCACCACAACCGAGGTTTTCCCACAGGCTCCATGCAACTTCTCCAAGACGTTTTCTTCTAAATTTCAACTTCTATTCATCTGTCGCTGGGAGAATCCGCTAGATCACAACATCGCATCCTAATGAGAACGGTTGACATGACGACTTTTCAAGTGGCCAAAGCGAAATACTCGAGTTGTTCTTGCCCTGACCCAACTACAAACTTGCATCACTCTAATGTCGCTCATGTTATCCGCAAGTAAGTTCGCGGTTAGTTCTGGATGAATTGTGAATTATGAAATCCGCATTTGAGGAAACTTTTCATGATCGCCGTCAGTCAGGATCAGCCCGCGAGGTGAGGGCGCATTTTCCGAGCGTGACGGCTCGTCACAAGGCCTCGTCCAAGTCTTCGACTCGAGAGTCAACACGGGCCAAAGGATTTTCTGGCTTACAAAGATAAATGGAGAGTCTGCATGATTCACAGGAAGCCACTACACCCTAAACGCGCTCTTTCGGCGTGGCTGGTTGCCGTTGTCCCGTTACTCCTCGTCTTCAACGCCGCCGCCTTTGCTCAACAGTCGCCGTCCCGGGCAATTTCGCCAACGGAATCCCTATCTCGTTCTACATCCCAACAATCCGACTTGGCAAAGGACAATCTCAATCTTGTCGCTGCGTCCGCCATTCAGCTTAGGGAAGTCCTGGTTCAGGACCCGGGGCTCATGGTGGAACTGAAACGCTGGCTCGCTCAGGAGGCCAGCGACAATGGGCAGATGATGAGCGAGCAGGAGTTGACCGACAACGCCGTCGTCGATCGCCTGACGAAAGACGTGAAGTTCCGCTCTGTTGCGACCCGATTGGTTCAGCGCTATGGCTATTTACTCCCGAACGTGAATCCCAACTCGGAAATGGGAAAGCAGCAGGACCTTCTGATCAAAGAGCGCGTCCGGCGGATTGCGCAGATCGAAGCGCAAGAAGACGCGGAGGCTTTCAAATCAAGCCGGCAGGAGGCTAGTACTGTCGAAACGAACTCCAAGACTTGCTCTTGGAACGCCGACGGTGATTGCATCCAGACCGCTCCCGCTGGACCACGGCCCACCTTCGACGCTCCGCAACACTCACCACAGAAAAATCTACCTCCTGCGTATCCCAGTGAACAAAGCCCCTCGTCTCCCTCTCCCCGCATCCTTCTGGCCGAAAAAACTCAAACCGACTCCACCTATGACCCGTCGGTCGCGAATAGCGCGTCACTTCTTCCGTCGGCTTCCACTTCGGGTCGTTTACAAGACACCTTGGCCTCTTCCGAGTCAGCACAAGACTACCTTCGTACTGCTGCTCCGGATCGAGTTAGAGATCTCGGCTCCGGCGTATCGGAGACTCCCGCAGTCGATACCACTCTTTCCCCGCTAACGAACTCTTCGCCAACAATTGGAAGGAGTGCCAGTGAACCCTTGCTCGTCGCCGATCGCCAACCGAGCCCTCCGAGTCTGGTGCGGCGAGCAAACCCCTACGCCGACATTCCTTCGCTCTACGACTTATACGTCCAGGCACCGGCTCGCGATATTCCGCCCCAGAGATTTGGCGTCGCCGTGTTTCGCGATGGCCTGCGAGATCCGAGGAGTATTCCGATGGATCTGCCCGTCGGTCCCGATTACGTCGTCGGTCCCGGCGACACGCTTAGCATTGACCTTTGGGGCGGATACTCTACAAAGCTGGTTCGCGTCGTTGATCGGCAAGGCCGGGTGTCATTGCCAGACGCGGGGCCATTGCTGGTCAGCGGCCGATCTCTCGGTGAGGTTCAGGACTCCGTCCAGCGAGTCGTCACTGGATTGTATCGCGACACCACCGCGGACGTTTCCGTTGGACGCCTTCGCACCATTCGTGTTTACGTCGTAGGTGAAGTCGCCGAACCGGGAGCTTATGACATCAGTTCACTCTCGACGGCGCTCAACGCCCTGGTTGCGGCAGGTGGCGTCACCGCAAAAGGATCGCTGCGTTCCTTGAAACACATGCGTGGACGTCAGGAAATCGAGCAGATTGACGCCTACGATCTCCTTCTCCATGGCGTCTCGCCGGATGCGAAGAAACTCGAGAACGGCGACACCTTAATGGTTCCCCCCATCGGTGCTGAAGTCACTGTGACCGGGATGATCCGCCGCCCCGCCGTCTATGAACTCAATGGCGAAAAGACCGTCCAGGACGTGCTCGCGCTTGCGGGAGGAATTCTGCCGGCTGCGGCTTTGAAGCATGTGGAGGTGCAGCGTCTGGAGGCCCATGAAAAACGCACGATGCTAAGCCTCGATCTCTCTTCCGACGGAACCGCCAGTTCCCAGATCACAACGTTTCAGGTGCAGGATGGCGACGTGATCCACATCTTTCCCATCGCCCCCTACAGCGAGAGTACGATCTACCTGCAAGGGCACGTGCTCCGTCCAGGCCGCTATTCTTACCGCGATGGCATCAAACTGACCGACCTCGTCGCCTCCTACCAGGACATTCTCCCCGAGCCTGCCGCTCACTATGCGGAAATCATCCGCCTCAATCCGCCAGACTTCCATCCCAGCGTTGTCAGCTTCGATCTCGCCGCAGCTATGGATAACCCCGCCGCCGCGCCGGCCCTGCATCCGCTGGATACCGTGCGAATCTTCAGCCGCTACGATTTCGAGTTGCCCCCTACGGTTTCTGTCAGTGGAGAAGTGCACAAGCCCGGCACGTACCGGACTTCCGGCCAAGTCACCTTGCGCGACGCTGTGTTTTTGGCCGGTGGAGTCACTCCCGACGCCGCCCTGAACACGGCGCAGGTCTTCCGTTTCAACACCGACGGCACCTCGGAGATTTTTACCGTGAAGCTCCGCGACGCGTTGACTGGCGACTCCGCGGACAACATCGTGTTGCAGCCTCGGGATCGGCTGCTGATTCACACGAACAAGTCGCGCGTGGAGCCGAGCTTCGTGGAGATCACCGGTGCGGTTGCCAAGCCTGGCCGCTATCCCTACACACAGAATATGCGCGCCGAGGACTTGATTCGTGCGGCGGGCGGCCTGAAACGCAGCGCAGACACCACGAAAGCCGATCTTACCAGTTACTCTCTCGATGGCGTTCCCGGTACACATGTTGATATTGCGCTCGCTTCGCTGGCTAACGGCAATCCCACTGAAGACGTGCCGCTCAAGCCCGGCGATGTTCTTTCGATCCGTGAAAAGACCGGCTGGAAGAACATCGGTGCTTCCGTGAAAGTCGATGGAGAGGTCATGCACCCCGGAACGTTTGGCATCGAACCGGGCGAACATCTCAGCTCCGTCCTCCAACGCGCGGGTGGTTACTCGTCCGAAGCTTATCCTTACGCGGCCGTCCTTACCCGCCGCGAGGTTCGCGAGGCCGAGGAGCTTTCGCGCGCCTCCCTCGTTCAACGCATCAAGACCGAAGAAGGCAGTCTACAGGTGATGCAGGAGGCGGACGAACAGCAGAAGAACGCAAAAGCCAACGCCCTCGCCCAAATGCGCTCGACTCTCCATCAACTCGAGATCAACCCTCCTGTCGGCAGGGTTGTCATTCATATCGATGGCGAAATCCAGAAATGGAAAAACACGTCATCCGACATTGTCATGCGCGACGGCGACGTGCTTCTCATCCCGGCCAAGACCGGATATGTCATGGTCAACGGACAGGTCTTTCATCCGACTGCCGTCAGCTTCCGCTCCGGCAAGAGCGCCAATTGGTATCTGTCGCAAGCCGGCGGGCTCACGCCACTCGCCGACAAAAAGGCCGCCTTCGTTCTTCGCGCCGACGGCAGCGTGATTTCTGCCCGCAACAATTCCAATATTTTTGCCGGCGATCCGATGGACGCCATCTTGCGCTCGGGTGACGTTGTCGTTATACCGGAGAAGGCTCTCAAGATCGGCGGTCCCAATTGGGCCGTGATCATGCAGGCGGCTTCCGTAGCTGCCTCCGCCGCTGTTGCGGTTGCCTATTTCCATCCGTGATCTGGCGACGTCCAGCACGAAGCCTTCTTTTGCTCGCCATGCTTGTCGTTTGCCGCGCTGAATGCATATTGGCTCAAGGGTCTGACCTTACGCGGGCCTTGCCTGACGAAGAGAACGAGGGCGCGCCGAAGAGGGAAGAGAGTGCACCTCCGGCGATCACAGGTCCAGTCGAGGAGAATCGCGAGAATCAGCTCAAGCGGATCGCCACGGATTTCTTCTCGGACCAGAAGGATCTGTGGACATCTCCCTCGCGCCTCACGATCGCCGATGCGAGTTGGCTGGTTCCACTGAGCGGAATCACGGCCGGGCTCTTTGTCACGGACGCGGATTACAGCAGAAGTCTGTCGCACAATCCGTCGACAATCTCCCGCTACAACAAGCTCTCGAACGCGGGAATTGCCGGCCTGGTGGGAGGTGCCGGAGCCATGTGGTTGCTCAGTTATGCAAACCACAACGACCATTGGCGTGAGACGGGCTTTCTTTCGGCGCAGGCGGCCGTCAACAGTCTCGTCATGATCGAGACCATGAAATATTCTTTTGGCCGTCTCCGGCCCAACCAGGGAAATGGCAATGGCAACTTCTTCAGCGGCGGCACTTCCTTCCCGAGCGAACACTCTGCGGCAGCGTGGGCTGTTGCCGGCGTGATCGCGCATGAATACCCAGGCACCCTCACAAAGATCCTTGCCTACGGCGCGGCAACTGCTGTCACAGTGGCTCGCGTGCACAGCCTTAACCACTTCCAATCCGATGTTCTTGTGGGCGGATTGATCGGTAACCTGGCCGCCGCCCAAGTGTACAAGAAGCGCCACGACGTTGAGCTCGGCGGTGGAAGTTGGGAAACGATCAGCGATATCAGCAGGGAAGCGCGCGAACACGCTTCTCGCGCCAATCTCGCCTCTCCGTATGTTCCGATAGATAGTTGGGTTTATCCCGCCATGGACCGGTTGATCGCCCTTGGCTTTGTTCGCTCTGCCATGGCCGATATGCGTCCCTGGACCCGCTTCGAGTGCGTCCGGCTCCTTGCCGAGGCGGGCGAACGCCTCGACTTTGCGGACAAGTCGTCGTCACCGGCGGCCGCGATTTATTCCTCCCTGCTCCGTGAATTCCGCGATGATATCGAATTACCAGGTGGCGACAACACGCGCGCCACACTTGAGTCGGCCTATACGCGCCTCACCGGGATTTCCGGCAAGCCGTTGTCGAGCGGCTACCAGTACGATTTTGGCCAGACGGTCATCAACGACTACGGTCGTCCCTATGAACAAGGCTTCAACAACGTCACCGGATTTTCAGGCTGGGGCACGGAATCCAGATTTGTCGTCTACGCCAGCGGTGAGTTCCAACACGCCGGAAGCGCCCCGCCAATGTCCGCAACAGCGCGACAGGTTGTGGCTGACACGCAATTCATTCCCCCGCCTCCGGCAACACCTACGAGTCAAATCGATCGGTTCCAGGTGCTCGATACCTACGTCGGCATGACCATCAGTAATTGGCAACTGACTTTTGGCAAGCAGAGCCTTTGGTGGGGACCTGGCGCCGGCGGGCCGATGATGCTCAGCAACAATGCCGAGCCGATCAATATGTTTCGCGTCAGCCGCGTCTCCCCGTTCACGCTCCCCGGTCCCCTGAAGCACTTCGGCCCAATCTCTGTGGAATTCTTCCTCGGCCAGCTTTCCGGCCATCAATTCATCTTTGGCGAATCCACCGGTCTCGTGGGGAGCTGGGCACAGGCGGCCTCGCCTCAGCCGATGATCTCAGGCGAGCGCTTCAGTTTCAAACCGACCAAGAACGTCGAGTTCGGCTTTTCGCTCACCACGATTTTTGCTGGAGAGGGCGTGCCTTTCACGATGCATACTTATCTAAAGAGCATCGTTGCAAGTGGCAACGCGAATCCGGGTACCTCACAAGACCCCGGCGACCGCCGATCCGGCTTTGATCTCAGTTACAGATTGCCTTGGCTGCGAGACTGGGCAACCTTTTATTGTGACGGATTCGCCGACGATCAATTCACTCCTGTTGCCTACTGGGATCGTTCTGCGTGGACCGGCGGACTGTACATCTCGCATTTTCCAAAAATTCCGAAGCTGGATCTACGAATGGAGGGTGTGTACACCGATGTGCCTCCCGGCGGCGCCATTGGTCATGGCTTTTACTATTGGAATGACCGCTACGTGATGGGCTACACGAATGACGGCAACTTGATGGGCAGCTGGATCGGCCGAGACGGGCAGGGCGCGCAAGTCTGGTCGAACTACTGGTTCACACCGAAAAACCGCTTGCAGTTCAGTTTCCGCCATCAGAAAGTCAGCCAAGAATTCCTCCCGGGCGGCGGCTCCCTTACGGATTTCGCTGTGCGCGGCGACCTGTGGCTTCGCAACGGCGTGGGCATTACATCCACGGTGCAATATGAGCGATGGCTCTTTCCGGCGATTCAGCCCGGCGCCACACGCAACATCACCGCGTCCGTCGAGATGCAAATTCAGCCCCAGAAGATTTATCGGCCGTCTCTCCATTACGTGCAAAGTGCTGTCGCGCCAACATCAACGGCAAACTGAACTGGTCGGCCTAGGCCAGCCCAGCTTGTAGACAGCACGGTCTGACCGATGTACCCTGAACCGGCAGGAGGCGGTGATCGCGGCATGTCATACAAGGTAAAGCTCAGTCGCGGTGAAATCGTCGCTTACGTAATTGCTTTTCTCGTACTGTTGTTGAGCCTCGCCATTGCCTCCAGGCATCTCCTCGGCTAAACGTTTCTCTGTACGCAGTCGTAGATTCGCGGATTTCTGTTCACGATCCTGCCGTTCGACCCCGAGTCTCACCCCTCCCGGCTTTATCTCCCCAAAATACATAACGATTCTTGCCCCGGCGCATCCAATGGCGGAGGCTGGGTGAGGCCCACCCGCCCGCTTTCTTGTATCTCCACACCTTGTGAAAGGGTAGACTCCCGGAATGCCAAAGCCAGTTTTATTGACCGTCGACGACGACCCCGACGTACTGCGCGCCGTTGAGCGGGACCTCCGCAGTCGTTACGCCGACCGCTATCGGATTCTTCGTGCGTCGTCTGGACCGGAGGCCATGCAGACCCTGCAGCAGCTGCACTCGCGCAACGAGGCCGTCGCCTTGATGCTTGCGGATCAACGGATGCCCGATATAGACGGGGTGGGGTTTCTCGCCCAGGCCACGGAACTGTTTCCCGCCGCCAAACGAGCCCTACTCACGGCTTACGCGGACACCAACGCGGCCATCGATGCCATCAACGAAGCGAAGGTTCACTATTTTCTGATGAAGCCTTGGGACCCGCCCGAAGAAAACCTCTATCCTGCGCTAGACGACCTGTTGAACGATTGGGCCGATTCCTACCACCCGCCCTATGAAGGAATTCGCTTGCTTGGCACGCGCTGGTCATCCCACGCCTATGATTTGCGTAATTTCCTTGCCCGGAATCACGTGCCCTATCAATGGGTGGATGTAGAGCTGAATGCTGCCGATTCCGCCACTCTTGCCTTGCTCAAGAATAGCAAGGGCGAAGAGGACCAGTTGCCGCTCATCATCTTCCCGGACAGTACCCGGCTTTGCGATCCTTCACCCGCTGCAATTGCCCAGAAGATCGGTTTGCGCACTCATTCCGACGTTGATTTCTACGATCTTGCGATTATCGGCGGTGGCCCCGCCGGCTTGGCTGCTGCGGTCTACGGAGCCTCCGAAGGCTTGAAGACGGTGATGGTGGAACGCGAAGCGCCGGGTGGTCAGGCTGGTTTGAGTTCTCGAATCGAGAATTACCTGGGCTTTCCTTCGGGTCTCAGTGGGCAGGATTTGGCGCGTCGCGCTGTTGTCCAGGCCACGCGATTCGGTGTTGAGATCCTGGCTCCGCAGGAAGCAGTCGGCCTTCGCATCGAGGGTCCATACCGGATCATCGAACTCGCGGACGGCAGTCGCATTTCCTGCCATGCGCTCCTGCTGGCAACGGGTGTCCAGTGGCGTAGTTTGGGCGTGCCGGGCGAGGACCGAGTTCGAGGAGCAGGCGTTTACTACGGCGGCGGGCTCACGGAGGCAATTTCCTGCAAAGGAGAAATTGTCTACGTCGTTGGCGGCGCCAATTCGGCGGGCCAGGCCGCCGTGCATTTTGCCAACTACGCCGAGAAAGTTGTGATGCTTGTCCGCCGCGAGTCACTCGCGGCGACAATGTCGCAATACCTGATCGATCAGATTAAGAAAATTCCCAATATCGAAGTTTGGCCCGGCACAGAAATAGCCGAGATGCATGGCCATGATCACTTAGAAGGTATTTCCGTGCGCTGCGCGCAGACAGGAAGTCTCGATCGTTATCCGGCCCACAGCCTTTTCATCTACATCGGAGCGCTGCCGAAAACCGATTGGCTTGGGGATTTCGTAGAACGTGACGAGCGTGGCTTTATCCTCTCCGGCCCGGATCTCTTGAGAGATGGAAAGCGTCCCCAGGGTTGGACAGCGGATCGCGACCCCAATCTGCTCGAGACCAGCGTGCCCGGCGTGTTTGTCGTCGGCGATGTGCGCCACGGCTCTGTCAAACGCGTCGCATCTGGAGTCGGTGAAGGTGCGGTTGCCGTTCAGTTAATTCATCAATATCTCGCGAAGGTATCCTGATCAAGGATTGGCGATGACCTCTCTAACAAAGGAAGAATCGATCAAACGGCTTGCCGCCGAAATCAGATCCTTCGAAGTATTTGAAGGACTACAAGAAGACAGCCTCGAATGGTTCGTCGAACAATGCACCGTAGCCGAATTCTCCGCGGGCGAGGTGATCACCAAAGAGGGAGAGCCTGCGGAGTTCATGATCGTTGTGCTGCAAGGCGAATTCACCGGGCGTGTCGAGATTGCGGGCGGGGATGGGCCCGTGTTTCACGTGGAAGCGGGCAATGTGACCGGCTTGCTGCCCTATTCTCGAATGAAGAAACTTTCGGTTACCACTCGTGCCGACACCGATCTTCGCGTTCTGAAATTCCCCTCTCACAAATTCCCAGAAATGCTTCAGCGCATGCCTTTGCTGGGGGAACGCCTGGTCGGCATGCTGACGGATCGCGTCCGCGAATTCACGCGCCTTGAACAGCAGCGCGACAAACTCGCCGCGCTTGGCAAATTGTCAGCAGGCCTCGCCCACGAACTGAACAATCCGGCCTCCGCCGCGGCCCGCTCTGCCGAGGCTCTGCTCGCTTGCCTTGAGCGGCTTCGTCACCTGGAACACGACCCCTATCTAAACGAGGCGAACTGCGAGCAGATCTCTGCTGCGGAAGACGCCGTCCGCAAGGAACTGAAGCCCGCGCCCTTTAAGGACGAACTCGAGCGCAGCGATCGCGAGGAAGCCTTGAACTCCTGGCTGACGGCCCACGGTTTCCGGGAGCCGTGGAAGTTCACTCCGATGTTGGTGGAGGTGAATGTCGAACAGTCTCATCTGGAGCGTCTCCTGTCCGCCTCCGGCGAGGCATTCCAGCCGGAACTCGCGCGCTTTGCCACCATGCTCGAGATGGAAAAAATCGCGCAGCAGATTGGCCACAGCACCAAACGAATCACCTCCCTTGTACGGGCAATCAAAGAATATTCCTACATGGATCAGGCGCCCGTGCAGGAAGTGGACATTACAAGCGGCATCGAGAACACACTGACCATCCTCGAGCACAAGCTCCGGAAGGGAATCACCGTCCAGCGGAACTACGCGCCCGATCTGCCGCGGGTCCTGGCGAACGGAAGCGAACTCAACCAGATCTGGACGAATCTCATCGACAACGCCGCGGATGCGATGCAGAACAAGGGTGTCCTTTCGATTCGCACTGCGATGGAAAAGAACTCGGTGATTGTCGAAATTGGCGACAGCGGGCCCGGCATCCCCAAAGATGTGCAGTCCCATATCTTCGAGCAGTTTTTTACAACGAAACCTGTAGGGAAAGGCACCGGGCTCGGGCTGGATACTGTGCGGAGGATCGTTCGTAAGCTGAATGGCAACGTGTCATTCACTTCGATTCCCGGCGACACGCGCTTCGAGGTTCGCATTCCGGTTGCTTCACGAGGAAAAGGAGCATAACTATGTCGGGCGGTTGTAGACACGTGAAAGAGATTAAGAGAGTGCATCCGAAGGCAAATGGTTGCGAGGAGTGCTTGAAGATGGGCGATTCCTGGGTTCACCTTCGTCTTTGCCTCATCTGCGGCCACGTCGGCTGCTGCGACTCATCGAAAAACCAGCATGCCACAAAGCACTTTCATGCCACTTCGCACCCGATCATGCGCTCCCTGGAACCTGGAGAAGATTGGGGATGGTGTTATGTCGACGAAGTCGAGTTGGGTCCCCGCGAACTGAGGGCCTGAGGCGCGGCGGACCCGGAGAAGCACCATGGCGACTGCGACGAAACTCACGTCTTCACGTAATTTGCTGGAACGTCTGGCGGAAGCACGGGCCGTCACGGACCATCTCTTCCAGATTATCCGCCCCGACGCGCTTTATGACCGGCCTATCGCAGAACGCCATCGCATCATCTTCTATATCGGTCACCTGGAGGCGTTCGACTGGAACCTCTTCCGCGGGCAATGCCCGCAATTGACTTCGTTCGACGCCTCTCTCGATAAGCTCTTCGCATTCGGAATTGATCCAGTGGACGGACAATTACCCGCTGATCAGCTGGAGGACTGGCCTTCTCCAATCAACACTCGTCGATACAACCAACTTGTGAGAGCGAAGTTGGATGATTTCTTGGACTCCGCGAAATTGGACGAGCCAATCGGCGACCGAACTGCGACACTCTCTACTCTTCTGCACGCGGCCATCGAGCACCGCCTCATGCACGCGGAAACTCTTGCGTACATGTTTCATCGCCTCCCTTTTCACCGGAAGATTTCTAAGCCCCAGACCGACATACCGTCCGGTGAGTTTTCGCCGGGGATGGTCGAGGTGCCAGCCGGCCCAGCCACTCTCGGTCTTCAGCTAGATCCGGATCATCCATTTGGCTGGGACAATGAATTCGGCGCACACCGTGTTCACGTTCCGGCATTCCAGATCGACAAATTCATGGTGACCAACGGCGAGTACCTTGAGTTCGTCTCCGCAGGTGCGTATCAGCACTCCGAGTTCTGGGAGCCCGACGCTTGGAACTGGATTCAGCGCTCTGGCGTTAAGCATCCAGCGTTCTGGATGAGGGAGGGG
>Ga0335085_10006481_pt1 | contig 18445 bp, 16 predicted proteins | sample Lox_Sample_45_FD_206712 | JGI IMG/M metagenome (GOLD analysis project Ga0335085, IMG submission 206712) | Soil microbial communities from Loxahatchee National Wildlife Refuge, Florida, United States - Lox_Sample_4.5 | ecosystem: Environmental > Terrestrial > Soil > Wetlands | place: USA...
CCATGTCCTTGTTTTTTTCCAGGAGCATAAGCCCAATCAGGGGGAGCATCAGGATTTCGTCGATGAGGAAGGCGAACCACCTTTGGTTGAGGCTCGCCAAATTTTGAAGGTTCTTCGGGTCAGGGGTCCAGAAGCCCTTGGCCTTCCGGCGGGATGCCGGCTTTCGGCTGGGACGGGTGATTTTCATACTTTTCCTTTCTGAACATAGGAGGTCCGGCCACAAAATAACACTTTAGGGGAAACCCAAGCCTTGAATTATGACCTATTCGTTTATTCAGGAGAAAAAGGCAATCCATCGTTTTCGGGAAACCCGGCTAAAAACCGCCCGGGTTAATGCCAGCAGGGCTGGTAGCAGTAGTGGATCGAGGCCGGTTGGTAACAGTGCCGGGCCCCACTACGCTCTTCGAGCTGCGAGGGGCATGCCATGTTATCCACCAGCTCATGCTGAGTAAGCGCTTACTTCTTTTTCCGCTTTTTGCCCAGCGCCTTGCCCATGGCTTTGCGGCGCGCGCCGTAAACCGCCGGGGATTCGTTGGCTTCATGAATGCCCGATGGTCCTTCTTCCCCAGCGGGAGGTGGAGGCCGCCGGACCCTGACTTTGTTGTCGTCCACCACGACATTGCAACCCACGAAGTTTTTTAAGTCCGTCTCCCTGACGAACCTCTCAACAAATTGGCTGGCGGTTAACAAACCATTTCGGGAGAGACGGAAAAGGATAATGCCGGGATGGGTTCCAGGCGGGTATTTACGAAGGTCGCCAAATTCGCGGTCAAGGGTCAACAACATCTTTCCTTCCGATTTACACACGGAAGCCACGAGAGTATCCGGTTTACTTAAAAGACCCTCATCGTCGGTGGTGGAAATTTCATGGGAAAGGCCGTTGAGACGGGACTTCAGGTGCCGGGAAAGGTTTTCATCCAGCTTGATCTTCACTTGCCGGCGGCTACCTTCCAAACGTTTTCACGGGAGAGTTCGGAGGCGTAAACCAAGGCGGCGTGAATGTCATCCAGGGTCAAATGGGGATAGTGGTCCATGATTTGCTCCGGGGTCAGGCCCTCGGCCAGGCTATCGAGGATGATGGAAATGAAAATCCTGGTGCCACGGATGCAGGGCAATCCCCCAGCTACATTGGGGTTAACGGTCACTCTTTTGAGAAGTTGTTTTGGGGTCATTGGGTTTCCCGCCTTCAAGCTCCTGATTTTTGTGACACTATTATAGCAAAAAAGCCGGGCGGATTTTTCAGGCTTGGATGACCCCTTCCCCGCCCTTGGCGTCCACCTTAACGGTTTGTCCCCCTTTGATCTCTCCCTCCTACGCATGAAGCTTACTCCTTCGCTGAAGCTTCCTCCTTCGCTGAAGCTACGGAGGACAGGTCGGAGGACCGGTCGGAGGGCTGGCCCCACTACGCTCTTCGAGCTACAAGGGGCAGGCCGGACCCTTTCTTGGACAACCTGTAACCTCTGAAAAACTCGCTCCCAACACTCGAAATGTCATCCTGAGCGGAGCGAAGAATCTCTGTTTTGCGCGTAAAACTTAGATTCTTCGGCACAAATCGCCTCAGAATGACAGCCCTGAAAATAGTTTTCAGGGGTTACAGCCTAACTCTTCATAAATTAGCGCAGGCTTCTGCCGCAAGCCAAAAGACCCTTTCGCGTATGGGGATTTGGTTGATCCAATTGCGGGTGTTGTACTCTTCCCCGCTCAAATCATCGCCGCTGTATAAAATTTGGCCACATTGGACTTTTCGATATTTTCCAACAGCCAAAAAAGCCGCGCATTCCATTTCCACCGAAAGACAACCTTCTTTTCGGCGCATGGCGACTTTATTCCGGGTTTCCCTGAATAAGCCGTCAGTGGTCCAAGTTTTGCCGGTTACATAGGGGACACGGTGTTTCTTCAATACCCTTTGAATGGCAAGGACGGCTTTGGGATCGGGCTTCACTTCCCGGCTCGGCGGTAGGTAGTGGTAGGATGCCCCTTCGTCCCGAACCGCTGAGGTCGGGACTATCAAATGCCCTAGTGTCAGGTTTTTCCGAAGGGTTCCCGCCCCGCCGCAAGCGATCAATTTTCGGCCCCCAATGGCAATGGCTTCTTCCATGAAGCCGGCGGCCAAAGCTGATCCAACACCAGGGTGCATAACGGCTAAGGATTTACCTTTGAATTTAATCTCATAAGCGGGGTTCGATCCGAATTCGGACCTAAAAACGGCTATCTTCCGGGCCTTATGCTTCATCACCAATTGACCGATAACATCCTGGAAAAAACAAAGGACAACCCGCTCGTGAAACAGACGCCCTTTGTAATGGTAATTGGCGGCGGGATCAATGAACACTTCACGGGATGGATCAAACTCAAGAATGGGGTAGCGTTTTCGAGGAGCTCTCAATACGGCCTCCTCTTTAAGACTTAACGGCCTTGGACAAGCAAAGCTCAAAGAAGATCGCGTATTTCCTCAACGGAAACTTGGGCGCCTTTAAGGATGGCGTGAAGGGTTCCGGGCTTGATGGGCTTTGAACCATGGAGGGGAATAATCGCCCGGCGCTGAGGATCGGTTGAATGGACCAGGATTGCGTGGGATCCCTTTTGGCGCCGCAAAACAAACCCTTCCTTAAGAAGAATACGAAGGAGCCGTTCTCCTGTGATTTGAGGGAGGTAACTCAAATAGCGATTTCGACGTCTTTCAAAAGGAAATCCTGGTGAGGGATGGGAAGATGGTCATCTTTGAGACTTTCAATGTAGAGATCGATGGCTTCCTTGATATTTTGCATGGCTTCTTGCTCCGTTTCGCCTTGGCTGGCGCAACCGGGTAATGCCGGTACATAAACGGAAAAACCGCCTTCGGGTTCCTTTTCCAAGATGACTTTGAAATGTTCAATCACGTCGCATCTCCTGAAATGTTTAGCTCCCTATCATCGACGAACGATTATAACAAAACAACGGTTTACCCGGAATCCAGAAGGCGGATTAACCATCATTTGATGGTCAATTCACCATCCTTCACGTCAACTTTGACCGTTTGGCCCTCTTTGATATGGCCGTCCAAAAGCATGAGGGCCATACGGTCAACGAGGTCGTGCTGGATAAGCCGCTTGAGCGGCCGGGCCCCATAGACGGGGTCATAGCCGCGCTCAGCCAGGTAGGCCAAGGCGCCCTTGGACATCTCCAGTTTGATCTTCTTGTCCGCCAGGCGGCCGCGAAGGGCCTCGAGCTGGATATTCACGATGGCTTCCAACTGGTCCTCGCCCAGGCGGTGGAAGATCACGATATCGTCGATGCGGTTGAGGAACTCGGGCCGGAAGAACTGGCGCAGTTCCTTCATCAATTGGTCCTTCAAGTCCGCGTCGGACTTCTTGGATTCCATGATGGCCTGGCTGGCGATGTTGCTGGTCATGATGAGAACGGTGTTCTTGAAATCCACCACCCGGCCCTGGCTGTCGGTAAGCCTCCCGTCGTCGAGCACTTGGAGCAGGACGTTGAACACGTCCGCGTGGGCCTTCTCCACCTCGTCAAAGAGCACGACCGAATAGGGCCTGCGGCGCACGGCCTCGGTCAATTGCCCGCCCTCGTCGTAGCCCACATAGCCCGGGGGGGCGCCGATGAGGCGCGCCACCGAGTGCTTTTCCATGTATTCGCTCATGTCGATGCGGATCATCATCTTTTCGTCGTCGAAGAGGTATCCCGCCAGGGCCTTGGCCAATTCGGTCTTGCCCACGCCGGTCGGCCCCACGAAAAGGAAGGAGCCCAGGGGGCGGTTGGGGTCGGCCAGCCCCGAGCGCGAGCGGCGGATGGCGTTGGCCACCGCGGCCACGGCCTCGTCCTGCCCCACCACGCGCTTCTTGAGGTTGTCTTCCATCCGGATCAGCTTCTCGGTCTCCCCTTCCATCATCTTGGACACGGGGATGCCCGTCCATTTGGCCACGACCTCGGCGATTTCCTGCTCGGTCACTTCTTCCTTCAAGAGGCCGCCCTTTTTCTGCAGGTCGGCCAGCTTGTCTTCCTGTTCCTTGACGAGCTTTTGCAGTTTGGGGGCCTTGTCGTAGCGGATCTCCGCCACCTTGTCGAGTTTGCCTTCCCGCTCGAAATGGGTTTCCTGCAGCTTCAGGGCCTCCAGGTCTTCCTTGGCCTTCCGGAGGTTTTGGATGACCGCTTTCTCGCCCTGCCAGCGGGCCTTCATGCCCGAGGAGCTTTCCTTGAGGTTGGCCATTTCCCGCTCCAGCCTGGCCAGGCGGTCCTTGGACGCCTCGTCTTTTTCCTTCTGCAGGGCCTGTTTTTCGATCTCGAGCTGGCGGACCTTGCGTTCCACCTCGTCGAGCTCGACCGGCATGGAATCGATCTCGATGCGCAGTTTGGAGGCCGCCTCATCCACCAGGTCGATGGCCTTGTCGGGCAGGAAACGGTTGGTGATATAGCGGTTGGAGAGCACGGCGGCGGCCACCAGAGCCGCGTCCTGGATGCGCACCCCATGGTGCAGTTCGTACCGCTCTTTCAGGCCGCGCAGGATGGAGATGGTGTCGGGGACCGAAGGCTCGCCCACCAAAACCTGCTGGAAGCGGCGTTCCAAGGCCGGATCCTTCTCGATGTACTTGCGGTATTCATCCAGCGTAGTGGCGCCGATGGCCCGCAGTTCACCCCTGGCCAGGGCGGGTTTGAGCATGTTGGAGGCGTCCATGGATCCCTCGGCCCGGCCCGCGCCGACGAGGTTGTGCAGTTCGTCGATGAAAAGGATGATCTGGCCCTCGGAGGAGGTGACTTCCTTGAGGAAAGCCTTCAAGCGGTCCTCGAATTCGCCCCGGAACTTCGCCCCGGCCACCATGGCGCCCAGGTCGAGTGCCACGACCTTCTTGCCCTTGAGGCCCTCGGGCACGTCGCCCGAGACGATGCGGCCCGCCAGCCCTTCGGCGATGGCGGTCTTGCCCACGCCCGGCTCGCCGATGAGGACGGGATTGTTCTTGGTGCGGCGCGAGAGCACCTGGATGACGCGGCGGATCTCGTCGTCCCGGCCGATGACCGGGTCCAGCTTGCCCCGCCGGGCCAAATCCGTCAGGTCCTTGCCGTATTTTTCCAGGGCCTGGTACTTGGCCTCGGGGTTTTGGTCGGTCACGCGGGTGTTGCCGCGCACCTCGGAGAGGGCCGAAAGCACCTTGTCGCGGGTGAGGTGGAATTGCTTGGTGAGCTTCTTCACGCCCCAATCCTCGGGGTGGCCCTGGGCGCCGGGGGCGTCGAGAAGGGCGAGCAAGAGGTGTTCGGTGGAGACGTATTCGTCCTTCATCTTATCCGCCTCTTTATGGGCGGCGTCGAGGGTCTTGGCCAGGCGGGGGGAGACGTAGATCTGGCCGCCGCCCTCCACCTTGGGAAGGCCCGCGACGTCCTTTTCGAGGGACCGGTCGAGCGCGGCGGGGTCCACGCCGATCTTCTTGAGGATAGGCGCGACCACCGACTCTTCCTGGCGCAAAAGGGCCAGGAACAAGTGTTCGTTGTCGACCTGCTGTTGGCCGTATTCGCCGGCGAGCGATTGGGCCGCTTGCACGGCCTGCTGGGCGTTCAGGGTAAATTGGTTGATGTCCATGGTTTATTCCTCATCAGTCATTGCGAGGCCCAACCCCAATCGGGGTGGTTTGGGCCGTGGCAATCTCAGGTTGTGGTTGTTGCTTTGACGGCAAAACCTGGGATCCCCACGTCGCTAGCGAGCCTATCGGCTCTGCTCCTCGGGATGACGGCTAAAAAAGATCTTTGTTGTGAGCAATTTAGTATTGGGATTAGGGTTCTTCAATGGCGGGGGTCACAAAAACCTACTGTTTTTCGTAGATATCCATCAGCGGCACCCCCTCGCGGGTGACGGAATAAAGTAGGGGGTTCTTGAGCTGGTGCTTCCCGCCGAAAGGCAGGGCGATCAGGTAGTCCGCCTTATCCAGGGACTCCTCATACTTGGCGTTGGGCGGCAGGTAATAAACCGTCGAGAAGGGGTCCTGGAAGGACGCCACGTGGTAGGTCGCCTGGGGGTCGGTGAAGCGGTTCTTTTTCAGCCATTCCACCGCCTCCTTGGCGGCGCTGCCCCGGTCCTCAATCTCGAACTTCCCGAAGGCCCCGGGAAGCTTGCCGGTGAACTCGTTGAAGTAAACGTACTCGTAAGGGTGGAGCTTGGCCATTTGCCGGGCCGTGCCCCCCAGGTTGGCCAGGATGAGGACGGAAACGACCCAAAAAACGACGCGGCTGCGGATGCGCAAAAGGAATTCCGATGCCGAAAGGGCCGCCAGGAGTCCCAGGATGGGAAGCAGGTAGAGGAAGTGCCGCATGCCCAGGTAGACCACGGGCTTCAAGGTGAGGATAAGGGCCAGGTTGACCGCCAGGGCCAGGCCGAAAAAGACCAAAAGGCGGTTCTGTGGGAGCTTTTTCACCACGAAAGGGGTGGCCGCCAGGAAAAAGAGGATGAAGGAAGGCGTCGAAACCAGGACCCAAACCGGCAGGTAGGTCCAGGGCAGGTCGGTGGCCGAGACCATCCGGCCGTTGAAGAGGAACTGGCCCGTCCAGGGGAAACGGGAGGCGGCGCCCAGCAGTTCCCCGAAGCGGGGGAAGAACCCGTGGGCCAGATAGGGCCAAGTGGCGGCCATGAAGAGCAGGGAGAGCGCCAGGGTCGAAACGAAATCCACCGCGAAGCGGATGTGCCGCTTCCGGCTTTCGGGTTTGTGCCGCCAGAGGGCGTTATCCAACTGCCATTCGTACCAGTAGAACAGGAGCCAAACCAGGTAAAGCGACAGCCCCACCATGCGCGACGCCTGGGCCATGCCGAAGAGCAGCCCCAGGACCAGGATTTTGACCGCGCCCGTTTTGGCGCGCAGGAAGTATAGGGCCGCGAGCGCCGCGAAATAGGTGACGGCGAAGGCCGTGTCGCGCGGCGTGAAGGGCAGGTGGCCCGTGAACCGGGGCATCAGGAAGAGGAACAGCGGCCCCTGGAGCGCCAGGATGGGGTTGCGGTAGGCGGAATAAAGCAGTTCGTAGGCGGAGATGAAGACCAGCGAGGCGAAGAGCAGGTTGAGCCAGTGGAAATATTCCATCGAGAAGCCGCGGTTGAAAAGGAAGAGCAGCATGGGGTACCAGTAATCGTAAAGCACCCAGCCGTCGGCCTTGCCGTCGTTGACGAGGAAGTAGCTGGGGTCCCAGCCCCCGCCCAGGAGGTAGTGGAAGAGCGCCCCGCCGCGCGAATAGACGTCGTACTCGTCCCAGGCCACGCCGTAATCGCGGAAGGTGAAGAGGCAGAAGAGAAGGTAGAAGAGAAGGAAATAGAGCAGCGGCATGTGGGGCCGCAGGGCGCCGAAGCCGTAGGAAGTACGGGGTTTCATGGGATTACTATAACAAAAACTGCGGAGGCCAAACAAAAACCGGTTTTACCACCAAGGTCACCAAGATCACCAAGATAGACAAACTAAAACAGGATTTTGGATTTATAGGCAATTAATCTTTGATGTTCTTGGTGCCCTTGGTGACCTTGGTGGTTCAATCGCCTTAAGGTTTTGAGGGTTTCAACGCCGATTCGATCTCGGAAAGGGACGCCCCCAGGAGCTTCCGGGCGGCTTTATCCAGGGCGCGGAAGTCCCCGGCGAAGTGGAAGGTCTGGTGCCGGTGGGTGAGGCTTTCCCCCGGCTTCAAGGCCGCCGCGGGCGAGGAGGTTTCCAGCTCGAAGAAGGGCCCCTCGGGTTTCTTGCCCGGGGCCGGCGGGCCGTCGTTGTAGCTGTTGACCACGTCGCCCGCGTAAGGGTCTTCCTGGATTTCCCACATGGAGTTCACGTAGGTTCCCGGCTTTTCGGGCAGGGTGTACCGGACGATGGTGAGGATTTTGTTTTCGGCGTCCCAGGAACCCAGGACGGGCTTGGCCCTGGGGGGCGCAACACCGATCTTGCTGCGGCATTGGCCGTCGCCGCTGAAGAAGAGGACGTCCTTCCCCACCTTGAGCCGCCCCTGCGGCACCTTGCCGAAATAAGCGTCGTTCACAACGGGCCCCAGGTCCCTCTCCGGCCCCGGCAGGAAGGGGATGACGACGGTGGACTTGTCCGAGGGCTGGAACATGCCCAGGATCCAGATGGAAACCAGGCCCGTCTCCTTGCGCCAGGGCTCCTTGCCCCGGTTGAAGACCGTGTTGACGGACTCGAACCCCACCGCCTCCAGGCCGTCGGCATCGATGCCCAGCCCCCCGTAAATATTCCCGTCGTCCAGGAGGCGGATGTCGCGCTTGAGCTCCGCCTGGAAGGTGAAGCCGGCGTAATTGGGAAGTTTCATTTTTTTTCGGAAGCGGATAGCCTTAGCGCTTTTTTCCGCCACGTCGAAGGGTTCCTTGTCGAAGGCGTGGGGCACGTAGGAATGTTCCAGCTCGAAGGGTTTGCCTGGCGCGAAGAAGAGGGCGTATTGACCGGCTTCGGGGCCCATCCAGTAGCGGTCTTCCCCGCCGTAGGCGTTGAAATGGGGCTTATCCTCGCCCGATTCCAAAAGCTCCCGGTTGATCCAGCCGTGGCTGAGGCCCGGCGGGCCGCCCAGGGTGCTGGTGAAGACGCGTCCCTGCAGTTTGGGCGAGACGAGGACCTGGCGGTCACGGCCGTCGGTGAGGACGTGGATTTCGGTGTGGTTGTTCAGGAATTTCAGGTCGTCGTGAAAGGTCGGCAAAGTCGCACCCCTGAGGCCATTTTGCCACGGATGAACACGGATTAACTCGGATGAAAGCAAAAGGAAATTTAACAACGACCACAATAACAATGGATTGATCTGTTTTTCACCCGAAAAATCGCCAGGCTTTATCCGTGTGTATCCGTGGCGGGCTCGGTGGCGCCTTTACTTCTTATAACGGTAGCTGGGATTCTTGGGAAGGGCCCCCAAGTCGAATCCACCCTGGGCGATGACGCCCTTGTACCATTTGGCGCTGTCCTTGAGGGTGCGCTTCTGGGTCTTGTAATCCACGTGCACGATGCCGAAGCGGGGGTCATAGCCGTAGGCCCATTCGAAGTTGTCCAGGAGCGACCAGGCGTAATAGCCCCTGACGGGCGCGCCGGCCCGCATGGCGCGATTAACCGCTTCCAAATGGCTTCCAATGTAATGCACCCGCGCGTCGTCGTGGATCGTCTGATCCAGGTTGCGCAGGGAATCGCGGGTGGCGAAACCGTTCTCCGTGACGAGCATCTTCTTGTAGCCGTAGTCCTTACATATGTACATGATCAGGTCGTAAAGGGACTGGGGCACTATAGGCCAGTCCAGGTCGTTCAGCGGGGACCCGGCGGGCGGGGTGCGGTCGTTGTTGAGGGGGTCGAAGCCGGGCGTATAGCGGCAGTAGGTCGGGAAATAATTGTTCACGCCCAGGAAGTCGATGGGCTGGTGGATGAGCTTGAGATCTTCGTCCTTGTACCCTTCGGGCTTGCCCGCGTAGTCGAAAAAAGCCTTCGGGTAGCCCTTCCCCGTGGTGGGCCCCAAGTAAACGGCGTGCTGCATGTCCTGCATCCACTTGGCGTGCTCGACGTCCTTTTTCCCGTCCGTCGCGGGGACCATGTAGTGGAGGGCGTGCACCCAGCCGATCTCACCCGGCAGGTTCATCTGGCGGTAGGCGGCCACCGCCAGGCCGTGGGCCAGGTTCAGGTGGTGGGCCACCAATCCGTAGGCCTTCTTGTCGCCCTGGCCGCCCGGCGGGAAGACGCCCATGAGGCGGCCCAGTTCGGACACGCAGATGGGTTCGTTGAAAGTGCTCCAGAAGGGCACGTCCTTGCCCAGGGCCTTGAAAACCACCTCGGCGTAGTCGCGGAAAGCGTAGGCGGTCCCACGGTTTTCCCAGTTGCCCTCGGCCCAGTCGGGCACTTCCCAGTGGAACAGGGTGGCGTTGGGGATGATGCTCGCGGCCAAAAGCTCGTCCACGAGGCGGCGGTAGAAATCCAGGCCCTTGGCGTTGACCTGCTTGGGCCCCGCCATGACGCGCGACCAGGAGAGGGAGAAGCGGTAGGTTTTGAGCCCCAAGTCCTTCATCAGGGCCACGTCTTCTTTATAACGATGGTAGTGGTCGCAGGCGACGTCGGCATCGTCGCCGTTGGCGATACGCCCGGGGGTTTTGGTGAAGCGGTACCAGTCGCTGGAGGACGCCCCGTCGGCCAGGGGAGAGCCCTCGATCTGGAAGGAGCTGGTGGCGGCGCCCCATAGAAAGTCCTGGGGGAATGAAATAAACTGGGAGGACATTAAACCCTTTCGTTGGAAATTTTTAGCGGTCATTTCGACATGGCCAAGGTTCGTTAGTGTATGTTTTTTCGGTTAAATAGGAAGCGCAAACTTCATCAAGATTTGAGGGAAAACCCTTTCCATGAAAAAACTCGCGATGGTGAAAATCGGGAATCCCCTGCTCCGCCGGAAGATTTCAAGCGTTCCCTTGAAAAAACTGAAGGGTAAAGAATTTACCGGATTCTTGCGGCGGATGGTTCTGGCCATGCGCAAGGCCCAAGGCGTGGGGCTGGCCGCCAACCAGGTGGGGCGGAACCTCCGCGTCTTCGTGATGGAGTGCCATGGCAACAAGCGCTACCCGCGGGTGGCTTCCTTTCCCTTGCAGGGCTACGTGAACGCGCGGATCGTGGAATATTCCAAATCCACCGTGAAGGGATGGGAAGGCTGCCTGAGCATCCCCGGCTTCCGCGGCCTGGTGCCCCGTTCCCGTTGGGTGACCTTTGAGGCCCTGACGCCCGGAGGCCTTAAGATCCGCAAAACCGTGCGGGGTTTCGAGGCCCGGGTGGTCCAGCACGAAGTGGATCACTTGAATGGCTTCTTCTATATCGACCGCATGAGGGACTGGAAATCCTGGACGCACCTGGAGGAATTTAACCGCCATTTCAAAGCCCGCATCCGGGACAAGGAATAATCCCCACCGGCAAATTTAATCCTGGCGTAACATAGCTTCTTGCGGTTCCCTATTTCTTAGCCACGCCCTATCCCGCCTTAAACTATATCGAGGTGACTATTGATGATCGTTTATTTATTCCGCCACGGAAAAGCCGCACGGCAGGAACCCGATGGACCCCGCGCCCTCACCCCCCGGGGACGGGAAGAGGCCGCCCAGGTGGCCCGACACTTCAAGCAAAGGGGCCTCAAGGTGGAAACCCTCTGGCACAGCCCCAAGACCCGCGCCCAACAGACCGCCGAGATATTCCTGGAGATCACCGGTAAAAACGGCGTGGAAGTGGAGGAAAGAAAAGAGATCAAGCCCGAGGGGGACGCCCAGGCCGTTTATGAGGAGATCAACCGGGCGAAGTACGGTTCCCTCATGCTGGTCACCCATCTTCCCTTCGTAGCGGAACTGGCTGCCCTTTTCGCGGCCGATTCGCAACAGGCCGAGATCGCTTTCCCCACCGGGGGGGTGGCGGCCTTCGCGCGCACGGGAAAAACCTGGAAGTGGCTTTGGTCGCTGGACCCTTCGACGCTTAAATAGGGCCGGCCGCGGCGCCTACTAGGGCCGTGCCTTGGGGTAGATGGCGTAGGTGCACTTGAGCGTGGCCTTGTCCAGGACCAGACCGGTCAAGGAGTTCACGACATCCTTGCACGTGAAGTTGCCCTCGACCGGGCACCTTTTTTCCTTCAAGGCGTAGAGGGTGAAGATGTAGGTATGGAGCTTCTCGTCGTTCCAGGGCGGAGCGGGCCCGTCATAACCGAAGTAAGTGCCTTCCATGTTCGGGTTCCCTTTATACCATTCGGTGAAATCGTTGATGGCATGCCGGGTGCCGCGGGAGCCGGCCGGGCCGGGCTTGCCCTTGACCGTGACCTCCTTGCTGAATTCACCGGTCTGGATGAAGGTCTTGGGGTCCAGGTCCACCACCGCCCAATGGTAGAACTCGGTGCGGGGATAGGCATGGGGGACCACCTTCCCCACCTTGTTCACGAAGTCACGGCTGGTCGGTGCGTCGATATCGTGCATGACGAGGACGAGGGATTTGGTGCCCTCCGGCATTTCGCCCCAGGAGAAATGAGGGTTTCGGTTCTTAGCCAGCTCCGCGTAGTGGCTGATGTGGGGCTTGAGAAAGACATATTCCCCCCCCAAGCGGGAACCATCTCCGAAACTATCGCTATAGAATTTCATTGCGTCTCCTTACCCCAAGGGTTTGAACGGTCATTATTGAAGCACGGCTCCCGTAAAAAACAAGCCTGAAGTGGCTGACAAGGGATTTACATTCAGGGCAGAAAACGAAACTCGGGGGGCGAATTCCCCATCCGGAAACCTTGAAACGGTAAAACGGCCTAAAAAAATGCGCCTTGTTTTTAGTTTCAAGGCGATCCCGTCCGGCGGCGACTTTAAACCTGCCTTGGTTTAATTTCCTTTTTTATATATGAACCACCACATAAAAAGCCTTGCTATAATGACGCTCCCTAAGTTTTCCATTTCTCCCTTGGAGGCTTCTTTTTATGTCGACTGCCACTCAATCCGTGACCGGCACCCATTACGAACAGCTCATGAAGGGGGTGGACAGCGAGGTCCGGGATAAGGTCGAGGACTTTATCCGGTTCTTCGCCAACGACGCTGACACTTCGGCCATCGCGGAAAAGTCCCGCTCGGATAAATTGCGCAACGCCTACAACGCGCTGGTGGATTACATCGTTCCCAACCTCTTGAACAACCTCAATCCCGAGCAATCCACCTTTCTTTGCACCGGGGCCATCGGGGACAAGATCACCGTCCAAACCGAGAAGGAAACCAAGGTCATCGAACTGCTGCCGACCCCTCTTTATGAATCCCTCCTAAAATCATTTTCGGGCCGCAACCCCGAGACGATCCCCGCCCCCGTTTATTGTATGGTCGACAAGTTCATGGCCATCGCCCGCAACGAATTGGTTTCATTCAAAATGGGCAAGGAGCGCGAGCGGGATTTGCGTGCCGCCTCCGGCGGAGACAACAGCTACGTCAAGAACGAGTGGAAGCGCAAGATGGCCCAGTTGAGGTCCGAGATCGGGATATGCGTCGGCCAAATGGACTTCAACTTCTCAAGGTTCATCGGTTCTTTCAATGAGGCTGCGGGAAAGAACGCCAAGACCGCCATGGAGATCCTCAAGAAGGTGTCCAATATTTGGAACCGGGGCGATGCCGCGACCGACCAGGAATTGGCCTTCCTCAAGGCCTTCGAGGGCAAGGTCGGGACCGCCGGCGGCGGCATGGCCAAGTGGTTGGACGAGTTGCAGACCCAAATGGCCGTCATCGCCGAACACAGCCGGCAGGTGGAGGAAAAATACCAGATGGTCCTCAAGTGCCAGCAGGAAATGGCCAAGGCCGAAATGATGATGAAAACCGCTCCCGAGGACGGCCAGAAGATTCGCGACGAGTGGAAGCGCAAGATGAACCAGGTCAAGGGCGAGGTTGTCCTGTCCATCGGCCAGATCGACGCCAACTCGCCCAAGGTGGTGGCCGCCTTGAACGCCGCCTTCGGGCAAAGCGTGAATAACGCCATGCAGGTCCTCCGGGCCATCGCGGTCATCTGGACCAAAGGCGACACCCTGACGGAACAGGACAAAGCCGTTTTGCGGGCCTCCGAAGGGAAGATCGGGTCAAGCGCCGCGGAACTGACGAGGGTGCTGACGCCGATCATGCCCCTCATGGGCAAGATTTCCGAGAACGGCAGGCAGGTGGAGGAGAAATACCAGAGCGTGGTCAAGTGCCAACAGGAAATCGTCAACGCCGATTCAGGCGTTGCCTCGGCGGCCCCCCCCACCTCTGGGCTTCTTTTCGATAAGGTCGTCATTGAGCAGATAAAGGCCGACATCGAAACCACCAACAACGTTTGCGTCAGGGCGGCCGACACCTCGCCCATGCGGATTCCCTTTTCCGCGTCCCGCATCCTCCTTTCCAAGCATTTCCCCGACCAAGGGGACCCCATGGACAGCCTCTGCACCCCTCCTGCCGTCCTGGCCGCCCTTGACAAGATCCTGAAGATCCACACCAACCTCTTCAACCGGGACTGGGAGGGAAAACATATCATTCCCTCCATCATGGTCGAGCCCCTGCGCAACTTCGTGGATTTCTTCGAGGACCGGTTCGTCATGTCCTTCGTCTCCGGTGAAACCGTCCGCAAGGGCGCCTTCGTGACCTTCAACCCGCTGGAAGTACAGGTGCTGCGCCTTTGCGCCCTTTACCTTACCAAGGACCCCATTTACGACTACCGGGGCGAGGTGAGGACCGGGACCTTCATGGGCGACTACATGGGCAAGATCGAGAAGGAAACCAAGGTGAAATGGACGGGGCAGGACAAGAAGTTCTCCCTGGCGGCCACTCAGAGCATGCAGGACGAGGCCAGCCGCGACGACGCGATCAACGACTACATCGATTTCATCAACGCCATCGCCAACAACATCGCACCCTCGCCTAAGCTCAGCAAGCGCAGGCTGGCCATCCTGCTTCGGTACGTGCTGTTCGATAAGGTCGAGAAGAACATCGCGGCCATCCTGAAGCTGGTGACCCAGACCGATCCGGGCGAGGCCAAGACCGCCATCATGTCCTTCGCCAAGGACAACATCGACGTGGCCAAGGACCTAGTGCGCGCGGCCGTCAAGTCCGACCCCATGGCCTCCAAGATGTTCAGCGACAACGCCGATTTCGCCATCACGAGGGTTTTCGGCGCCGCTGGCCGCTAATCCGAAGCGTCCGTTTCACCCTGAAGCCCCGGGAAGGCTTTCCTTCCCGGGGCTTTTCTTTTAAGCTGGCGGCCACTTCCCCTTAAAGGAATCCCATGACTCCCGATTTGGCCACAAACCTCGTTTGGATGGACCTGGAAATGTCGGGCTTGGACCCCAAGACCTGCGTCATCCTGGAAATCGCCACTCTTATTACCGACAAGGACCTGAACCTGGTGGCCCAGGGGCCTTCCCTGGCCGTCCACCAGCCATTAGCCCTGTTGGAGGGGATGGACGATTGGAACAAGAAGCACCATAAGGCCTCGGGCCTTTGGGACGCGGTTCTGACCTCCCCCACCAGCCTGGCCGAGGCCGAACAACAGACCCTGGAGTTCGTGGCCAAACACTGCAAGGAAAAGACCAGCCCCCTTTGCGGGAACACCATCTACCAGGACCGGCGTTTCCTCATCGAATATATGCCAAAGCTGGAGAGCTACCTGCACTACCGGCTAGTGGACGTGAGCACAATCAAGGAGCTGGTCAAGCGCTGGTACGGGCCGGAATTCCAGGCGCCGGGTAAAAAACAGAAACACAAGGCCCTCGACGACATCCTGGAGACGGTGGAGGAACTGAAGTTCTACCGGGCGAAGGTTTTTAAGCAGGCGTAACCGCTCAGGTCATTTCTTCTTTTTGGTTTTTTTCTTTCCAAAGTAATTCTGGTGCCAGACCCAGGCCGTCTTGAGGATGTTCTCCAGGCTGGAATGCCGGGGCCGCCAGCCTAGGGTTTCCATGGCCTTGCTGGACCGGGCCACTAGTTCAGGCGGGTCACCCGCTCGGCGGGGTCCCATCTTCACGGGGACCTTCTTCCCCGTCACTTTCTCCGCCTCGTTGATAACTTCCTTGACGGAGAATCCTTTCCCCGTGCCCAAGTTGAAGAAGTCGCTCTTGTCGGTATCCATCATGCGTTGAAGGGCCAGGAAATGGGCCCCGGCCAGGTCGGTCACGTGGATGTAGTCCCGGATACAGGTGCCGTCGGCGGTGGGATAATCCTGCCCGAAAACGGTGATCTCCTTGCGCCGCCCCAGGGCGGCATCCAGCACCAGGGGGATCAGGTGGGTCTCGGGATCGTGAACCTCCCCGATCCGGCCGGAGGCGTCCGCCCCCGCCGCGTTGAAATAACGAAGGAAGGTGGACCTGAGGCCATAGGCCTTATCGTACCAGGAGAGGATTCTTTCCAGCATCCACTTGGAATCGCCGTAGGGATTGACCGGGACCTGAGGATGGGTTTCGGGAATGGGCACCTCCACCGGGTCCCCATAGGTGGCCGCGGTCGAGGACAGGATGAAATAACGGACCTTGCTCTCCAGCATGACGGAAAACAGGTTCAGGGCGTTGGTGAGGTTGTCCCGGTAGTATTTTTGTGGATTGACGACTGACTCCCCCACGGCAATGTGGGAGGCGAAATGCATGACCGCGGCGGGTTTGAATTTCTTGAAAGCGGCTGATAATTTTTTCCGGTCACCTAATTCCCCTTTGACCAGCTTGCTGCCCTTCACCGCCCAGGCATGGCCTGTCGAGAGGTTGTCATAGGTGACGGGATCAAACCCATAGGTCCCGGCTTCCTGGACGGCATGGCTCCCGATATATCCCGCACCGCCCGTGATCAAAACGACCGGAAGTTTTTTCAAATCGATTCCCTTTCACGGTAAAATTATTTGTTCGGAGAAAATTAAACAATCCGCCCGGTTTTGTCCAAGAAACTTTGCGGTTCAAAAAAGCGCTTCCAGGGAAAACATTATCCTTATTTTGTTCTGTTTTTGTCTATGCCATCCCCTAAGCCTGGCTAATAATAACATCACCTACACTCCTCGACACCGAATCCTGTTTTGAAATAACGGGAAATTCCTTTGCCTACCAAGAAAAAAGTCACGTCTGAAAACGTGAACATATCCAGGGTGCAGAACGCGGCCCTGAACGAAAGAATGGCCAGCCTTAGCCAAGGCCTCCTTTCGCTCTATCACGCCAGCGCCGAACTCCAGTTTTCCAAACCGCTGACTTCCCTCTTAAAGTCCATCCTTCGGGGGCTCAAGACCGGCACCGACATTTCGAAGGCCATCATCTTTATCAAGGAGGAATCCTCCTTCAGTTTGGCCGGCTGTGTGGCCATCGGGCTCAATGAAAAGAAAATCCAGGACCTTAACATCCTTTTAACCGTGGACGAGGAGTCGGACCTCCTGAAGACCTGCCAGACTCCTATGGTTCCCGGCGATCCCAGCCCGGCCCAGGAGCGGTTGTCCCGGCTTTTTGAGACGGAATTGGAGTTCAAAGGCGCCGAAATGGTGGCCCTGGAAATCCGTGACCACTTGATCGGCCTTTTGGTGTACGAAAAGGCCCCGACCCTCCTCAACCAGGAAATTCTGATCATCTTTTCACGACAAGCGGCCCTGACCATTGAAAACGCCAGGCTCTTCGCCAAGGTGGAGGAAATGGCCATCCGGGATACCTTGACCGGCCTTTATAACCGCCGCTACTTCCACCAGATTTTGGATTACGAGCTCAACCGGGCCAAGCGCTACCACCAGTCCCTCTCCCTGATTTTTATCGACCTGGACCATTTCAAGGAAATCAACGACCAGTTTGGCCATTCAGTGGGCGACCAGTTTTTGAAGCAAATCGCCCAAAAGCTTTCCTCCCTTTTCAGGACTACCGACTTGGTGGCCCGCTATGCGGGGGACGAATTCGTGGCCATCCTGCCCGCCACGGCGGGGGAGGGGGCCATGATCCTCGCCAAAAGGATCCAGGAAGCCCTAGGGAATTATCAAATTATGGTCCGGGGGCGCACCCTGCAGGTTTCGGTCAGCATCGGGGTGGACACCTATGAATCGGCCGAGGGGATCGGCGGCGTGACCTTGATCGACCGGGCCGACAAAGCCATGTACGAGGCCAAGGCCCACGGCCGCAACTGCGTCCGGAGTTATCAGGAAGTCCAGCAGGCCCTGGCCTAAAACCACTCCACAGCCCTTTTCTTCCAACCTTCTAAAATAAACATTCTGGGTTTTTGCGGCCCCGGCGCCAAGCCTATTCCAGGAACTCTCGCTTGTCCTTTTTGTATTTGACGAATTCCTCGATCCGCCTGCGGCTATTGGCGAGGATGGATTCGAAATGGATCCGGATCTTGTAGCGCTCCTCGCGGGGATGAAGGATTTTGGCGCAGGAGACGATCATTCCCGAGGCCGTCAGGCTGCCTGTAACGTTGGGTAGGTGGATTTCCAGGGAGAGAAAGGTCCCCGGCGAAATGGGCTCGGAGGCGTTGAGGGCCAGGCCCGTAGCGCTGAGGTTGAGGGCCAGGGTATGTCGCGGCGGGGTGGCCAACCCTCTTTCGCGGATTTCATAGGAAACGGGCACCAGCGAATCCACCCGCTCGGACATGCGGCGCTTCACATGGACCAATTCGTTGACCGAGGGACGTTGCAGGACCAAAAGGGGAATGGGTTTGCGCCGGATTTCCAATACATGGCTAAAGAATGTAAAAAATTCTTCCCCGACGGAAAAACCCACTTCCATGTCCGTCTTGGGGGTAATCGGTGCCAAGCTCCCCTTCCGGATCGGATGGGCGGCGTGAAGGATCCGGCCGAGCGCCATTTCCACCCGGCTCTTTTCCCAAATCGACTCACCAGGGACCCTGAGGAAAATAGCCTTGTTTTCCCGGAGCTTGGATAGCGCCTCCAGCGACGATGTCATGGACCCTCCGAAACGAAACTTCCTTTTGGCGTCCCAGAATACTTTTTAAGTTGATGCGATGGTTTCGCGTCAGCCGATGGCGAAAAGTTTTTTCTGTCCCTGG
>Ga0335085_10006482_pt1 | contig 18444 bp, 17 predicted proteins | sample Lox_Sample_45_FD_206712 | JGI IMG/M metagenome (GOLD analysis project Ga0335085, IMG submission 206712) | Soil microbial communities from Loxahatchee National Wildlife Refuge, Florida, United States - Lox_Sample_4.5 | ecosystem: Environmental > Terrestrial > Soil > Wetlands | place: USA...
CGACTGAACAATGGCAGAAACTGAACCGTCTCTATCATTTCATGCACTCGCCCGGCACAGAGGCGCAATTCAGCTCGAACGCAAGCGACGTCCTGGCATCGATTATTGACGGCACTTATCTTTTCAAGGGCACAACAGACACCGCGATGATTCACGGCCAAGGCTGGCAGTTCATCCGGCTGGCCCGCTACCTGGAGCGCGCCTACGCCACGGCCACCATGCTTGAGGTCTATCAGCCGGAGCTGTTCCCGTATCCGGCGCAGGAACAGGCCGGGCACCTGTACTTGGAGTATGTGGGCCTGTTGCGGTCCTGTACTTCGTTTGAGGCGTACTGCCAGGTATACACCGCCGACCTCTCACCGGATCGCGTGCTCGAATTTCTCCTGCTCAATCGGGACTTCCCTCATGCAATCCGGTATTGCCTGGATGGCGCGCGGCAGGCCATGGAAGCAATTCAGAACTCGGGCGGGCGGCGCGCTCCCGACAAGCCGGCTGGCGCCATGGGAAAACTCCACTCCATGCTTGAGTACACCACCATCAACGAGATTCTGGCCGGCGATGCGGCCAAATTTCTGCATAACATTCGCCAGCAGTGCCTGTACATTCACGAGCTCACTTACAGGTACTATGTGAACTATTCCATCCAATCTGCGCTGGCGGTTTAGCGCGAACCAAGAGAATGAGCATGAATTTCTATTCCATCCGGCACCTCACGCGCTTCCGCTATTCGAACCCCATCAGCGAGAGCATCATGGAGACGCGCATGCATCCGCGCTCCGACTCCCGCCAGCATTGCCTCGCATTTTCGCTCTCCGTCAGCCCGCGCTGCCGCGTTTCCAGCTACCGCGATCACCTGGGCAACAACGTGCAGCACTTCGACATTCCCGGCGAGCACAACCAACTGGTGATCGTGGCCGAATCGGTAGTGGAGCAGCAGGCGTTGCCGGACGTGCCCGCTTCACTGCCGACCGGCGCGTGGAGCGAACTGGACAAGCTGATCGAAGCCGGCGACTACTGGGAGATGCTGCTGCCCAGTACGTTTGCCGTGGAGACACCGGCAGTGATTGAGCTCGCCAGGAAGTTGGATGTGGTGCGGCGCGACGATCCGCTTCACCTTGTGCTGGAACTGAATCAGCGCCTGTTCGACTACTTCGAATACGAGCCCCGCTCCACGCGCGTGGACTCGCCTGTCGACGATGCGATCCTCAGCGGTAAGGGGGTCTGCCAGGACTTTGCCCACGCCATGATCGCACTGCTGAGGCAGGTGCGCATTCCGGCACGCTACGTGTCCGGCTACTTGTATCGCGGCGTCGAGGATCACGACCGCTCCACGCCAGACGCCACGCATGCGTGGGTGGAGGCGCTGATGCCACATCTGGGCTGGGTGGGCTTTGACCCGACGAATAATCTGGTGGTTCATCACCGCCACATTCGCACCGCGGTGGGCCGCGATTACGCCGACGTTCCTCCCACGCGCGGCATCTTTCGCGGCAAAACATCAAGCGAACTTTACGTCGCGGTGCAGGTAGATGCCGGCGAACAGCCGCCCGCTCTCGACCGCAAGCTGCCAATTCCCGAAGACTGGAGCGTGCTTGTAGAACACGCGCAGCAGCCCCCCGAGCCCGCAGTCCCCTTCATCGACATGCAGCAGATGCAGCAGCAGCAGTAGCAGACAGCTAGCTTTTACCGCGGGGCAGCATGGCAGTGAGCTTGTTCAGAGCTCCGGTCTTCGCGGGCGGCGGCGACGCGGGCTTGGCCGGGGTAGCAGAAACCGGCGCTGCAGTCTGCGGATTAGCCACGACTGGAGCCTGGCCGGGATTCGCGGCGACCGGCGCGCCGCCCACCGCGCTCGCGTGCACGAACTGAGGCGGTGCCGCGCCATTCTGGTTTTTCACCAGGATCGAGATGCGGCGGTTGGAGGGGTCGTAGGGATTGTTTTTCACGCGCAGAAATTGGTCGGCGTAGCCGCGCACTTGCGTCACCTGATCCTCGCGCACGCCGTTTTGCTGGAGCAACCGGCGGGCGGCGTTGGCGCGATCGGCTGAGAGCTCCCAGTTGCTGTAATTGGCGTTGGTAGAGTATTGCGTTGCGTCCGTGTGACCCTCGATCAGTAGTTTGTTAGGCAGGGTTTTCAGTTCGACAGCGAGCAGCGCGAGGAGTTCCTGGCCTTTTTGACTCAGTTGCGCGCTACCGCTCTGGTAGAAGGTGCCGTTCTTGTCTTCCAGCAACTCGATGCGCAGGCCCTCAGGGGTGATAGTTATCTCAATCTGCTTGCTGAGCTTCTCCAGGTCCTTCCGCGCCTGGATTTCGTGCTCGAGTTTTTCCTTGAGATCCTGCAACTGCTGCAGATTCTTTTCGGGCGCCGATGCGGAAGGGCCGCTCCCCGTTCCAGACATTGTGGTGCCGAGCAGGCTGGCGGTTCCTTTGGGGTCGTTGAAGTAACCGGCCACGGCCTTCTTCACCTGTTCGCTCTGGCTCATGAGCCAGAGCACGATGAACAAGGCCATGAGCGCGGTAACGAAATCGGCGTAGGCGACTTTCCAGGCGCCGCCGTGATGGCCGGCGTGGCCGCTTTTCCTCTTGATCACGATGATGGATTGCGCTTTGGCCGCCATGCTGCTCCTCGCTTCGCGCTCTCTGGAAAATCCTCTCCCGTCGCTGCCGTCCTAATCGTTTGAACAGGCCCTATGCCGCTTTCGCCTCGGTCGTCTCGACCTTGTTCTTGCAAGTCTTCTCCATCTCGTCAAAGCTTGGCCTTAGGTAAGCGGGAATGGCGCGGCGGCCCATCTCGATGGCGATCATGGGCGCCGAGCCTTTGAGAAACGCCAGCAATAACACGCGCAGCACATGGAGATACTCATTGTGCTCGTCGGCAGTCTTGCGCATGTTGGCGCTCAACGGCCCCACCACGCCGTAGCAGAGCAGAATGCCGAGGAAGGTGCCGACAAGAGCTGCGGCCACATGCTTTCCGATCTCCTCAGGCGGGCCGCCGAGGGCGCCCATTGTGATGACCACGCCGAGCACCGCCGCCACAATGCCCAGGCCCGGCAGTGAATCGGCTACCGTGGCCAGCGCATCTACGGGTTGCACGGCCTCATGATGGTGCACTTCCATGTCCAGCTCCATCATCTGATCCATGTCGAAGGGCTCCACGCCGCCTGTAATCACCGTGCGCAGCGTGTCACAGACAAAGTCGCGTGCCTCATGATCCTTGAGGAACGATGGATAATTTTTGAAGATCGTGCTCTCCTGCGGCTTTTCCACGTCCATCTCAACCGACAGCAGACCTTCTTTGCGCACCTTGTTAAGAAGCTGGTACATCATTTTGAGCGTGTTCAGGTAATTCGCTTTGGTGAAAGGCGAGCCTTTAAGCGCGCCAATGAGACCAGAGGCCACGGCTTTAAGAATGCGAACGGGATTGGCTACCAACAAAGTTCCCAGGGCCGCGCCGGCAATGATCAGCAGTTCGGCAGGCTGAACGAGCACGGTCATGTGCCCCTTCTCCATCAGGAAGCCTCCGATGATGGCGGCAAAGACCACGAAGATGCCTATGATAGCGAACATGTGGAATTCTCCGTTGCAGGCTTTGCCTGGTGACTGCCCGGTGCGATTGTTGCCCGGTTACCGCCTTCCCGGCTGCTGGTTATCATGGCTGCGCGCGCCCGTTCGAGCAATTGCGCCAGCGTTTCGGCGGGATTGTCGCTGGCCTGGGCCGCACCAATGCTCACGGTGAGCGTGACGCGATCGCCCCACCAGCGAAAGTCCGCGGTCCTGGCCAAACCTGCCAGTGTTCGCGCATGCGCCGCGAGCATCTCCGCGCTGTGTTCATAGGCCACAACCAGGAACTCATCGTCGCCCCAGCGGCTCATCTCCTCGGCCGGGCGCAATCCTTGCGTCAGGGCACGACGCACCTTATCGAGCATTGCGTGGCAGGCGCTTGCGCCGTGCGTTCTGCGGAGATCCTCTCCCTGGTCCACGCCGATCCATAAAACGCCAACTGGAGAGCCACCGCGTGCGAAGTCGTCCCATGCGGTTTGCAGCCGTTCTTCAAACTCGATGCGGTTCTCCTCGGTGTCCTGTTCTCCGGCGGTTTCACTGTGAGGCAATGCATCCAGACTCAAAGCTGGATGAAAGACCCGGGCAGCGCCAATGCGCTCGCCAAGACCGTCGCGCAAAACCAGAGTCTGCAGGATGACGGGCACACCGTGGCCGAGCTTATGCCGCACTTCGACCAGTCTCCGGCGGCCCTCCGGCTGCTCTTTATCCAAACCGCACTCTGCATTCCGGTTTTGCTCCAACGAAATCGCCGCCAGACCCTCGGGAATCGGCCGCGCCAGCAACTCCATTGCAGAGTAGCCGGTAATGCCTTGCGCAGCCTGGTTCCAAAAAATCACTTCGTCCTCACTGCCCAGGACCGCAATGCCATCCGGGAGGCTGTCGAGCGCGGCTTCAAGAAGTTCGGTGCGATCTGCCATGCAGACCTCTTTTTAGCGGTTCCTAAGAATCAAACAAGCCGGTCAACACGATCCGGGCGGACGGCGCCTCCAGAGTCGAACGGGCGAAAACCTATAGTTCTTTCATCGGCGCGCGGCACGCCGCCTTGATTGCCTCGCAAGTGGACATTGGAGGCTCCTCATGTGGAAATAGGCGTGTTGAGAAGGCGAGAAGAGGGAATCGCGGTGAAATGCTGCCGCGGTAGGGAACCCCGTCAATTGAGAGAAATCCGGCGTTCCCAAGAACAGGTTGACGTCCCTGGGGCTGAAGTCACGACTGAACGCTCGGATTTGCTTCCTTAGCTTCCGCTCTGGAAGCTCCTGACCCACTCAAGAATGGAGCGAACGGCGACACCACTCGGGCCTTTGGCGATGTAGGGGCGGGAATCCTCCACCCAGGCCATGCCGGCGATGTCTAAATGAATCCAGGGCGTGTCTTCGGCAAATGTGTGCAGAAACTCGGCGCCGCTGCTGGCTCCGCCCCAGCGGCCACCGGTGTTCTTGATATCGGCGATATCGGACTTGATCAGGTCGGCGTACTCGTCGCCGATGGGCATGCGCCAGAACTTCTCTCCGGACACCTGGAGCGCGGCGTCAAACCGGGTGTAGGTGGGGTCGTCGTTCGAGAATGCGCCGGCAGTACTCTTGCCCAATGCCACCGAGATTGCCCCGGTCAAAGTCGCCGCATCAATAATATGAGTGGCGCCAAGCCGGCGAGCGTAGGTGATGCCGTCGGCCAGCACCAGCCTGCCCTCGGCATCCGTATTGATGACTTCAATGGTTTTGCCGGGTTTGCCGGGAGCGAGCGGCATTGCCGTCTGTACATCTCCGGGCTTTTGCGCCGTGCCTGAGGGCATGTTTTCGGCCGCGCAGACGATGGCGATGACGCGCACCTTTGGCTTGAGCAAGGCGATAGCGCGCATAGCACCGATCATGGCCGCGCCGCCTGCCATGTCGTACTTCATCTTTTCCATATTGTCGGAGGGCTTGATGGAGATGCCGCCGGTATCGAAGGTGATGCCCTTGCCGACGAGGCCGAGGACGGGGCTTTCGGCAGCGCCTTGTGGCGTATAGCTGAGAACGATCAGCGCCGGCGGCTCCGCTGAGCCCTGCGCGACGCTCCAAAATGCGCCCATTCCGAGTTCGCGCAGCTTTTCAGTGGAGTGGACCTCCCAGTCGAGCCCAACCTCCTGCGCCATGAGAGCGGCGCGCTGGCCGAGCATGGTGGGCGTGAGCTTGTTTCCGGGTTCGTTCACCAGCGAGCGGGCAAAGTTCTGGCTTTCGCCTACGATCACGCCCTCGGCAAAAGCGGCTTCGACAGCTTCATGGCCGGCGCTGGCCGGTGTGACGAGCGTGAACGACTGGATGCTTTGGTCCTTGCGGTCGCTGCGGTAGGTGTCGGGGTCGAAGTCGCCGATGAAAGCGCCCTCGACAGCTGCCCGGGCCAGTGCGTGGAGCGCCACTGCGTGGGGCAGGCTTTCGGAGGAGGGAAGTGCAATCGCGAGCTCGCGAATGCCGCGCGGCTTGGCAAAGCGAACGGCTGTTCCCGCGGCGTCGCGCACAGAGTGGACGGTGGCTTTGGCCAGCTTGCCGAGACCGACGATAAGGAGCCGCTTGGCAGCCAATCCGGCGGGGCCGTGCAGGAGCACCGTTTCATTAGCTCCGGCTTTGTATTCGCCGCTGGCGAGAACAATAGCTGCGGCGGTCTGAACTGCGGCGTCGGCCGTAAGCAGTGTGGGTTGGGGCTTGGCGTCGGGGCCCTTGGCGGTTTGGGTGTCGGTAGCCAGGACGGCCAGCAATTCAGTCTCGATCCCTGAAAGCGACACAAAAGAAAGTTCAGTCCGCATGGGGTCATTATTTCACTGTGAATGGCCGTAAGGGCGAGGAGCCGGTCGAGCCCTCGGATTCCATAGGGCAATCGGCTGAAAAGGCTGGCCTATGAATGCCGCTCTTAACGCCCCATGCGGTGTTTGTTGGCATTGATGGCGGAGCGCGCCTCTCGGTCGGCCTCGCGCCGGCGCTCGGTCTCCCGCTTGTCCCAATCCTGCTTGCCCTTGGCGACGGCCAGCTCGCATTTCACCCGCCCGTTGCGGAAATAGAGCCGCGTCGGGATGAGCGTATGCCCTTTGATCTGCGTCTTGGAGAGTAGTCTGCGAACCTCGTCGCGATGCAGCAAGAGCTTGCGTGTGCGGGTTTCGTCGTGATTGGCGATATTGCCGTGGGAGTAAGGCCCGATATGCATGTTGAGCAAAAACGCCTCGCCGTCCTTGATGAGGCCGTAGGAGTCTTTGAGGTTGGCCTTGCCTTCGCGGATCGACTTAACCTCAGTGCCGCGGAGGGCCAAGCCGGCCTCAAACTTCTCAAGGAGAAAGTAGTTATGCCCGGCGGCTCGGTTATGGGCGGCATCGCGCTCCCCGCTGGCTACGGGGTTGCGCGGCTTGGCCGGTTTCCTGGCGTCAGCGGTCTCCCTGCGAACGATGACATGGCTGGTTTGTCGGGCCAAGGGCGAGCGTCCTCGAATCTTCATCCTAGCATTGCTGCGATTCTGGGCAAACGATGGGCTGGTTTTCGGTGGATAGCGGCAGAACTTGCTAAAATGAGGCAACGTTTACGGCAATTCCAGAATTGCTGCATTTTTTCCCGGATTCACACACGGTTGCCGCTTCCTGGTGGTTTCACCCCAACGACAAAAGCCAGTCGTTGGGCGCCCTGGGGTGGTCGCGTCGGCCTTAAGGCATCCTTTTCAAGGTGCGGCTCTTCTGGACTTGTTCTGTCTCAAGGGATCGGCACGAAGAATATCATCGGGGAATCCGCCGGAGATGCGCATAGCACCCTGCAATTATCTGCCTGGCAGCGCGTCAGCGGACCCGTGGCTAAGTCAGGGAGTAAGATGAATCGCCGAACGTGCGTACCGGCCGCCGCCGGAATCATGTCATCGAGAACTGTATTCGCCCTGGTGCTGTTTGCCGCCGTGGCCGTCGCCGGCTTTCCAGGCGCGAAGGCTTATGGAGAGTCGGCAAATGCCATCTACAAGCAGGGACAGGCTGCGGAGGCGCGCCAGGACTATGATGCAGCCTTCGACGCCTACCAGAAGGCGCTCAACAAGGATCCCAAGGATGCTCGCTTCAAGGTCGCGCTCGCGCGAGTGCGCGTGACGGCCTCCACGTCGCACGTCAGCAAGGGCCGCAAGCTATTGCAGGCGGGCGACCTGCAGGGAGCACTGGCGGAGTTTCTTCATGCCGCTGAGATCGATCCCAGCAATGAAGCCGCGCAGCAGGAGATTCAACACGTGCGCCAGAAGCAGGGCGAGAGCGCGCCGGCGCCCCAAATTGGCATACCAACGCCTACCTCTGAGGAGCAGGCGCTGGTGTCGATTGGCTCCCCAGCGGAGTTGAAGCCGGTTTCAAACGAGCCGCTCACGCTGCACATGACCGAGGACTCCAAAATCGTTTACGAGGCCGTGGGTAAGGCCGCCGGCATCAATGTTCTGTTCGACCCGGACTATCATTCCAGCCGCATTCAGGTGGATTTGAACAACGTTTCTTTGCTCGATGCTCTGCGCATCGTGAGCGTGATGTCGAATACCTTCTGGCGTCCGGTAACGGGAAACACGATCTTCGTGGTGCAGAACACGCGGACCAAGCGGCAGGAATTGGACGAGGAGGCAGTGCAGACCTTCTATCTAACCAACGCCTGGCAGCAGAACGACCTGAACGACGTGAGCACGGCCCTGCGCAACGTGATGCCCAACGCCAAGGCGTATCCGGTGCAGAGCCAGAACGCCATCGTGATGCGGGGCACGCCCGACGAGTTGCTGCTGGCGCGGCAACTGATTAACGACCTCGACAAGGCCCGCGGCGAGGTGGTGGTCGATATCGCGGTGCTGGAGGTGAGCAAAAACTGGGAAAAAACACTGGGCCTTCAGTGGCCTAGCAGCATAGGAGTCGCTCTTCAGCCCAACTGCGTGTCTTCGGGCACTTGCTCTACGTCCACTAGCTCTACCAGTACTTCCACCAGTTCCTCAAGCACTACTCCCACTCTCTATACCTTGGGCAATCTCAACTCGACGGATTTCGCCCTGACTATTGGGTCGGCTACGCTCAATCTGCTGTTGACCGACTCCAATACCAAGGTTTTGCAAAGCCCGCGCATCCGCGCCACCGACGCGCAAAAAGCCACAATGAAGATCGGCTCGCGGATTCCCATCGCTACCGGGTCGTACCAGACCGGTGCGTCGACGGCGCTCGTGAGCTCGCTCGTGAACACGCAATTCCAGTACCAGGACGTGGGCGTGAACATCGAGATGACGCCCAGCATCCACTACGACCACGATGTGACGCTGAAGATCAAGATTGAGGTTTCGTCCGAGAGCGGGACAGAAACGATCAGCGGCGTGACGGAGCCGATTATCAGCCAGCGCGTGGTGGACCAGGTAATCCGCCTGCGTGAGGGCGAGGCCAGCATTCTTGGCGGCATTCAGAACAACCAGGAGATGACGAGCTGGAACGGTATCCCCGGTCTGAGTGCGATCCCGATTCTCAAGTACATCTTCGGGTCGAAGGATCACACCATCCAGAAGGACGATATCGTATTTGTGGTGGTGCCGCATGTCGTCCGTTCGCAGGAGCTGGACCAGGCCAATCTTCGCGTAATCGACACCGGCGTAGGCCAATCGATCCAGCTAAGGCACACGGACCAGGGAAATGCGATCACAGCGCCGGCGGGTGCGCCCGTGGCGCGGCCGACCGCACTGGAGCACCCGGGGATTGGAACAGTTCCTGCGCAGAGCGCGCTGGAGGCCGCTCCCCAGATGCTGGCGCAGTTGCGCGCAGAAACGGCAGGTGGAAATCTTCCGGTGGCTCCCGCGCAAGCGGCTGCTCCGCCGCCCGGCCCACCGGCCCCATCTGCGCCGGCCGCTCCACCCGCCGCCAGCGCCAGTTTTGCGCTCAACGCACCATCCGGGCCGGCGGCTGCCGGATCCAGCTTCCAGATTCCCATTGTGCTGAACGGAGGCTTCGATACGGCTTCGGTTGCGCTGCAGTTGCGTTACGATCCGGCGAAACTCACGCTGGTCAACGTGTCTGCGGGAGACTTTTTGACACGGGACGGGCAGGCTGCGTCGGTGATCCATACCGACGATCCGGCCGGAAATCTGACCATCGGCGCCTCGCGTCCGCCCGGAGTACACGGGGTAAGCGGCACAGGCGTGGTGTGCGTTCTTACTTTCCAGGCGAAGACCGCTGGTCCCAGCGACTTAACCATTACGCGCGCCTCCGTGATGAACAGCGCGCAGCAGCAGGTGCCGGTGGCAAGCGGACAGGCCAGTATTGTCGTGAAGTAGGGAGCCGCGCCGATGATTTCCAGATCTTCGCGTTTTGCCTCCAACCGCAGGAAACGGCGCCGGGAACGGGGCCCCCACAGACAGGATTTCGTCTGTGGGGTGAGGGAACGGGGCCTGACGCTGGTTGAGCTGATCGTGACCGTGGCGATTCTGTCCATACTGGCATCGGCAGCCATCCCGATCGCGCGGTTCGAGATGAAGCGGCAGAACGAGCGTATCCTGCGCTACGATCTGTGGACCATGCGCGACGCGATCGACAAATATAAGGACGCTGCGGACAAGGGCGCTTTCCAGACCAAGGTAGACAGCCAGAACTACCCGCCGGACCTGGAAACGCTGGTGAATGGAGTGGATGTTCAAGGCAAGAAACTGAAATTCCTGCGCCGCATTCCGGTCGATCCGATGACGGGCAAGGCAGAATGGGGATTGCGCTCGATGCAAGACGATCCGAATTCGGACTCCTTTGGCGGGCAGAACGTCTTTGATGTGTATTCCAAGTCCCAGGGAAAGGCCCTGGACGGGACCAAGTATTCGACGTGGTGAGAAAGGCAGCCTTTGGCTAATAGCCTCAGCTTTTAGCCCGGCCGTGGCCGGGCAGGCTTCAACAGTTGAGCCAAGAAACTCGACGTCAGCAACATGGAGCTAAGAGCTAATAGCTGGAAGCTGGAAGCTGAACTGCAAATGCATAAACGCCGTACACAATCCGGCTTTACGCTCATCGAGCTGATGGTCGTGATGGCCATCATCGGCATTCTGGCCACACTGGCCATCCCCAGCTTTATCGTCGCCGTCAAGCATGCCCGGGAAGCCGTACTGAAGGAAGACCTGCAAACCATGCGCACGGCCATCGATTCCTACACCATGGACAAGCAGAAGGCTCCGCAGTCGCTGGACGACCTGATCCAGGACGGTTACCTCAAATACATTCCCGAAGATCCCATGACCCACAGCAAAGAAACCTGGGTCACTGACTCCAGCGATGCCATGTACTCGCTGGACGAGACCGAACCCGGGATCAATGACGTCCACTCCGGGTCAGATGCGATGGGTTCCGACGGGCAGCCCTACTCTTCTTGGTAAATTCAAAGGTGAGGAGTCAGCTACGGCATTTCTGCTTCACACGTAGCCATTTGAAGGGGAGTGCCAGGTTGCGATTTCTTGAGGAAATCTCAACTTGAGAGTCGAGGTTTCGGGATACATCAGAAGGAGAAATGCTTTATGCCCGCGATTCGTGTTCTCGCCAGGCTTGCATGCGTCACTGCATTCTGCTTCTCCCTCCACGCGCAAACCGTGAACACCATTCACATCCGTCTGCTCGACGGAAAAACCGGCCTTCCCGTTACAGCATCGAATTTTCTGGTAAAGGTGGATCACCACGATACCGTGCACAACGAGTGGGTGCATTTAAACGATGATGGAACCGTGTCCGTGACCCTTCCCGCCGATGCCAAGGAAGTTTCAATGAAGGCCACATACGATGCTTCGATGGAGACATATGTCAACTGCGACGTTGTCAAGGAAAGCGACAGGGAGAGGGATATCTGGTACCCGATCTCCGATATTTTGAAGGCGGGCGTGGTGGCGCCCAACGAGTGCAGCAATACACACTACACTGCCAACCCCGGCGAGCTGGTGTTCTTCGTGAGAAAGCGGGGCTGGCGCGATCAGGCGAGCGAATGGAATAAATAAGGTCCGCTCGCAAGGCCGAACTGCAGAGAACAGGAAGCTTTGGCGCTCGCATCTCCATCCCCGGCTGCTTTCGAGTTTGTCAGGCTCGTAGCGCGAGCCTACGCGGGCTTGGTGCAAACGCATCTCATGGACCCGGAGACAGGCCTTGGCGGAAAGCTTTTTTATGCGGGAGAGCTGGATGACGAAGGCCGCGCTCTGGTCGTAGCGGCCAACATCGCCGGGGCCGCCTCGCTGGTTGCCGCGGCAGACCGCGCCGCGCAAAAACAGGCCATCCGCGACGGCGTCGCCGATTTTCTGGTCAATTCGCTCGATGAGGCCTTGCGCATCATCAAGAACCAGCTTCGCAAGCGCGAGACAGCCGCTATTTGCGTGGGCCTGGCCCCTGCGGCCGTCGAGCGCGAGATGCAGGAGCGAGGCGTGCTGCCCGATTTGCTGCGGCGCGACGTGCCCCTCGCTCCCTGCCACGATGCATCGCTGCCTCAGGAAGGAAAGCACAAGGCAATCGAAACGCCCGCTCTTGTGACGTGGAGCGTGGATTCAGACCATGCGCGGTGGCTGCCCCGGCTGGACGCGATCGCTCTCGATTGCCTTAACCGGGACGCGTGGCCCGCGCGCCGCTGGCTGCGACTGGCTCCGCGTTTTCTCGGTCGTTTGGCGCTCGGCCTGCGCCTGCTTGAGTGCGACCGCGAGTTTGCCGCCCGCTTTGTTGAGCAGCTGCGAATACGCGCGGACTGCGGCGAGCTCGCATTTGCCTTTGAAGTTCGCTCGTACCTTCGGGGCCTGGAGGAAAAGTACTCATTCGCTCTCCGCGAACCTTGACCCGCGAGCACACCACTCCTTGTTCTCCTGCTGATTCGGTCCTACAGTCCCTGCCTTTTCAATCCGGCGCCACAGCTCCGGAATGCCGTAGCCGGTTTTGGCCGAGACCGGCAAAATCTCATCCAGCTCGCAGCCCTTCTTGAGAGCGAGCAGATTTCGTGTGCGCTCATTGCCGCTCAGCCGGTCCACTTTTGTGGCAACCACAAGGAACGCGCGCCCCGCCGCGCGCAGCCAGTCGAACAACTGCCGGTCGCTCGCTTGCGGAGGCACATTTGCGTCCACGAGGCAGATGCACAGGGCCAGAGAGCCGCGGCCGGCAAGATACGGTTCGATAAAGGCGGGCCAGCCCGCAGAGATGGATTTTGAGATTTTGGCGTAGCCGTATCCGGGCAAATCCGCAAAGATAAGCTTGCGCCGGTGACTGCCGTCGAGGAGTGCGAAGAAATTGATGGCGCGCGTGCGGCCCGGCGTTTGGGAAACCTTGGCCGCCTTTTCGCCGACGAGCGCGTTCAGCAGGCTCGATTTGCCGACATTCGACCGGCCCAGAAAGGCAATCTCCGGAGCCCCGGCCCTGGGAAATTGCGCAGCCTTGACCGCCGAGAGCAAAAATTGTGCCGTCACCCGCATCGCGTCGCTTGCAATCCTTTAGATCAGTTTACGTGGGGAATCTTCCGCAGACACTACGGTCTTACTGCGGCTAACGTGCGCGACCGGTCAGTACGCAAAGTGGGCACGGTCGCCACTCAAGAGAAATTCCATTTAGCTGTATAAGTAAATGTCCGCAACGCCTGTGCGAATGCCAGCAAGAAAACTTGCGGCAAGCTCCCCACACGGAAAGCTTGCCGCCTTGCAACAATTCAGAGTTCCGGCTGGCGCTCTCTTCTCTATCCCCATTGCAACGGCATAATCTTGGCCTGAACAGGGATCTGTGGATATCTCCGGTTGTCTATCACGACAAAGTCGTACATCCATTTCTTTCCCGGCACCCACTGCCCGGCCACGATCGGCGTAGTGCAGACATTTTTGTTGGGAATAGTGACCCACGGGTTGGGCGGAGGGCCTTCCCATTGCAGTGGACCTACGATCGCGTTGAGCTTGGTTGAGCGCAGCGCCTGGACAACCGACGTGTTCGATTCCGGGTCCTGCACCCGCTTGAATGTGTCGAGCGCGACCTCAAACAAAGAATAGCGGCAGCCGAGCAACATCGGCCACATCTTGTGCATTCTGGCCTCCCACGCGTCGCAAAGCTGCGCCGCGGTCTGACCCGTGAGACTGGACTTGAACGGATAGGCGGGAGACCACCAAACCTCGTTTGTAAGGTATCTGCCCAGCGGACCCAGCGCTGCGACGTCCGCCGGAAACAGGATCGCCTTGCCGAAGGTGCAGTTTTTCGGCTTGTAGCCCTGTTGAGCCACTTGGTTCCAGAAGTTCGTAAAGACCGGCATCGACACAGCTCCATGCACAATATCTGCATTCGCTTTCTTGAACGCAGCTATCTGCATCGAGAAGTCGTTGACGTTTGCATCGAATCTCCCTGGATCGATGGTCGTATATCCCCGCTCCTTGAAGATCGCCGGCTGTCCATGCACGGGATCGGACTCGAAGATGCCGTCGGTATCATTCGGCCACAGACCGGCCACAATCTTATTGGTCGGCAACAGGTCGAAGATGTCGCACGTCAGCTCGGTTACAGTATCCAACCCAAAGAAATAGTGATAGGTCCAGTCGAAACCTTTGTCAGGTCTTCCGCCGCGGACGAAGTACCACACCTGCCATGGCGTATCGGTGGTGAGGCAGGGCATTTGGTTCACTTCGCATTGATCGGCGACCGGGTTGACGGTGTCTGGAGTGCCGGCAGCCAATAGCAGGTTTACCTTATCCGACTTAATCAGGGACATGGTAACCTCGGCGGCGCGATTGGGATTGGACTGGGTGTCGCGCACCAGGATTTCGACAGGACGAGTAGTCCCGCCGACCATGACGCCCCCCTGGGCGTATTTACGAATCTCTTCAAAGACAAACGTGTCCGCCTCACCGAAGGGCGCAAGCCCGCCCGTCTGCGGGCTGACATATCCAATTTTGATGGGCTTGGGGGCTGCAAAGGCCCGTTTTCCAAGCAGGGCTCCGGCGGCGATTACGCCCGCGCTGGTTTGGACAAATTTCCGCCTTGAAATATGCTTCTTGCGTTCCATCAACTACCTCCCATGTCGAATAAATAACGAGGTTGTAAAGAACGAACGCACTTGCCAGGAACAAATCAGCAGAAAGAACGAACACATTTGCCAGGACAAATGCGTACACGGCAGTCAAGACAATGCAGTCAAGACCATCCATCTGGCCAAGCGGCTTTCCTTGGCCCCAAATTTCACCGGTCAGTGGAGATTGAAGCGAGCGATGCAACGATTGGTGAAATCCGGCCAATTCTACCATCAAAGCCCAGAATGGCGGGAGTGAAAAAACTCTAACCCGGTCGAATTAAGTCTCACCCATGCAGTACTTTCACGCCTCTAAAGCACAATTGCAATTCGCGAATTTCGGGATGACTGACCACACGCTTATCGCCAAACATCGCGTCGCAAAGTCCGCGCGTTCCACGGCCCTTTCTCCGTAGCGATACACCCCTTCGCGTAAAATAAACTGTATATCGGCCATGGAGGCGCAAGCCCTGCTCGTTTCCTTTTTCAGCCCTTTAAGTAGTGTCAGCTACCCCCTCGGAGGACTGAGGGGAATGCCCACGTATCTGGCCTTTGCCTCTCAAAACGGCCTTCGCCACTACCTGAAAGCGATGCTGAACGACCCGTTCGCAAAGCTGCCCCATCCCTGGAACTGGTTCGATGCGGCGATGCTGTTCCCCTATTTCGCAGTCATGATCCTGCTGGCTCTGTATGGCATCCACCGCTATACCATGTGCTACCAGTACTTTAAGTACCGCAAGAACTACAATCCCAATCCGCTGCGGCGCTTTGACGAGCTGCCCCGGGTCACCATTCAACTGCCCATTTTCAATGAGCAGTTTGTCATCGACCGGCTGGTCGAAGCCATTTGCGCTATCAACTATCCTCGCGAGAAGCTCGAAATCCAGGTTCTCGACGACTCCACCGACGAGACTCAGGAGGTGGCCCGCGGAATCGTCGACCGCTACGCCGCGCTGGGCCATTCCATCGTTTATATTCACCGTACCGACCGCATCGGCTACAAAGCGGGAGCCCTCGAGGCCGGCCTCAAGGTGGCTAAAGGCGAATTCATCGCCATCTTCGACGCCGACTTCGTTCCTCCCACCGACTGGCTCATGAAGGTGGTCCATCACTTTGCCGAGCCCGAGATTGGCATGGTGCAAACTCGCTGGGCGCACCTCAACCGCAACTACAGCATGTTGACCGAGATCGAGGCCATCCTGCTCGACGGCCACTTCGTCCTCGAGCACGGCGCGCGCGTCCGCACCGGCGAGTACTTCAACTTCAACGGCACTGCCGGCATGTGGCGCCGCCAGGCCATTACCGACGGCGGCGGCTGGCAGCATGATACGCTCACTGAAGACACCGACCTCAGTTACCGCTCCCAGATGGCCGGCTGGAAGTTCAAGTACCTGCCCGACGTCGAGTGCCCCTCCGAGCTACCTATTGAGATGACCGCCTTCAAAACTCAGCAGGCGCGCTGGGCCAAAGGGCTCATCCAGACCAGTATCAAGATTCTGCCCATGGTCTTCCGCTCCAACACTCCGCGGCGCAACAAGATCGAGAGCGTCTATCACCTCACGGCCAATCTCAGCTATCCGCTCATGGTCATCATGTCGGCGCTGCTCATTCCCGCGATGATCTGCCGCTTCTACCAGGGCTGGTTCCAGATGCTGCTGATTGACGTGCCCCTGTTCGCCGCCTCCAGCTTCTCGATCGCGGTGTTTTACGTGATGAGTGAGCGCGAGCTATTCCCCAAGACATGGATGCGAACCTTCTACTATCTGCCATTCCTTATGGCTCTGGGCATCGGCCTCACCGTCACCAATACCAAGGCGGTGATGGAAGCGTTATTGGGCATCAAGAGCGCCTTCGTTCGCACCCCCAAGTATCGCGTGGCCAAGAAGGGCGAGAAATCGCAGGCCGCAAAGTACCGCAAGCGCCTCAAGCTCGCCCCGTGGATCGAACTGCTCCTCGGCTGCTACTTCGCCGCCGCCATCTACTACACCTTTACGAACAACAACTTCTTTACCGCGCCCTTCTTGATTCTGTTCGTTGTCGGTTACTGGTACACCGGCCTGATGAGCCTGTTGCAGGGCCGCTTCGAGCGCTGGCGCACCGGCGTCAATACTGAAGAATCCAGCCCCAAGCCGTTCCCGGTGGGCGTATAAAGCAAAAACCGGCAGCGCCGCGCCAGTCGGGTCGTCGAAGTTGCCCCATCCATATGACTGCTTTTAGAGATCTGCCACGAGCGGCTTGCCCGCGATGATCTCCCCTTCCGCCTGAAGCCAGTCTTCGAAGGCATGGCCGTCTTCCCGTCCGCGAGCCTCATACAATTCATAGGCCCGGCGGCGAATCTGCTCCAGTTGCTCCTCTGACAGTATGTTGATATCTGTTGCTTCCCCTGCAAATTTCGCGTCTTCCGTCATGTCGTTCTTCTCCGGTTGGTCAAGTTCATGGAACTGCAACTGTGTAAGTTGTGGACCAAACGTCCAATGAGACGGATCACTCATGCCGCGATCTGATCTGGCCGCTTACTCCTATGTCAGACTGCGAACTAACAGCGCCGCCTGAACTGTGGACCGCGCAATACAATCAGCGCAACTGTTGTCCAGGATGATTGGGTTTATGTTGCTTTGCGGGTATCATTTTCATTTCCTTTAAAGCTTGCAATAGGGAAAGTTGCAATGGTGCGATCCTCCAGACGCGCGCGCCGGTACACCGCCCTTTTCAACATACGCTTGCCATCATAGACTCTTGACTTTAAAGTGCCAATACTCACATTTAGATCACTTGCCACGAGACGGTACGGTAATTCCTCAACAATGCACATCTGCATGGCAACCCTCCTCGGTGAGGTCAAGTCGCTCATCGCGGAACGCAGCACATCTTCCAGCTCTCTGCGCTCACAGTATGCTTCAGGACTCTCGCCCGGGTCGGGAAACTCGTGCGCAGAAACATCCTCGCCTCCTATATGGAACGGTTCGAGCGGCAGCTCAATCCTGCCCTTTCGGTTTCGCAAATACTCCAACGTCGCATTCCGGACAATCTTGTGCAGCCACGTGCCCATCTGGGAATCGCCGCGAAAGGCCGGCAGCGACTTGAAGGCTCTGAGAAGAGCCTCCTGCACAATGTCCTCGGCTTCCTCGCTACCGGAGGTCATGCGCCACGCCAGCCGCATCAGTCTGGCGCGATGCTTTTGGGCAATTTCCAAAAAAATCGCCAGTTTGTCAGAGGAGTTGCTAAGCGCTGAATCGAACTTCGTGCTCGAAACCGACATTTCTTGTCTTTGTCTCCCTCGGCTGCGGTTGTCAGTTATCAAAAAAGTGAGTGGAATCGTCATGCTGCATTGAGCGCACATGGTCATGGGCGCTGGCATGCGAGGAGCTCGTCGACGACCCTAAGCAGGACTTCAGTGGAGGTCCTGGGCACGAGCCGGTCATCGTACAATGCATCGTCGAGGAAATCCTCACCATCGTCGACGACCACAATCTTGGCGGAAGGCCATTGATGCCGAATAAATCGGCAGGCTTCGTCAAGTTCGAACGAAGAGCCCGTGGTATGGAGAATCGCTACGTGAACGGCTTCGTGTTTGGGAATCACCCATAATTCCCGGTAGTCAGGAATCATCCACAACTCGCGGCAATTCTGAGCCACAGCGGTACGGGAACTGCCTTCTTCCATTAAGGCGTCGTGAAGTGCATAACAGTGATCGATGGAACCGATCGACAGCAGGTTGATCTTCTCTCGTGTCCGGGCATGCTTCGAGCCGAGGGTGCGACTCTCGTTCTCACCGGGGGTGAGGGCGGTTTGGCCAAGTGTTCTCATGCGGCCTCCAAACTGTCGAAATCATCAGCCAGAAAGTAAAAAGGCGCCGAACCTTCCATTGCGGAGCTCGTCTGGACCCTGGCAACGCCGAGATCGGAGA
>Ga0335085_10006484_pt1 | contig 18439 bp, 14 predicted proteins | sample Lox_Sample_45_FD_206712 | JGI IMG/M metagenome (GOLD analysis project Ga0335085, IMG submission 206712) | Soil microbial communities from Loxahatchee National Wildlife Refuge, Florida, United States - Lox_Sample_4.5 | ecosystem: Environmental > Terrestrial > Soil > Wetlands | place: USA...
GGATCCGGGGCAGCGAGGGAAGCGACGCCGTCGCCGTCCCGGAAGTGCGCGACGGCCACCTGCCTTCGGACCAGGGAGGGTGGACGAACGTCGAAGCGGCGGCGGGGACCCGCGCGAGCCCGGGCCTGACCGCGCGGCCCGGCGCGGCCGGGGAGTGCACCGGAGCGCTGCGTCTCCTGTCGGCCGCCGCGCCCGTCCACGTCCGGCTCGGGCGATCGGGGCTCGCCGCCTTCAGGCACGGCGACCACTGGCACGACGTGGCCGAGTGGAGCGGTCCCGAGCGCCTCGCCCCCCGGTGGTGGCGGCTGGGCGGCGCCGGCCCGGCGGGCGAGCCGTCCGGCCCGCGCGACTACTTCACGGCCCGCACGGCCGATGGCGCGCTGTGGCTGCTCTACCGGGGCGGGGGCGAGCCCGGCCAGTGGTTCCTCGAAGGGTGGCTGGACTGACGTGCCCGGGCGCGACGCCGCCGTCCGCGCCGGTGCCCCGCTCGCGCCGCCCGACCGCGCCGTGCCGTCTCGGGCCGCGCCGCGCAGCGACTACGTCGAGCTGCACTGCCACAGCGGCTTCTCGCTCCTCGACGGCGCGTCCAATCCCGAAGCGCTGATCGCGCGAGCCGCCGCCGTCGGCATGCGCGCCGTCGCGCTCACCGATCACGACGACCTCGGCGGCGCCGTCCGCTGGGCCGAAGCCGGCAAGGAGCATGGCGTCGAGGCGATCGTCGGCCTCGAGGTGACGGTGCGGGCGGCGCCCGGCGGCGAGGCGTCGCACCTGACCCTGCTCGCGATGGACCGGGACGGCTACCGCAATCTCTCCCGCCTCGTCACCCTGGCGCGCGGCAGCGAGCGCGGCGCGCCCGCTGCGCCGTGGGACACTCTCGAGCGTCACGCCGCGGGCCTGTTCTGCCTCACCGGCTGCCCGTTCGGCGAGGTCCCGCAGCGTCTCGCCCGGGACGACGAGGCCGGCGCGCGCGAGCGGCTCGGCCGGCTGGCGGAGATCTTCGGGGGCTGCGTCGCCGTCGAGTGCTGGGACCACGCGCTCGCCTCCGAGCGCGCCGTCGTGCCCAAGCTCGTCGCCCTCGCCGGCTCGCTCGATCTCCCCTGGCTGGTGACCAACGACGTCCATTACGCCACGCCCCACGGCCGGCTGGTGCACGACGTCCTGACCTGCCTGCGCCACCAGACCACGCTCGATCTGGCCGGCACGCTGCTGCGGCCCAACGGCGAGTGGTACCTCAAGCACCCCGGCCGGATCGCGCACCGCTGGCGGCACTACCCCGAGGGCCTCGCGGCGACGCGCGAGGTGGCGGAGCGGTGCGCGTTCCGGATGGCGGCGCTCACTCCGTCGCTGCCGTCGTTCCCCACGCCGCCCGGCGTCTCCGCGGACGCGCATCTCGCGGCGCTCGTGGCCGCCGGCGCGCGCGAGCGCTACGGCGAGCGGCTGACCGAGCGCCACCGGGCGCAGCTCCGCCACGAGCTGGACGTGATCAAGCGCCTCGGCCTGGCGGGCTACTTCCTCATCGTCTGGGACATCGTGCGCGAGGCCAACCGTCTCGGCGTCCTCGCCCAGGGCCGCGGCTCCGCCGCCAACTCCGCCGTGTGCTACTGCCTGGGCATCACCGCCATCGATCCCGTCGGGATGGAGCTCCTGTTCGAGCGGTTCCTCTCGGAGGACCGGCGCGAGGCGCCGGACATCGACATCGACTTCGCGCACAACGACCGGGAGCAGGTGCTCCAGTACGTGTACCGCCGCTATGGGCGCGACCACGCGGCGATGGTGTGCGAGGCGATCACCTACCGCGGCCGCGCGGCGGTGCGCGACGCCGCCCGCGTGCTCGGCTTCTCGGTACAGCAGGCCGAGAAGCTGGCCGACGAGGCCGACCGCGACGGCGCGCGCGAGACGGGCGAGAGGCTCCTGGAGGGCGGCGCCGCGGCGGCCGACCTCGATCCCGCCGACCACCGCGTGCGCATGCTCGCGGAGGTGGTGCGCGGCCTGCACCAGCTCCCGCGCCATCGCTCCATCCACGTGGGCGGCTTCGTCCTCACGGCCGAGCCGCTGGCCGACGTGGTGCCCATCGAGCCGGCGGCGATGCCCGAGCGCACCGTGATCCAGTGGGACAAGGACGACCTCGACCCGGTGCGGCTGATCAAGATCGACCTGCTGGGCCTCGGGATGCTCACGATGATCCAGAAGGCGCTGGCGCTGGTGCGGCTCCACCGCGGCGTCGCGGTCGACCTCGCGAAGCTCCCGATGACGGACCCGGCCGTGTACGACCTGCTGTGCCGCGCCGACACCATCGGCGTCTTCCAGGTGGAGTCGCGCGCGCAGATGAACACGCTGCCGCGCCTGGCGCCGCGGGTCTTCTACGATCTGGTGGTCGAGGTCGCCCTGATCCGCCCGGGGCCGATCCAGGGCGAGATGGTGCACCCCTACCTCAGGCGCCGCGCCGGCCTCGAGCCCGTCACCTACCCGCACCCCTCGCTCGAGCCGATCCTCGAGCGCACCCTCGGCGTGCCGCTGTTCCAGGAGCAGGGCATGCAGGTCGCGATCGCCGCCGCGGGCTTCACGCCCGGCGAGGCCGACGAGCTGCGGCGCGCGATGGGCCACAAGCGCTCGCACGAGCGGATGGCGAAGATCTGCGACAAGCTCGTCCAGGGGATGGCCGCGAACGGCATCGAGCCCGACATCGCGCGCCGCATCTTCAACCAGATTTCCGCCTTCGCCGACTACGGCTTCCCCGAGAGCCACGCCGCCAGCTTCGCGCTGCTGGTCTACGCCTCCGCCTGGCTCAAGCTTTACTACCCGGCGGAATTCGCGTGCGCGCTCCTCAACGCGCAGCCGATGGGCTTCTACTCGCCCGGCACGATCGTCGAGGACGCGAAACGGCACGGCGTCGAGGTCCGCGGCGTGGACGTGATGCAGAGCGGCTGGGAGTGCACGCTTGAACGCCGGTTGCCAGACGGCAAGTTGCCCGTTGCCAGCGGTTGCCAGCTACCAGCTGCCAGAGACGGCAGAAGCCCGCTGACCGGCCCCGAGCCGCTCGCCCTCCGTATCGGCTTCCGCCAGGTCGCGGGCCTCGGCGGCAAGGCCCGCGAGCGGCTCGAGCCGCTGCTCGCCGAGGGCCGGCCGGCGTCGCTGGAAGAGTGGGTGCGTCGGGGCGGGCTCACCGTGCCGCAGCTGCGCGCGCTCGCCGAGGCCGGGGCCTTCGACGGCCTGTGGCCGAACCGGCGCTCGGCGCTCTGGGAGGTGCTGAAGCACACCCGCGGCCCCGCCGGTCCCCTGGCCCCGGTGACCGCCGACCGCCGCCCCGCGCCCGTCCCGGCGCTCTCGCCGATCGAGCTGACCGAGGCCGACTACCGCGTGACGGGCCTGTCGCCCGCGGGACATCCGATGCGCCATCTCCGCCACACGGTCGCCGCGATGGGCGCGATTCCCGCCGCCGAGCTCGAGCGCCGCCGCGACGGCGACTGGGTGACGGTCGCGGGCCTGGTGATCTGCCGCCAGCGACCCGGCACGGCAAAAGGCTTCTGCTTCGTGACCCTGGAGGACGAGACGGGCCTCGCCAACGTCGTCATCACGCCCAAGCTGTTCGAGGAGCACAAGCGGCTGGTGCGGCGCTCGCCGCTGCTGCTGGTCAGCGGGGTCCTGCAGGAGGAGCAGGGGGTGCTCAACATCCGCGGGAAGCGGTTCGCGGCGCCACGCCCCGCAGCCGGGGCGGCCTTCGTCACGTCACACGATTTTCACTGAGCGGCCGGCCCCACCGCCGCCACGGGCGGCCCCGACCCGAGCGCGCCGGCCAGCGCGATCCCGCGCGTCGCGAAGACGCGCTCGATCGTCTCGCCGACCTTGTTGTTCGGAGTGGACGCGCCCGCCGTGACCCCCACGATCCGCGCCGCGCCGGCGGGCCCCAGCCAGCCGCGCACCTCCACCTCCTGCTGCGCCCCGACCGGCTTGTGCCGGATCGTCCCGCCCGCGGCGTCGATGCACGACGCGTCCTGAATGTGGTAGGTGGGCCGCCGCTCCGCGCACAGGGCCGCGAGGTGGTTGGTGTTGCTCGAGTTGTAACCGCCGATCACGACCATCACGTCCACGGAGTCCTGCAGCAGCCGCAACACCGCGTCCTGGCGGTCCTGGGTCGCCGAGCAGATCGTGTCGAAGCTGCGGAAGTGCTCGGCCAGCCTGGCCGCGCCGTAGCGGCTCGTCATCGCTCGCCGCAGCTCCGCCGCGATCGCCAGCGACTCGGTGGAGAGCATCGTCGTCTGGTTCGCGATGCCCACGCGGACCAGGTCCCGCGCCGCGTCGAACCCGGGCGAGGCCGCGGCCCCGAACCGCGCGCGCAAGGCTTCGGCGGCCGCCGCGTCGCCGCGCTCGATGTAGTCGCAGACCAGGCGCGCCTCGGTCATGTCCCGCACCACCAGGTAGCGGCCACCCGGCTGATCGGTGACCTGCGACGCGGTGGCCCGCGTCTCCTCGTGCTGGTACTTGCCGTGGATGATCGCGGTGAACCCGTCGCGCGCGTACGACTCCACCCGCTTCCACACGTTGAGCACCGACCCGCAGGTCGTGTCCACCAGGATCGGGCCCAGGGTGCGCAGCCGCTCGAAGTCCTCGCGCGTCACGCCGAAGGCCGGCAGGATCACCACGTCCTCGGCCGTCACCGGCCCGAAGTCGAACTCGCCGGCGGCGCTGCGGGCGACGATGACGATCCCCATCCCGGCGACCTTCGCGTTGACGTGCGGATTGTGGATGATCTCGCCCACCAGGAAGATCCGCTTCCCCGGGAACTTGGCCCTGGTCTCGTACGCATACTCCACCGCGCGGTCGACGCCGTAGCAGAAGCCGAACTCCTGCGCCAGCCGCACCGTGAGGTCTCCGACCGTGAGGGTGTACCCGCGCGCGCGGACCTCGTCCACCACGGCGCTGTGGTAGTCGTCGGTCAGGGCGCCCTGGATCTCGCCCTTGAGGCCGAAGCCCTTGCGGAAGTAGGTCTGTTCCACGGTGTGGGCGAATCTTAGCCGCGGCGCCGCGCCACCGGCAGGGACCCGCCCACCCTAGCCCCGATCCGTGCCGCCCCGGCCCGGCGGCCGATTGATGAGCATCGCGTAGCGGAGCCACTTCTCGTACGCGGAGATGGTCGCCCACACGATGCCCCGCGTGCCGTCCAGGACCCCGAGGCGCACGAACGCGCGCAGCACGAAGTCTACCGGCATGCGCAGCCAGTCGGTCGCGCGGTACCCGCGGCCCCGGGCCGCGAATTCGGCCGTCCGGATGGACCCGTAGCTCTCCACCTTACGCAGGTGCTCCGGCACCGTGCGCACCGTGTGGTGCTCGATGACGCCATGCAGCCGGGCGGTCGTTCCGTCCACCTCGACGCCGGTGTGCACCGGCGCCGGCGTGCACCGCCCCCGTTCCCGCCGGAACAGGCGGATCACCCAGTCGTGGCCGAGTCCGCCCCAGCGCATCCGCTTGCCCAGGTAGAAGACGTCGCGGCGCACCCAGAACCCATCCACCGCCGGCCCCGCGGCCAGCGTCGCCCGGATCTCGTCCGCCAGGGCAGGGGTGACGCGCTCGTCCGCATCCAGCAGCAGCACCCACGCGCGCGTGGCGAGATCCAGCGCGCGCTGCTTCGAGATGCCGTGGCCCTTGAAATCGGCGCGCGCGATGTGGTCCACGCGCGCCCCGGCCCGTTCCGCGATGTCGACCGTGCGGTCCCGCGAGCCCGTATCCACGACCACGATCTCGTCGGCCAGGCCCGCCACGCTGGCGAGGCAGGCCGGCAGCCGCTCCTCCTCGTTCAGCGTGATCAGGATGACGCTGAGCCCCGCCGCGGCAGTCGACGTCGTCATGTGCCCGGTCCTTTCCCCGCACGCGCGGCGGCGCCGGCCAGCACCGCCCGCGTCGCATCCAGTACCGACTCGACCGGAATGTCGGCGACCCTGGGGCCGCCGATGTTGCGGTTCGCCGGTCCGAGGACGCCCCAGCCGCGGACCTGATCCTCGAGTCCGAAGGCGACGACCGGCACGCCCACGGCGTCGGCCAAGTGCACCGTCCCGGTGAACTGTGATACGAACGCGGCGAACCGGCGCTGCAAGGCCGCGAACACCGCGAGCGGAACCGACGGCGCCAGCACCGCCCCGGGCACCTCGGCCCTCACGGCCTCCGCCTCGGCGCGCTCGACTCCCTGGCCGCACACCATCACTCGGCAGCCGTCGTCCGCGACCGCGCGCGCCAGCGCCAGCACCTTCTCCCGGGGCCAGGCCCGGACCGTGTAGCGCTTGCGGGCCCGGTGCGGGATCTGGATGCCGACGACGGGCCGCCCGTCGGCCGGGATCAGCGCCTGCGCCAGCTCGGCCGCCCGTCGTTCGGCGTCCTGCGCGATCAGGAACACCGGACGGATCGCCTCCGGCTCCTGCCCGATCGCCGCGGCGGCACGGCAGTACCTCGTCGTCTGGTGGTAGTCGTCGACGCCGAGGATCAGGTTCGACGAGGGCCGCGCATAGGTCGCGTGCGTCGCCATCCGGACCGGCGCCCGGCTCCACGCGCCGATCCAGGCGCCGGCGATCGATTCCGCGCGCAGGCTGACGTACAGGTCGAACGCATCCCGGCCGAGGCGCCACGCGATTTGCGCCCAGCTGCGCGGATCACGGCGGAACACGGGGCCCTCCTCCACGAACGGCAGCCCCTGCAGCACCGGGCGGTTCTTCGGGCCAGGCACGAGCACGATCCGCGCGGCGGGCCAGCGCCGGTGCAGCGCGAGGATCAGGGGCGAGCAGCACAGCAGGTCGCCGATCCGGTCGGTGCGCGACACCAGGATGGCGCGCGGGTCGATGGCATCGAGGTCGCGCACCGAGCGGGGCCGCCGGTCCAGCGGCAGCACGAGTGCGCCCGCGAACAGCGCCTGGAGCGGACGCTTGATACCCTGCCGGACCTGCTTCAGGCGCCCAGCCATCTCACCTCGCTGCGCTCAGCGCCGGGGGAGCAGCCGCCACTTGCGGAGCCAGGCGCCGTAAAAGCGCGGATTCAGGAGCGGCGTGTCGAGCGGCGGGCGCCGGCCCCGGTCGACGCGCCAGTCCTGCTGCGCCACCCGCTCCCGCATCACCGCGGGATGCCGTCCCCTCCACCGGAACGCCAGCTCCACGCTGCCGATCGCCTCGGCCGGCACCGGCACCCAGCGCCGGCGCACGTACGCCTCGTCGTGGTAAAGCCGTGCCAGTGCCAGCGTCTTCGCCTTGAGCGCCGCCGGCGCCGCGACCCAGCCGTAGTGGAACACCCGCGCGCCGCTCGGACGGGTGCGCAGCGGCCGTCCATCCGCGCGACCGAACCCCGCCGCGTCGCGAACCGACTCCAGCCGGCCGTCGTTGCGCACCAGGCGGGACTGGCGGCGGTAGCGGAGCGGGTTCACGTAGTCGTACGTGCCCTCGAAGTGCAAGAACCGGAACGACAGGGCATCCACCGCCGGAGCGCCGTCCCAGCGCGCCAGCGACGAGCGGATGGCGTCGTAATCCGCCTCGTGCAGGACTTCGTCGGCCTGGAGGTACAGCGCCCACGCGCAGCGGCACCGCGCGAGGGCCAGGTTGGTCTGCCGCGCCAGCGTCCGGCCGCCGAGCTCCCGGCTCTCGTCCCAATCGGAGTCCACGATCACGATCCGCGCGTCCCCCAGCTTGCGCACCGCCGCGAGCGCCGGGTCACCCGGCTGCGCCACGACGACGATCTCCTCGACCAGCGGCAGCAGGGAGCGCAGGGACTCGCCAAGGGGATACTCGTAGCCGCACGCGCTGCGGATGATGGTGAAGCCGGAGACCGGCACCTCACGCCCCAAGGAACATGCTCCAGATCCAGTCCACCACGCCGTGCGTCACCGCGGCGGCGGCCAGTTTCCCGGTCCGTTGGTACACCCACCCGTACGCCAGGCCCGCCGCCGTCGCGAGCAGGCCGTAGCCCCAGTTCGGATGCGAGATGTGCTTGAACAGGTGCAGCAGCCCGAACACGATCGCGCCCAGCACGAGGCCCGTGCGCGGACCCCACAGCCGCGTGAACGCCTCCTGGATCACGCCGCGAAACAGCATCTCCTCCGGCAAGCCGACGAACAGGATGAGCCCGTACAACCGCAGCACGCCGTGCAGCGGCCCCAGCCACCGCGACTGGAAGGACAGGAATCCGATGGCGAAGCCGAGCGGGATCGCGACCACGGCGAGAATGGCGACCGCCGCCATCGCGAGGCCCAGCTGCCTGGCCGTGAGATCGAGATCGACATCGAAGCTCCGCAGCGGGTGCACCACCGCGAACAGGAACAGGGCGAGGACGAGCGCGACCAGCGGACCGATGCTGAGGTGCATCCCGCCCGGCACAGCGATCTGGATGCCGCGCTCCCAGATCCCCCACACCACCGCCACGGCCACGGCCGCGACGAGCAGGCGGACCGGCGAGGGCTCCTCGGTCCGGTCGAGGCCGAGCGCCACGGTCGCCAGGCCCGCTCCCACCGGCCAGAGCAGCAGGTTCAACCAGTTGTGGCTGCCTGCCAGCAGGGCCGCCACCATGCCGTACAGGGCGAGGCCGAGCGGAACGTGCACCGCGAGGCCCGGGTGCCGCGCGAGCTGACGGCCGACCCAGTCGCGTCCTTGTGGCACCAGCAGCACGAGGAACGCCGCGGCTGCCGCGAGATCGAACGCCTGCCACGGCCACCTGGCATCGCCCTCGGTGCCGAACAGCGCCAGCGCCCCCGTCGTGACGAGCGCGACGGTCCACCCGATCACGCCCGCCCGCCTGCTCACGAATCGCTCCGCGCGCCCCGGCGGCCGGCGCCGAGCGAACGGTAGACTTCGAGCGTTCCGTCCACGGTCCGGTCGATCGAGAACTGCCTGACCCGCTCCCGGGCCGACCTCACGAGCGCCTCCCGCAGCGCACGGTCGGCCAGCACCCGCTGGATGGCCGCGCCCAAGGCGCGACCGTCGCCCACGGGAGCGAGCAGTCCGTCGACACCGTCGCGTACGACTTCCGTCACGCCGCCGGCGGCCGTCGCCACCACCGGCACCCCGGCCAGCATGGCGTCGAGGATCGTCGTGCCGAGCCCCTCGTCCCGGGAGCTCAAGACCGCCACGTCCGCCGCGGCCAGCAGCTCGACCGCGTCGCGCCGGAATCCCGTCAGACGGACGACATGGTCGAGGCCGAGCCGCGATCGCGCTCTCCTCGCCGCACCCAGCAGCGGTCCGTCGCCCACGAGCAGCGCCTGGGCCTCACACCCCAGCGAGCGCGCCGCGGCGATCGCCGCCAGGAAGGTCCCGGGGTCCTTGTGCGGAGGTACCAGCGAGGAAACCATGACGGCTAGCGGACGCTGCGGCTCGACGCCCAAGCCTTCCATGGTGGACGGGGCCGCGCGCCGCGCCGGACGCGCGAGGTCCACGCCGCTGCGCACCACGTCGATCCGGGCGGCGTCGACACCACAGCTGCGCAGCACCGACCGGACCCGGTCGGACACCGCGATGAACCGCTCCGGACGCCCGTACTTGTACCGCGACAGCGGATTGCGCCGCAGCGGCAGCGCCACCCGCCGGCTCACCAGCAGTCGGATGGGAAGGCGGCCGATCGCGACCGCCGACAAAGCGACCGCGTGCGCCGCGTGCGCGTGCACGACGTCGGGCCGAACCCGGCGCAGCAGCGCCCGCAGTCGCCCGGCCGCCACCGGATCCCATTCGAAGGCTGGCGCGAGCGGCACCACCGGCACGCCGTCGCGCCCGAGCGCGTCTGACAGCAGCGTCCCGGGTCGCGCCGCCACCCAGCTCTGATGCCCGAGCCGCTGCATGGCCGTCGCCAGCGCGTGGAGCTGGCGCTGCCCGCCGCCCCAGGTTCGCTCGGTATCGACGTGTACGACCCGCAGGGCGCCCGCGTTCATATCGCGTTGCAGGCCGCCCGCTTTCCGGTTCGGACCGCGATGCCCGCCAGCCGGCCGGTCAGCCGGGGGCGGGTGCCCGCCGAGTCCGGCAGGGCCACATCGAATTCGCCGCTGATGGTGGCCGATCCCTCCAGGCGAATCCAGCCCGAGGCTCCGATCCGCGCGACCCCGCTCTTGAGCCGCAGGGCGAGCGCGGCGCTGCTCGACTCCGCCAGCGACGGGGCCACCGCGAAGCTCCTGGCATGGCCGAGGGGGAGCCGGGTGCGCACCGCGAAGCCGACCGAGCCGTCGCGGCTCACGGCGACCACGGTGACCAGACTGTCGTCCGGGCAGTAGGTCGCGACGGCCGGCCCGTCGATGAAGCGCGACGTGCGCCCTCCGGCGACGCGGTCGGCCCGCAGGTCGCCGTTGGCGCCGGCCTCGCTTCCCGGTCCGCCCCCGCAGCCGACGGCCAGCGCGAGCGGCAGCGCCGCCGTGACCACCGTGCGCCATCGCATGGCGAGAGAAGCTAGGGTGGTGCGCCGCGCTTGCCTAGCGCCGCGCCCCGATCGTGAGCGACCACCGCCACCGCGCCACCGGCGCCACCGGGCGCGCCGCGTCGAGGCGCACCGCGCCGCCCAGCAGCGACAGGCCGGCCCCGAACGAAGCCGCGGGTCGGCCGCCGAAGCTCAGCCACCGGGACGCGACCTGACCGGCGTCGAAGAACAGGACGGGGCTGACGGCCCGCGGCATCACGCCCACGTCGACGCTGACGGCCCAGGCGGTCGGACCGCGAAACGCGCCCGCCGGATAGCCGCGCAGCGTCCGTTCGCCGCCGAGCCGGAAGTCGCGCTGGGGAATGCTGTCGCCGGCTCCCGCGCCCACCCACCCGGACGCCGTCACGTCGAGCCAGCGCCCCGGGCCCGAGCGTGCGGTCGCCCCGAACCACGCCCGCGCGTGCTCGCGGCTTCCGGCCGTACCCTCCGCGCCCGCGCGCCAGCTCAGCGGCCGCGCCCCGCCCGCGAGTTCCGCCGCCGCAACCCAGTAGCGCCCCTGCGCCACCGGTCCGTTCGGCTGGAACGCGCCGCGGCCGCCGAGCAGGTCGTTCAAGCCGGCGTGGGCCGGCCGCCCGGGCGCGGACTCTTCGGCGTAGCGCGCTTCCAGCGTGAGGTCGGCCACGCCGCCGACCTGCCGCAGGTAGCGCAGCGCGCCGCCCTGCACGAACACGTAGTCGCCGTCGTCCCGCGCGAGCGCCATCGCGCTGAACGAATTGGCCACCGTCAGCCCCGGCGCGAGAGGGTCCGCATCCCGCATCTCGCGGAACGCCTGCAGCTCGGCTCTCGAGGCCGCCGCGTCCCGCCGCACCGTCAGCGCGGCCTGGAGCCGCTGGTCGGTGAACGCGTACCGCGCGCGCGCCAGGAACGAGACGAACGGAACGCCGGTGCGCCACTCGTAGCCCGCGCCCAGCGACGCCCCCTCCGCTCGGTTGTACCGCCACACGTCCGTGAACCGGTCGAAGACGAGCGCGAGCCGCGGGCGGCCGGTAAGGCTGTCCGGCAGCCGCTCGAGGGTGTTCAAGGCATCGCGTCGCAGGTCCTCCAGTCGCTCGGCGTCGCCCGGCTCCAGATCGAAGCGCAGCGAATCCGTCCACCCGCGGTAGGCGTGCAGCACCGTGTCCGGCGGCACGTCGATCTCGAACCGCCCTCCGGCCCAGCTCCCCTGGGTCACGCAGCCCAGGGCGCCCGCACGCCGCGGATTGGTGACGGCCGAATCGAGCCGGGCGCCGCAGCGCCGCGTCTCCTCGTCCCGGCCGCCGTGCTGCGCGCGCGGCGCCGTGTCAGGCGGAAGCTCGGTGAAGCCGATCGGCGCGTTCTCGTTGACCCGCACTCCGCGGAACGTCGTGATGAAGTGCACCGGCACGGTCAGGTTCTTGAACCACGGCAGGCGGACGTCGAGGGTCACGGCCTGGCGGTACGGCAGCCAGAAGCGCTGCTGGTACAGCCCGTACTCCAGTTCCGCCGAAACCCGCAGGATGCGCTCGACCAGCGCACCCTCGCGGTCCGCGCGGGCGGTGTCGCCGCGACTCGCGCCGATCGAATCCACCCACAACCGCTTTCCGACGAAGACGAAGGAGAGCCGCACGGTCTCGGCGGTCTCCGCGTCCAGCCACAGCTCGCCGGCGATCAGGGGGGCGTCCGCGCGCAGCGGGGTGACCCTGACGCCGATGGCCTTCACCGTGCGTCCGGGGAGGTACAGCTGCAGCGAATCCTCGATCGCGTACGTGTAGTACGCGTCCGCTCCGGCGGCCAGCGGGTGAATGGCGGCGCGCTCGGGGAAGCCGCGATCCGACAACAGGCGGATGCTGTCGCCGAGGAAGCGGGGCACGAACCAGGGCCGCGTCCAGCCGACGTCCATCGTGGCGTTCCGGAACACGGTCCTCGACCGCTCGCCCACCGCTTCGATTCGCAGGTCGTTGGGGGCCTGCCAGTGGAGCACCGCTTCCTGCTCCTGGACCGCGAGCGGCACCAGCCGCGCGAAACCGCCGCGGCCGAAGTTCGCGTCGAGGCGGGTCGCCACGGTGGCGCTGTAGTCGTGCACCGCGCTGTCCTGCTCCCGGTGCCGCACCCGTGCCCGCGCGACCAGGGCCGCCGTCGCCGTGTCGGCGAAGGGGCTCTGGATCTGCAGCGCCAGCAGCACTGCGACCGGCATCGGCATGGGACGTCCGTTCCGCGCGAGACCGGCTCCCCTACGCCGGCGTGACACGCCCGGTTTCCCGCGTGGAGCCGGCCCGCGCCCTAGACGCCCTCGGCGGGCGGCCGGAACGCAGCCCCGAGCGAGCGCCCGGAGCGCTGCTCACTCCAGGAAGCCAGCGCCAGACCCGCGAAGATGACGACCGCCGCGACGCCGGAGCGGAGGGTGAGCCGCTCCCCCAGGATCAGCGGCGCGCCCACCACCGTCATCACCGGCTGCAGATACACGTACATCGCCACCAGGCTCGAGGCGGTGTGCTGGAGCGCCCAGATCGACAGATAGTACGCCACGAGCGACGCGAACACCACGATGTAGCCGAGCCCCAGCAGTGCGCGCGGCGGCACCTGCGCGAGGTCCACGTCCCGCAGCGCCACCAGCCCGACCGGCGTGACGATCACCGCGCCGAACAGGAAGACGTGCGTGACGACCGTGACCGGATGGTAGCGCTCGAGCATCCGCTTGGAGAGCACCAGGTACGCGCCGTACGACGCGGTGTTGCACGCGACCAGCGCGTTGCCGAACGTCGTCGTGGGATCGAGGCGGATGCGATCCGGCCCGATCAGGTACACGGCGCCCGCGGCCGCCAGCACGATCCCGCCGACCTTGGACCAGCTCGCCCGCTCTCGCCCCAGCGCCAGCGCGATCGCGAGGGTGAACGCGGGCATCGTCGTCACCAGGATGTTGGTGTTGATCGCCGTCGTGCGCTTCACGCCCTCGAGGAAGAGCAGCTGGTTGGTGACGACGCCAAGCAGCGCCAGTCCCGCGAAGGCGAGCAGGTCCCGGCGGTCCCGCACCCGCTCGCGGACGAAGGCCCGGTGGAGCAGCGCGAAGGCCAGCGCCGCACCGTTGATCCGGAAGAACACGATCCCCGCCGGCGGAATGCTCGGCAGCACGAACTTGGCCACGATCGTCATCGCAGCGAAGAGGACCTGGACCGCGATCAGGGCCAGATGCACCATCCGACCGCCACCTCCTGCTTGACCGTCGGCCGGGCACCCGTATACTGACTGACTAGTCAGTCACACGGAGTCCCGAATGGCCACGCGCGACACCATCGTCGAAGCAGCCTGTGCCTGCCTGGCGTCCGCAGGCCTGAGCCGCGTCACCATCGCCGCGGTGGCGAGGAATGCCCGGGTCTCGACGGCACTCGTGCACTACCACTTCGCCACCAAGCGGAGACTGCTGGCGGCCGCCGCGACCTCGCTCGCACGGCGTCGGGCCGACGGCCGGCTCGCGGCGCTGACCGGAGCGCCCGGCCTCGCAGCGCTCGACGCCCTGTGGTCGGCCCTAGGGACCGGCGCCGAGCGGGCGGCCGCCGACCTGGTCCTGCTCGGACGCCAGGACAGCGACGCCAGGGCCGCGTTGCTCGCCGAGCGCCGCCGCGAGCAGAGCCGGATCGCTGCCGCGCTGCCCCGGAGCCTCGAGGGTCTCGGAGCCCGGCCAGGCATCCCGTCCGAGGATCTGGCCGGCACGGTGTGCGCGTTCCTCGACGGTGCGGCCGCCGCTCTCGCGGCCGGCACGCCCTCGGCCGACGTCAGAGCTTCCTACGATGCTTTCTGGCTCGCCGTCCTCGCCCTTGGTCAGACGGCGGGGGGCCGGTGAGGATTCGCCGCAGCTCGGCGAGCGAATCCGCCCGTACCGCGGAGTGCTTGCCGCGCACCAGGGTGAAGGCGAGTCGCCGGTCGAGCCGCGGCAGATCGGTCTCCTGCAGCCACCGCGCGGTGCGTTCGTGCAGCCGGATCCGCACGACGGCCTCGCCGTCGGCCACTTCGTAGTCGAGCGCGCACTTCTCGCCGCCCACCGTCACGGCCGATGGAAGGGCCTCGAGCGCGTGGCGGGCGGCGGGCGCCACGAAGTCGTCGATGTCGAGGCCCAGGTCCGCAGCGAGGAAGTCCTCGAACCGGTGCAGCCGGGCCAGTCGACGGCCCAACGCAGCCCGCACCACCGAGCCGTCGACGCCCGCCAGGGTGCCGCCCGATCGCCGCCACAGCTCACCCAGGCGGTCGAGCGTGTGGCGCAGCGTGCGACCCTGCCGGTGGTGCGCGGTGCCGGTCATCAGCGCCTCGACCAGTGCGGCCCGCGCCGGACCTGCCAGGTCCGGGGGCACGATCTCCAGGGGCTCCACGTCCCGCTCGAGCTCGAATCCGTGGTAGTTGCGGCGGCGCACCGCCACCAGTGGCAGCCGCCGATGCCGGGGGTCGTACTGCACCTCCGGCGCGAGCACGCGCGCGTAGCTGCGCATCAGGTCGTAGGGAAGCTGGGTGCCCTCGATCGCCGCGCGCGGCACGCCGAACCGGTCCGCGAAGTACCGGATCGTCCCCGCCACCCCGCCCCACGTTCCGCACACGGAGCCGCGCGAAACCCGGACCGGCTCTCCGGCCGACGTCTCCTCGTCCACGACCAGGTCGAACGGCATGATGCGGGCGACCAGGTCCTGGAAACGGCGCAGCATCCGCTCGTCCGCGTGACTCACCCGCGGCGGCAACGGCACCTCGAGTGCGCGGTACACGGAGGCCACGCCCAGCGCCGCGTCTTCCACGGCCTTGACCAGCACGCCACGACGCTCGGCCCATTCGGCCAGCGAGTCCCCGAAGACGTGTCGCGCCAGGCCGTACACCTCGCTCACGGTCGCGTGCTGATTCACCGCCTCCGCGAAGATGTTGTAGACGGTGAGGTGGTCGGAGCCCGGCACCATCAGGCCGCGGAGCATCTTCTCCTCGCGCGTCATCCGGCGCAGCGACTCCACGCCCGAGCAGGCGGCGACGGCCGGAACCAGGTCGGCGTCCGCATGGAGCAGCAGCTCGGCCCACGGCCGCTCGACCGGCAGCGCCTCGACCTCCGCGCCGTACACCGTCAGCCGTCCGTCCGCCACGATGCCGCGGCTTTCGAGGTGCCGGACGGCGGCCGCGTACGCCGCCCGGTCGAGCGGCACCGGCAGCTCCAGGTCGGCCGCGTTGACCCCGAGCGCGGCGCAGGTCATCGCCACCCGCTCGACGTCGCCCGCGAGCTGGAACTCCGGAGGCCCCGGCGCGAGCCGGTCGAAGACGAGGTCCCGATCGCTCAGGATCCACACCTCGCCGCCCTTGACCCGCCCGTGGACGCGACCGGCCATCTGCAGGATGTCGTTGGACGCGAGCGGCAGGCGGGTCAGCACGTTCCGCCCGCGCTCCACAACGTTCTGGTAGCGGGCGTCCAGGATCACCGCCGTGTCGAGACCGGCGATGTTCAGGGCCGACTGCCCGGCGGCCGTCATGGCGAGCAGGTACGGTTTCGGGGCGAGGCCTTCGAGGAACGGCCGAATGACCCGGATCGGCTCCCCGCCGTGGTAGAAGGCCGTCGTGAGCGCCGGCCACTGGGCGCCCACGGCGCCGGCCACCGCTTCCACCTCCGCGCGGGTCGGCACGAAGACCGCGACGCCGCGACGCTCGCGCACCACCCGGCGCAGGAAGCGCGGATCGAGGAACTGCTCGACGGTCGCGGGCTGCACGCGCACCCGCGCCGCGCGCGCAGGGTCGAACGCACGGGTCTCGATCACCCGCGCCGACTCCAGGTAGCGCGCGTAGAAGGCGGGATCGACGGTCGCGGACAGCCAGATGAACCGGCACCCGGCGCGCTTGCCGAGCGCCAGGCACAGCTCCAGCTCCGCCGACGTCTGGTGGATCTCGTCCACGACCAGGACGTCGGCGCCGGTGATCACGCCCGCCTGGAACCAGCGGCGCGCAATGCCGGTGGTCACGATCACCACGTTCCACGACGGCGTCTCCGGCGTCGCCTCCCGCTCCCGATTGACGACGCCGACCTTCAGCGGGACGCCGAGGATGGTCTTCGCGATCCCCTGGATGCCGAGGGTCTTGCCCGTGCCCGTGCCCGCCACGATGCCGAAGCCGCGCCCTCCGGCCGCCAGCGCACGGATCTCCTCGCCGTGCTCCGCCTCGAGCACGGTGTGGAGGTCCAGGCTCATCGCCATCTCGATGGTCTCGCAGGCCGCGCGCGTTGGCGCGATCACCACCACGCGGCCGGTGGGAGGCCTCGCGGCGTGGAAGGCTTGGCGATCGGGTGGGAGGTAGTGGTCTCGGCTGGGGTGCACCGGCCTCAGTCACCCAGGCAGATGCCAAGCTCGCGCGCCGTGGCCACCGTATCGGAGTCCAGGGGCACGAGCTTCGGCTGGGCCAGGGCGTCCTTGAGTGGCACGTAGCCCACGGTGGGCGGCAGGTACGCGACCATGACGCCGAATACCTTGCTGGCGACGCAGCGGACCGCCGCCGCGCCGAAGCGCAGCGCCAGCAACCGGTCGAAGGTGGTCGGCGTTCCGCCGCGCTGCAGGTGGCCGAGCGTCAGCGACCGCGTCTCCTTCCCGGTGCGCTGCTCGATCTCACGCGCCACCATCTCGCCGATCCCTCCGAGTCGCTCCATGCCTCCGCCGGCGGTGGCCGGACCCTTGAGGGCCCGCGACCCGCCCTTGGGGAGCGCGCCTTCGGCGACCACCACCACGCTGAACCGGCGGCCGCGAGCCTCGCGCTCCTTCACCTTGCGGCACACGCTCTCGATGTCGAACGGGATCTCCGGAACGAGGATCACGTCGGCGCTGCCGGAGACGCCGGAGTGCAGGGCGATCCAGCCGGCGTACCGCCCCATCACCTCGACCACCATCACCCGGCTGTGGCTCTCGGCGGTCGAGTGCACCTTGTCGAGGGCGTCGGTCGCGGTCGACACCGCGGTGTCGAATCCGAAGGTGGCCTGCGTTCCGCCGACGTCGTTGTCGATCGTCTTCGGAACGCCGACCACCGGCAGGCCCTTCGCGAACAGCTGCTGCGCGATGTTGAGACTGCCGTCGCCGCCGATCGTGATCAGGGCGTCGAAGCCGTGCGCCCGGAACGCCGCCAGCAGCTCGTCGGAACGGTCGACTTCCTTGATCGAGCCGTCCGGCTGCGGTACCGGGTACTTGAAGGGGCTGTCCCGGTTGGTGGTCCCGAGGATGGTCCCGCCGACATGCGTGATGCCGCGCACCTCGTCGGGGCCGAGCGCGACCACCCGGTCCTGGCCCAACAGCCCGCCGAACCCCCGCTGAATCCCGTACACCGCCCAGCCCCGGTGCACGGCCGAGAGCACCGCGCCCCGGATCACCGCGTTGAGCCCCGGCGCATCCCCGCCGCCGGTCGAGAGGGCTATGCGCACTGCCGGATCAGCTCCAGGACCTCACCGGGCTCGGCGTGCCGGTTCAGCTGCTTCTTGGAGAACACCAGTTTGCCGTCCACCATGACCTCGAACACGCCGCCCGACGATGGCGCCATGATCACTTCCGCCGGCGGAAACGTCTTCCGAATCTCGGCCGCCAGACCGACGGCCCGCGACTCGTAGTGTCAAACAACGCAGTATTCGATGCTGATCTTCACGTGACCTCCGGGTCAGAGCCGCGACAGACTGTAGCACGCTGTGTGCCCGCGCGACAGTCCGCTGCTTGACGTTGGCCGCACAACATCATACCGTGGGCACGCTCCGGGGCCGCGCTCGCGCCCCGCGCGCCAGCCGACAACTCAAGGCAGACTGGGCGCTGGGGACAGTAACTGATCAGTCAGTCAGCGGGACGGCTCCTTGGGGGATCCGACCTTGTCCGACGAGTTGGCAGTCAAGCGCTCGATAAGCGCCGAGCAGGTCCTGCGGGCCGGCGTCGATCTGCTGGCCCTCGCCGCCCTGGCTTACGTCATCTTGAGCGGGGACTTCCCCCGCCCCTTCCCCATCCTCGAGTACGTGTTCCTGGTCAGCATCGCGGCCGCCACGCGACGGTATGGACTCGCGCTGCCGGGCAAGGGGTTCTCCTCCTTC
>Ga0335085_10006485_pt1 | contig 18433 bp, 13 predicted proteins | sample Lox_Sample_45_FD_206712 | JGI IMG/M metagenome (GOLD analysis project Ga0335085, IMG submission 206712) | Soil microbial communities from Loxahatchee National Wildlife Refuge, Florida, United States - Lox_Sample_4.5 | ecosystem: Environmental > Terrestrial > Soil > Wetlands | place: USA...
GGAAGGGGCGATGAACTCGGCATACAGCCATGGAATCACGCCGGATTCCTCGGTTCAACCACTGATGAATCCTGAACCGAAAAATCTGCCCGGCCTTTTGCCCCAGCTACAGTTATTGTTGTTTCGACCTTAGAAAATTCCGCCACGTCAGCATGGGAGCAACGGGACCGGCCTCCGCAGAGGAGCTGATTTTTCTTATCCCTCATTCTGTCGACAGCAACGGGTGGATTTGCGACGGTCGGGTTTAGCGTAAGGCGCCGACAACGGTTATTCAGTTTATGGCAAGCTCGGGCCGTAAGCCGATCGGCAGATGTGGATGGGCGAAGCGGTGAAGCCGCCCTTCGTTCATCTGACAGCTCGCGTTTTCAGGTAATCGAATCGCTATGACTTCAGCTAAACTGGCTGGCATGATTGACCAGCTTCGGACGGCGCGCGGCGCCCACTTCTTCGCGCGTACTTCGCGCATTACAAAGATGGCCATCCACACGCTGTTCGCTGACCTGCTCTCGGAAGCGTCCAACCCTTCGCGGCCGGTGTTCAAGATCGAACGTGAGCAGCGGGCCGGCGCGCGATTCTCGGCTCTCTGCTTCGCTTATGACCGGCCGGTGGCGTTCCTCGCCGAGGCTTCGGGAAAGGTTGACCGGATACATGGTTTCCTCCTGCTCGTCGAGAAGGACACGACGGTCGCGCTCCTTAAGACCGGGCTGGACGTCACGGCGGCGTTCAGGAAGGCCCACCTTGCCCCCCTGGGCCGGAAACGGATCGAGCAGGCGATTGCCCGGCACGATGCGGTGTTCGAAAAGCTCAGCCTGCGCAACATGACGACATCGAAGCTCGCGCTCAGAGCCAAGACCTTGGAGGCGCGCGATCTGGAAAACGCGATCGCGGCGTCCAGCGCCGGACGCTTCATCCCCCAGGGCTACCGTGTGCGACGCGACGACGGCAGCTACTCTGCCACGCCAAGCACCGGCCGCATCGCTTTGCGCTCCGATCGCGCCGACCTCGACGCGGCGGTCGCCTGGGCGAGCGAGATCGTCGACCTGCTCGACGACAAGGCCGCCTTGTCCTCCGCCTTCATCACGCGTTTCGCTCGGCCAGCGGAACTGGACCAGATCGACGACAGGACGGTGCCGACCTTCTTCGCAGTCGACACGATGGCGCTGGCTGAGGCCCTCTGGGAGGCGGAGGAGAAAGTGCGCCTAGTGCGGGAGGAGAACGGCGCTTGGCGGGAGCTGGACAGGGCACAGGTCGAGACGATCCTTACGGATCTCGACCAGACGTTCAACATAATGTCCGTCGATGGCGATGCCGACCGCCAGCTTCGGGACGAGACCGGCGCAGTCACGGGCTCGATTAGGTTCAATAAGGCCAGGATCGCTCTGCGACGGCTCGACCGGCCGTCGCTGTCCGGCATCTTCGTGGAGGACGCGGTGCTCGGCGTAGGCCAGGATTCGGAACGGCAGCCGCTGGTGCGCCACCTCGACGCCGAGGACATGTTCACAGTGCTCTTCAGCGATCTCGCGCTGGCATACATAGACGGGGCGCTGTTTCGGGACGAGGCGCTGGTCGGCGGCGGTGACGCTTTCATGCGCCACCTCCAGGCCGAGCCTGCGCTAGCCGCCGCCGCCAGCGAGAAGGGAGATTTCGCCGCGGGGCAGACGCAGTTCACCCCCGGCTCCGTGTTCCGCGTCGTGGTGGACACGGTCGCCAAGGAGGATGTCCTGCTGTGCGACGACCTTGGCGACGAGTGGGCAGATTTCATCGGAGTGGCCTCGGCGGCCAGCCCGGCAACGATCAGCTTCTACCATGCCAAGCACGGTCGGCTCTCGATGAGTGCGTCCGCGTTCCACGACGCCGTCGGGCAGGCGATCAAGAACCTAGGGCGGCTGAGCCTGTCGGGCGATATGATGGCTGCGAAGCACACCGGCTGGGATTCATCCTACAAGAACGACAATGTCACCACTGCCATCGCCAAGCGAATCCGGGGTGGGACGCGCGCCGAGGTCGAGGGCAAGGTGGCCGCCGCCGCCGCTGCCCCAGACGTACAACGCCGCGTGCTCATCGTGACCTCGTCGCTCAGCCGCGCGGAAGTCCAAGCGGCCTTCGACGCCACGGCGGCCGGCAGCGCGCCAAGGTCGAGCTTCGTCCAACTCTACTGGCTGCTTACCGGTTTCTTCTCTGCCTGCGCAGAGATCGGCGCGGTCGGCTTCGTCGTGTGTCGGCCCTGAACCCGGGCATCGCAACGGCAGCACGACGGACCGGTCGTAAAGGCGGCTTTCGGGAATATGTGGAATCTCCCAAGCGACTGGGTTGGGTCGCTTCGGGACGGCCCCCTTTTTCGGCGCGCTTGCCGGAATATAACCAGACAGCGCCCAGCCTCAGTGTCACCTACCGCTCTTCCGGGACTGTCGCAGTGCCTCATGCGCGGTGCGCAGGTGTCGTTCCCTTTGCCCCTGCAGATAGTAGCGCTCTGTGGTGCGTGGGTTGGTGTGGTCCAGAAGCGCGGATGCCTCGCGGGCATGGGCGGGGGCTTCGATGGCGTAGCTGCTGGCGGCGGAGGCGCGGAAGGCGTGAGGGTTGACCGCATACCCCAAAGCCGCCTTGGTCCGGGCCTCGATCACCTTGCGCAGCACCTGGGCGCTGATGGGGGAACCACTGACGCCGATCCACAAGGCCGTGCTGGTGGGTGCTAAACGGGCCTTCCTCATCAGGACCGGCCTGACCTCGCCGATATAGAGCCGTAGAACCTCAACCAGCTCAGGCGGCAGGGGATAGCTTGTCGCCCGGCGCGTCTTGGTCTCCCCCGCTTCCCAATACAGCGTCCATTCCCCGTCCAAGCTTTGCACCAAATGCTGATCCAGCCGGATCAGCGAGAACTGGGTGATGCGTACCGGCACCAGGATCAGCATCAGGATGATCAGCCCGTCCCGGAAGGCAACCGGATCGTGGATTTCCTCCGTCCCGGCAAAGGCGGTTTCGATCAATTCCTGTCCGACCCCCGCCAGCTCCGTGGCGTGTGTGAGGGCACGGGTTTTCGGTGGTTGGCGCTTGGCGTGAATGGTGATGAGGCGGCGCATCTGCTTGAGCCAGCCCCAGTCCTGCCCCGGGACAAGGCTGACCATCACGCCGTAGAAGTCGCAGACATATTTGGCCAAGGAGGTGACGGAGACCTCGGCCAGCCGCGCCGCGAAGAACTGCCCGAGCCGGGCAGCGGTCATCCGCTCCCCCGGTAGTTGCGCCAGGAGCGACGGCTCGGTCGTCTCCAGGTGGCGCAGCCACAGACCGTAATGCTTCGCCGCTGTCTGCCGCTGCGTGGCGCTCCACTTGGCGAGGGGCGCGGGAATGATCGCAAACGGATCGGGGCGCTGGGCCGCCTGCCACAGTTTTTGGTCCTGCGCAGGCCATTCGGCAAAGGGCATGGAGAGCGGCTTCTGGGGCTTAAAATTCATCGACGCCTCCCGTCAGTTTGTTGGTCTTCTGCTTGGCCAGCAGCAGTTTCTGGGCGCGGCGCTTGGCCTCCAGAGGCCGAACTGGGGCATAGTAGCGCAGGGTCGTCTCCACATTATTGTGGCCGAGGACCGCCTGCACCGCGGCATGGGCGTCCGGGTTGGCTTCCAGCAGCAGCTTGCCGAGATAAGCGCGGGTGACATGGGGTGTGACGTCGAGCCCGGCGTAATACGCAGCCAAATCTTTGAAGCTTTGCAACGCCAGGGACGCCGCCATGTGCCCTCCCGACTGGTTAGGGAACACATAGGGCGCCGTCAGGCGCTCGGGCGGGCAGGTGTGGGCACGATATTCAACCAGCCATAAATCCAGCAGCTTCGTCGCTTCCGGCGTGAGTTCCGAGATCAGCGTGCGGCCATTTTTGACCTCCTCGCCCGGGTTGGTGATGATGGCGATGCGCTGCTTGTTGCGCGTGGTGAAGGTGATATGCCGATCCAGCTGTAGGTTGACGATGTTGCCCGCGCGCAGTCCCGTGGTCAGCGCAATAGAAGCGAACAGCGCCGTGCGCATGAGTTTAACGGTCTGGGCGTCGAATTTGCCGCGCTTGCTTGCGGCCTTGGCCAGACGCTCGGGCAGCAGCGCCATGTTCACCGCCTTGCCGTCATCATCTAATTGACACAGCCGGGCAAAACTGCGCGGCGACATCTCGCCGGTCCGGCCGCGCACCCGCTTCCACAGATATTCGAGGTGCACGACCGTATCGCCGGGCGGGCGGACATGGTCACGGGCCACGAAGTACAGCAGGAAGGCGATGTAGCCGAGATGTCCGCCCTCCTGACGGCCGGTCCGCTCGACCAGGAAGCGCAGAATGTGCTGCAGCTCAGTGACACCCACCAGAGCGGCGAGGTTGGTGATCTCGTTTGGCTGGCGATGCCCGACCTGCACCAGGATCGACGCCGCGCGGCGCAGAGCGTCACGGTAGTTCCCCTTGGTCTTGGCGCGCAGCGTGCCGTTGTTGCGACCCCGTTGGGAAGGTGGCGGCGGCAAGGTGCCGGTAGCGCTGATACCTTTAAGCAAGTTCTCGAGATTGGCCTCGGGCCGCGAAAGATAAAGTTCAACATCTTCCCGGAAGCTTGTGGGGAAAGCCGACCAGGGCTGCGCGTAAAACCGGCTCTCGGCGGGCGGCGCGCCGAGATCACTGGAGGGCCAGTCCGTGCAGTGCCGACGGCCATAGGTCCAGGCCGTGACGGTGCCCCTGAGCAGCTTGTCGGCCTTGGAGCCGAGATTGGTCCGCCGCAGGATATCTCCAAAACGCGCGAGATGCGCGGCGGTGATCTCCTCCGGTTCCCAACCCTGCTCAGACGCGACATGGGCGAAGCGGCCGAGCTTGATGGCGACGGGCGCACCGTTCAGCTGGCCCATCAGCCTGGACCAGCCAGGAGCGAGCGGCGTGACATGCCGTCCCGGCATGATATCGTGGTCGGCCAAACGCAGCGCCCGGCGGAGGTTGGACTTGAACGCCGCCAGGGCGTTGTCGGTCTTCATGCCCAGCAGCGCTGGGGTCAGGCGCTCGAATTTCCGCTGCAGCCGTTCGATGTCTATCGCCCCCTGCAGCCCCTGGGCCGAAACCAGATGGGCGGCTTTGGTCACAGCGGAACGGAGATTGTCGCGGACCTTGGGCGTCAGTCCTGGGACCTGTTCCACGGCCACCAGTACATCAGCAAAGCGCGTGGCGGGCACGGTTTTTGGAACCGTGGCGGTCTCGTCGACGGTGATCGCAGCGTTACTTACGCAATCAAACATGATCATACCTCATCAGTCACAAGAAGGGTTGCGGGGTTTGCCTTTGTTGAAGAGCGCGGGTGTTATTGTGCGGGCCTGATCGAACGCGCGCAGACGTGATCACGGGCGCACACCCGTGCTGGTGGGGCACGCGGCTCAGTCCTCGCGATGGCGGGCGATGAAGGCGCGCAGCTCGACGGGCTCAAAGTAGAGCCGCCCCTTTGACCGGACAGGCGTGAGCGAGCCATCGGCCACCCGGCGACGGATAGTCACGGCCGAGACGCCGAGGAGCTTCGCTGCAGCGGAAAGCTTGATCAGCCCCTCGATGGGGCGGTCAGCCGCAGCGCGGGCCTGGGCGGGGAGGAAGGAGCGGGAAATCTTGGACATAGGTACCTCGTGAAAGTGAACGAGGCATCATGGCTCCCGATTCGGCGGGCTTACGGCGGAGGGGCGGAGAGTGGCATGGCATTCGAGCCACGGACATGCTCCATGGTCCTAATCTATGAATAACAAAGAAAATTAACCCTTCCGGTTCCCAGGCGTTCCCCTGCCAAATGGGCTATAATATTTATTTTTGAGTATGTTATCTTGCGATCCACAGAGGGTCGGCTCATGAATCTATCCGGGGGAAGATGCGATAGCCGTTTGATATTTCAGATGGCGAAGGTATCGGCCGGCCGTCAAAATGGATGATTTGAATGCCACTGACTCTACAACAACTCGAGCGCCACCTGTTCAAAGCCGCCGACATTCTGCGTGGCAAGATGGATGCCTCCGAATTCAAGGAATACATCTTCGGCATGCTGTTCCTCAAACGCTGCTCGGACGTGTTCGACCAGCGCCGAGAGGAAGTCATCCAGCTTGAAAGCCAGGCCGGGAAAAGTGATAGCGAGGCCCGCGAATCGGCCGAAAACCAGCGCTGGTACAAGCGTGACGGCACGTTTTGGGTGCCTCCGCAGTCCCGCTACGAGTACCTGCTGAACGAGGCGCACCAGAGTGTAGGTGACACCCTCAACAAGGCGCTGGGCGGCATCGAGAGCACCAACACCAGCCTGGATGGCGTGCTGGAGCATATCGACTTCACCCGCAAGGTCGGCCAGAGCAAGATGCCCGACATCAAGCTGCGCCAGCTGATCACCCATTTCGGCATCTACCGCCTGCGCAACGAGGACTTCGAGTTCCCCGACCTGCTGGGTGCCGCCTATGAATACTTGATCAACGAATTCGCCGATTCGGCCGGCAAGAAGGGCGGCGAGTTCTATACCCCGCGTTCAGTGGTGCGGATGATGGTGCAGCTGCTCAAACCGCAGCAGGATCACGACATTTATGATCCCTGCGTTGGCTCGGGCGGTATGTTGATCCTGTCCAAGGAATATATCGACGAACATGGCGGCGAGGGGCGCAAGGCCGGGTTGTACGGGCAGGAGTTCAACGGCACGGTCTGGTCTATCGCCAAAATGAACATGCTGCTGCACGGTATCAGCACGGCGGATCTGCAGAACGAAGACACCCTGACCGAGCCGCTGCACGTGCAGGGCGGAGAGCTTATGCGCTTTGACCGTGTGCTCACCAATCCGCCCTTCTCCATCAACTGGGGCAATACGGAAAAGAATACCGACGGCACGGCCGCCTGGGCGCCCAAATTCCCCGAGCGCTTCCGCTATGGCCAGGTGCCGCTGGGCGCGAAGAAGGCCGATTTGATGTTTTTGCAGCACATGCTGTCCGTCACGCGTGACGGCGGCATGGTGGCGACCGTCATGCCCCATGGCGTGCTGTTTCGTGGCGGCGAGGAGCGCGCCATCCGCGCCGGCATCATCGAGGCTGATCTGCTCGAAGCCGTGATTGGCGTTGCCCCCAACCTGTTCTACGGCACAGGCATTCCGGCCTGCATCCTGGTGCTGCGCCAGCAGGTGCAAAACGGCGCCCGGCGTGTCAGCGGCAAGCCCACCGCGCGCCGGGGCAAGGTGTTGCTCATCAACGCCGACCGCGAGTTCTTCGAGGGCCGGGCGCAGAATTACCTGCTGCCCGAGCATATCGAGAAGATCGTCAACACTTTCGACGATTTCCGAGCCGTGCCCGGCTTCTCGGCCATCGTGGACAATGCAACGCTGAAGGAGAATGACTACAACCTCAACATCCGCCGCTATGCCGATAACGCCCCGCCGCCTGAGCCGCATGATGTGCGCGCCCATCTGGTGGGCGGCGTGCCTCGGGCCGAGATCGCGGCCAAAGAGGCGCTGTTCGCCGCGCAGGGGCTGGAGGCGATGGCGTTGTTCACCCCGCGCGATGACAAATACGTCGATTTCATCCCCGCGCTGGCGAAGCGGGCGGATCTCAAACCCGCAATTGAGGACAATGCCGGGCTGGTGGCCAAGGAGGAGGCGTTGCGCCAGGCGTTTGAGCAATGGTGGCAGCTTCATGGGCCGCGCATTACGCAACTGGCCGGGCAGGGCGAGCAGGCCGCCGGGCTTGTGGCTCTGCGCGGCGATCTGCTGGCCAGCTTCAGCGCCGCACTGGAAGAGGTGGGCATGCTCGACCGCTTCCAGGTGCGCGGCATCATTGCCGGTTTCTGGACCCAGACCAAGTACGACCTGCTGACCCTGATGGCGCGCGGCGCCCTGGGCGTCATCGACGCCTGGCGCACCAGCATCGTCACCGCGCTGGAGGACAAAGCCGCCAAGGAGAACCCGCTGGAACACAAGTTGGTGCGGTTCTTGCTGGCTTCATTCGTTGACACGCTGAGCGAGCTGGAAGCCAAAAAGGCCGAGCTGGACAGCCAGATAAAGGCCGCCGGCCCGAAAGGGGCGGAGGACGAGGACGGCGAGGCGAACCAAGCGGCGGATGAGGGCGATGAGGCGGTGGATGAAGCCCAGCTCAAGGCGTGGAAGAAGGAACTGGGGGCGGTCAAGAAACTACTCAAAGCGAAGCAGGAGGATTTTACCGCGCAGCTCAACAAGGCCGTGGATGGTTTGAGCGAAGCGGAGGCCGCCGCGCTGCTGCTGACCATCCTGCATAACGACATGCGCGCACTCGTGGAGCGCTACATCGCCGCGCAACGCAAGGCGGTTGTGGCCGAGTTTGAGACTTGGTGGGACAAGTACCACGTCACGCTGACCGAGATTGAGGGCAAGCGCGATGCGGCGGCGCAGGCCTTGCAGGGGTTTTTGAAGGGGCTGGGGTATGTCTGACCTGAATGTCGACATCTCCAACAAGGCTGATTGGCCGACGAAGTCTATCGATAGCCTTTGTACTTTGATTTCCCGAGGGTCAGCGCCTGTCTACGTTGAGCACAGCAACGTTTTGGCAATCGGCCAGCGTTGTGTTGCATCTACAGGATTCAACCCAGACTTGGCTCGCCCACATTCGCAACGGGCGATGCGCAATGTACTACGACCTGAGTTGGGTGATGTTCTGCTGAACTCAACAGGAACGGGAACAATTGGACGGTCAGTTATCTTCAACACCTCGGGTAACTTTATCGTCGATGGCCATGTCACAGTGCTGCGCCCAGATGCTGAGCGTGCAGAAAGCATCTGGCTGAACTCAGTTCTGAGAACCCCCTGGTTCCAGAATCACCTTGAACGGTTCTGCTATGCTGGATCCACCAATCAGCTTGAGCTGAGCCGTACGCCGTTGCGCACAAGCTCATTGCCCGTTCCTTCTGTAGACGAGCAACGGGCAATGGGGCTGGTTCTCAACACCCTCGACATCGCCATTCAGGAAACTGAGGCGATCATTGCCAAGCTCAGGGCCGTCAAGCAGGGGATACTGCACGACCTGCTGACGCGCGGCATCGGCGCCAACGGCGAACTGCGCCCGCCCCAGGCCGAAGCGCCACACCTCTACAAGCCCTCGCCGCTGGGGTGGATTCCGACGGAGTGGGAGGTTCCAACTCTCGCAGAGTTGCTTGTCGGAATCGACGCGGGATGGAGCCCGAGTTGCCCAGAAGAACCACCCCGTGCAGGTGAGTGGGGCGTGTTGAAGGTTAGCGCAGTGTCTTCAGGTGTTTATAATCCTGGGGAATCGAAGCGATTGCCGCCCGAACTAAAGCCGATACGTTCGATGGAGGTTAAAACAGGCGATGTTCTGCTTGCTCGAGCTAATGGGGTAGCTAATCTCGTCGCAACAACGGTCCTGGTTTCTGATACCCCATCTTGCTTGATGCTTTCCGACAAGACGCTCCGCCTTGTCCCCGGCCAAAAGTTAATGGCTGGGCACCTGGCCCGAGTAATGCGACATGATGTGGTCAGAACACAAATCAATGGAATGCTCAACGGAAGCAGTGGGCAAAAGAATATTTCTCAAGAGCAGATACGAAACATTCGTATCCCGCTTCCACCCTTCGAAGAGCAGGCTATATCGGATACTCAGGCAACAGAAAGCGCAGAACAAATATCTGCTGAGCAATGCTCCCTAATGAAGTTAGGGGCATTGAAATCCAGCCTCATGGACGACCTTCTCACCGGCCGCGTCCGCGTCACGCCGCTGCTCGCTAACGTACGCCAACAGAAAGGGAGAACCTGAGCATGCGCCTCCTGCACTACCTGGAAGTCGAGAATTTCAAGCGCTTTGGTGCCCGTCAGCGCATCGAGCTGGATCATCCGGCCGTGCTCATTGGTCCCAATAATTGCGGCAAGACGAGTGCAATTCAGGCTCTAGCGCTGTGGTCCCAGGCAGTGCGGACTTGGTACGATGTCCGCAAGGAATCCTCGGCTAAGGAACGCACCGCCACTTCGCTCAACCGCTTGAACATAGTGGCCGTGCCTGTAACTCGCACGCGTTTTTTCTGGCACAATACCCAGGTACGCATGGGTCGTAAGGACATCCCGGTTGTCATAACAGTGGGGGTGGAATTTGAAGGCAAAGTGCATGCACTGCCCATGCGCTTTCGCAGCCAGGGCGATGACCTGGTTTATTGCTCCCCCGACGACTCGGTGATTAGCGCCGTGGAACTGATTGCTCACGCGGCAAGCCTAAAGGTGGAACTGCTGTATCCAATGTCCGGCTTGGATACCGACGAACCAATCCTGCAACCGGGCCGGGTGGATGTGTTGCTGGGTCAGGGTCGGACGGCTGATGTGCTACGCAATCTATGTCTGGCGGTGGCGAAATCTTCCGCAGAAGATTGGCAGCGGGTTACTAAACTCATGAAGCGTCTCTTCAACATCAATCTTGGGCAGCCTGAGGAGACCACGCGCGGCAGCATCACCCTGACTTATCGCCAGCCCGAAGTGAAAGAGGCTCTGGATATATCGTCTGCGGGGCGCGGCATGCTGCAAATGCTGCTCGTGTTTTCCTATTTATATTCCCACAAGGGAAGCATACTATTGGTGGACGAGCCTGACGCCCATTTAGAGATTCTCCGTCAGAAGCAGGTATATGTACTGTTGCGTGACATTGCCAGCGAAAATAAGTCTCAAGTCGTGTTGGTGACCCATTCGGAGGTAATTCTTGATGAGGCGCTCGATAACAATCTGACGCTACTGCTGGAAGGGAATGCCGATGATCTGGCAAAAAAGCAGGATATCCGTAATAGTTTGAAGCATTTCGGTGCGGACCACTACGTGAAAGCGCGTGAACGAGGTTACGTGCTGTATGTTGAAGGTGGTACGGACGTTGATATGTTGCGGGCTCTGGCGGAGCGCCTTCAGCATCCAGTGGCAGCCATTTGGGACGAACGCATCAACTCATTCTACGTTCAGAATAACTATCCTTGTCAGGACATCGACGCTGAATTGGAACGTGTTGAGGGCGGTTTTGGGGTGACACCCCGCGACCATTACAATGGTCTGCGCAACCTATTGCCCAACTTGCAGGGACTGGCGATTCTGGACAACGACGGTCAGAACCGTCAGGACCGGAGCGAAGGCAGTTTAGCCATCCGTTACTGGCGCCGCTATGAGGCAGAGAATTATTTCATTACTCCTGATCTGCTACGGCGCTACGCTAGCGAACAATATCCTGCTGACGACCTGTTTTCCCAGCAAATTCAAATTGCTATTGACGATGTTTTGGCGGAGGTTGTTCGAGAAGCCGTATTCGATGATAGCAGTGAGGACTATGATGCTTGGCGTCAGTCTCCACCCGAAGCTGTGCGTTTGATCTGGGAGGCCAAGACTGAGCGCCGGAAACTAAGCACTATTGCCGAAGAGTTCTTTCGTCGGCTGGCTAGGCGTCTGCAGAGAAGCATGTTGCTTAAAAAAGGGGAACTGCACCAGTTGGTGCCCTATGCTGACCTTACCTCGGCGGCGGAAGCAGAAGTGCGCAATAAGCTGGACTTGCTGCAAGAGATTTTTACGCAGGCGCGTCGGCATGCCGAGGTTAACGGCAACGGCGTCGATGGTGAAGGCACCTGATGGGCTGGGAACTGGATGATGTCGAAAAGCCCTTCGTGGCCCAGTTGCAGGGGCTCGGCTGGAGCTACGTGGAAGGCAATCTCGACGACCCTGCGGTGACGGGGCGCGCCAGCTTTGCCGAGGTCATCCAGGAAGGCGTGCTGCGGGAGCGTCTGCGCACTCTCAACCCCGGGCCGGATGGTAAGCCCTGGCTGGATGAGTTGCGCCTCTCGGAAGCCGTGGCTGCGATTACGCGCTTAGGCGCGCACAGGCTGATGGAAGCCAACCATAAGGCAACGGAACTGCTGATCAAGGGCCTGACCGTCGAAGGCATGCCTGACTGGGATGGCGGGCGCGGGCAAACGATCCGCTATATCGACTTCGGTACGCCCGCCGATAACGATTTTACCGTGGTGAACCAGTACCGGGTGAATTGTCCGCCCGGCTATAACAGCGCCAAGACCTTCATCGTGCCCGATCTGGTGTTGCTGGTGAACGGCTTGCCGCTGGTGGTTGTGGAGTGCAAGAGCCCGTCCATTCCTGAGCCTTTGGCGGAGGCGATAGACCAGCTGCGCCGCTACAGTAACCAGCGCAAGGCGGCGTTCGAGGTGGACGAGAACGAAGGCAACGAGGCGCTGTTTGCCACCAACCAGCTGCTGGTCTCCACCAGCTTTGACGAGGCGCGGGTGGGCTGCATTGGCGCGGCGTTTGAACACTTCGCGCAGTGGAAAACCGTGGTGGGGCCGGACGGGGACGGCAGCGAATTGGCGGTGGCGCAAGGGCTGGGCAAGACCAGCCCCTCGGAGCAGGAACGGCTGGTGGCCGGACTGCTGGCACCCGCGCATCTGCTGGATGTGGTGAAGAATTTTTTGCTGTTCATGCAGGTCGGCGGGCAGACCTTCAAGTCAGTCTGCCGTTACCAGCAATACCGTGCGGTGAACCGCGCCATCGCCCGCCTCAAGACTGGCAAGACCCGTCTTCGGGATGGCGAGCACGACCAGCGCGGCGGGATCATCTGGCACACGCAGGGCTCGGGCAAATCGCTGACCATGGTATTTTTGGTGCGCAAGATGCGCGCCGACACGCAATTGCGGCGCTTCAAGGTGATTGTAATCACCGATCGTAAGGATCTGCAGAAACAATTGTCAGAAACCGCCACGCTCACCGGCGAGGTGGTGGACGTGGCCGACAGCACGGCGCGCGTGAAGGCGCTGGCGCGCCGCAAGGGGCCGGGGCTGGTTTTTGCCACCATCCAGAAATACCGCGACACTGACGCGGCGGGCGATGTGGCGCTTAAAGGTCAGGCACAGCCCAAGGCGGGCGCCCCCTTCGAGGTGTTGAACGAGGACGAGGCGATTCTGGTGCTGGTGGACGAGGCCCACCGCACGCAAGCGGGCGATTTGCACGCCAGCCTGCTGGCCGGGCTCCCCAACTGCGCGCGGATCGGGTTTACCGGCACTCCGATCATCATGGGCGAGAAGAAGCGCACGCATGAGATTTTCGGCGAATTCATCGACCGCTACACAATCAAGGAGGCCGAAGCCGACGGCGCCACGGTGCCGGTGCTCTATGAGGGGCGCACCGCCAACGGTGCAGTCAAGGACGGCGCCAGCCTGGACGAGCTGTTTGAAGATTTGTTCCGCCAGCACACGCCCGAAGAGCTGGAGGCGATCAAGCAGAAATACGCGACCAAGGGGCACATCTTCGAGGCGCCGGCGCTGATTGCGGACAAGGCGCGAGATATTCTGCGCCATTATGTCACCAACATCCTGCCCAATGGCTACAAGGCGCAGGTGGTGGCTTACAGTCGGCTGGCGGCGATACGGTATTTCGAGGCCTTGAAACAGGCGCGCGACGAACTGCTGGCCGAGGCCGAAGCCTTAAGCGCACAGGACAAGGCCCTGGACGATGAGGCGCTGTGCACGCGGCCGCCCAAGGTGCAGGCGGTGGTGCAGGCCTGGCGCTACCGCGACACGCTGGCGAGGCTGGAATTTGCGCCCATCATCTCCGGCAATAATAACGACGACCCGGCGTGGAAGGCGTGGACCGACGGTGGGGTGCACGAGCAACTGATCAAGCGCTTCAAGAAGCCCCTATTCCACGCCCAGGCGGATAAAACCGACCCGTTGGCGTTTCTGGTCGTGAAATCCATGTTACTGACCGGCTTCGATGCGCCAATTGAAGGCGTGATGTATCTGGACCGGCCAATCCGCGAGGCGGAGCTGCTGCAGGCCATCGCCCGCGTCAACCGAACGGGCTTTGGCAAAAACTGCGGTATCGTGGTGGATTATTACGGTGTGGCACGACACCTGAAGGAGGCCCTAGCGGCGTATGCCGATGAGGACGTGGAAGGCACCCTGGCCAGCCTGAAGGACGTGGTTCCCGTGCTGCGCGACCGCCATCTGCGCGTGGTGGACCTGTTCCGCCAGCAGGGTATCGACTCGTTGGACGACGCGGAGGCTTGCGTAGAGGTTTTGGCCAGTGAAAAGTTGCGCGCCGAGTTTACGGTCAAGCTCAAGGCCTTTCTGGCCACGCTGGACACCGTATTGCCGCGCCCTGAAGGGCTGCCGTACTCGGGCGATGCCAAGCGGCTGGGCTACATCTACGCGCGGGCGCGCAACCGCTACAAGGACACGCCTGTGCTGGGCAAGGATGTGGGCGCCAAGGTGCGCAAGTTGATCGATGACCATGTGATCTCGCTTGGCATTGACCCAAAGATCCCGCCAATTCAGCTCACTGATGCCGAGTTCGACCAGCATGTGGGCCGCAGCGCCAATGATCGCGCCAAGGCATCGGAAATGGAGCATGCCATACGCTCGCATATCCGCAAGCACGTGGATGAAGACCCGGTGCTGTATCGCAAACTATCTGAGCGCCTGAACGAGATACTGAAAACGCTGGGTAAGCAATGGGACGAGGTGATCGCCCAGTTGCAGAAACTGATCGATGAACTCCGCACAGGTAAGGCCAGCGCGGATGAGACGCCTGATGACTTGCCGGATTATTGCGCCCCGTTCCTGCGCACCGTACTGGATGTGGTTTATGCTGAGGCAGTGCCTCCACCAGCCGAGCTACTGCGCCTTAAAGACGTGACTGTTGAACTGGTGGATGTACTGGTGCAGGAGCTGCGGAGCAACCGCAACCTCTGGAGTCCCAGCAAACGCGCGGCGCAGGAGGATCTGAATGGACAGTTGTTTGATCATCTGATGCGCTTGCGTCCGCCCCTTGTGGACGTGGATAAAGCTGGCGTGCTGGCCGACCGGCTGATGGAACAGGCCCGCGCCAACCACGATAAGCTTGTGCAGGTATAGCGATGCAGGTGTCAGCGGCACCCCCGAGCTTTCAGGTAGATGAGTTACACTTCGCCTTGCAGCGCAGTGCGCGCCGTAAGACCATGCAGATCACCGTGGAGCGCAGCGGCAAGTTGCTAATTTCAGCCCCGCTGGAGGTGGGCGAGGCAGCTTTGCGTGACTTCGTGAAAGAAAAACGCTTCTGGATCTACACCAAGTTGGCGGAGAAGGAGCGGCTGCGGAGCCGGGTGCGGCACAAGGAATTCGTCGATGGCGAGGGGTTTCTGTATTTGGGGCGCAGCTACCGGCTGAAGTTGGTCGATGAGCAAGACGTGCCGCTCAAGCTGGCGGCGGGCCGCTTTCGTCTGAGAAAGGATGCCGTTTCAGCGGCACGTGAGCACTTCGTTCATTGGTTTGCCGAGCGCGGCCGCATGTGGTTGTCAGGCCGTGTGGCCGAGTATCGGTCCCGAATGGAGACCGATCCGGCTGGGGTCAAGGTGCAGGATCTGGGTTACCGCTGGGGCTCGTGTGGCAAAGGTGGCTGGCTGTACTTTCACTGGAAGGCAATCTTATTGCCACCACGTATTGCGGAATACGTGGTGGTGCATGAGATCGCGCACTTGCACGAGCCGCATCACACACCAGCCTTTTGGTTGCGGGTCGAGCGGGTGTTGCCTGACTACGAGCAACGCAAGGCTTGGCTGGCGGAACATGGAATGGAGGTTGAGGGAATATAGCCGGGTGACAGGTCCTATGAACAATCAGAAAAATTCGATCGGGTGAGTGCTGCTAGTCAACCGTTCCAGGCCTGCCGGCTGTTCCACAGCCCAGATTGGTTGGTGTGATCAAAGTCAGTAAATGTTGGCAATTGAATGATCGTGCAAAAAATCTATAATGAATTCAAAGTCATCCAGTTATCACGTTCATGGCGTATGGCACGCCATTGATTTTCATCACTTTTTTGACGTTTGGCGTGGTTGCGGAAGCGGCCTTACTGCCAATTTCCTGCCTATACGGTGCGGGACGCTGTAGGATTCGAGGCCTCCGATCCGTTCATGGACGGGATTTGACGGGTGCTCACATCAGCCCGCTCGTAGCGACACTAAAACGCCTCCGCCATCAGCATTTCATCAGCGCGGGTAGTGTATCGTGGGGAGTGGCGCGCCTACCTGGCCCGGGCATTGCAGATGGGTGCCTAAGAGGCACGCAATCAGCCAATAATCAAGGGGTCCTTTTTGCACGCCGATCGGGGGTCCCGTTTGCGTGCCGTTTGACAGGCAAGATCTACTTGGAGGCGTTCCCCGGCGCCTATGGCGTGATCAAAATCCTCCTCGGCCATAAGAACATCGACACCACGATCCGGACCTATTGCGGCACCGAGCATGCCGCGGTGTACCGGCGATACGACGAATTTCTCGAAGCGCGCCGCGGTGTTGGCCGCCACAAGACCCCCATCGCGCATAACGGGCGGAGGGTCCGGTAATGCGCATCTGCAATCCCACCAAGCCCGGCAATCGCCTTGGCATGCCGCTCGAAGCCTGGCCGGTCCCGGATCAAACCGCTTGGCATGCCGCCTTCGCCCCCGGCAGCCTGCTCGACGAGCAGCCGCATGGCCGGGATCTGCGGCCGGCCAGCCGGGTGACCATCGCCACCTGCTGTGCGCGCTGGCTGGCCTGGCTCAAAGCCAAGCATCCGGATGCTTGGCACTTGCCCCCAGGCGAGCGCGCATCGCGTGCGCACATCACCGCTTATATAAACGCGTTGTGCCTGGAGGTGTCTGTCGGCACGGTGTTCAATTACGCCTGCCGGCTGAAGAGCGCTTTGCAGCTCATCGCCCCGGAGACCGAGCTTTCCTGGCTGACGCCGGCTTTGCGGCGGCTTGAACGCAAAGCGCGCGCGGCCCGCGAGGCCAAGCCAAAACCCTTCGTGCCATCTGCTCAACTCTACGCCTTCGGGATCTAACTGATGCAGCAGGCCGATGCATCAAACAGTTTGGATGACGTGCCGCGGGCGGAAGCCTATCGCGACGGGCTGATGATTGCGTTCCTGGCCTCACGCCCGCTGCGGATTAAAAACCTGCTCGGCCTCGAGATCGGCAGCAGCTTTATTGCTGGCCATGACGGGTACGAGGTCGCACTCCCGCGCCAGGAGACCAAGACCAAGGTAGATCTCGACTTCGCCATCCCGGCAAAACTGTTTGACTATATGGGCCGGTATTTGGCGCATCATCGCCAGATCCTGGCTGCCGGCCCGCATGGTGCCATGGCCGGCTATTTGGATCAGGCCAATTACCTCTGGCTCGCGCGCAGCGGCCGGCAGTTCCCCGTGGCGAGCTGCGAGGCCATGATCGCAACGCGCACCTCAGCGCGATTTGACGTCCGCCTCACCCCGCATAAATTCCGCGACTACGCGGCCACCAGCATCGCCGAGAACAACCCCGAGGATTTCCACATCATCCGAATCATCCTCGGGCACGCCTGCATCACGACTGCCGAACGTCACTATATCCGCGCCAAAAACATGCAGGCGGTAAGTGCGGTGCAGGACAATCTGATCAGCATGCGCCAGCCACCGGCACAGCGCCGTTTGCCAAAAGAATCGCCCCTCGGCAGCGTCAGCTCTATGCTGGTGACCGGCCACAACGAACCATACAAAACAGGCTTTAACAGATGAATTACACCACCAGCATTGAACAGAAATGGGCGCAACTGGCAGATGCCATTGCCTATGCGCTCGACATCCACGCCGCGCAGATCCGCAAAGGTTCGGAGACGCCCTATATCGGCCATTTGCTCGGCGTGGCGAGCCTCGTCCTCGAGCATGGTGGCGATGAGGAACAGGCCATGGCCGCGGTCCTGCATGACGCCATCGAGGATTGCGGCGCCAAGCAGGAAGCCATTATTGCCCACCGCTTCGGCAAGCGCGTCGCCGCCATCGTGCGCGGTTGCACGGATGCCGACACCACGCCCAAGTTGCCGTGGCAGCAGCGCAAGGACCAATACATCGCGCATCTGCAACATGCCGATCCGGATATTCTGCTCGTCTCCTGCGCCGACAAGCTGCATAATGCCCGGGCCATTCTGACCGATTTGCAAACGCACGGGGCGGACGTCTTCAGCCGTTTTAGCGCCGGACAGGCGAAGACCCTCTGGTACTATCGCACCCTGGCCGAGATTTTTAGCCGGCGGCTCCCGGGCCCATTATCTCGTGACTTGCGGTCCACGGTCCAGCAGATTGAACACCTCACCGGAACAACCGCCCAGGAGGGTTGAGCCATGCGCGCCGCAATTTACGCCCGCTACAGCACCGACATGCAACGCCAGGCCTCGATCGACGACCAGTCCGAGGTCTGCCGCCGCTATATCGAGCGCCAGGGCTGGACGCTGGTCGACACCTATGCCGATCCGGCGACCAGCGGCTCCAGCGCGTTCCGGCCCGGTTTCCAGCGCCTGCGCGCCGACGCCGGCGCCCGGCGCTTCGATGTCGTGGTGTGCGAGGCCATCGACCGGCTCAGCCGCAACCTCGGCGACATCGCCAAACTGTTCGACGAGCTGACCTTCAACAACGTGCAGATCCACACCA
>Ga0335085_10006486_pt1 | contig 18433 bp, 14 predicted proteins | sample Lox_Sample_45_FD_206712 | JGI IMG/M metagenome (GOLD analysis project Ga0335085, IMG submission 206712) | Soil microbial communities from Loxahatchee National Wildlife Refuge, Florida, United States - Lox_Sample_4.5 | ecosystem: Environmental > Terrestrial > Soil > Wetlands | place: USA...
CCGACCGGGCCAAGCATGGTGGCGTGGCGCGGAATGTTCAACGTGCGGCCGCGGCAACGCCCGAGGGGCGGGCGGTGCGGCCCCGTACTTGCTCATGACAGATCGGCGTTCCGTCCGGCGTACCCGCGACGACCGGATTGATCGTGTTCATCGCCGTACGTCACGTGGTACCCGGCAACCGCGTGTGGGTCACCGTGGCGGACCAGAACCCGATGCCGGTCGCGATCACCGGCGGGTTGACGCCCTGCGAACTCTGGAAGCGTTGCGTTTCATGCGAGCCGCGTCGATCCCGGATGCAAATGATGCCCGAGCGCTGCCGCTAGCGCGCGGTGAAATCGGTCTTCGCCGTGATCTGACGGCATGCGTCGGCGATCAGCGTGGCGGACCGGTCGACGTCCTCGAGGCTGACCAGTTCGTTCGGCGAATGCATGTAGCGGTTGGGGACCGAGAGGACCCCGGCGGCGACTCCCTCGCGGGCGATGTGGATCGTGTCGGCGTTGGTCGATGTCTCGCGGCCCGCCGCGTGGAGCGTGAACGGAATGTTCTGGCGTTCGGCCGCGCTCCGAAGGAGGTCGAGGACCACGGGCGAAATGACGGATCCCCGGCTCAGCACCGGGCCGCTCCCGATCTTGTGTTCGCCGATTTCCTTCTTTTCCAATCCCGGGTGGTCGCTGGCGAAGATGACATCGACGACGATGGCCGCCTTGGGATTGATCGCGTTCGTGCAGATCAGCGCCCCCCCGCCGTGCCACGAGATTTCTTCCTGTGTGGTCGCCGCGGCGACCACGCGGGCGGCGCCGGGATGCTGCGCGTACCGGCGCAGCGCTTCCAAGATCACGAACGACCCGATGCGGTCATCGATCGACCGGGACACGATCAGGTTGTTGGGGAAATCCATCGTCCTGGAGTCGATCACGCCCGCGTCGCCGATGCTCAGGCGCCCGTCGACTTCGGCGCGACTCGTGGCGCCGATGTCCACCCAGAGGTCCGTGAATTTGGAGGCGTGCTCGCGGTCAGGGGCCTTGATGAGGTGGATCGGTTTTTTCCCGACGACGCCGATCACGTCGCCGCCGCGGCCGAGGAACCGGATGCGCTGTCCGACCAGCACCTGCGGGTCCCACCCGCCAATGGGCGAGACATAGACGATGCCCTCCTCGTCGACGAACTGGACGATCACGCCGATTTCGTCGATGTGGCCGTCGAGCATGACGGTCGGGGCGCCGGCCGGATTCACCTCGGCCATGCTGTTCCCCGCGACATCCGCGGTTACCGAGGCGGCGAAGGTCGCGGCCTCCTCTCGCCAGACGCGGGCTGCCGCGCCTTCGAATCCGGAGGGTCCGGGCGTGTCCAACAGCCGTTTGAGAAAGGCGAGAGAGGACGAACTCAGCATGGCTCGCGGGGTGGATGGAGGAGGCGGAGGCCTTCGGCGTGAGCAAAGACTAGCGTCCTCGGGAGTGCGGGGGAAGTCGCGCGGGAGAACCCGCGGGCGGCGTTCTCCGAACGGCGGGCCGACGGGTGGCGAGTGGACCGCCGGTCGTCTATCGTCCGTCCAGGTTTCCGCGCGATTCGTCCCACCCGTCGAAGGCGATGCCACCCGTTTCACCCCATCCGTTGTGAGCGTGACCGCGTTCTCCGCGCTCGTGTTTTCCGGCGCGTTGGCGGCCGGCATGCTGGGCGCGTTGACCGGATTGGGCGGCGGCATCGTGATCGTCCCGATGCTGACGCTGCTGTTTCATGTGGATATTCGGTACGCGATGGGGGCGTCGCTGGTCTCGGTGATTGCGACGTCGTCGGGCGCGGCGGCGGCCTTCGTGCGCGAGGGCTTCGCCAACATTCGCCTCGGGATGTTTCTCGAGATCGCGACCACGCTCGGCGCCCTGGCGGGGGCGACGCTCACGGGCGTCGTGTCTCCACATGTGATCTCGATCATTTTTGGATGCGTGCTCTTGTACTCGGCCTACCGGTCCGCGCGGCCGCCCCAGGAGCACGTGACCGCGGAGCATCCCGATCCGATCGCCGTCCGCCTGCGGCTGAACGGCACCGAGCCGACGCCGCACGGGCCGCGTCCGTACGCGGTGCAGCACGTGCCGCTGGGGTTTGTCCTGATGGTGGGCGCGGGCGTCCTGTCGGGGCTGCTCGGCATCGGGTCGGGGGTGGTCAAGGTGCTCGCCATGGACCAGGCGATGGGACTTCCGTTCAAGGTGTCGACCACGACGAGCAACTTCATGATCGGCGTGACCGCGGCGGCCAGCGCGGGCGTCTACATGCACAACGGCTATATCGACCCCATGGTATCCCTTCCGGTCATGATCGGCGTGTTGTGCGGCGCGCTGTTCGGGGCCCGGATTCTCGCGGGGGCGCCGGTGCGAATCCTCCGGACGCTGTTCGCGGTCCTCATCGTCGTGTTGGCGATCGAGATGCTGGTGAAAGGGGTGCGCGGTGTCGCCTGACGGGCCGCCGCCCGGCCCCGACCCCGTGCCTCCCGTCGAGGACGAGCGCGTCGAGCGAGCGCTCGGCACGCTGCTCCGCCATGGTGTCCTGATCGCGGGCGCCGTGACCGTCCTGGGCGGGTTCCTCGCGCTGACACGAGGCGGGGGCGCGGCCGCGAACTTCGCGACCTTCCACGGAGAACCGGAGCCGTTTCGATCCATCGCCGGGATCGTTTCCGGCGCCCGCGGCTTGGATCCGCGGTCCGTCATCCAGCTCGGGATCGTCTGCCTGATCGCGACGCCGGTGCTCCGGGTGGCCCTGTCGTTGGTCGCGTTCGCAATGCGTCGCGACCGCATCTACGTCGTCGTGACGGCGATCGTTCTCGCCCTCCTCGCCGTCTCGCTGTTCTCCGCCCGAGGTTAGCCGCGGCCTACCGCTCGTCGGGCGGCGCCGCGGTGTACGGTCGTCGAATCGGGAACGCGACGAAGCTCAGGAGCAGGATGACGAGACCGGCGATGTACCAGCGGAGGTCCTGGGTGAACCCGTAATAGACGATGCCGAACCACGCGACCATCTGGCCGAACAGCCATCCGAGCAAGCTGTCGGGAATGCGCATCGACGCCCGACGCCGCTGAGAAAACCGGCTGTTGTAGAACCGCATGTCCAGCATCTGCACCAGGGCATAGATCCAGGTGAGAATTCCGACGCCGCGCAGTTTTGTGAGGAATGCGGCCTCGCGGGCGGGAGTCGGTCCCAGCGAGTGATAGATCCACACGACCAGCCAGACGAAGAGCGTGAGCGCGAAGATGATCGCGCGCACGCGGGTCAGTCGCTCCGGAGTAAGCTGCGACCGTCCGACGGCTTCGTCCGTCGGTCCAAAGCCCGCGACCGGTGGAGCCATCTGCCCTCTCTACCTCGATCCTGGTCTCGCAACGTACGCGCCCCGCCGGCCTGTGCCGGGCGCCGCCTACGCGAAATATAGCGGTGCGTTCGCGCGAGGCCGCCGCGCCCCGCGTTCTCGCTCGCCGCTTTATCAGGGCTCGCGCTCGCGCTGGGCCCGACTAGTCGCGAAGCGCCGACGACGGGTTGAACGGAATCGCGGTCGCCGCCCATGGGCCCTGATTGCCCGTCGCTTCGTGGAGCAACTTGGTCACCGTCGAGAACGCCTCGTCTTCGGTGATCGGGATCGTGACGCCGACCACTTTGTCCTCGAGCATGTCATACGACAAAGGCTGCTTGGACGTAAACACCAGGACATACGGCTGCGCTCCGAAGTCCGCACCGGGGTTCGCGCGCGCGCCGCCGTAGCCGTAGCCGCCATTTCCGCCGTACCCACCATTGCCTCCCCGGCCCCCATAGCCCCCGTTCCGCGCACCGGCGCCGGCCGTGTCCGGCTCAGGGCGCCGAAGGAGGCCGACAGAGTCCGAGCGCGCGGGGTGCGAATAGATCGTTCCCACGTCGTGCACCCCGGTTCCCAGCGGTGTCGATCCGCTGGAATCCGTCGGGTAGAGCAGCACAGTCGGCTCCCCCGGTGTCACGAGGAAGGCCGCGGTCTGGGCCTCCGACGGTAGCGTGATCTTGAGGCGGAGGGGAACACGGCTCTTCTCCGTGATCTCGACCCCTGCCTTGAGGTTGGGATCGGGCCCAAAGGTCCGGATGGCCGGGGGTCTGACACACGACACGCCCAGCAAAGTCATGGCGACCGCCACCGTTTGAGCGATTTTCACGTCGACCTCGAGCCTGGGAGGAAGATCTGGCGAACCTGCCGGAGCGCGGGAGAAGCGCTCCTCCCGTCAATTTACCTATACCCCGACTCCGGAACATGGGTTCTGACAAGTCGAGAGAGGTAGTAGGTTTTACCGATGACCGTCACCCGGCTAGGTGTCGTAGGAGCAGGTACGATGGGCAGCGGGATTGCCGCCCTTGCCGCTTCTGCCGGGCTTCCCGTGGTACTCCTGGATGTCCCCGGCCGGGATGGCGACCGGAACGGCCCGGCGAAATCGGGGCTCGCGCGTGCGACGAAGGCGCGCCCAGCGGCTTTCATGGATGTGGCGCGCGCCGCTGCGGTCCGGATTGGGAACACTGACGACGACTTGGGCCTGCTCGCCGACTGCGACCTCGTCATCGAAGCGATCATCGAACAGGCGGAGCCCAAACGTCGGTTGTACGAACGGCTGGACCAGATATTGAAACCCGGCTGCATCGTCGCGTCGAACACGTCGGGGATTCCGATCCAGAGTTTGAGCGAAGGACGAAGTTCACGGTTCCGGGAGCGCTTTCTCGGAATGCACTTTTTCAACCCGCCGCGGTATTTGCACCTCCTCGAGATCATTCCAACCGGCGATACCGCCCCGGAGACGCTGGACGCGGTGCGCCGAGTCAGTGACCGCATTCTGGGAAAGGGAATCGTTGTCGCCAAAGACGTCCCGGGATTCATCGCCAACCGCCTCGGCGTGTTCGGGATGATGCTCGCGATCCGGTTGATGCAGCAGTACGACCTGACCATCGATCAGGTCGATCTGCTGACTGGCCCGCCGCTGTTCCGCGCCAAGTCGGCGACATTCCGGACCGCCGACCTCTCGGGCATCGACGTCATCGCGCACGTGACCGCCGAGCTTGGGGCGTCGACCGGGGAGGATTTTTCGCTTCCGCAGTGGGTGTTGGATCTCGTCGCCTCGGGCCGCGTCGGGGAGAAAAGCGGGGCCGGTTTCTATAAGAAGGTTGGGAAAGACATCCAGACGCTCGATTGGAAGACGGGGGAATATCAGCCTCAGGTGAAACCAGGCCGCGGCGACTTCAAACTGCCGACGGGCACGGCGCGGGAGCGCTTCGCCGAGATCCGCGCGTGGGAGTCCGACCAGGGCGACTTTGTGCGGGAGTATCTGCTGCGGTTCTCCCACTATGTCCTGGCGACGACACCGAAGATTTCGTACGACATCGCGAGCGTGGACCGCGCGATGGAGTGGGGATACGCCTGGGACATCGGGCCGTTCAAGCAAATGGATCTTCTCGGCGCCGACTTTCTTCGGGCCGGCTTCGCGAAGATGGGGCTGGATGAGCCGGAGTTGTTCCGGCGGGCGACGCGGGGCTTCTACGACGTCGGGGACGCGTCGCGAACGATCGCCGTTGGCGCCGCATCGGCGTATGTCGAGGTGGCGGCCGACCCCGACACGCTTTCGATCGCCGGGATGCGCCGCGCCGGCGCGACGTCAGGTGTGGAGATCCTCGACGAGTCGGCGGACGCGACGTTGTGGAATGTCCATGACGTGGCCCTGCTCGAAGTGCACAGCAAGATGAACACACTTGGCGCCGCGGTGTTCGCGGCGATCGATTCCGCGTTTGATCTCGTCGAGTCTCGCGGCTTGCTCGGCCTGGTGATCGGCAACGACGATCCCCGCACGTTCACCGCGGGCGCGGATCTCTCGTTGATCGCGGCGCTTTCGTCGCGCAAGGAGTGGGATAGTCTCGACGACGCGGTACGGCGCTTCCAGGGGATGTCGATGCGGATCCGACAGGCGCCGTTTCCCGTGGTGGTCGCGCCATTCGGATTGACCCTCGGCGGCGGATCGGAGTTCACGCTGCATGCTGACGCCGTGCAGGCCCATGCTGAGCTGTACATGGGTCTCGTCGAGGTCGGCGTGGGCCTGATTCCAGCCGGAGGCGGCACCAAAGAACTGCTCTTTCGATTTACCGCGGAACTCGCCCCGTACCGTGAGGCGGATCCGTTCGAAGGCGTGCGGCGCGCGTTCCAGCTCATCGCGATGGCGACGACGAGCACGAGTGCGCTCGACGCGCGGTCGCTGGGCTTCCTCGGGGCCCACGATCGGATCACGATGAACCGCGACCGGCTGTTGGCCGACGCAGTGCGTCGCGTGCGCGACCTCGCGCCGGACTACGTGCCGCCTCTGCCACGGACGATTCAGGCGCTCGGGAAGGAGGGGCTGGGGAATCTTCGGTACGCGGCCTGGGCCATGCGCGAGGCCGGCCAGATCACCGAGTTCGAGGTCCGGCTCGCCAACGAGCTCGCCTACGTGCTGACCGCGGGCGACGGCCCCGCGCGCGTCGTAACCGAACAGGACGTGCTGGATCTGGAACGCGACGCGTTCCTTCGACTGCTGGGCACGCGCGAAACGCAGGAGCGTATCGCATCCATGCTCAAGACCGGCAAGCCGCTTCGCAATTGAGATGAGCCGCGGCTGACCGCCAGACCACGAGACCCATGTCCACTTGCTATGTCGTGAGCGCGGTGCGAAGCGCCGTCGGTCGGGGGAAACGGGACGGCGCGCTGGCCAGCGTCCATCCGGTGGAGCTGTCCGCCACCGTCATGCGGGCCGCCATCGTCGAAGCCGGGATCGACGACGCGACGATCGACGACATCGTCTGGGGTTGTGCGATGCCCGAGGCGTCCCAGGGACTCAACATCGCGCGGCTGGCCTCCTTGCGCGCGCAGATTCCGGTGGAGGTGCCGTCCGCGACTGTCAATCGCTTCTGCTCGTCGGGCCTCCAGGCGATCGCGTTCGGCGCGCAGTCGATCATGACCGGCATGGCCGACGTCGTGTTGACCGGCGGGATCGAGATGATGAGCCAGGTTCCGATGTCCGGGTATTACACCCGGCTCGATCCGGAGTTGACGGATTCGTACATCGGCATGGGCTTCACCGCGGAGCGTGTGGCGGAGCGCTGGAAGGTGTCGCGCGAGGATCAGGACCGCTGGGCGTGCGACAGCCAGCGCAAGGCGGCCAAGGCGCTCGCCCACGGCGCGTTCGACAGCCAGATCGTCCCCATCGAGGTCGAGCACGTCCGGTGGACGGGCGCGCGGAAGGACGCGACCCGAGTCGCCTTCACGCGAGACGAAACGCCCCGCGGCGACACGACGATCGAGGGCCTCGGCAAGCTCAAACCCGCGTTCAAAGTCGATGGTACCGTTACCGCCGGCAATGCGAGTCCGTATTCCGACGGGGCCGCGGCCGTGCTTCTCATGAGCGAAACGAGGATGCGCGAACTGCGCCTCGAACCGCTCGCGCGGTTCGTCACCTTTGCGGCCGCGGGCGTCGCTCCCGACGTCATGGGGATCGGGCCGATCAAAGCGGTGCCCAAGGCGCTTTCACGGGCGGGCTTGGCCCTGCGCGATATCGCGCTGATCGAGTTCAACGAGGCCTTCGCCGCTCAGGTCCTGGCCGTCGTCAGGGAACTCGATATGAATGCGGACCTCGTGAATGTGAACGGTGGGGCAATCGCGTTGGGCCATCCCCTGGGGGCGACCGGCGCCAAGCTCACGACCCAGCTGATTCACGAGTTGAAGCGACGGGGCGGCGGCATGGGGCTCGTGACGATGTGCATCGGGGGCGGGATGGGCGCGGCCGGGGTCTTCGAGGTCTAGCCCGACGCCGCATCGCGGCCCACGCACGGGTGAGGCCGCTACATATCGCCGATCCGAGGCCAGGAATCACAGGCGCGTGCCGATACTCCTATGCGACAGGTGAACCTTCGCTTCGACGACGATGCCGATTCCGAATCCCCAGTGCGACGACCTTCCCACGCGCCCAGCGGCGTCGGGACGCCTGTTCCTCTGGTTCCCGATCGGACTGGCGATGCGAAAGGTCCGCCGCTATCTCCGCGACACGGATCGCGTGTTCGGCACCTCGAGTACGGGCGCGTTGGTCATCGACGGCCAAGCCGGATATCCCGACGAACTGATCGTCGATATCACCGATCTGCTCACGCCGGACGAGGCGGCGGACACGCGATGCCTCTTCAAGGTCGGAAACGAGGACCTCGACGTGGAGGACATTCCGAACGTCCGGACGGTCGCCCAACTCCAGCGACTGCGTGAGTCGGGCTGGCTCGTCGATATGCTGCGAACCAATCGGCTGACGAGCGTGTTTCAGCCCATCGTCCACGCGCAAGAAACGTCACGAGTGCTCGGCCATGAAATGTTTCTGCGCGGGATCGACCGGTCCGGACGCACCGTCTCGCCCGGGGCGTTGTTCGACGCCGCCCGCGGATGCGGCATCGTATCGGAACTCGATTCGGCCGCGCGCCGGACCGCCATCCGGAGCGCCGCGAGCCGCAGCGAGCGGCGTCCGTTGTTCGTGAACGTGACGCCCGACGCCATCGGCGACGCCTCGCGTGCCATGGAATCGACGATCACCGCGGTGGACGCGGCCGGAATCCCCCGCGAGCGAGTGGTGTTCGAGGTGATCGAGGCCGAGCGCGCCGCCGATGTGCGGCAGCTCAGGACCGTGCTCGACTCCTTCCGCACCGCGGGATTTCGCGTTGCCCTCGACAACATCGGTTGTGCCGATTCGTCGCTCTCGCTGATCCGTCATCTCCGACCCGACTATGTCAAAGTCGATATGGAGCAACTGCGGGGCGGTCACGCGGCGGCGTCTGAAAGCCGCGGCGCCGAGCGGATATTCGACCTCGCGAATCGACTCCGCATCCAGACGATCGCCGAAGCCGTGGAAACCGGCGAGGAGCTGGAGTGGAACCAGGAGCGCGGCGCCACCTTCGTGCAGGGTTACTACATCGCGAGGCCAAGCGCCGAGCCGGTCCGCGGGCTCGCGGCCTGATCGGCGGCCGGCGCCGGTGAATCCCACGGGGTGCCGGCCGTGACGCCGCGGTACTTGGCCCGCAGATCGTCAGTGTCTCGCGTGAACCCGTCCGCGACCCAGCTGTCGTAGCGAGACCTCGCGGCCTCCTCGGGTGCGGCGTTGCCGGCGATCGCGCCGCACAGTTCCGCGATGAGGATCCCGGCGGTCAGCGCGCGAATGACGCCATGCGAGCCGGCGGGGTCGACGACAGCGGCCGCGTCGCCCGCGCACCAATATCCTGGTCCCGAGGGAGCGCGAACCCTGCGCCACGTCACGTCGATCGCGCGTGTCGGCCCGGTGGGCGTCAACGGCGCGAACTCGGCCGGGGGACGCGGGTCCGGTCCTCGCCGCCAGGACAGCCGCGTCCAGTGGTAGCGATGCGCGCCGACGCGGGCGCGCCAGGTCCACCCGTCGACGTCGGCTTGAAAGAACGGAGCGTCATCCCGAGCCGGGCATGATCCGGTCGCATAGCCAAAGTGCGCCAGCAGCTGTGGTGAGGTTCGATCGATCGGAACCTCGATCCGGCGCGCCAGCCAATGCCGCCGTCCGCCGGCGTCAATGACCCACCGGGCGCGGATGTCCCCTTCCGTGGAAGAGATGCCGCACATCCGCCCTTCGGCCATGAGCGGGCCGATCGCGTCACAGGGTTGTCGAACATCGACACCCGCCTCACGGACGCGATCGAGGAGAATGGCGTCGAGCACGTCTCCGGGCGCTTGGAATCCGTAGGACGCGCCGGTGCCCAAGCCGTCGTACGGGCGAAAGGTCGCCGGGCCGCCCCACCCGATCCACGCGCCGGCACTCCGGACCGTGCACTCGGCGAGCACGCGCTCGCGTACGCCGAGGTGCTCGAACGTGCGTTCGGCGATCGCGTGGAGCGATTCACCAGGCCGATCGCGCGGAAAGCGCTCGCGCTCGACCAGCACCGTCCGGAGACCGAGTCGGGCGCAGCACATCGCGGCCGCGTCGCCGGCCGGCCCGCCGCCGACCACGACGACGTCCGCGTCGGTCATTTCGCGATGTCGCCCGAGCAGGCGCCCGCGAACGTGCCCCGGCGCAACAGCGGTGTCGCCGCGCCGGCGTTCACATCCATCGCGATCTTGAGCGCGCTGCCGTTCGGCAGGGTCATGCGCTGCCCGGCCGTCCGCGGCGACCATTCCACGCGGTAGCCGTCTCCGCTCGGCGTCCACGTATCCGCGCTATAGAATAGTTGGATGAGCGCCCACGGTCCGGTGAACGGACCGACGAGCGTCAACTCGGTCGAGCCGAGCGTCGCGGACAGCTTGGTCTCGTGGCCGACGCCCGGCCACGTCAGCTTGGCGGTCTGCGTCTTTCCGCGGCGAGCGGACTTGATGGTCTCACCGTCGTACGACAGGGCGACCTCGTCCGCGGCGTCGGACGGCTGCGGCGTGACCGTCAAGGAAAACCGCAGATCCTGCCCTTGACTGAACAGCGCGTCGGAGAGCGTCGCGGCGCGATTGAAGAATGCGACGAAGTCCGGCGACAGTTTCGTGGTCCCGCCGGCCTGGGGGACATACTGGGTGCCCTGGCGCGGGAGCATCGTCTGCAACACGTCGCTATAGAGGGTCCAGAGCTCGCCGGTCGTCGGTCGGAGCAGCGCCGCGAGGTCGGCCACCGACGCTTGGGTGGTCGCGTCGGGCGTGAACGGGAACTTCGCGAGCATCGGACGCAGCGCCGCGCAGAACGTGCGGCCGCGCGCGTTGATCTCGCTGGCCCCGAAATTCTTGAGGAGTGGTTCGGCGTTGGCGATGGGATCTTCCAGCAGGCGTTGCACGGTGGCCTGGAGCTGGCCCTGCGCGTCGATCGTGAATCCGGCGGCGATCTGCAGCACGGCGGACTTGGCGGCGGCCGCGCTGGAGGTCGCCTGCGCCGCCGCAGTCTCGCGGTCCGTGCCCCGCGCGTTCGCCGTTTGGTCGAGCGAGGCTTGGAGCGCGACCAGCGCGGTCATGTAGGGCGCATTTGGGGGCGCGATCAACTTGTCGGTGATCCCCGGAGGCATCACGGACTGGACCGGCTGGAACAGTTTGGAAACCGTGGAATCGCTGACCGCGGTATTGCGCGATGCGAGCGACAACAATTCGAGCAATGGCGACTGATTCCCGCTCAGGACGGTCAGCTGGTCGGCCGCGTCCTTCACGCTGGAATAGCGCACAACGGCCGCCGCGCGGAGGTAGCCGCGCCACGCGTTGGCGAAATCGGCGGAATAGCGGCTGCGCAGGTCGGCGAGCAATTTGGACTTGTCGACCGGAGCGTTGTCGGCGCCGAGGACCCAGGTTTCGCCCTGGAGGAATCGGTCGACCGACTTGAAGGCATTCTGCATTGCGGTCCAACCGCCCTTCGTGAAGGGCCCTGGCACCTCGTAGGCGTCGACGATGGAGCGGGCCGAGCCCGGGAACTGCTGATTGAACTGCAGCGGCGGGTTGGTCTTGGCCACGTCTGCCAGCATCGATTGGTAGATCTGTTCGGAGCCGGCGAACTGCCGTAAGAACGCCCGCGCATGGTCCGCCGCGGTCGCGTCCACCGTCACCGCGTACGGGTTCTCGAGCCGCAGCTCGGCCGCGTAGGTATCGAATTGACGGCGCGCCAATTCGGCCCGTGCCGAATCGAGGGTCCGGCCCGACAACCAGTACTTCATGAGCACCGGTGCCAGGACCGAGGTGTCGCTCTTGTCGGGATGGGTCGTGGTGACGAGGTAGGCGCGCAACAACCCGTACGTCTCGCCGTAATCGTCCGCGGGGCGCGGCGCGTCGGGGAGGGCACGGAGCGCAGCGAGCATGGCCGCGCGCGTGGCGCCGAACAGCAGCTTGTCGAACCCGGCGAAGTACGTACGCCGGACATCCGGCGCGAGCGCATTGCCCGCGTAGAGACCCCACCGGAGGTGCAACGGCGCGCCATCCTCCGCGTAGGCCCGCAGCGTATCCACCTGGGCCCGCAGCGTGTCGAGTTGACGCAACGCGTCGACCGTCGGGAAATCGACGTCCATGGCCTGCAATCCCGCCACGCCGCGGGCGGCGGCCACCGCGCGCCGTTCCATCCCGCGGTTCCCCACGTATGAGATTGTGAATGCAGTGGCGAGCAGAAGGCCCAGCGTCGCGGCAGCGCCGAGCATGGCTCGGCGCCAGAAACTCACGCGCGTCCCGCCCGACGTGAGCAGGGCCGCCGCGCCGTCGGCCAGCACGACCTCGCTGAACAGCCGCTCGATGAAATCCCACCGTGGAACCTTGCGCGTCTGCGCGGACGCCGGCACCGCGGGACGCGCCGCCGCCAACTGATCGGCGCCAAATACGCCGGTGGCCGAGCGCACGGTGGATGGCGCGCGCGCCGCTGGCGTCGCCGCATACTCAGGCGTCGTCTCCGTCACATAGACGGCCTGGACGCCCACGAAATAGAATCCGCGCAAGACCGGGCTGACATGGAGTTCGCTGGGGCGCCCCACTTCACGCAGGAAGTCGACGGCCAGCGGCTCCAGCTTGCGCACCTCGCGCGGGAACTCATAGGCGCCCGGGCGCCATTCGAGCGCGTGCTCGCGGGCGAGGAAATCTGGTCGGCGCAGCGCCAGCGAGAGAAACACCGACTCGATCATCTGCGTCAGCCGCGTCGTCGCCCGATCGGCGTACGTCCCCGCGCCGCCGCCATCGGGCGCGACCGCCGAGCCGAGCGGCTCCCGTGCTTCGTCGGCGGTCAGATTGCGGACGAACGCTTCGAAATGCGGGATCGCGTCGGCCTTGGTGAACAGCACATAGGTGGGGAGCGAGACGCCGAAGCGGCGCGCGGCTTCGCCGAGACGCTCGCGCACCATGCGGGCCGCGGCCGGAACGGCTTCCCCCGATCCCGGTTTGACGAACTCCTCGCAGCTGAAGCAGACGACCGCGAGACGGGCGGGCTGCCGCGCGCGCGTAAAGGCGGCCACGAACGAACGCGGTCGAATGGCGCCGATCAATCGGTTCCACGCCCCCGGCTCCACGAGGGCGCCTCCGATCTCGACGAACACGTTCTTCTTGGCAAACCAGAGATTCGCCGTTCGCGTCGGCGCGACCGTTTCACCCCGGAACACGTCTCCGGCCAGAAGCTCCGGCGCCATCCCGGATCGCACGACACTCGTGGTCTTGGCACTCCCCTCCGGTCCGACGACCACCACAAGAGGCAGACGCTTGAGCGGGGCGCGTCCCGCGATCCCCGCGCGATGAAGTTGCGCATTCGCCGCAGCGATCACGGCGTCGACCTCGCGTTCCAGAGCGGAAAGCTTGCCGGCCCCGCTCCCGATTCCGCGACCGCCAAAGAACCAGATGATGACTCCGGCGCTGATCAGGCCAAGCAGCGTGAGCAGAATCCAGAGCGCGACGAGCTCGCGGCCGCCCAACTTGAGCACTTTGGCGGTCACGAATGCCAGCGCGAGATACGCCAGGAGCACCAGCGCGGCGACGATCCAGACCTTGGTCCGCCGCGTCACGAAACCCCCAGGGAATCCGGCCCGGAAAGGGCTCGGGTGGACCCCGACACGCCCGGAGGCGGCCGCAGGTCGTCGCGACCCGCATGGAGCGACAGCGCAAATACCGCGAAAAGCGCCACCGCGAGTACGGCGGCCGCCGCGGCGACTACGGCGAGCCGCGGAACCCAGCGGTCCGCCGGGATTCGCAGCCCCTCCATCGACACGCGCCACCGGGGGGACAGGTCGCCCGACGGCCCCCGGACGCGGCGCATCTTCTCGGCGATCTGTCCCGAGAGCATTTGCAGTTCCCCTCCCCTGCTCGCGCCGAACCGGCCCCGGAACCCGAGCAGGAGGCACAGCTGGTAGACCTCCAGCAAATCCGCGGCGTCTTCGGAATCCTGAAGCTGCAGGATTTGATGCAGATACTGAAAGAACAACTCGCCGCCGGTGTGGCCGCCGAAGACTTCTTCCTGCAGCGGCCGTCGCGGCCACTCCGCGAACATGGGCTGGGTCGAATTCAGGACCGACTCATCAAGAAAGGCGATGACGCCGAACAGCGCGAGGCGCACGTCGTCGGTGGAATATCCCGCTTGTCGACCGACCTGTTCGGCGGTCGACAGCACTTGCTTCATGCGATTCCGGAACGAATCCGCGTCGGCCGCGACCTGACGGTTCGCCCGCAATCGGGCGATCGCGGTGAAGGCTTCCTGCAAGGCGAGGGCGAGCTGTCCCCGGCGAGGTGACGCGCCGTCGCCGGCGGATCGTGTGGCGGCCGCGTGGGTCATCGTGCGATTGAACCTGAGCCGATCGAGTTGCGGGTGTGTGGCATGCGCTGCGTCTGGTATTGCGTCGCGGACCCGCGTGCGTCAAGCGCGGAGGCCGTGCTCCTCCGTGCGCCGGGGTCTGCATCCGACCGGCCCGACCTCGGGGACATCACGCGACCGCCCCCCGCGCGAGTGCGGCGATCGCTCGCGGATGTTCGTCCCGGAGGGCGCCCTCGCGCGTGATCGAGAGGCCGAGGTCGCGCAGGATGCCGTCCTCGAGGCGATAAATCCATCCGTGCACGGCGAGCGGCTGCCCGCGCCGCCATGCCTCGCTGACCACCGTGGTCTGGCACACATTCGCCACCTGCTCCAACACGCTGAGCTCGCCGAGGCGGTCGGCCGATTCGGAATCCGTCATCGTCTTGGAAAACGCTCCGGCGTGCCGCCGCGCAACGTCGCCGACGTGGCGAAGCCAGTTGTCGATGAGGCCGAGTCGGCTGCCTTTCCATGCGGCCTCGACGCCGCCGCAGCCGTAGTGGCCACAGACGATGATGTGTTCCACCCGGAGAACTTCGACCGCGTATTGCAGGACCGCGAGGCAGTTCAGGTCGGAATGCACGACGATGTTGGCGACGTTCCGGTGCACGAACAATTCCCCCGGCATGAGCCCGACGATTTCATTCGCGGGCACGCGACTGTCCGAGCATCCGATCCATAAGTAGCGCGGACGCTGCAGCCGCGCGAGCCGATGGAAGAATTCCGGATCTCGCCGGGTGATGCCTTCGGCCCAGCGGCGGTTGTTGGCCAGCAGATCGTTTGGCGAGGACATGGCGAAGAGGTCCGTGCGCTCAGGCATCGACCACGACGATCAGCTCGAGCTCCGGATTCATCAACGCGTCCGGAACGTAGACACCAATTTCGGCGGTGGCGGTGAGCGTTTCCCAGCACGGGCCGGCGCGGCCAATGGCGAAGTACTGCGTGTCAGGCCGCGGCGAGATCGCGGCCGGCGGCGTCGGCAAATACTCGAGCGTCAAGCCGGGAAACGCGCGTCGTACGAGCTCGAGGGTGAACTTCTTGGAGCACACCTTCATCAGTTGCGGCGCCCGGACCGCCACGTCCGCGGCCGGCGCGCTTGAACGCACGCCCAGGACCCAGCGCGCCGGACCAAACGCTCGCTTGTCCGTAATCGCCGCGGAATGCAGCGACGGCGCGGTTTGCTGGAGCGGGATGACAGTCCGGCCGCTCGGCGCCACGAGCTCCAGGTGCGCGCGGATGTGCCGTTCCAGCGCATCGAAACACTCGCCCGGATTGTCGTGGTCGTACGCCGGAAGGGTTCGCGGGTCCGAGTCCAACGCGAACGTACAGAGGGACCCGGCCAGTCGCGCCAGCTCGACGTACAGTTGCTCAGGTCGCACGTGGCGAACCTGCGAGTAGTGTCGCAGAACCGCCGCGCTCGAGTTGATGGTGTGGAGCAGCCAGAAGCTCGCGATCTCCTGGCGGGCGAAATCCGCCACGGAGCCCGGACGTCCCCGCGACAGCGCGCCCCCTCGCACCTCGAGCACTTCGATGACCCGCCGAACCAGGAGCAGCAGCCGCTCGCTCGCGCCAATATGGAGGCACGGAGGTACGTAGTCCGGGTCGTAGATGAAATGTCCCGATCCGTCTCTCCGCACCCGGGCGATTGGGAGCGCGACGGCGTCGTCGATCGCCTCGTCGTCGAGTCGCAACCGAAAGTTCTTTTGCCCGAGGCTGACGGACCGCTCGTCCCGACCGCTCGTATCGTCCGCCACGGCGACGGCGGAGGCGATGAATCGCGTCGCGCGATCGCGTCGGTCGCCATTGAAGGTCACGTTCGCGACCTCCGGGCGATACAGCGGGATGGTCAACAACACCAGGTGGCTATCTCGGGTCGGGGAGAACAAGTCGCCGATTCGCAGCGGTTCGGGAGCTACGTCGCTGGCGGGGATGTCAAAGGGCAGTCCGTCCGGCATGACGCCGCGCGCATGCAGGAGCGCAACTGTTCCGTTCCGCAGTGCTTCGGGATCAAGCGCGCATCCGGCAATGCCATGCGGTTGAAAAAACAGCTGTGACAGGGCGAACTGGACCGAGTCCTCGAAATACCGGCTCTGCGCCTGGAAGTGATGCTGTGCCAGGTGCATTCCCTCGTTCCAGACCACCCTCGAGAGCTGTTTCATCCATCCCATCCTCGTCTCGGATTGACGCGTCGTCGCGAACGCGTCACTCGATATATCACACGATTGCGCGTGACAACTCCCGGCGACTATATACTTTGACGGCGCCCCAGTGCGGGGCGCGAACACCGCTTCGCAGAGGACCGCGCAAATGGAAATTGTGGGACCGCGTCGCCCGCGGATGCGCACCGGTAACGTACCGGTCCACGTTCGGTGATGACAAGCGCGGAATTCGCTGCCAAGTACCGGCTGCTCAAACGCGTGCCCGGAAAGGGCGCCCGCAGCCATCTCGCGCAGCAGACGGACCTTGGTCGCGCGGTGCTGGTGCACTTCCTCGATGTTGGTTCGCCGGACGATCGTCGGCGCCTGCTGGAACGTACGCTCGCCTTACCCGGCGAGGCACGCGAAAAGGTGCTGGAAACCGGTGAGGTGGACGGCATCCGGGTGATCGTCACCCGGTTCGCGCCAGGGTTGGAGGACCTGCAGGCCTGGATTGCCGAAAGCGAGAGGAAGGCCGCTCCTCCCGCGGCGGCCGCTCCCGCAGCCGGCGGACCGGCAGGCGGCACCAGCGAGTTTGTCCGCGTGTTTGGTGCGGGCGCCGCGGGCTCCGACGCTTCGCCCGGTCAGGGATCGCCGGGGATGGTCGAGATGCCGACTGCGCAGATGGAGGCCGTTTCTCCGCGGGCGGCGACGTCGGCGTCGTCCCCGCCCTCGCGCCCGTCGCCGGCGGCCGCGCCGGAGCCCGGGGAGTTCACGCGCCTCTTCAAGGGCATGGGCGCATCGGGCTCGGCGGTTCCGTCCGCTAATTCCGGTCCGCCGGTCAATTCCGCGCCGGCGGCTGTGCCACCCGCCCCAGCATTCAGTTCGCCTGGCGCCGTCCCACGTGTCTCGTCCACACCTCCAACAGCGGCTCCGCCGCCGCCGGCACCAAGCTTTTCAAACCAGCCACCGCCTGTCCCGCCGGGACCCGTGCCGCCGCGACCCGCGGCGACCGGTGCGTCCGCGGCTGACTCTGGATTCACGGGAATATTCGGGAAGAGTCCGGCGAGTGAACCTGGCGCGGTCAACCCGCCCTTTCCGTTTCCGGCGGCGCCTGAGTCAAGGCAGTCGATCATGCCGCCGGTGTCGCCAGTGGAACCACCACGCCCCGCGCCCAAACCGGCGGCGCCAGCGAGTCCGCCAAGTTCGGGCGAATTCACGCAGCTGTTCGAGCGGCTGGCCACACCCACGGGCTCGGCACCCAGCATTGCGCCGCCCCCAGTCGCCGTGCCCGTCCCGCAGCCGCCTCCGCGACCAATCGTTGCCGTTCCGCCTCCGATCGCTGTGCCATCCTTTGGGGCGCCAGTCTCGCCGCCTCAGCCACCGCCGTCGCCATCGTTCAAGCAACCGCCGCCGCCTGTTGCAGCGCCGGCCCTTCCGTCGATTTCCGCTTTGCCTGTTGCGGGCCAGCCGATTATTCCCCTCGGCCTCCCGGGGGCGGCGCCGCCCGCGATGCCCGTAGCCCCCAACCATCCCGCCCCGCCAGCGTCGTCGGGCGGCAGCGAGTTCACGAGGATTCTGGGGCGCGTCGGATCACCGCCGCAGGGAACGCCGCTGCCGTTGATCTTTCCTCAGTCGCAGGCGCCACTGCCGGCTGCTCCGCCGTCGCCGGGCGCGCCTGGCGATCAGCCGCCGGCGCGGCGATTGAACCTGCCCGTCATCATCGCGATCAACATTGTGGTGATCGCAACCCTCGCGGTGATCTTCTACTTCTTCTTCCGGCACTAGGGTTCGAGCGCGCCGACCAGAGGCGCCGATTCAAGTCGGATCGAGTGCCGGGCCGGCTGTCTACCGCGGCGGGAGCATGATGACCAATTCCAGTTGGGGATTGGGAAACTCCGCCGGGACATAGGCCGCGATGTTGCGAGCACGCTGCACCGCGTCCCATTCCGATCCGGACTTGTTGAGCAGGAAGTAGTGGTGGTCGAGTTTGACGGCGACCGTGCCGGGTGGCGTCGGCACATG